>ENA-UOTZ01000150-UOTZ01000150.1-compost-metagenome-genome-assembly--contig:-NODE-150-length-55664-cov-11.283753_pt1 | contig 55664 bp, 43 predicted proteins | sample MGYA00238144_ERZ746983 | MGnify/ENA primary metagenome ERZ746983 (study PRJEB28759, sample SAMN06268863) | compost metagenome | isolation source: single cell | place: USA: California, Emeryville, Joint...
TATTTTTCTGCGCTGAAATTTTCATCGACTTCTTACAATAATGATGTATTCCCATGAACCCATTCTAAAATTTCTTAACTTTCGATGCTTAGAGTGTCAAGTTTCATTTGGTGATCAGCGTGCAAGTTGACGCCGATGATGACGACTCTCCAAGGATCCTTAATTCGTTCATATCGCCTCCTGTGTTCGTCGACTCGAGAAAGTCTGCACGTGACACTGAGAAAATAAAGGTAAGCTAAAAAGAATACGAGAGAGTCGATTCTCAAACGTTTGGCCGTTAGGCAAAGCGGGTGTCGTCGCTGATCGATCCTTTCTTGCCAGAAAATCTGGATAAAGTGTTTGTAAAGAGAGAAAACAGACGCAAGGACTGCCATCAAGAAGAAATAACGAACAGCATTGAGGGCCTTATCAACTATTTCACCGCTCCAAACATCAGACATAAGGTAAACCTCCTTTCACTTACCTTGAAAGAGTAACATGTCTTAGGTCAAACACCCGTTGTTCTTAACGATAAAATTCTCGAATTGTATCAGCCTTTACTATAATACGAACATTTTAAAGACCGACCAGGTGGGTTGATGTCTGCTTTTGTCATCTAATTCCGTTTTAGGAAGATAAACTTGTTGAGAACATCCAAAATCTCCTATATGAGAGCCAGCTTAGCACAGGCTCCCAAAAGCCAGCTAAAATCGACAAGGCGCCTCTCATTATGGTTTTGAAGAACGTCTGTCCCTCTCAGAACGTGAAAAGCAAGAAGGTAGCGATACTTATGGAAATGATGTATTCTCATAAATTTTGTTTTAAATAGATAATGGAGCATCTCGAGAGCATTCAGAACGATTCGTTGCAGATTTTATATGATACGAAGATCATCCCGTCCAATTTTAAAGAAATCAGCAATATTGTAATAACATGTCATGTTTTGTCAAATTAATCTCTAGCAACCTCTTAGAACGATCTCAAAGCCCGATACAAAAAAATTTACGCCGTCCTTGCCTCCTCGAAGTTCAAAATTATGTCAAATTTCGCGAAAGAGAAAGGCATGAAGATCAACGAAGATGAGCTAGAAGACGGAGAAAGTAACGATGAGCAAAGCGAAGCCTCTACTTCAGTTGCAAACAAATCAACGAAAGAGCCCCAACGAATGATGAAAATCCCAATTTCCTCCCAACAGCCCAGCAGGACGGAGACTGCTCCCAAGGGAGGCTTGGAGAAACCCAAAATCTCTCAATACGAACAGCAAACATCGAAGAAAGTCAAAATGGAACACAGTGACCTCCCTGGCGTCAAGACCGAAGATGACATGGGTCATACCACTGGAGTTTTGCCTAGCACACGAAATCAAGGGATGGGGGCCCTTCCAGGTCTCAACTCTGGCATGAATGGAGCCAACAGTGATATATCCTCTCAACTCGAGCTGATGAATAAGCTTTTGATGATAAACGCTATGATTGGTATGAACCAACAACAACCACCACAAACTCAACAGCAACAAACCTCACAGATGCCACTGTCGACCCAACAGCTACAAACTCTGGGTTCTTTCATGCAAAGACAGAATCTTCAAGGTGGACTGGATTTGGGCCAGCTCGGAAACCTGTCACAAGAAATCTTAGGAGGTCTAAATCCAATGAATAATCTGCTCTCAGGAAATGAAAGAGCCTCGACTCCTTTCAGAGGAATGAACACTTCGAATGCTGTCAATCCTTCTTTCAACCTAAACTCCCGTCCAACAGACCAAATGCTTATGAGCCGATTCCAAACCCAACCGTCCTCTCAGATGCAGTCTCAAAACGAACTGCAAAAGATGCTCATGCAACAGATGAACACTCAGCTTGGCGCTTACAATCCGACGAGCCAGCATCAGTTAATGAATGCAGGAATGCAGTCGATGGGTCCCGCAACTCAAGGCATTTCCGGCCTGCAGCAGAGTTTAACTCAGCAGACTAATCAAGCCATGAACATGCGTAATCTGTTAAATGCCAACCTATTATCCTATCCAAAAATGTCAGCGGGAATGCCAAACATTCCAATGAATAACATCCAAGATCCTTTGAGACATGCTTACTCGACCATGTCTTGGAAACCAGGTAACTTTTTAAATGTTTAACTATAATTCTCACTGTGTTATGATAGATCTTAATGCCGACTATACCCAAAAGAATGGCTATGGTGTTAAAGAAGAAGATAGAGTTGAATAAGCGAGTTCTTTGAAACAATTTTACATAAATCAAGTTTAAGGATTTGGAATAATTCATAAAGATGAAGCTGCATTTCAAAATGTGAGCAGTGAGGGTAGTTTTTCTAGAGAAAATTTTTCTCGAATGAAATTAGGCAGATTTCTCTCTTTTTTTGTGTGACCTAATTTTGAAATATGTACATATATATGTATTCGGCAATCAGGATTGCTTATTTTAAAAAATCTTACTGTTAAATTTTATGATTGTGCATTTGTGATGTCTCTTAAAGTCTCTTTATTTCCGGATTAAGCGGTCACTTACGGTTTTGGATAAATATTACTACAATCAAGAATTAATTTTTCAGAAAAACATCTTCTTCGTTTTTTAAATGTAATAAATATAAGCCTGAGAAAGATAACATAGTCAAAAGTTTTATTATGATAAGCTAACATTCATTTCTTGAGTTTATTTCTAATACTGTGATAATTATTCAAGTGGAAAATTACCATGAAACATAAAATCCAAGGCGCTGCAATCATTTTCTCCTTTAAATCTTCAAATTGTCTTGATGTTTCATTCGAGCAATGGATTTGGTAATTTTAACCAAAACTTGTTCTTCAGAAGCAAAGTTTCCGCTAAACTATGGCTGCCTTCTCGTGCATTTGGAGATAATTACTCAAGAACTCTTTATTTTGTGAATTAATACCATCAGAAACTTAATTATTCAATTTATTTCGAATTTTATTGTAACAAATCAAGTTCTATTTTTCTCAGCAAATCCTAACCCAACAAACACTCCAATCATGTCAAAATATGGTAAAATTCATAAACAGACCATCTAGCATTACCACATTCCCCTTCACAAGATGCTGCCGGCGAACAAGACCTCAACAGGTCAGAACTAGGCAACCAGATTCTCAATACGAAAGAAATAAATGTTGACGATATTCCAGAATATATGTAAAACTCTCTCGATAAAAACGAAGCAGAAACCTATGATGTTATCTAGTAAGGTACTTGAGGAGCATCAGGCCAATTGTGCGAGAAGTGGAAAGTATATTGGTAAAAAGCCGCATCAGTCACGAGTTTGATTAATTACTTGAAAATTCCTTTGAAATCAACAAGATGCCCAAAGAGCGAAGAATAAGATTGAAGAACTGAAGATCCAGCTCGAAAATTCAAAAAAAGTGGACTACCGAGCCAGACATGAACAAGAGGTAGACAGCATACTCAATAAATCAGGTGCGCTCAAACATCATTGTAATAGAAAATGCAATTGGAAGAAGCTCACGTGAACGAGTTCAATCAATTCAACGAATTTTGGGATAAAAGAATGCTGGAATTTAATGAGCAAGCTCAATTAATAGAAGAACAAATGATCCAAAGACATCAGGAAGAATTGGAGAAATTTATGGAGGAACTTGAAAACGCTCTTCCTCTCAAACCCAAAGACTCTTCTGAACTTATAAATTTGAGAAAGATCGAAGAATTGCTAGCTAAGCAGGAAGAGTATTTAAATTCATTGACTTTGAACTCTAATTTCTCACGACTATGAAAGGTACATTGAAGCCCATAAAGTTCAGCAGAAATGCAAAAAGATGGTAATAGATGATATGAGATAACAGGGATGTAATAGTTGAATAGGAGAGAGAAGAGGCCGAAAAGTGGAGGATCATCAGAGATAACAAAATCAAGAATCAGAGACTCCAACTAGAGCAAAAGCAGCAAGTAGAGCTCGAAGCTCTGAGGAAGAGAATCGCGACGGGTCAAGAAGAGCAACGAAAGGCTCGAGCAGCTGAATTGGAAAGGTATTTGAATTCTCTCAGCACGTGTTTCAAAGTGAGGAAAATTTAGGCTTTTACAAAAATATCAGAACTCGAAGAAAGAGTTGGAAGCGCAGCACCAGATGGAAATTCAAAAAGTTTCACGCCCTTCAAAGCCAGGTATAAAAGAAAAATAAATTTAATTGATGTATAACGCGTATGATAGTTGGAGGCAGTTTGTTTAGCCATCAAGGCTCTAGGATGCAATCAAGACAAAGTTCTCGCAAATAGACTGAAGAAGAAATCATTAGAGTGGCATTTTACATTGAAACTTTTTGAGAATCCCCTAGAGTAGATCATAACAAATCTAAATATTAGAGAAAGACTCTGCAGCAGTGACATCTTCATAGTAAGAGAGAGCTGATTAATTATATCTTAGAGATTCCATTAAACCTCTCGTTTTTGGAAAATACACTGCATCTCTCTTGATTAAATGATTTTCTGAACACTAATTGCTAGAATAACAAGTTTATGAGCTCGACAGCACACTTTACAAAAGTGCTCTCCAAGCTTACGATTACAATATATATATACATTTGAAAGATCCTAGCTACAGATAAACAAAGTATTAAATTTCGCAATTCGCCAGAGCAAAGAGCTCTTTAATCATGGCTATGCTGTCTCCAATGATAATATCATACCCAACGACATGATCATAGCTCAAGAACGCATGAGGAAGGTGGCGATAGACATACATTTTAATATCTTTGTTCAAACGAGCCATTTTCTCTAAAAATCTCCAGCAGTCGTCGTTAAGAGGGTCTTTCTCCCCGATCATTAATCTCACTCGAGGCATTTTTGCAAGAAGCTAAGTGAAGAGTATAAAACAACTTTTTTTCATAACTAAAATTACCTCCTCTGGAGCATTGAGTGGACTGAGATAGTAGTTGTACCTAGCATCATACGCTGGAGGGATATACGCATTAACACAGAGTTTTAAGAAACTATAAGAAAGCATAGAATCCTCCATTGCGTTCAATAAGCTCGGTGTATACTGATTTGGGTCAACTTGCAAAGCTAAACAAGGACCATAGACGATTAGATAATCTAATTACTTTTATTCTTAAAGGATTACCAGGATAAACCATCAAAAGGCCGTCAGGAACTCGAATGCCACTCTTTATAGCCTTCAAAGCCAATGCTATTTTGCAAAACATAAGACTCTGACAACTGAAACTTATTCCACTTACCAGTAATTAAGTTTCCTCCGGCCGAGTCTCCAGCTAAAATAATTTTTTTGATTTCCACACCTAATTAATTCACTTTTACTAAACGGCACTCCTAGCAGGTATTACCTAATATAATTTCTCCATACAACAGCAGCCAATTGTAGAATTGCCAGCAATCGTCCAACGCAGCAGGGAAAGGATTTTCTGGCGCAAGTCGATAGTCGATGGAGAAAACAGGCCGTCTGGTCGAATTCGCCCATCGACGAGTATAGTTCTGATGCGAATCGGGCGACATAGACACAAAACCTCCACCATGCACGTGAATAATGACCTCGCTTAATTCCTTTTCCATTTCAGGATCGGGTTTACTGCGGATCATATCTATCCCTTCATCCACCAATTTCTGAATATTATCCTTCAGTCCAGTAAAATGATCCAGAAGCGAACTTTTCTTTGCATTCTCAGTTTTGGCTTCCTCCAAACCGCTTGATTCATCGCTAGCCTGAGATCCGAAGTTTTTCGGATTATTATTCACTTCCTGCCCAAAATTAAATTTTCTGTGATATAAAAAAGTGATTTCGAGTTTGCTCTTGGATTTGCGAGTCAATTCTTTGAAAAAGGCGCTGGTATCTCGCTTGGCTTCTTTCATTAGAAAGGCGCATAGATCTTTATCGATCTCAACGCCTTTGTCGCCTTGAACCTCCAGAAGTAGGTGCTCTTTCGTGAGGACAGGGAAAACTCTCGGGACACTGAACTTGATGAGAGTCGAAACCGTCTGCAGCATGAGTCTCATAGCGTTTTGTACGAGATCTGTATCAGGGAGTCCCCAAAGCTATAAAGCAGCTGGTTTATGGAAGTGAGGATTTTAAAAGTAATGACCTGCAATACGGCCTCGGGCTTTGCGCTTGCTATGCCTTTTTTAGCAATTCTGTCCGCTCTTTCTTTGAAGAGCCAGAAATACATGGGTCCGCTGAAATGAATGATGTCTTTCAAAATTCCCTCTTCCTCATTTCCTCTTTGCAGCGTCGCGGATGCGACGTTGATTACTCGATAAATTAAATCATATTCTTTCTTAATCTGAGCTTCCGTCGCAGTTTCCTATTATGAATTAAAGCATTGAATAAGCCAAAGTCTATACTCTGGAACCCGAAAAATTTTTTAAGGCAAGCCATCTTGGATGGCTTTTCGGAAGTGTCAATAAGTCGTCTTTATGGAATTGCAGCATGGCAGGTGTATAGATGGCTATGGTCTCCATTTTCGATCTCTAGATGATTGATTAGTGAGTGAACTGTAGTTAATTGCTTGATTTACTATCGCTTGTAAATCAAGGACGGAATCTTCATATTTGATTGCTAATTTTGGGTTATTCAGTTGGGTTAGCAGGAGATGAAGTTGTAGAAACAGGTTTTTAACGATGTATCTAAGCGTGCCTTCAAGAATTACTGGGCTTACGACAGGACGTTTGATTTTCATATCATATAGCTTGCGTATAGGGACGAATATTTCGTTGCTGAGTATAGTTTCTAATGTTGGACGACTCCTATCTGATACGACTTCGGATAATACTTTAAAATGCAATTCAAACTGGCCGAGTATCTTCGTTATCGCCTGGAATTGCTCTCGAAGTTCGTGACTCTTTGAATGAAGTTCTTGCGCTTCTGCTATTAAGTCCTTAAATTCATAAACACTTTGAAGTGCTATATGAATGAATAGAATTCAACATGAAATTGATAGAGATGGTTTTGTTACCAAGAGAAAGCAATTCGTTTGTGATAGGATTATCGAAGACGCCTTCGGCGAGTTCTGATTCGGTGTATTCAGCACCTTCGATTGAAGTTTTTGAAACGAGCTCGAAAAAGCTGCTTTTCTTTAGTAGAGAGGGTACGGTGTCAGTTTCGACCTGGGTTTTGATCTCTTTTTCTTCCATAGTAAAATTTATTTGATATTGTTTCTTTAATTTGATTGCCTGCACAAATAATCGAATAAACTTTTGAATCTTTATTTCTTCGATTTTCGCTGAATTTGGTACCATACTGAATTTTCTGGTTGGAAAATGCGTAAACTATATAGACTAAGATGCAGGGGCACCAGCAAGGGTGCTGGGAGGGCTAAATTCATATCTCAAGTCATGATAAACAAACATTAGATAATATGCAAAGGCTTTTATGATCGATTCATTATTGTTAAGCTCGTATTCTTCTTCTTACCCTATTCATTCACGAGGAGTATATAGACTTATTCAAATAAATAATTGATGGTATTTGAACCATAGAATGAAAGATTCTTTTTGCAGAAGTTTTAAACAGAGTAGTTTGTGCACTAATTCATTGATTACTCAATTCGTGAATTAGCAAACTCAAAAAAAAAACAAACAACGAAAAGAAGTCTGTGCTCGTATCCTTTCCTATGGAGTTATCGAGATTCCGCTAGCCCATTATCAGTTAGAAGGGTGCTTCCTTGAGACCTCTTTTGCTTTTTTTTCTCGATACTTGTCAGATATTTTCTGGATTCTTTAGCCTAAAGTCGCAATAGAAATAAGAAGAAATGATAAGAATGGTTGAGCTTACGTTGCTCAAAATGAATTGAAGCGCAATGCAGCAGAAAATGATCGTTAAGCATGCAAAAATAAATAGATAGAGTGCACGTGTGTTACCATTTATCGTTTGGGCAATCCTGATGAATTCAGCTATGTTTAGATATTAGTATATGATACTCCATGAGGTCAATTTACCTCTCAATGTTTTTTGCTCGTCTGTACGAGCTGGTTCTTCAGTATGTGATTTTTCGACAAAAGAAGCTTGGAGTGTACCTATGACTCAGAACAACTGCTTTAGAACAACATTTACCAAGTTTTATTTTCGAGTTTGGTATCCCTTCTCTCAAATTTTGTAAATGAGTGGTGGAACGTGCGATGATACATTGTCCTTGGAGATCTTTGAAAAGTAATGCGTGTTATAATGATGGAGGAGATTACAGATCGCGAGGAAGAGCAAACTTGTAAGGGTAAGAAGTCTCATCGTGTCAGAGGAAATATTTTTTAAAACGATAAAATTCACAAGGAGTGTTCAGTAAGATTAAAAAGAATTATTCGTTATGAAAGCGAAAATTTTTTCCTTTTTCTTTTAGTATTTCTTAGAAAGAGAAAGTTCGGCAACACTTAGCTATAACTGTCATAGGAGTGAGCCTGAATTGAATGCCTATATACTTACATGAAGAAAGTTCATAGTTGGGTGATAATCTAAATCAATGGAATAGGGTTCTGGGAGGAGGTAGCAGACCTTTTATATGGAAAATACGTGTTTGGGTTAAGCAATGGTAATTCGATTAAATTACAGTTTTTTTTATTCAGTTTGAAGAGCTCGAAAGTAGAAAATATGAGAAGTTTTCAAAGAAATGCATAGAAAATTGAAATTAAGCTTGTGTTTTGAGTATTAAAGGATTCGTATAATAGATAGTATAGTGTTCTGGTCCTTATTAATGATGTTGATTATCATCAGCTTCGCTTTCTGGCTTGAGTGTCCCACGTAGACTGGATCAAAGAATTTCTTTTTCCTTCCGTTTATCTTAAATAGTAGCTTTCTCTGTGGCTTCGCGTCCGTTTTAATCATAGATTGGGTAGCTTGGGCATTTAGGTTCCTCAGAACACTAGTTTTTGTCTTGTCCTCTAAAAATTGGACAAAACTGGTCTTGGCGAATTTGCGTTCATTATCCTATCTAAACTTGTAGGCTGTCGGGGTGCCCGAATAACAGTTTCTTCGATCGAGACGACCTTTCAGAATAACGAAAAAAGCGAGAGGTTTCCTTGTAAAATTTTTGCTTTAAGCTTTTACAACACAGGACATCAGTGTTTCTATGAATATAGAGCTAAATACTTTGCATTCAAGTGTACCCTCACAATTGTGAAACATTAAAATTTAAATCGGATTGATTAGCTTTTGTATTGGTACGGTATCTTAAGCCTAATATGATGATATTTGCAAGTTGAATTTGGACGAGAATGCTTCAAATGGGGTTCTCAATGAAACATAGCTGTATTTGAAGATAGCGCGAGTAATATCATATTTGTTTTCAATGCATTTAAGTTAGAAGGCTAAATTTGATTCTGGCTAAGTTAATCATCCTGCTGATCTTTAGAGAAAGGACTGCAGATAGAGATTATTTCGATTACATGAATATTCCCGCGGAGATCTTCAAATATATTTTGATGAAACAGACTCTTCTGGTTACTCAACCTAGTAACAACTAAAATCCCGAAACCAATCGGTACTAAATTCTGTTGCGAGAACGAATTTCAATTTTGATTCATGATTAAATTGTTATTTGTTGATGAAACTGAGAAAATAATCACCGTTTCTCTAAGAAGTTGAGCGTAATTCAATATGAAATTTCTGTATCTGTGCACTTTGGCTCATTAGAAATCAGTTATATTTTATACTTTTTACTAATATGGAGTATCATCAGTAAAGCAGAATCTCTGTAGAATATGAGTATTCGTGTCATGACCTCTACTTTTCAACTTCTCGACAACTGTCGAGTCTCCTCCCTCTGCCTTCTCATGGCACACACGACAAATATCGATCCACTCGCAGTTCAAGCATTTATATCTTATGATATCTTGCAATGTCTCTCCACATGCATCACAAGCGACATTCACTTGAATTTTTAGCTTTTCCTCTTCTTCTTTTGTTTTTGGCTGCATTTGATCTGAAATTCTATGCTTGAATACTTCTTCTATGCCTGAAGGATCCTTCAAATGAAGATAGATGAGAGCATGAGGGTTTACATACTTCTCAACTCCAATCTTTGTGGGATCTTCATGCTCACCACAGGCTTTGCAAAAGTACGCTTTGTCCTGGTAGCTGAAGTACTGAGCGTCTTGATTGGTAAGAGCCTTAGAGCAAGAGTTGCAAGAGCTACCGAATTCAATTTTCACAGTATCTAAGATTTGAATTCTTTCGGTGATATGTTCCTCCGCGATACCTTCAGTTGCAGCTGCAAAGTTCTTTTTGAAAATTTCTGCTGCATCAGAAGTCATAGCTCCTCCTGCCATAAGTTTTCCACTGTTGGTCTCAATGACTTTTAGGTCTACATCGAGTTCTTTAGTGTGCTGAAGGACAACGTATACTTGGAAGTATCCTTTTTGTCCATTGAGCTCAGTGACAGGTCTTAATTTTCCTTCCTTGATAAGGCTTCGTAGTCTCTTGTATGTTTCGAGAGGCACTCCTTTTTCTTCCTTCTTCTTTTCAGCACCTGATTCACTCTTCTCATCTGTCTTTGAAGCTTCAGTTTTCTTCGGTTCTTCAGCAAGCAGTTTATTAATCTCTTCCTCAAGATCAGTGCTTGAAGGATGTCCCTTATACACAATCGTTCCTACTTTGTTTACAAGAATCACATGAGGGATACCATTGCATCCATATGTCTGTGGAGCAGGATGCTTCCAGTTGCCAGGCAGGATATAGTGGTCAACTCTATTCCATCCTTTCTCTTTGATTCTAGTCAAGAGTTGGTTTCTGTCTTTATCCAAGCTTGCTCCAACAATGCGAACTTTATCTTTCCATTTCTCTTCGTTCTTTTCGAGCATTTCTTGGTTATGAGCCATAGGTTGTTGGCAGGGTCCACACCAGGTGGCCCAAAAATCAACAAGGAGTACAGTGCCTTCAGTATGTGAAATCGTCAGATTTTCTTCTCCTCCTATTTCAGGTCTGTCAGCACCTTCAATAGGTTGGAACTGATCTCCCACACCAACACTACATTCGATTTCTATGATTTCTCCAAGTTCAGGGTCTTCTGCAAGTTTCTTTCTCAAAGCAGTGGCTTTGTCCTTCTTCTCAACAGGCAGTGTGATTGAGCAACTGATGTCTTTTCTTTTAGAGAATGTCTTTTCTCCATCAGCAAAGTAGAGAGATCGAACGCTTATTTTGCCGTTGGATACGTCATTTTCTTTAAGGAAGGACTGAATTTTCGAGAGAGTAGCCTTGTTGGTGTCTTTGGAGTAGTCTTTTGTAAGGTGGGCAGCTGATTCCATCTAGGATAACTTGGTGATTTATTAAACGAGGATTTTATTGTGAATCTTTTCAATTATTATTTTCAGAGTGAAATCACTGCCTTAAATAGTAGCAGGCAAAAGCGTTAGAAGTAAAAAAATAAAAATTGATCAGAACTTTTCGGATCTACTAATTTTATGGGCCAGAACATGACCTGATTTACCAACAGAAAAAATTGTCTAATGCTAGCGTCCAAGCACAATAAATGTGCTAGCTTCTTCGTCTTTCATTAGTGTTTGAGGCTTGGTGAGGACACTATAACCATATCTATCTTCGTAGTCATTGATCTGAGACAGAAAATTTGCTATTATAATCTATAACTGATCAAAATTAAACATCTTCATTCATCTGCTGATTTGATTGGAACAGTTAGCTTCTGATCTTGGAATTGAGAAGAGTATTTGAAGTTCAATACTCTTCTAAGAATTTCCTGAAAAAGCACTTTAATCCATTCAAAGATCTAGAATTTTCACAATTGAGTTGGGCACGTGTTAATCGTTTGAGCCCTTCAGAATCGTAATGTTCTGATGGGTATCATTACCCGAAATTGAAATTAATCAAGTCGGTTACTTTTCTGTCAATGGATATTGTAGGTTCGTTTTGAGGATCCTCGAATTAATGTCTGCTAGTCATTAAAATAAGTAGATAGCTGTTGATTGATCAGCAGCAAATGAGAGATTCAACGAGGCGGATGAAGTATTAGGGTTTAGAAGCATACTTTTCTAAACGAAATGACTTCGTCTGCTTGGGAGAGTGATTAAAAAAAAAGAGAGAGGATTTATTTGAGACACCCTGAAAATTCAATCTAGGAGAAGGTGGGAGTGAGATCTTCAATAAAGAGACACTAAATAATAATTCCCGAGAAAGCATATATCGGAGTTTGTTTAATCCACACTCTCAAAGTTCGCTAAATTTTCACATTGAGAGAGAGAAATCAATGCAAAGAGTTGGATTTTTTGAGAGGATTAAGTTGTTATCTGCTTCTTTTTTTTTTTGTATTGAGGAATAGAAAATAAAAAATCAGGTGCTTTTTGTGGTTCTGAATAGACTTGGTTTTTTTGCTCTGATGGTACACTAAGGAATGATGAGTGAAGACAATATCAAGTGTCAAAGCAAAATCTACGAATCATATCCCAAATCAGAGCAATCCTTGTTATCGATTATCATGCGCATGAAAACAATTAATGCACTCAGATCTTTAGATGGTTCATTTGTCATCTTTTCTGATTGTAATACTTCATAATTCCCCTCCATCAGAGTTCACGCCTTGAGGCAATCTCTGCTTATTAGATTTTTAAAAAATGAAACACCCTCAAGGAGGCAAATAAAACTTATTAATACCAAAAACCTGGAGTAGCATTTAAATAATAAATTCTTAATTCACAGCCAATATTCAATTCCTCAAAGCATTATCTCAGAGAACGATCACTTGCCGTTCTAAAATCGGTAATGAGGAATATCCCCTCAATTTGCAATGAAATATGAGTCTTTTTAGCTCTTTTCAATTTTAATTGTATTCTTATTTCAGAATCACAACTCTTCTCAATTTTTTTGGTTTTTTTTTATTACGGCATTAAATTTTATTGAGTCCGTATATATAAACACTAAAATCACAATGAAATTTAACCCTTCGCACAATACGGAGCGCTCTGAAGAAGCCTTTGGAGTCTTCAAAACATGTTCCAGATTCAATTCACTCTACTCTCACATCGATGAAAAGAACGCCATTGTCTATCTCAAACTCCGCAGCGACGGCTGCGATAGAAAAACAGCAAAAAATTTTATCTCAAAGCGAATTTGTATGGTTGATACCACCCGAGAAAAAGAAGGTCCTGTTACCAGTCGCACTTTAAAAGTCCGCAAGAATCCCTATTCCTGGACCACTCATGTAAGCACCTTAATGAATTCCTTCCGTTTAGACTCTTTAGGGATGGAAAAATACACCAAATGACTATGACATGGGCGAGAAATACATCACATCACATAAAGAGCTGCTCGTGAAAGAAGAGGAAGACATTATGTGGAATAACCACTTTGTGAAGCATGAGGATAAGATAAAAGAGGACTACAAAAAGAAAATTGCGATGCTAGAGAAATATGTTGATGAGATTTACAGGATACAGCAGTTTTCGGGACTTAAGAAAGAGGATCTTGCTAGAAAAGTGAGGTTAGAGAGGTTTAGGTTAAAAACTGGTGAGGTGACGAAGACTAACATAGGTAAAAACTGACTGTCGTCTGTGCGCTAAAATTTGGATTGTTAGACCCGTCAACGATGCAGTTTAAAGTTCCAAAGCTTGACCCGCTGAATTTTGATGAAAACATGCTTGTTGCATTGAATTTGGAGACTTCGGCCAACTGGTTTAAGGAGAAAGAAGGGGGATCACTAGAAAGCATGGAGAAATTAAATCCTCCAAAGGCCTTGACTCCACGACGGCTTCAAAGAAAGGCTACACTTGAACCAGAAACTTTCTCTTCAAGCGTTGATCAGAAGGGATCTAAGATAGAAGAGCCGCAAAAAGGCCAGGAAGTAAAATTAGAGGTTCCGTTGAAAAGCCACGAGCGAATTGAAGAAGCCGCTGATGGTGAAGAAAGCCCTGAAATGAAAAGGTTTGTGCAATTATTTCTGCCTGTGCTAAGTCAAAATAGGAGTGTGTATCAGGATGTCAAAGTGCAGACTCAAAATTTGAATAAGCTTATGGACAACGAACCTTTTAGAGTGATTCAAAAGAAGCTGGCAAATGGAGAACTACCGCCGGGTGCTGATGAGCAAGAACTGAGTCAAAGGAATTTCTTCAAAAATCAGGTGTATGCGAGTAAGTGTGATTGATTAAGAAAAATACTGAATTTGTTTGCAACAGAGGAGTTTAATAAAGCAAATTACATTTTTGCAATTGATGACGACAAAGAGACTAAGGATAAGAGTCCGACTTCAAAGAACACTCCAAGAGTGATCAAATTCAGAAAGAAAATTGCCCCACTCAAGCTGTCAGAGCAAAAGGTGAAAGAAAGCGAAGCTCGCAAAAAAGAATTTGTAAATTGATTTCTCAGCGTCAATTTCTTAACAATAACAATCAAAAGGAAAAAATGGCCAAAATGCTTGATTTTGAAGTCAGTTTGAACATTGACACTGCGATTCTCGAGCAAAAGCGCAACGAGCTGTTAAAGATCGTTGATCATCACTCGCGAAGAACGTCTCATCAGAGCTCACCAGCATCTCTTCCAGGAAAGCACAGATCGAACTCTTCAACTAGCAACTTGCATGCGACTCTATCATCAGCGCAACCGTCTCCAAGACTTCTGTATACACCAAGGACCACTGAAAAGAAGAGCAATTATTTCGTGTCGAAGAAGAAGCCTGTTCCTCCTCTGAACGTCGTTGCTGCAAAGACTGATACGGTAGGAGGATTGCAGGTTCCGAAGCATAAGCCATCGTTATTCAGCCCTACATTAAAAAGCTCAACTGAAGCTTCGGGAACGAAAAGCACCGGCAAGCATTGTCGCTCACATTCGGATTTACAGTTTTAATAAACGCAATATCGATTTTTTGCAATTAATTTTTTAAAAAATATATGAAGTTCGTCTGTTAAAATGTCTATTTTGCATATTATTATGATCTCAGAGGCTAACTATTCTATTTTTCAAAAATCATGAACAAGATAAATATTTGTAATTTGTAACGCAGGAAAGCTGCCATTTCTTTGCTTATCCCAATAGAGTGTTCTAGAATAGACGTTGTTGTGCTTGTAACACTCAATGATATATAATAACAAGATGAAAGTAGAGATCAACAAAATTTTGGAGACAAACCATACAATCAAATTTCTTTCTTTACGATCATTATATCAGAAACCATTTTTAGTTTATCTTGTGCCTTTGCAAGGACTTCCAAAAGCTTGGGTGCAAACAATTTTGCACTCTAACGCAGATTTTATAAATAAGATACCTTCCAACGAATTAAGGCTTACTGAAATATACGCCTGAGGACACTCGATGCCTGATTCAAATTGAACTGGTAGTAGTCCAAAGTAGTGATATGTATTCTTCATCCCTTTTTCGCATTCAGAAATACAGTTCTTTATTACTTGAGATTGCTTTGATCCTTCCTATTAATAAGAGAGAATTAATAATTCTATCGCTCTCTAGAGCTTTAAAAGTCCTCACGTCGATGGATATTTGGAGGATTTTCATTGCATATTGGTATTTTTCAGGCGAGTCTCCTAGTGCAATGTAAATTCGATCTTCCAAAATTACCGAAATTATGAAAGCTTCCCGACTGCTGAGATTTTTTTGAATCAAACTTTTCCCCACAGATGCCATGTATTTTATTCGTTGAATGCTACTCACGATTCCTCTTGCATGCGGTTGCTGAAAATTTTGCTCCAACACCAATAGTTTAGTCTCTTGATTATTTTCCGTTTCTAATATAGGAGCAGCCTTCGTGGTTGCGTCAAAATTGAGTTGTTTTAATTCAGGCACGTTTTCTTTCATGTCACTCTCTAAGAGTCTAGCCTTACAGGTGTTGTTGTGAATCATCGACTCTTTTTCTTGCTCTTGTAATGCTTGATTATCAAAGAATGTCTGTATTAAGAGTTTTCAATTCATTCATTAAGAAACTATTGTATTCAGAATTTGTTTTACCTTAAACTTTTTATTAAGAGAATCAACTTGCAGCTCGGATCGTAATCTATCAAATTGTAATTTTGGGCTCGAAAACTCTTTCATTTCCTTTAAGGGTTCTTGGACGAGAGATTTCAATATCTGATCTGTATAATCCAACTTGAAAGAGGAATCCTCAATTAGCTTTTTCAGGTTTTCTGATGTTAATTGAGGAGAGTCTTCGCTCTTGAGGGGTTGATTTTCGTTGCATTCAAACATCTCAATTTTTTTTGGTAATGTAGACATTGAATGCAATAGCTTTAATTCATGCGAACTGGGTTGTTTCTGGTAAGTTACTTTTGGTCGAAGTGTCAATTTAAATCCATTCGGATTCGATTCCTGCTTAATACTTGGATTTTTGAAAATAAGCGCTTGCGGAGAGTTTCTAGTTTTCTGGGTATCACTGTTACTGGAGTGAATTAGTGAAGAGTAACCAACCAATAGACTTTTTTCGTTTTCAAGTGCTCGATAAGATATATTTGCTTGTAACTTCTGTTCACATTCGTATTTTTGAGCTGATGAAATAGCTTTCTGGAGTTCTTTGAGCTGATTCCGAGAGTACTTCACGAAATTTGAAGAGAAGTCTCTTATATTCTTCCCTGACACATCATATCTTAGTAGAAATGAGTGGATATGAGTTTGGGTTATGGTTCCTGGTCAGTTTGTTACCTCTCCCCTTCATCAAAGAGCTGAACTTTGTAATTCACCGGTTCTTTATTTATCTTTTTCGCTGGAACTGTTCTCCCGAGAATCTTTGAAAACAATCAAGCAATGTAATCCAATCTTGCTTTACTTTGGCAGGCCACCATGGGATCTTTGGTCGTTTTACCCATACCATCTCATTTGGAGAGAACGCTTTACTCATGAGTAAAATATTAGCTGTTTATTTTTGAATTTTTATTCAATATTCAATCCTTTGTGAGCCGAAAATACTGTCTCTGAAGTTTCTTATGTATTCATAATATTTGTCTCTATTGAAAAATTGGAATGAATCTCAGAAAATAACGTTTTGGTATAATTATTCTTTCAAATGCTAAATGTTGAGTCCGCTTCATTTCTTTGAGGTTTCTTGTGGTAAAACTCCACATACAGATAAGTGTGTACAGGCACTCAGTAACTTTTTTATGTTCAAAAGGTTTGGAATATCTTGGTAATATTGTTATTCATCAATTTAAAATTCATATTTGAGACCTATCATTTCTAATTAAGGACTTTTTTCACCTCTCCAAACAAAAAAGGCTTAAATAAAATATTAAATTTTACAGCTTCTTCAATTCTCAGAGGAGACGATACAGATTTCAAACATTTTACACCATGTAAATCGGTTTCTGGATAAATTTTATTTAAAAAATCATCCCAATTGTCTTGTCTTCAAATTCGATATTTTTTACTCCTTTGGAGCAATCTAGCACCCTCTTTAAGATTAAGATCCTCCCTCCAATTACCAGTATGCATATTAACACTAAGTGTCTTCATTAAATGAATGTCAATAAGTAAATTATATATTCTGAACAGAATCACTTTTTTGAGATTTGATTGGCTTCCTTTAAATTTATTCCTGAATCAAGTAAAACGAATCGTAAAAGAAGAATCATATCAAAGCTAAGAATGAAGATCGCAGTGCTGCTAGCAGCTTTTCTGATCTGGCCTCTCTCAAAATCAATTACCAATCAAGACGCTACTCCTACCTATAACCGTCTGATTCAAACAAACATTATTTTCTGTGTCGTGCTGTTCCTCTTCATCTCAATCCATAACTACAAAGCAAAAAGTTCCCATTACAAGCAATCCTTTGAAAAAATATCTTATGACCGGATTCAGCCCTACATTGGCTTCTCTTTTGCAACCCTCAGCTTTTATTATCTATCTTATCTCCTTTCTCTCTGTCTCGATGTGAAGGAGAACAGGTTTGACTGGGACTCCAAAATCTTGATAGTGCTAAACAATTGTCAAATACTCATGATGACGATACTCTCTGTGTATTCTCTTTATCAGCAGATTATAAAGTTGGAGTGGTATCCCAAGTTAAAATATTGTATATATCTCCTCACAGTGACTATCGCAGTCAGTGTTATAGCTGTTCGTCGAAGGACGTTGATTATAAAGGAAGAAGATTCTCCTGAATGTGAATCTGTGGCTGAGCATTGGAGGGGAGCGTATTATCGAATGATAGTTTTGATACCGTCTTTATTGGGGTATTGCTCTGTTTGTCATAATAATGGCAACGATTGGAAGAGGCTCAAAGGCGTGATAGCGGGAATTACAGTTATTTCGATTTTGGGAAGCTTGGCGCTTGGAGCATGGTATTCGAAGAATATAATGACAGCTTTGGATCAAGGTCACTTCGCGCTTTGTAATGAATATTTGATGATGTCAGCTAGCTTCCTGTTACTCGATTTTTTTGTCGATATTACAGGGTTACTCATCATAGTCTATATTGGAGCCTCTGGATTTTGCGTAGGACTTTGGTGCATTGGGATTCTGACAGTAGGTGGGATTGGTCTGATTCTAAGATCGTTATTTCCTAATAAATTTAAAGATAAAGGCTCAGATCTTCTGATTAGCAAGAAAGACGAAGAAGTAATAACTGCGAGTATCGTAATTTACTAACTTGTCACTAATATTATAGAATGGATACAACGAGGATGATGAGAATGAAGATGAAGAAACAAACGTCGGATTGCAAAAACGTGAAGAAGAAATTGAAGGTGAACCAATTCAAGAAACAATAGTCGTTGAGAATTGAAGTGAGCAAGAGTTAGGTTTTAAATATTTGTGCATTGTTCTAGTTTAATATCATGCATCAACCCGCAATCATTCTAACTTTTCTGAGAGGCAACTATGACACCATTTAAAATCAATGCTGTTCCAGATTAGGTTAAGGAACAATGTCTTGCGAAGTTCTTTGAATTGATCTTATTTTTTTAAATTATCAAGAGACGTGCTTTTTTCAAGGTATTTCTCAAGTATGTTATGCAAACCAAGAAATTAATGCATATTACACCAGAGCCACACTTCATAAATTTCAACGCCTGAAAAGGTAAAAATACCAAACTATCTCCTCAAGGCTCTACTTTCTCTGCGAGGATCTTCAAAAAAAAAAACATACTCGCCTCTTCTTGAGAATTAAACGCACGAAATAATAAGTAATTCGTATCAACAGGCAGCATGTCTGGCATTTGTTTACCAAACAGCTGCTTTTGAATAAATAATTAAGCTTTTTTCGATTTACTCTGATTTGTGATGATATTTCTTCGCTCTGTTTTTGATGAGATTATCAATCGCTTCCAACACAATCACGACTTCCGAATGAAAATCGCCATAGGTTTGTCGATAAATCTCAAGGCTCTCGTCATATTTTTGCAGAGCGCCGTCCAGATCGCCTTGGTTCTTGAGATTAATCGCCATGTTGTACAAACAATCAGCCACCTTTGGATGGCACTTACCATAGCACTTTTTATAAATTTCCATGCTTTCTTCGTATTTCTGCATCGACTCTTGCATACGGCCCATCTTCTTCAGCACAACACCAATATTATTCAAAGTCACAGCCACCTGATGGTGGTTATCTCCGTAATAATTCCTAAAAATACGCAGACTTTCTTCATGATTCTGCATGGCCTGCTGGAACTTCCCTTGTTTCTTTAAAATATCAGCGATTTTAGAAAAGCACTCTGCAATATCAGGGTGAAAGTCTCGGCATTTCTTCTTTTTCATCTCTAAAGCCTCATAGTATTTTTTCAAAGCTTCTTCTTCGCGTCCTTGGTTATAATTAACGTCTCCTATGCCGATAAGACAATCTGCGACTTTACTGCTACTAAGCCCATAAGTTTCAGAGTAGAGCTTCATGCTCTTCTCAAAATAACGAATAGCCTCAATGTTATTGTTTTGCTTGACAAGCACAGTCGCTTTGTTGAATAAGCAAGTGGCGACGTCTGGGTGGCTGTCGCCAAGCTTTTTTTTGAAAACTTCTTGAGCCTCAGAGTATCTCTCATTCGCCTCGTATAGCTTCCCTTGGCTGTTGAGCACGTTTCCAATTCCGATGAGACAGTGAGCGTAAAGAGGTTGCTCAGAGGCTGTTTTGGAATCCTTGTAAAACGCTAAGCATTTTTCGTAAATTTCCAGCGCTTGCTTATGATTTTTGTTATTGAACTCGTTCTGAGCTGCTTGCAGCATCAAATTAACTTTTTTCTCCAGCTCAGGCTCTACTTCCTCAGCTTTTTCGGATGGTGTAGGTATCTTTTCAAGTTCTTGTTTCAACGCAGCCAGCGAGATTCTATCCTGAGGGGGTTTTCGCAGCATTTGGTTTATGAGGTTTTTCAGCGTCTTCGAAGTTTCAAATTCCTCTTCGGTGTCGCAGACCAACGCTGCCGAAATAATCTTTTCTTTTATCGACGACGAATGGCCTGAAAGCGACCTTAGCGACTTGATCTGAAGCTCTGAAATACCTCGTGCGTACAGAAACAACAATCCAAGAGAATATACATCTGCTTTGCTAAAGTCTAGAGATTTAAAAGAATATTCTCTCGTGGTTAGCTCAGGAGCTAGGAATGAAAAATTATTGTAGCAGAGCGTGTCTCGAGTGATCTTCTTCGATTGGTCCTGTAGCGTGAGACTCCGCTCCCAGCCTGAGAGATGCTCCACACCGTCGATAAAAACGATGTTAGAAGGCTTTAGATTATTATGAGAGAGATAATGAGATTCTTTCACTGAAGAAAGAGCGTTAACCAGGCTCTTAAGGAGCTTTACAGCCCTTGGGATGCTGAATGGGGTGCTTAGCTTGAGGATGTCGATCATTGTACGACCCAATTTTGTTGAGTAGCAGATTTGATACTTTTTCTCATCGAAAAACACTTTATCAGTGCGAAGAATGTGAGGGAAACCGGATAACTTTGTGCTGAGGTTTAGGCTGGTTTTGAACATTTCGAACGTGGAGCTGCGGGTCACTTTGGTGACTTGGAGGAGGACCTGCTCATTCGTGAGCTTGTCCCGAGCTTCGTAGGTTGTTGAGAGCTCAGTCTCGTGCAAGGTCTCCAAATCAGTGAAATTTTCAGTGATCCACTTTTCCATCGGTTTACTGGCATTGGTGTGGGTCAGCGCTTTTGAGGGTTCAGTGGTTCTTTCCATGTAATAAATTTATCTTGAGTGTTTTGTCAATATTGCATTGGGTTAATGAATCAATACTGTATTAAATGCTGAATACAGTTTTATAGACTTGAGCGAATTTGTTTGCACACAAAAGTTACAACAATGAGTCCTCATTTAAGTAAATGAGGGATTGAAGAAGACAGAGTTTATTTTTGTGCTATGGGCTATTTCCTAAAGTTTTAAATGGATTGAAGCAATTTTTTGCAGATAGAATGGCTAATGAGGCTGATGTCGAGTACCTTAGTTAATAAAGTGATGAAAAAGAGGACAAAATAGACGCTGGAGGAATTAGACTGAATGCATAGCATCAACGGTCTAAGGTCTCAGGTTTTGTCTCATTTTGAAGAGAGTCAAATGAATTCTGGAAAAAAATTTTTCGGAAATCCGACATTCTTCTTGACAATTCGACTTCAAGCTTGCCGACAAGTAAGCGATATTTGTATTCAAAGTTTTTGGTATGGTGTAGAAATATATAAGTACATTTCAAGATAAATAAGCTTGACTTTTTGTACACTGGTATTTTTACCAAGAACAACATCTCTTCCTATTACTTACAATGGAGTTAATTGTCTGGTGTGTTGAGCATAATGAGTCAAAAATTATTAAAATTGTGATCTCATGTGTAGAAAGATCTATTTTCTTGTTACCTCTAAACTCTAAATTTGCCATTGATTAATTTCTTCCTGATACTAGTCATTCCTATCTGAGAATACTTATTTTTATTTTGCAGCTCTAACGCACCACGGCAATCGAATATACAATCTAATATACAATCTGCGTTACACATCTGATGAATTAGTTTATTAATCATACTTTTCCTCTGTTAGTTTTTATCTCGTGATATAAGGCTTTAGATAAATGCAGTAGAGCACTCATAGATTTACACCAGGTAGCGACTGGTGATACTTTTCTTTACCGTCGACTTTCATGTAAGAGAAATAATTTCTTTGGTTATCTCTTATTTTGAGTTCACAACACGATATTGCAATATAAACGAATGAATCACTAACTCATAATGCTACTTCTCAGGTCTTTGTCCACTAAACAGAACATGAGCTCTTTGATTACTGAAAAATTGTAGTTCTATAAAATCTTATCACATAGAAATAAATCTTACAAGAACAGTTAACTCTAACAGAAAGAAAAAAAGTGAGAAATGAGTTCAGCAATTTTGAAAAAATATATGAAATAAGCCATATTTCATAGAAATCTCAGCACGATTTCTAATTTATTCTGATTGTTTTACAGTTTGCTGGTGTCTCAAGCGTCTCTGAATAATTTCAGTCGGAGCAATCCTTATCGTTGGCGAGCTATTGAGCGGTTTGTTGTAAAAGCTTGAGAAAGTAGTCGGCTGTGGATTTTCAGCATTTAGAAATTTTTTAAAGAATTCGGTTGCCTGACTCGACGATTCGGGGTTAGAATTTTGAGGAGTTGAGCTATTGCTGTTTTGAGGCTGCTTCTGCATGTACCTTGAAATAAAATCGTTTGTCCCATTCGAATCTTTTTGATATCTCTGGCTAGAATCAGGTGTTCCAACTCCCCGAGAATTTGATGTTGGAGTGCGCCAAATCTGGCCTTTCAAAGGAGAATCAGAGTTTTTACGGCTGGCTCTTGAAGAATCTACTTTGTCTGATTGCTCTAAAGCTATCCTCGACAATATCGACTGAAGAACAGGACTTTGATCCTTTTCTCGGTCTCTGACACTATTAAATAATATCCCTCGACGACCCTCGTTGTTGTAGGTCTGAATTCTCAGAGACGAATAGATACTTTCCTCTGTAGCTTTTCCTTGTGAACCTGGCCTTTTACTCAATGCGTCGGCGATCATGCTAGCTATTTTATTTATCTCAGGGGCACTTCCGCTGAAGTGATGCTCCCTCTTAAGCGGAGATGTGTACGTGGATGTATCGTTAGTAACAACTTTCGGAGAGTTATAGGTATTCGAAGGCGAAATCGACCCTATTTTCTCAACCAAGTGGCTCACGTTCAATTTAAGCAGTCTTCTCGATGTAGGTTCTATCGCGTCTTCCCCAGCATTTTCGATTTCGTTTCTTCTCTCTGTAGCGACTAAGCTATTGACTCCATCTTCGACTTTCAATGGTAGGACTCTATTTCGGTATTCTTTTTTCGCTCGTCGAGCAAGACAGCACTCCAGGGTTATAATAATTATCTGAGCGAATATCGAGCTTGCTAAAACAACCATAATGATAAAATTATATTGAAACACTTCTGTAAACTGCGAACTAAAGAGGCATATTTGATCAGCCCAAGGGGAAATCGTGCAGCCTTCCTCGCACAGCGTATGATAAAAATCAGTTTGGTCGTTACTGAAGATGTAGTCCCAGACCGCGAAAAACAGCTGACAGGATTGACATACGACGTAGAGGAAAAAGTTCACCCCTTCGACAAATTTGTATCTACAATCCTGCTTTTTCTGCGGATGACGACAAAAGCAGCCACAAAATAATGTATAGTGAGCTAAACCACAGAGCATCGCGATTTGGTAGAAACTCAGGATAATAATGGTGAACCCTGCTATGCCACTATTGACATATAAGAAAGCTGTTTGAATTCTCGCCAGTTCAGTCACGAAATCTGCGTTTTCAGTATATCTGCTAATATACTCCCTACACGACGTCTTAAAGGGAATATACGTGCGGTATGCTAAGACCCAATTGTAGTCAAGAGTACCAGGAGAAACATCATACCCTGGAACGTCATGAATTTTGTCATAAATCCCGTTAATCGTCATCAGCTCGCTTTCTTTGATGCTAACAAAATCATTCCAGCCCATCGCTGTGCTGCTTCCTTGATTACATAATGTCCTCGTATTTGCGTCAAGAACAAATGGGTGCGCGCTGGCACGATCAACATCTTGGTTTAGCTCGTATTTGCTTAAGCACATGCTCGCTTGGTTGATCCCAATATCGCTGACTGGAGTCGCATCAGGGGTGTTCCTAGCAATTCTCATTAATCTTACCGTCGATGTTGTAGAGGTGTTTAAAAAAGTAACAAAACAATCTGGAGGGTTGCAAGTATAGGATGGGTTGGAAGTCACGTCTTCGAACGAAATCTGATTGATCGGGCAAGTTTCGTGACTGGATATGCAAAAATCATATAACGAATTTGTATTGGTAGCGCAGGATTGATATCCTGATGGACATCCGCCTGGGCTGGTTAATGGTGCTAAGGAATCGTAGGTGTAGGTAGATCGCTTGACGCACAGCGAATTTTGAGTGCCTTGGTCGATGGCGAAATATGAAAGAGAAAAAGGACCCAGACTAGCAATATCTTTACAGCCGGCTGAGACTTGGACGGGATTACATCTCCCAACACAAACAAAGCAATCTATACTATTGGATTCGAGAGTCGGTGCGTCCACCGAACTGCAATCACAGCCTGCTTTCGTCCCAAAAGTTGCAGAATATGGAATTTCGTAGCCTGAGGGACAAGTTGGTGCTAGTACTATATCAGTAATAGCTCCTTGTTGCCAATTCTGAAGTATCTCTCTCATAAAGGAGCTCGAGGATTGTATTTCTTTGTAAGAGACAATTGAATAGCGCAGAACTATGGCATTATATCCATAAATGATAACCAACCAGAATATCACCAGGAAACGTCGCATCATGCTCATCTCTCTGAAGGTTCCCTTTGCAATATCATCAGAGAACGGATTTGCCGAGGTTTGAGCCTCATTTTGAGCACCGTCAATTGCTACAGATAAGACTTCAGTCCGCGAGATCTTTGGATCAAAATTTTCGCTAACAGGTCCTCTGGATTGGAGTTCCATTTCTGCTGAATGGAGGTTAACTCTCTCTCCCATGCTTACTTTTCCAACGTCTTATGGGGATAGAAGTAACTTAGTAAAGAAAGTAGATAGTAGATTAAAAAGTTGTTGAAATTTTTGTATAGAGACGAGTTTAATTTGGATCATCTCAAAATTAGAAAAAAAAAAATAGACTGAAGATTTCTAATTATATGTATTTTCGATCTAAAAGGGATTGAAAGTAGATAATCAAGTGACTTTTGGAGCTACAGAAAGAGTTTTTGAAGTAGACCACAAAAAGAAGCAGCGAGGGATTAGTTTCGTTTTTCCTTTTATAAAACGGGCTTTTAAAAGAACTTTTGTACACTTATATAATTTATTCAAAGTAAATAAAAAAAGAAATCAAGAATTAAAGAGATTCGCGTTAATGTTACCAGATGTTCTGAGATTGTAAAATTTCTTGAGAGCAAGCTTTAGAAGATGTTTCCTGTCAGAGTTCTAAGAGTTGCTATGACAGTTTTTCTTTTTTGATATGGGAATTAATGATAAATAAGTAGAAAGGTTAGTTGCGAGCCTTTTAGTCAATAAGCAGAAAGTTTTCAATGAATGATCCCATATATTGTTAGATAGTGACTTAATGGCAGATAGTGATAGCATGTATTTTGAGAATAGCTCATTACTATTTGAGGCAGCGGTTATTTTACTACAAGAGTTGACTATTACCAGTCAGGAAAATAATTACATTGCTTCAAAAATGTGGTAAGGTGGTCTGAATCTTAATTTCTCCTATATTCTCAAGTATGTGAAATGACTATGTGACTATGGAAGCATAGAAGATTTCATCGTCTTTCCATTTGGACCATATAAAAAATGAATTCTCAGTTCGACTGACAAACTGCGCCAGAAAATAGGCATATGACATGAAAAAATTCAGTTTTATGCTTCCAAAAGAAGCTTAGAATCAGAAGAAGTAGAGAAAATCAACCATTGCAGAGAGAGAGAAAAGATAATGGTATAAAATTTTCAAAATGTAACTTACTCAATTTCAGAAATTTCAGGGCAGTCTAAATAAAAGTCAAACTGAAAAAGCACTGAAAACACGAAATCAAAAAATTACTTGAGAACAAAAGCCCTTTTTCAATATTTCTTTTTTCATTTATCTATTTTTTCACAAAAAGCACTGCAATTCTTTATTAGAAGAAAAATGAAACACGTTCAATATGAATTGTAAGTAATAAGAACGATGAAGTTAGTACTTCCATCTTAACAAATTTTGTACATGAAAATTTATACACCAAAACAAGATTGATCAAGGTTGCCAAGATAAGCGCTTTCCTCGTTCTCACTCAGTGAAAAATCAATAATTTTCTCCCATGTATTCGTGCTACTAACCTTGAATTCTGGTTCCCATTTTTCTTTATTAGCCTCTTTAAACATCTCCCTCAAAGCCTCTTTATCCCAATCCTCTAGCTTCATTCGGTACTCTTCTGCAGCTATTTGAACAAACTCTCGTACTCTCTTCATTCTACTGCGAAGTAACGCAAACTCGATTTCGAGCGCGTCTCTGATTAAAATTTCAGTAAACTGCCTTCGGTATTTCTCCGTTTGACTCATCTGAGGTGCATTGTTGGCCTCAATAAACCAGAGGTTCAGATTCTGATCAAGCATAAAATCGAATCCCATCACACGATAACTTCCACTCCTTTTCTCAAGCACTGATTGACTCATTCTTATAATATGAGCAATGGCCGTTTTGAATTTGTGCCTCAGATTCTCGAGAAAAGCTCTCTTCTCTTCCTCTCCAACAAGTCTTCCCTGTTTATAATACACATATTATCAGCCTCTATTGATACTTTTTTCATGATTTACCTTTGCTTCCAAATCATCAGCGAGCATTTGGAGTGTTGAAAGCTGCATTTCCAGCAATTTTTTCTTCTCTTCTTCCGTTTTCGCTTGATTAACGATGTTATCAGAAAGATGCGAATTAGTGAGGTGGCTTTGCTTCTATATTCGTATGTATTGTTTGAGACTTGGGAAAATAAAAAGTTTTTACTTCCGACGTGGTAGCGTCATATTGTTGCAGAGAAACTCTGACAAATCCATCTCGATAGTACACAATCAGCGGATTTGTGGAAGCGATGAGAACGTATATCCTGAAATCGAACTTTTGGTTGTTGTAAATTAGCAGTGGGTTGCTAATGTATTTTTGGGCAATGAGATTGTCCTTTCTAATACCGCATTGGCTTCCGCTCGAATAATTAGCGAGGAGCGATCTTTCCAACTCCTCGGACAGGACGCTAACTCCTCTTCCTTGATGGCTATCAGCTCCAACTTTGATTAAATACTGGACAGGAGTAGCAAGCTTAGCGTCAGCGTATTCTTGAGATTTGAGAATCTTGAAAAACTTTTTACACTCGTCCGGAGCTAGAGAGAGCAGTTATGTCATAATGTGATGGAAGGAAAATGCTTACATGAAAGCCGGTATGAAGAAGGGAAGAAAGAATCGTAGTCTATGCACGTTTTCGGCAAGTTCTTCTGCTTATAATTCCTGAATTAATTGTAAGAAATTGAGAAGATATCAGTTTTTTTACTCATAAAATTTCACGAAGAGATGTTTGGTAGCGATATCTGTGACTCCTTTGACTGAGCTGTAACTTTGAGAAATACCTAGTTATTATATTAATATTGATAAACCGACTTAGTGGAATAAATCATTACAATTGTGGTTCAATCCAACGCTGCGAATAACATCGTAATTCAAATCTATCGTATCACTACCGAACATCACACTCACGTTTGTTGGCAGAGCCAGTGGAGCAGTATCCTTGGACTTGGGGATGAAAAACACATCAGAAACATTTGCAAGCATTTCCCTCACTGCAGCTACAGTTTCCAATAAGTACTCAAAACTCAAGGAAAATCAATGGATACTTCTAAAGTAAGTGTCAACGACTCCATAATGGTGGTAGAGATTTGATGGGTAGATCAAATTGAGCACATCCACCTGATTGCAGTAGTTTGGATTTTTGTTTAGCTGAAAGGTGTATCCTGAGCGAGTGTCCGTGAAATTTTCGTACAGCCCAAGCTTGTTGAAGATGTTCGCTTCTGAAACCAAGTTTGCAAATTTATCTTGAGCTGGAAGTTTATTCAGCAAGCTTGCTATCAATTTATCGCTGAGGATAGGGATAGTAAAATAATTTCGATTCTCATTTGGGATAAACGAAGCGAGTTCCTTTCCCAAACTTTGATAGTTTGTTTCCGGCAGGTTTTCGTAGAGGCTGTGAAATCGAAATTCATCAGAGAAAGGATTGTAACTCTCATCAACTAGATAAATAGCAAATATGTGAGAAGCCGAAGGATTTAAAATTTTTACTCTTTTGAACCGATGAAAAGAGAGCGGCTTCCGAGAAGAGAGTTTCTTCAGAGTAAAAACCTTCTTCAAATGAAGGTCCGAAGTAATTTGATGAAGTGTCTAGGTAATATTTTCAGTGATGTAGACTTGAGTTATAGAGTTACCGAGTGCAAAGCGCACTTGGGTGGCAGTAGCGATAGTTAGGAGGAAGCAAAAAACAGACACTTGATTGATGTATTTCATTTTAAAGAGTTTGGAAGTGACTAATTATCTGATTATCAGGTTCCATTAAGAAGAACAAGATTTGGACTCGTTACGAATTTCTTCAACCGTTTAGAGAAGAAAGGAATCTTCGATAACAGGTTAATAGAAATTTATTTGACTTTTTAAATTTCTGGAAAGATTAAAACGAACTACTATATATTAAGTCTGAAATGTGGTTTTGGTTTTTAATTTATGAGTCAACTCTAATGTATTCTGTTACCTGAGACCCCCTTCTTTTCTTTTTCTGCTGCTTGCAATTCCAAATACCTTTGAGTTTCATGTCTCCATGAAATTCAGATATTCAATGAATTCGATAGATGAGTCCGAAAGAGCGAAAGGTAGATTGAGAATCAGCATATATATCTTGGAAATCTAACTCTATTTTCTGCACATTCTCTTTCGAAAGCGGTCCATTTATCATATCATACCCTTTGTACCATTTGTCTCTGTTAGCAGGAACCCTCTATTTTCATTTGGATGAACAAATAGCAAAATTCCACTCGGCCTTACTTTTAAATTCTCCAACAGAAACAAAAAACTCGTTTCGGTATAGTAGTTAAGAGAGGTGCAATTATCACATGTTTGAAAATTTCATCATGTATTTTCCAATTCGTTTACAAATGAGACCACTTGTTTTGTAAGCATTTTCAAGTCAGAATCAAGTCTGATTAACATTCATAGCTAGATTAAACAAGGGTAATCAGCTTTTCAATAATCATCTGACTTTTCTTACACATCGGGATTGTAAAACCGCACATTGTGTTAAATATTTATCCGATCCATGATTGAGAAAATTGGCTCACCAATATCTTTATCTTCTTTAATATAAACTGATCTTATGACTTAAATTAATTTTGAAAACCAATCCTTTTTGCATTAAGAACAGAGAGGATATAATATTGATGTCAATTTAAGGATTTTCTCAATAACAAACACCTTCATGACTTACCTGAACTAAAATAACATCAAATTCATGATTAGAATGAACTAATTCCTTAATTAGTTATAAAAACAAAGTTATTTCATTTTGGTTTACTTATGCTTCTCATTTAAAACATGAAGCATCAAGATTTCCAAAATAACTGCTTTTTTCATCTCCTCCCATCGAAAAATCAATGATCTTCTCCCAAGTATTCTTGCTGTTCACTTTGAACTCTGGCTCCCATTTCTCTTTGTTTGCTTCTTTAAACATGTTCCTCAGAGCCTCTACATTCCAACCCTCTCCTTTCTTTCGGTACTCTTCCGAAGCCTTTTTCACAAACTCTCGCAGCCTCTTAACTCTGCCGCGAAGCAAGGCAAATTCGATTTCAATCGCATCTCTGATTAAAATCTCCGTGAAGTATCTTCTGTGCGTCTCTGTTTGACTCAGCTGCGGAGCGTTATTGGCTTCAATAAACCAAAGATTCATATCTTCATCGAGCATAAAATCGAATCCCATGATGCGGAAACTTCCGCTCCTGTGCTCGAAAGCTGACTCGGTCATTCTGAAAAGATGGGAAATAGAAGTCTTGAATTTTTGCCTCAGGTTATCAAGGAAAGCTTTCTTCTCTCGTGCTCCTGAGAATTTGCCCTACAACAACAGAAATCAACTGTAAGCTCACTAATTTCCTTTCTAGCAGTTGTTACCTTCGCTTCTAAGTCATCAGCTAGCATTTGGAAGGTCGAGAGCTGAATTTCCAACAATTCTTGCTTTTCTTCCTCCGTTCTAGCTTGATTGACGAGATCATCAGAGAGATGTGAGTTTGTCAAATGAGTCTTCCTCTATTAAATTGCAAATTGTAAGCTCTTGAAATTTAAGGTGAGTGAATTACATCAGAAGACAATGGGTTATATTTCCTCAAAGAAACTCGTAGAAATCCGTCTCGGTAGAACACAATAAGCGGGTTAGTGGACGCAATGAGCACATAAACTCGAAAATCGAATTTCTGTTTGTCGTAGATCAGCAGTGGGTTGCTAACGTATTTCTGTGCAATTAATTTCTTTGGCTTGAGGCCGCAGAGCCTTCCATGGGAATATTCTTCAAGGATTTCTCTCTCATACTCATCGTTTAAGACTTCAATTCCTTTCCCTTGATGGCCTCCGTTGCCAGGCTTAATCAAAAATTGAATAGGAGACTCGAGTTTCGATAGCTCGTATGCTTCAGATTTGAGGATCTTGAAAAACTTTTCACATTCTTCTTGAACTATTTATATATACCCAAAGGCTTATACTTCTCCTGCGAAGAAAAAAGAATACCCTCGAGTCTGTAGGAAGCAGGGAAAAACGTGTCGTAGTTTATGCATGTTTTCGGAAGCTCTTGTTTCCTATACTCACTATGTTTCATTGAGGAAAAATGACTTTTTGTGTTCTAACAATTCGTTTTACTCAAAGTATTTCACCATAACGTGTTTCGTAGATATGTCCAATGTTCCGATAACCGTGCTGTATCCTTGTGTGATACCTTGAAAATAAATTATTGAGAGTTCGTGAATTTCTTTCAGATATAGTTTTTACAATTGTAGTCCATTCCAACTGCTCTGATGATGTCGTAGTTACCATCAGTACCAAACATTACATTAATATACGGCTTAATAATCCGACGAAGCATGCCTCCTTTTTTCGAAACGTACTCCATATTTGAGACGCCTGATAGCATATCTCTAACGGTCTCTAAGAAACATTAGCTTAGCTGGGAACACTAAACGTCATAAGATACTTCTCCAATAGGTGTCTAGCACTCCATGATGGTGATAGAGATTCGAAGGGTAAATTAAATTGAGGACGTCAACCTCATCGCAATAGTTCTTATTTTTGACTACCTTATAAGGAATCAATTTCGTTTGGTTTCTCAGCTCCTCGTACACTCCAAGTTTTTTGAAAACATTTGCTTTCGAAACTAATTCCAAGTATCGATTACGCCGAGTATGAGGTTCCATTAGGCTCTCTATCACTTTATCCACGTAAATAGGAATCTTGAAATATTCTTGCTCGCTCTTTGGGAGAAAGACAGCAAGTTCATTGGCCAAACTCGAGTAGTTTGTTTCCGGAAGGTCTTCGTAGAGACTGTGGAATCTGAATTCATCGGAGAAAGGGTCATAACTCTCGTCATCTGAAATATTAGTCAGGAAAAATTGAAGGTTCATTATATTACCACTTCGAGGTTTGTGGAAATATGAATAATCATCATAGAAACGATCTGAACATAATTTTTTTATTAAAATGGACGAAGAAGATGCAGACTTACCGCGAGTGACTTTGAAATTAACTGCAGAAACTGCAGCCAGAATGCATAAAGCGGCGAAGACTTGGTAGATTCTTTTCATCAAGTTGATTTCGGAGAAATAATAATTCGAGGCAAATCAGTTCGATTACATTCGCGGATGCTTGGAATTAACTGAGAAAGAACCTTTTATAACTAGCTTTCAGAATTTTTTCTGCTGGCTACTTTCTAGAATTAAACTGGAATCGAAATTTTAAAAGTGGTGTTACTGAGTTTTGATATTTATTTAATCTTTTCGAATTTTAGACAAGGAATTATTGTTTCTTTTTTACAAAATATCGAATTAAGCCTCTTACTGTGTTTGATAACCAAAGTACACAAATTGGAATGATTTTACCATACTATACTAACAGGCTGATGATGTTATCTCTTCTTTTCATCTCTTACTGGACAAGGAGGTTTGTTTTCTCTTCAAATTTGAACGATTATGAAGACATTTGACGAGAATCCTCTAATTGTCGCCTTGATGAAGTGTGTTGTATATTCTTTTGCCCGGATTTCTCTGCCTTAATCAGTATTGCAACTCGAATGTACAATTAGAAACGAAAATTGAGGGTTCAGCTCATATACTAAGATGCCAGTAATGCAGTAATGAGTGCGACTATCCCGAATTGATTGCACAATTGGCGAAAGAAGACTGTGATGATTTCAATGTGTTTCAAAGACATAATCTCTCAGAATTTGGGTTAAGTAGAATTATTTTTATTAACGAATTAGAAAACTGAGTTTAACCCACCAGTAAAACTGATTATTGCTGCGCAAACGGGCAAATTTTAAACGAATTCTCCTATAAGAAGTAGAAACTTTGAATAATTCATTCTCTGTTGGTCAATATTGATTATCAAAATTGAAAATATTTCCCAAGAACATCGATGTATACAATATTTGTTTGTGCCTTGAGCAATGTGCTCAACCATCATAATGTTTAGGACTCTAGCGCAACAAATTGTATTACATATTCTCCAATTAAAATTATGCTGAAATATCATTTATCTTATTTTTTCATAACGAAAGTGGCATTAATTATCATTATCTACTAGGCCCGCTACCGCTTGGTTAGGTCTTTCGGCAATATCACTATAAGCACCATGATGAATTGCAGTTGAGAATCAAGAGATTTTAGATAAGGGTGTGAAAAGGATTAGTCCTGTAGCTTTTGTTTTCCAATTCCAAATTCACCAAATTTATAGGCAGCAATCTACAGGCTATCTTTCAAAAATGAAAAACGAATCCATGACCATCTCGCATCCGAAACCAGCTCGAAAAGCGCTAGATTTCCACCCATCTGTATGAGGTCCCACCTAATACATCCATATCCATATTTTCTACGGCAGCTCATTTGCCTGGCTTATTCAGAAACAGTCTGATTTGAAGGATTCTCTTGGGGATTGTGGATAGTTGAGCACACTCACGTTCTGAAAGATTAAAAAAACAGATGACAACAACTATTTGTACTTTTAAAAGTAAGTAAGGTATGCCTTCAAACCGCATTTTCAGTGCATTTATTCTTATCAAAGAGCAAGTTATACATTCTTCAAATTCCTTTTAATTCCCCGAAGATACTTGCCTCCATAAAATCCATCACAAGCATTTTTTTCCCACTTACCTTGATTGATTATTCACTTTCGCCATTTACATGATCATCTTGCTGTATTCTGTGTAAGATAAGCAGGTATTTTGTTCATAACTTATTCAACAATTTATTTCATGCAGGACGCAGTCGCACGCATAGTCGAACCAGAAAATAGCATATATTGCTTCACAAAGACAACTTTCCGAATCCATATTGCGAATAAATTATCCTAAACGAGATCTTGCTACCATCTGGAGTGCTCAAACCACATCATTTTCGAGTATCTATGGATATACCTCTTTTTACCCTCTACAACTTTCAATCAAGCAAATGTAAAAACATAAATCAAAATAATAAACGGCTACAAGTTTCTAAATAAGTTGCTAACTTCTATAGCATACATCCTATGATAAATCCTTCCATAATACGTTAAGTTTGACCTATCACTCACAGTTTCAAGTGAATCTCGCCCTAAGCTGCTCATAAAGAAGAGAAAAAAGTGCAATTTCTTTGATAGTGCTTGATCACATTATTATTATCGAACGGCTAATTCATAAATAAATCGCATTTGAGAATAGGAAGCAGAAAAATAAGTATGAACCGTTGAATGAATTAATAGCATTGCCATTCCAAAAAGCTTTGATACAGACATATTTCCTATCGATTTATGGCGCCATAGCCTTCGATCTTATTCTTCTCTTCTTTGGTGCACCAGAATTACCTGAACCAGAAGATGATGCAATTATATTTTGTTGAACACAGCTCTGAGTCGTCGAATCAGCCTGATATCCCTTGGGACAGAGATCCACACATATTCCTTTCCACATATATTGCGTATTCCTGCATGATGCATTTTGACATTGTATTAATGCTAAAGAAAAGGTTACTGTAAGGGTGATTCCAAGTAGTTTACCTGTCATTGACATTACGAGTAAAAAGACAATAAGCCTCTTCATTTGTTAGCAAACGAGAAATTTTCCGGGACGTCTTTGAATTGAAATTTATTGGAATCAAATTTAGAGGAAACCTTTTATCAAAAAGGTTAAGTAGCCGTTGAGTCAAAGGATTTTAGAAAAAGCAAATGATTAGTTCGCACCTCCTATTTTTTTCGTTAATCTACTGATTAAACCTCATCGAAGCGTGTTAAACAGCTGCGAGAAGTAGAAAATCTTCTTTGGATAAAAATTGTAGAGCGTTGTTGGTGCAAACTAGCTGAAGCTTTTAATAAAGGCAGGATTTGTGTTCTTTCGATTGGCGCGAAAAAAATCTCTCGAAATTACACCAATAGATATTTTCCGTTCTGCACATGAACTCCAAAAAAAAAAATAGGAAAAAGCCTCTCCCATAATAAGAAGGTATGTCCTTTTGCTGTCCAATGAAGCACATGCATGAATATAGTGAACTAATTGTTGAAAAAGGCCAATGAAGAAGTATGCATGAGTTTCAGTATCTTTAGATCTCTCTGAATGGGAAGTTTAATACCACTTAACAAATTGAATGAGGCTATTGTTTTTGAATTTAACGGCACCATCGCTGATAATGATATGACTTCAAGTTGGAGTATGAACAGACAGGTTCAGACGAGTTTAATCGAGAATTTTCTGTAACTGCATTGCATTATTATTCAGCCAAATATAAACTGACTAGAAAGATTTTTCTCATCTTCCAACTAATTTTCCGGGAAAAAAATCAATAATATCAGGTTTACAGTCTGAAGATTTCAGCTGCTTCTGGGGCTTTTTGTACAGAATGCCTAAAACGCATTGGAATCCTTTTGAAAATAAATTTTTTCTCTCTTTTTTTTTCACCTCTTTATGAATCAAATGGGAAAATGCGCCCCGATCTTGAGGCTCCGGAAGTCACAAAATTCAGCGCCTTCAGCTTGCTACAAAAGTCGAGAGGTTGATGAATGCCAACTATATCGAGTCCATGATTATCTTACATAAGTCTCTAAAATAGTTTTTCTCAACTGATTCATCACGCAGGCCTGTAGAAATAAATAAGGTAATTACACGGTTTAACAAAGCTTTCGCAGACATTGAAACCGCTCTCTTATTTGAAAGCAGTTTCAGACAACGACATTGAAGACTCTACCAAACTCTCAACATGTTTCGGTATTGAATCAATGAGGTGAATTGCTTACATAATTATCTAGTTCTCTCAACGAAGAAGCAAAAATCCATTTTTGTGGATCAAAGCATTTACTGACAGGAGTGGATCCATGGAAAATATTCCACCAAGCAGATTCATCAGATTTGCTTTTTCACTTCGAAAAGTACTAGCACAGACACGCAATGATTATTTGCTAGATGCTTTGAGATTTCGGCTTTACTTTCAGTGGTTTACGTATAGAATAAGAAATGATTTCAGAGCATGGCATATTTCACTCAACAATAATTTTTTTTTCTGCTTCCCAGATCAAAAATCCACCCCCTTAGTCAAATTAACATTTCTTTCTATCCATAATTTCCTAACAGCACATTTTTCTGTGCATAATTAACATTACATCCTTCATTGCACAATATCTTTCAAGCCGATATGATAATTATAACAATTTGCCTAGATGAAGCGAAATCTTCAGCAATATTGATCTTCCTTGAAATAGTTGAAATACATTTTCCAAGGAGATATCCAATTAGCCAAGGACACACCAATTTGTTAACGTTAAAGATGAATCTCAATTAGGATTTTAAATTCGATAAATTTTCAGTAATTGCAGATCAAATAAAGAGTTATTTATTTTACTCAATGAAGCTCTCTCTCTGTCCACTTGCAGGGTGCTCAACAAAAAATAAATCTTACTTAAACATGATATCAATAGAAGTTTAAGTCAGGGAAACTTGCATTGTTGTGATAATAATCCATGGATTCCAGTGTATTTCTTTAATGACAAATCTACCCGCACCTTCACAGCTCATTTATTTAATTTTTCAAGAAAGTTATCCTAGTTGAGAATGCTTGCAATTCTTTATATTCAAAAAAGTTTTTGGCAACTAATTAATGAAATTACTTCAATAATGCAGTTGACATTAGATAAAGCAAAGAACATTTCAGAAAAATCTTCCCCAAATAAAAAAAATATTATGAGCTTTACGCCATTATTAGGTACTTATACTTCTCGAAAAAATATATTCTTAATAGTCTTGGTTAACATGCTTGAGCTTTATCATCAATAGCGTTCTTTTCATCAGAACTCAACTGATTTTCTTCAGTTTCTTCAGTTACCTATCAATGAAGATTAAAATATGACCAACAACAACGAATTTCTACTTTTTCTTGATTATCAACAGACATTTTTTGATCTTCATTATCTGCAGATAAATGATCATCAGCACTAATTTTCGGCTTTTGTTTTCGGTTCTTTTTGTGATAACATTGATTACATAAGCCCTACAATAAGGCAATTTAGGCTAATTTCTCAGGGTTTTTATACCTTTGCATAGTGTTTGCGATCAGAGTGATTGCAGCGATTTCTCTTTTTTATTTTCTTTCTGGACCGAATCTTTTCAGCTTTTTGAAGTTTTTCTCTTGGTTCTTCATCTTCATTTGGAAGATCTACTTCCTCCTCTTCTTCAACAGAAGATTCGACCTTAGGTTTTTCGTCGTAGGTGGCCTGTCTCTTAGCGGGTCTTTGTGGTGAATTTATTGCCATTTTTGAAGATTTCTCTTGAATAATGGCTTGAGGTAGCCTTGATTGAAGCGATGGCTGCTGAATTTGGTTCAAGGCGACATTTATTGTGTTTCCAAATTGGAATTTTAGACTGTCATCAAAACCGTTGGGTTTCCCTGGCAGAAATGGATGATTTATTATTGGGGTAGAGGCCAAGGTGAGAGGAAGCATGGTTGGTCTATTTGCAGCGTATGGATAATTTATAAACTGCTGTTGCAGCAGCAAATTTTGGAGAAGAGCTTTTTCAGAAAAGGAATTAATGTTTGGTGTTGTACGAGGGAGGATGAAAGAATTTAGTCGAGGGTCTATCCTTGATAGAACAGGAGAAACTGTGGCTTCTTGTTGGCATCTTTGGGCTCTTTGAATAGCAATAAGTAGCTCGAGGTCGGCCAGAAAATTAGTATTCATCTGTATTTTTAAATAATTATTATCGGCAGTTCTGTAGGCCGTAACTTATAATCGTACGTATTATCAACGCACATTATACAAAACTTACAAATTGCTCTATTTCCAAAGTTTTTCGTGTTCTATGAGGCAAGAAGAGAAGAAAACCATTTCTTTCGAACTATCTTTTGGTGAAAGGCATTATGGAGAAGTATTCTAAGCAAATTAGGCAAACCCCCAACATAAAATTCACTGATCTCTGCTGAAATTTGTATGCGTGTGAAATAAAATAATAGATACCTCCTCATTTTATAAAATTTATTTTAATCAAGGAAATCTTAGATCGAACGATTTCAAATTAATTGCTACTGAAAAATTTTCTTAATGAGCCGCTGGCCCTTCAAGAAGCTTGAATTCCGGAAAAAAACATAGTATCAAAGCAACGAAATATTCCCTTTTGACTCCTCTGTTTCATTTGATTACTGAAAAACCATTCCTTTGACTCGAAAAAAAATTTTTTGTGAGGTATGAATCGAACGGGATGAATAAATTCTATTCGCTACGAGGGCTACTAGGTATTTGAATTGGATAGCTACATTTGCTAGGGTTATGAGAACGTGATATTGGCCTTCGAGAAACAGATAGGTCAATAGGAGTTCGATTTTGAATGTTCCTTATAGAATTCGTTAAGCAATATTTGGGCCAGCTCGACCATGCGCTAATTAACCAGATTTGAATCTCTAATTAGAAAATAGGTTTTGAAAGCTTCTGAGGTTCTGACTCTTTGAAAATATTTTATTTTTTATAAACGTTCAAGAATAAAATAAGGAATGCAATCGACGTCATATGATATGCTCAGTAATAAATACTTTTTTTTGAAAGGTTTTTAAGCGAGGGTTTTTTCATTCAGCAGCTGTTTAAACAAAAACAATTAGTTTTTGTAAAGCAAGAGAGAGGAACATCTTGGTAGGACTAAGAATTAGGAAAACATGCACCAAACAAGCTACATAAGGATACTATGTTCAGCAATTCTGCTTTAGGAAAACGAGTATTGGTTTGGCTTAGACTCCGAGTCTTTCGTAGCGTCCATGAGCTCAGGGACAACTACATTTAGTGAATAAGAGAGTTGTTAAGAGGTCATGCTTCAGACATACAAAAAGTCTGTTCTGGAAAATATTAATTCATGAAAACTCCTTTAGAGAAATTGGCCATTATTTCTCAAAAACGCAATGGTTTCTGATTTGTGAGGCAGGCCAATGTTTTTCGAGAATCTAAAGCCTCTAGATACGCTATTCGATAAGATTTCCCGATTCAATAGGATAAAAAGTCCAATACCTCTTGATGTGATCTAGATGATTTACATATCAATCTCTTTTTTTTAAGATTTCGAAGCTATCTATCCAGAAATGAAGGCAAGATCATTTCAAATACAGAGGAAAACCTTCTATTAATTGAAGGGAATTAGCATTGCATTACTGGAATAGTTTTATCCACCGTAAAACCTTAAAAAACTCCTAATAATTTCAAGAGTCATTATCTCATCTTTCTTTCTATTGAAATTCTCATTGAAAAACATAAACAACTTATCGAACGGTAGAAGATCTCTCACATTTGCTTTCTGAGCTCAAAATAATTAAATCTAAGTTCATCGTTAGGGATAATTACAGTTATTAGACTAAATTAAGCCTTGAAATTAAAAGCAAAAACCCATTCGGGTATTTTGAGAAGATCATTAAAGCTTACAAATTCGGGACTGCCCCGAGAGCACCTAGCGCAAGATAGAATTGCGCCAGATTGCAGTGAGGTGGAAAACTTAGGAAGCCTTTGAGAAGAGATTAAAACTTTGAAATAGTCCAGTCCTTTTCTTTTTCTTGATCTTTTACTCTGGACATCCTATTTGAACCCCAACGCAACCACTTAAGAAGTCAAATTCAAATTACGCTGAGATGTTCATTGGAAAATGAGAGGCCCATTCCACCGGCCTCTTTAAAAAAATTTAGTCTCTTTGACATTGAAAAAATCGGCTCCAATCTCTATGGAAGGCTAAGAGTTAATGCTTGGTAGGAAGATCAAAAGAAGTTAAACACTGCATATTGATTTTCAAGAAAAAGTCAAATTTTCCAGATCGATTTCAATAATTAACTTCGAAATTTAGAGCTTTAATATTCATTTTCATATTAAGGACAATTTTAGCAGCAGTCTTCAACTCTTTCGTGAAATTATCGATAGTTTGGCTAGATGTTAGTGTGCTTGTAAAGCATGAACTATTGATGAACTGCATAGACCGCTTGCGCATGATGGCATAGTTCATAATACTTCGGTTCTTCTTTATTTCATTGACGGCTTTTGAGTGCCTTTTAACAATGTTGTGGATGGAACTTCATGGCTATTCTCATAATCTTCTCCTCAGTTAGCGAAAAATAATTCTTGGGATGAATGCTTTAAGAAGAGGTTAATTATTTTTGAACTATCTCGTTGTACTCTCAAGCTTAGAGCTGAAAGCTGCCTCATTCAACAGACACAACGCTCCTATTGATCTGGAACAGAAAGTTCATTCTGGAAAGAAGCATAATGAGCTCAGAGAACAAATATTCCTTAGTCATTTTTTCGAATTTTGACTCAAGAGTGCCCAATTATCAATCTAAATTGCACAGTCTCAAGAAATTTTACAATATAATACTTATACCTCAAGACACCTTACCATCCATTGAAGAAATGAAAAAAATCCTCATTTTTCTTTGTCTGATCTTTGCTGTCTGTGCCTTCCCCCTGGGTACTGAAAAATGCGCTATCTCACCTCGTGTGAAAGCATATACGCTTGATGACTGCGCCGCCCTCGCCAAAAAAATGACTGACTGCTACGCTTCTGAGGTCAAGTTCGATTTGAAGAATGGCTTTATCATGGAATCCGAAGCTAAAGAAAAGCTCTTAATTCTACAACAATCCACTAAACTGTGGATGCAAAGCTGTATTCGTAAGCTGCCAACAAGCGGAGGTTTTATGTAGCTGTATGAATTAACTTCCTTTGTGTTTTCCATATTACAGAGTATATTGTTCTATCTCTACTTCAGTAGATATTTGGACACGCAAAGTTTGAAATCTATACTTCAATTTCAAAACAGAAAAGAAAATCACTACAAACAGTCTTTCCAAATGTGAGCAATTATCAGTCCCTAAACCTAAAGTTTCAATGCTGTAATAGAAGAGCTGGAATTTGTATTTTGTGTAGATTTGATTTTAGAGTAACCCTTTCAGATTTCTCTGAGTCAATACAATTTTGTGCATCCAAAAAAGGAAGAATTTTGATTATATCACCCATGAGAATAATTATGAAACACACTTTAGACATTAGAACTGTTGGTAACTTCCATTCATTTGCTTTAACACGCTGAGGATGCTTGCTCCCTTTCATAAATTATATTTTGGAATGGTAAGCTAATTCGTTGATTCTGAAAGCAAAAAAATTTCACACTGTATCTATCCACAATCCTACCACTTCAATCGGTCAGTATCAAATTTCATCCAAGAAGCACATTGCCCATTCGTTATCTAAGAATTAATTACTCGGTTAGCGGTATTTTCATGCTAAACAGCTTACTTTTCTTTGCATCTTTGACCTGAAACACGACTTTTCCTGTAGAAAAATCGATAATTTTGATCCCATGTTCGAATGACGAGCTTGCTAGGTACTTTCCTGAAGGACTCCATCGCACCGAGCTTACCCTGCCTTGTAATTAAATCACATTGTTAAAAGAAAATTCTTAAAGCAGCTACTTACTTTTATGCAAGTTGTTATGACTCTTCAAGAGCTTCCCAATTCTTCTATCCAAAATCTCTGCGCCTTTTCCGCTGGCCGTAGCAAGCAGATTTGCATCGCAACGCCAATCTATATTACGAACGCTTTCTTTAGAGAATACAACGTAATGCTAATTCATAATTTTTCAAAAGAGTACTTCCATTTAGTTTGAAATGATTCGAATAAAGAAATGCGTTCTTCTCGGCATCAAATAAATTCAGACGATTTCCCCACAGTTTGATAGCAAGGCATGAACTTTCATGAAGAGGAACCCAACGGCAACAGTTGTAGGAATCTAGATCTAGTTGAGATTGAGGGTAAGTACTCAAAGGAAACCCAATATCAAAATACTTGCCATGACACCACCTAAATTTTCATACTTGAGATCAACAATGTCATTAGACACGTCTGTGATCATAAGACAGCCCTTGCTTGTATATTTTGCTAACTTCGATCCCTCAACATTGAAGTGGAGGCTATCGACGAGTCCGAGATCGAAGGCCTGAGTAACATTGTGCCCCTTATTTTGACCTAATGCTTTGTTCAGAGCCATAATTCACAATATTTTACCATTTTTCTTTGTTTTTTTCACGAATTCGAGCGTATTGAAATCAAAAAAATGGCAATCAGGTCCAAAGGGCTGTGAATAAAATGCAGCAAGACCGTTTTGCCTGCTTATCGCAATATCCGATATGCCTGAAAACCAACATTATGCCATTGGATCAAAGGTTTCGATTACAGCCAAATAGAATTCCAGATTCTAAGGTGATTTTACTTTTTTCTGTGTCCAGTATCTGAAAATGCGAAGCAAAATCGTAAGTCGCGGTCATCAATAATAGATTTGAATCTGGAAGCATCTCTATCCTTCTCATATCACCACCTCGATCAGTCTGGGTAACCTGATCTGGAAACGTGAAATCGACGGTACATAGTGGTCCCTGTTTATTCATATCACGAAATACAATTTCGCCTGATTTCGAAAAGCACACAATTTTCGCACTACCAAGCTCTAAATGAGTGTAAAGCTGATACAAAAATGTCATTATAAGTACCTTCGAGTCCGGAGCTGCGGTTCTGAGATAGAGTTTGCCCCATCAGCTTCCAAGCAATAAAGAACCAACACTAGTCTAATTCGAAATTTTCTTCGGAAAATAAATTTGCTTGAGTGTTTTAATTTTGATTCAAGGATTCACGGTCAATTACTTTCAAAATAAGTTTTAATCGATATAGACCCTTATTAAAAATGCATACTTGCATTTAGTATGCATTTTTCTCAAAATGAAAAACAATATCATTGAAATTTTGAGAAAAGTTTTGTAGAAATAATTTGTCCCCTTCTCGACATAGTCCAATCGATGATGAGAGGCGTTCAACCGTATAGATTATCCACTTAATAATAATACTAATATCTATAAACATTATAGCTAAAACAGTGAATTTTCCCGTGAATAATTTATCTACAGATGGGAAAACGCTGTGTGCTTTGTGTATGATAAACATCCTTGATAGTTGCGATTTATGGTTGTTCTGGCCGGAATAATATAGTCAGTCTTCCTGGGTCCTTCCAATCGTTTGGTATCTCTCGGCCAAAAATTTACTATTAGTCGATGGCGAGTATATTGCCGCCATTTTATTCAAATTGCTTTGGTATTCTCCAATGTAACCGAGGAGTCTCGAGTTCAACTCAAGTTTGCTAATTGCGCCCAAAATGTCCTCTTCCTCAATCTCAAATTCTTCCCAGATCTTATCAAAGAGGTAGGTTTCCAACAGAGTCTGGAGATTCCAGGCTGGACGAGCGAGTGTCCCAAACTTCTTGAAGTTTTGCGCATCTGATGTAAACTCCTTCAAATATTTGAAGATCTTTTCGAGCTCGCTCTCGGAAATCCCACTAGCGTTTCCTTGTTCCATTCTATGCTTCATACGAGTTTCAACGAGGTCTTTGAGTATTCTTTTTTGTCGGTCAGCCTTGCGTAGATGATAGACGATCGCGAAATCGATTTTTTCTGAGCTCACTCCGTATGCCTCATAAACCTCATTGGCTATGGTACCCACACTGATCGAGAGTTCAGTCTCGAGACTTTCAATAACAGCAGCGTATTTCTCAATGTTTGAGAGTAATTTCCTTCGAATAGCTCGGTTTTGCTTGATAACGTCGTAGTAAAGGTCCTTTGAGCGTTCGGCTACCCTGCAGAGGATTTCTCTGAGAGAGTCGAAGGTGAGGTGCTTGTGTTTGTTGACTGAGACTTTGAGTTTCGTTGAAACAGAGTTACTTGGAGATTCGGATTGTCCATTTTCGATCTGGACTCCAATTTGCTTGATTTTCTGAACGTACACAACGCCCAATAAGTGAGAAGTTGAATTTGTCATTGTATGTTTGGTTTGCTCGGTGTTGCTGGGAGAAAATGTGCTGAGTGAGCTTTCCAGTTGAGAGTCCTCAAAAAGAATTTAATATATTACAATCTGACCTGACCCTTTTTTTTTTCTCTTAGTATTCAGAGTTAAATCTGATTGGAGGTTTTGGACAGTTCATCAGAAACTTTTTTATGGAGTTAGTTTAGGTCGTTGCACTCTATTTTAGACTTTTTCAAAAATGAGTTACAGAGCATAAGGGATGGAAGAGCTAGGGATACGCCCTTTCATGGAAAATACCTTGCAGAAACTTAAAGTTGACTACTTTCACCTAGTCTAGGGTGATACACAAACATTAATTTCGGACAGAATTATCAATGAGGATAGCCGAGAACAGGCAAAGAGTGATTCTCAAATGAGTTTGAAGTTACTTAATTTGGTTCAGGGCCTCTTAAGTGGATAGTCAAGAGAGGTTGTCGGAAAAGAACCAACATTTTCCATTTGATATCATCACTCCAAAACGCTAATACATTCTCTAAGGTTTTTTGAATCATTACAGTAGTCGAAGAACATAGATTCTCAACTTTGAAGGAAACACTCGATCGAATTGCGATTCTTCGAAATTCTGTTTATATAGTTTACTATGGATTATGGTCTAAAGCTGGTGTGTCAAATGTAGGTGTTGAGGCAAAAATACATAAGCTAGATGAGCATTCGTATTTTTTTCAAAAAATTGATCACGTATTCAGCTGATCCCTTAAAACTTCTTTTCAGTATTGAGTTCCTTCTTTTATTCAATAGACCCATAATAAAATATCAGCGCACTATTTCAGATGTGGTCAATATTTTTACCACGCGCTTTCTGCCCTGGCAATCATCCGGGCATTTTTAGCTCAGGATTCTTAGCGAGATAGTGAAATTAAAAGTATGATCTTCAAAGAAAAGAAAACGTTTCTAATTTAGAATTTGCAAATATGTAATACTAGATAGCGTCGCTTCCTCCTTAATGTGCTTGACTACCATGCGGTTACGTTTCTAGGCTGCCTTTGACTCTATAACCGGAAATATGATGATCAATCAAAGCATCAGATCAAATATATCTCCAAATAATACACATTTAAATAAAATCATTCTTTCATATAGAGAGATAGTACAGCCCCAGTTGAAACCCAGTCAAAAAAAGTAGTGTTAGTCTTCTCATTATCATACTAACTTAATTTTTTTGCGTTTTTTTTCTTTTATCCTCAATATGCAAATTAAACAGGAATGAACCTACCTAATTATTCAAAATTTGAGAGTTAATTGAATACGAGAAAAATGGTAACGCAAACAGGGATTCAGAAAAATTTTTGTTATGAAGTGAAATCATCATCGGAAGTTTCTGGGGTTAACTAAGCAGAGTCCAATATAACAATGTTTTGTCCAAATTTGAATTCCGATCTTCCAAAATATGGGATGAGCACTTAATTCTGAGGAATTAGCGGTTGATTCCAGTGTCTTATTAATAATCCAAGTATTTCTAAACTAAATGGCGCATTAGCTTATAATAATTGTCGGAAAGCCTTAGACTAATTTCATTGCAAAGTGTTCTGATTGCATGGGCTCTAATTGAGCATATTAATTTCATAAATGCAATACGCGTGTCTAAATTCTCACGTGCTTGATATGATCCTAATAAGAATTTGCTCTGGTTTTTTCAAGAATTTCTTTCAGCGAAAATTATGAGAATAATTAGCTGACCGAAAAACCCTGGTTACACAAAGAATATATTACCAAAACTGAATCAAAGTATTCAACCTTTTTGGAAGTCAAAGCTGAGCACCACAGCATTAAAGCAATGGCCACTCATCTTATAAGAGCCTAAATATTGTTTATAGTTGCCAAGGTTAAGCTGAAAATGAGAATAATACAGATGATATAATTCAATCATTCCGGATAGCCTGGTCATTCCAGAAATATCTTAGATATCCCTTCCTTCGAGTTAGCTCACTTATTTGAGGCTATTCTATTGTCTTTCTTGAGCAATATTTGCTAAGCAACTTCCTCACAAAAGAATCTTCACTCATTGCTGAATTGATTTAAGGTGGGTATATGAAACAAATCATTGGTAGATATGGGAAATTAAATTCTTTAATCGTGATTCCTATTGAAGCAAAAGCTTCTGTGGGTTCAAAAGCTCCTGCGGGTTCAAAACCTTATAAGAGTTCTAGACCAAGTAGTCGTGTTTGGAAAAGGAAAAAAACTAATTTCTTTGAGCCGAGCCTCAATGAGCAAATAAGATGTTCGATAAAGGGCTTCTCCAGCAAAAATAGCTGATTTTTCTGCACAGAGTTCGTGTTCTTTAAATTGATTTAATTAATTTAAACGCTTTAAGATGCTTCAAGAAGAAAAATTAAATTGGAATATTGCGTCAATGACAACCATCCCAATAAGATATTTCGTAGGATTTTGCATCTCAATAATTGAAATTCAATATTGAGTTCGTAAAAAAATTCAACAGCAATTTTAGCCAATTCTGGTTCCTTAATGATCCCATTTCAGACTTTCCAGTCCGCCGCCCAAAAGGCAATTTTCCCTTATGACGGAGACGCATTACGACTCGCGAGTTATAACTGCATGCAAGCGACAATGATGATAATCGAGGAAGAAGGGAAACCTAAATCTTCTAAATTCGTTCCTGATGTCAAGCCTCCGCAGCCTCTTGAAACGAAAAGCTCCGAAGAAAAGAGAGACCACAGCAAGCATTGCTTAACCTTCTGTAGGAAAATTTCGGGCATCATGATATCGCTGCTCACGAACAAATCTCTCCTTGTTGAAGAAATCATAAGAATAAACTCAGAAGCCCTTACAACGCTCCCACCTCTCTTAGACCTCCCTCCGATTAACGTTGCCGACCTTGAGGATCTTCAAACTCAGGTTCTCTCTAAAATTTGGAACGAGTTCAAGGACCTCATGACGTACAGAAAGAATAAAAAGATTTGCGTGGTAAAGCAGTCATATTGGGATCTCGTTTTTAACAAGACAGTTTTCGGTGAAACTTGCCATAAACTATTTGAACAGGTTATTGAATCAACTAAGAACCCAAGTATTCAAATACTTCTTCGGGATCAGATTTTTCGTACGTTGCTAATCCGGCTTCTATTCTGCTCAAACAAGATAATGGTATTGCTCTCAATTCTCAAAGACACTTCTGAAAGAGGAATGGATATCCGGAAGATCACTACGCTTGATAATTTCATCGTGTTGGTTATTTTTCCAGACCATTTCAGAAATTATAATCACCGAGGAGGTAAATTCGCGCTTGAATGCTGCGATAAATGCAAAATTTGCTGCTCTAAGAAGGTTCCTCCAGGGTTCTCGGCGCTGCTGAGAGAATCAAGAAACCAAACAGAAGCAATTATTTCTAAAATTCAAATCTTCCTAGACAGTTATAAGTTTAAAGAGCTTGCCTCAGTCGTCGGTCTCATGGAGCTTGCAGTCAATTGTTTTTAGGCCGAGCACTGATGATGCAGACTGCTGATAAACAACGTCTGCAAATTTCTCATGTTCTCGCATCAATAAAACTTTACTCTAGAGAGTCATTGCGACCGGGTCGAAATGATCGATTTTTTTGAAAAATGATGTGTTCATATATGTCTATTTATCTATATGAAAAATTCTCTCTATTCTTGGAATCTCAGAACCAAGATAGAGGTATATCTGTGAGTTTTCATGAAGGAAAATTTCGAATTTTCTTTTCTGTTCCTTACTTCATTACTTCATGATTAACTTCAGTTCTTTCTGCTTTCTTTTACCTAAAACTTTATTCCAATTCTGCTAATCAGGGCTTTTCTCTTGAATAAACAATTGAAGAAGTATCATATCAATCAGAGGTGCTTTTAAGTAGTCTGAACAGAGTTTGAAGTGATCAAATGATATTTATGTCGTTGTCCTATTCTGCCAGCGGATTCTCGATATGGATAAAGTCTATTCAAAATTTGGAAAGTTTTGCTTTATTCTCGAGCTAATCCTTGTGATAGTGACGGTTGAACCCCTTCAAACCTTGTCACTGTACATTGAAACACAAAAAATTTCTAACACATTTCAAATTATGGATTCATTCTCTACTTCGTACTTCGAAGAACCAGCATCTCGAATTTATAAAGTTTAGAATGTAGTACTAAAACCACTAGGGCTTGTTATTCTTGACAAGACAGCTATAAAGATTACTTTATTTTTAGAGAACATCGTATAGGGGGCGAAGTTGGTTTCTTCTACTAATGAGAAATCCCACAATCAATGTCCTTCGCTTAGAGTTATATATTTTTTGTGGGTCTGCTCATCAATATTTTTATTCACTTCAAAAACGTTACTTTTATAAACTAAGATCAGACTCAGACTCAGAGTAGCTTTTTGACTCTTAAATCAATAAATTTGCAATGAGTTGGTTCAGACACGTACATACTCTTTCCTTCAAGATTTTTCAATGATAATTAGGATAACCCTCCAGCCGAACCCCGTTACAAAGGAGACCCACCTCTGAGCAGTGGCAGTTTTTTCCTAGATCCTCAAACTCACAATGAAAATGTATTATTCCTGCTTCGGATCAGTTTAATCATTTTTCGCAAAAGACCCAAGCTCTAAGAAACCGAGCAGCCATGAAAGCTCAATTGCGAGAAGAATACATGGCGCATCAACAGCAGACTAATAAAAAAAGAGAAGAAAAATTCCAGCCAAGGTAATTTTAGCAGCCATTTGTCCCTCAAAATAGAAAAAATTAGACACATTCAGGCTGAACAGTTCAAAGAACAGCCTGTTGCAGAAAGCACTGGATTCCACGAGTTTAAGAGCGATAAGCAGCTTAAAGCTGAAAAGCAAAAAAGTTATTCAAGTCTACTTCAACAACAAATCAATGAAACTAAATCATTAAAACAACATCAACATAACGACTACGCGCTTCAGATCCAGTATTTACTTCTTTGTGATCTCATTTGCTGAGAAAAACTAATAGAAAGCGTTTCGATTCAAAATTAAACGACGAAATCAATAATCGGCAGGCCCAACTTGCTAAAAGCTCTCATTTCGCTGCTTTAGAGGCTGAAAAGAAGAACCGAAAAGTAAAATTCCTTTTAAATGGTGAGTAACTTCACTGGAATTCCCAAAGGCAATACAAGAGTCTTACGCAAAGGAGCTTTCAGTGCAGCTAGGAGAGGCTGCAGAGAAAAAACTTCAAGAAAAACTCGAAAGGTGAAATATTCGATTAATTCAGCTTTATTCAATGTTGCTCCTTAGGAAAAGACCGAATCTTGGAGCTGCTGAAGGTGCGTACGCCGACAAATTGAAGAGGATTCAAAGTCAGAAGGAATATGCTGACTCTCTCCAGAAATATATTGAGCAAGAGAAGCAGTATCGACAAAAGCTGCGAGAGCGCGAAAACTCTGATAAGAATTATCTAACTGGCCTTCCGATCAAAGAGTCACATGAATCTCGGGCTCCAACCAAACAGCAAATGAAAGAAGGGCTCCTTAAGCAGATTCAGGAAAGAGAGGCTTACAAACAAAGAGAATTCCAACGTACTGAGAAAGCTGGAAATGCTTTTTATCCTGAGAGCAGAGTAAATATAACTCTTATGATTGAAAAGAAATCGTGATTTTGCTAGACTGTAGGTGAATTGTATGGGAATACCTATCGTACTTCGATAGGTAGGAGCAGCAGTTATGCTAATCAAACTGCTGGGAAAAAAACCGTGGAAGTTGCAACGTCAGATATTTTCGGGAACCCAGTGCACCAATCACCGTAAAATAAAGTTTTTAAAGTCTCCAAAGATGTTGATTCCTTTCTCATTATAGACCAAGAGAAATAAAGCAAAAACAAGCAGAAAAGCTAGATATATTCGGAAAGCCGGTCAAATAATTTCATAATTTCTTTGAAAGATACTTTCTTTCTCTCTTTTTTTTGAAAAGAAAGGGATCATACTGGTTTTTGTAAACCTAAGGAACTGAACATTTAAGAATTATATTACATTTTTTCAGTGGGAATTCAAAAAGCATTATTTCAAAAAAGAACTCATCATCGTTAGGTTGACAACAAAAATTCTATCTCTTCAACAAGAAGTTGTCTTGGCGACAATAGAAAGATCAAAAATTTGTTTTCGGTATGCATAAATAATGCAGTTTCCATAAGATATCTCTATAAAATCATAGCCATAAATGCTTCGATATTAGGTCCAATCAAAAAAATTATAGCCTAATTTTTGGTTTAATTAGAGTTCAAACTAAATATTCTTCTCCCATTTCTGCTTGAGACGGATTCCGCTTCGGATCCAAGACGATCGTCAGGCTTTCCTTTTCCCAGATCACATCTCTGAGTCTTGGTGGAGTCATCCTCACAATTATATGTATCTATTATTCCGAATAGTAAAATCCCCTTTCCAAATTCTCAGCTTACCTGACGACTTTTATGCAAGTAATACCTTGCAGCCGGCTTATTCCGACATAACTCCAAGTAATTACAGTCTTCTGTTGACCAAGGATCACAGCGTGAATGCAGCAATAACTGATAAAATTTATTTTAAATTGAGAAATTGACAAACGAAGAATAGTACTTTCAATATATCAATGGAATTGCGCTCGATAGCAAAGTATAACGGAGTTCTTCCAATCTATTTGAATAATAGTTGTCAGAATAGATAAAAAGCCTCAAATTAGTACCAAATCTTTCGCATTGACATCAGCCCCATTCTCAATGAGTATTTTTACGGTCTTAAAAGTCCCGCGCTTGACTGCCCAATGGAGCGCGGTCATGTGAGCCTTCAAAATATGCTAATTAAACTAATTCTTCAAAGCTGAAATTTACGTTATCAAAATCATAAACCAAATATTTGTTCTTCTTCAGTAGTTCTGTCACGGTATCAAGGTCACCAGTTTTGGCGGCTACAATGAGCTCTTTCGAATCCTTCTTTTCATAGGGTACAGAGCTGAAGACATGATGCTCCAGAAGCTTAGAAAAACACATTAGCCATTAGAAATTCTAAAAAAATAATTGTGCTACATCACAGGGGCGGAGCTTCAGCAATTTCATATAGCGAAGACTCTCGATTAGGCGCTTTCTGAAGTATTTAAAATCGATTTTGTGAGGGCGGACTAGCTTCATATCTATGTCCTGAGAAACCATTTCGTTGAGGACCTCATCTTTAATAGGCTTTTTAAAAAGTGGGTTCTGAGGAGGGAGTATCCCTTTTGCTTTGATATTAAGGTAATCTGCTTTCTTTAAAAGCTCGTCCTCAGATTCCTCTTCACCGTTATTATAATATTCTTTCCATTTTTCTCTGTTGTGCTGGAAGGGGTTATAATTTGTTGTTTTCTTTTTCTTTCCTTTTGGGATCAATATTGATTGTTTTTTCCCGAGCATCAGCCCTGAGGCAGGTTGATTTTTGAACATTGTCGCTCGTCTAGAGCGGCTAGGACTTAATTCTATCATATTGAACGAGAATTTCGTTCCTCTTCTTGTGCGAGTTTTAGGCGATTCTCCGAGCAATTTCGGGCTAGAATCACGGGAGTTTAGGCTTTTTCGACTCAGTGATGGATCATCTATTCCTTGCAAGCTTCCAAATTTGCTAAGAGACACTTTGTCTTGAGTCGTCTTGAAACGCTTTTCAAAATCTTCATTCATTTTTTGCCTGAATTCTGCTAAAACATCAATTTTTTTGCCCTTAAACCTTTTCACGGTTTCAGTACGATTCATCATATCAGCAACGCTTTGGTGCGTGGCAGTGGCTGGGAAATATCTTGCTGGACGATGCGATTTTCTGAAAGTATTTTCCTTATAATACGTTGCTTCCTTGTTCTCAACCTCTCCGTATTCTTGGATATTATCCATCATAGATTTATACTCTAGCTCTGAGCTTTTCAGCTCTGGGACGGACAATCTTGGGTATGAGAATGGCGCGTCCGTTCGAAATTCAATTGAAGTGTTTGGGTTTCGCGAGATTGAGCCTAGGCGGCCTTTGAGAGATTGAACTTTGTAGAAATTTTTTTGGATGAGTAGAGCCGACTGATCAGGCTGTTGGTCCTCTTGGGAAGTGTGAATTTGACTTTGGTTTTGAATTTGAAATATATGCGGAAGCGAGGTTTTTTGAAGAAATTGTCCTATTTTTCGATTGTCAATAGTTGTGTTAGTAGCGCAATGTGGCTGTGAAACATCCTTATCAGGATACTGAGAGTGTACGATTAATGAATCAACTTGCTCTGAGGTCTTTCGACGACTATCATTGAAGTATGGTTTTGGCAATGAAACCCCTTTAGGGGTAATGAGTTTCTTTGGAGGAGCAAAGCGTGTAGTAGTTGGGATTTTGCTCAGAGTTCCACTTTGAGTAGAGAAATCGTTTAAAGGATTGGGGCTAATGTTCTTTCGCAGAGTTCTAAGCTCAAAGTGCGACAACTCACCATGCGTGGAAGCTTTAATGTAAGGTTTTTGAACTGGATCGGCCTCCTTGTGGTTTTCGTTGAGGTTTCGATCTTTTATGGAAAACAATAATTTAGTTAAGCCAGCGGCTGCTTGTTTTCGTGAGGTCGTTCGTGAATTCCCGAGGTTTATTGGTTCAAAATTTAGCATTTCGTGTTTTCTTCAATTGGAGCGGGAACAGCTAGCAAAAAGAATAGATTTGCTATTGAAAGGATGTGAATAAACTGAGTTTTATTTGCTTTACGAAAATTAGGAAGTGTTCCGATTTAAATGAGAACCGTCAGAATTCTTGAATATTTGGATCCTAAGCTGACATGCTGAAATTAGCGACTGGCTAACGAATGTGATGGTTTAGTGTGCAGCGTTATATTTAGAGGATAAAACAAACACTAAGTCTTTTTTGAAAGTTTATCATAGATTTTCTCTTTTGCAATTATGAGCAAGAGAGCTTTGTAAGTTCAGCTGAGTGACCTGCTGCGTATTTGGCATTCCCTAATCAATAGAAACGAAATTTGACCTTTTTATTCCTTTTTATTATTGTTTTTTATTTTTTTTTGATTCTTCTCTTTGTTAATCATTGAATCTTTGCATTAAAAATAAACATCAAATTTAGCACGAACTAAATGTGGTTTTATGAAATATATAGAAAAGAAACCTCGCACTTTGCTTTCGATATTAGTAGGTGTATAATCATGCTCCAATTTGATCCGTTCTTGACTACCAAATGCACCAAATGGGAAAAAAAGAGAAAAAAGATGACCAATTTCTAATTCAACTTCCTTAAAAATATTGATACATAACAACAGCATCTAATGTATTTTCAATTTGTAACTGATTCTCCCAACAAATATTGACACGATTTCGAAAACTCATACGCATGAAAATTAGCAATTTCTCAAACACGAATTTGAGAAACGATTTTTTGAACGGTTAAATTAGTTGTTTTTCAGAGTAGAAAATCCACTCACTTAAATTAAACACACACTCAAAACTTTTCTTTTTCTATGGAAAGTAATAACCAACCTCTTCCTCATCCCTCGGGAGACGACGAATCCGTCGACCCAATGTCATTTCTCCATGACTCAAATCTATATTATCCTAACAATTTGGCTGGACAACCCTACAATCAGGCTAATATGCCAGTTATCGAACCCAGAGTAGATGTCGTGCCCATGGATCCAATGGCATGGGTTAACCCCAACCAAAATCAATTCAGTATGTCTGCACAGCAAATTAATCAAGTCTATATTCAACAACCACACTACGACCCAGGTCCTTTGCCTGAAGATCAATTATCATTCCTCGATAACGATCAATACGAGCAAATACCGCCGGAACTACAACAAAACTTCCACAGCCGCCCTCCTGATGAGCCATATGAACCTCAAAATAATCAGCTCGCAACTAGGTTAGCAGATTGTTGTCCATATCTGATCGCAGTTATTATGGGTGTCATTTGCCTAACCATAATGTTCAAAGGAGGCTATGGACTCCTCGATTCAATTGGCTCTAAGTACACAGCCGTGGCTGATGGAAGCGGCATTTTGAGTTATGTAAGTACCAGCTTGAAGTCACCCTTGCTTGTCGATGTTGCCTTAGCATCAAATTTGACTTGTCCGGCAGGGTATAGTCTTCTCACCTTTGGCACATGGCCTGGAACCAAACATGGATGTGCTTGTGGCGATGATATAAGTGCAGGAACTTGTAGTAGCGATAGCCAATCGAGCTGTGAGGATGTTGACTCACAGTCAGCGGTTTCAATCGTTGAGTGGCGCAATGTGAGTCTTTGTGCTAAGTATGCCTCGGAAGTGACATATACCAATTCAGCGGACTGCCCTTCTGGATATACTAAATGCTATAGAGACACCTGCGTTAAATCAGGGCAAGACTGCTATGTGACTGATATTGTCATGAGGGCGCCTGGAGCTGCTGATAAGCTCGGACCTCAGGAAACTGCTGATATCGGGACTCAGAACGCTAACACGACTGCGAGTTCCAGTGGAATCGGGACTAATGGGACTAATGTCACTAATGGGACAAATGGCACAAATGGCGCAAACGGAATAAATTGGACGAATGCGACAAATGCAACCAATGCTACAAATGTCACAAGCGCCCTGAATGCCGCGAATGCCATAGTGAGCACCTCTTCAAACAAAAAACTTGCGAATGTTTGGAGTACTGCGACTAGCACCTCCCCCAATGTTGCCAATAACGCTGTCAGCTCTCCAAATCCTTTCCGCAGCATTGTAGATTTGTACGCGCTCACAAACAAAGGAACGAGCTCACCTGGAGTAGCCTCTGCAAACACTGCCTATTCTCCTAACAAAAATACAAACGCGTCTTCCATTTCACCTGATTCTCTCACGATTACCAGAAGCGACCTTTCCATTTCTCCTAACACTTTTACTTCTACCGCTGCAAGTTCTCCTAACGGTGCTAAACGCAAGGCTCGCTCCTCAGGTTCGCCGAATAGCAGACGTTCCTCTGGGGCTTTTTCACCCAACAGTCGCTCATTTTACTCTTTCCTCGAAGGAGATATTAATGATATGAGTGGAACAAGGAGGATGCTGTATCATGATAATTCTGAGTCTCAAAAGGTGATTCAAGTTTTCCATGGAGGCTTTTCTTTGCTCGAGGAGTCTTCAAAGGCCACCCCAAATACAACCAATTCAACAAAGAGTACGACGACAGCAACCGCGGAGACTAAAAACGCGAATGGACTAAGAACAAAGATTACAATCGATTCGCAGCATGAGTTAAGGCTTTTTAGACGAACCTCAGTCAGCCCGATCACCACTTTCTCACTTACATACGATTCGCTCCCTTGTCTGGCAAACAACCGACTCCCGATGCCAAATTCAAGTGAAGTTTATCCTTTATTAAACAAAATACCTACAGGTTGTGGAGATTATGGCAACGATTTTGACTCTGCAATGATAGATATGCTTCCTGAAGAGGAAGTATATCTCGAAAACGGAATGACCTACAGACTCTATGAGTTACCTGAATATGAGGAATATATCAAAAATAATGCTTTAGTCTGGAGTTCGAGGCCAAGAGTTCATTTGAGCACTTCGCCGTCATGTTTTCAGTTGCAAGTCTCAAACGCTGATACTGTGACGGAGTTGGAGACTAAACTCAGCGAGATGAATGTGATCTATCTCGCAATTGCTATCGTATTTGGTTTGCTAGGAGTTGGAGCTGCAGGATTAATGATATGGAACAAGGAAGCCTTTGGTGATTGGGTAGGATTGGTCATGATTCCGATAGCTCTGGTTATCGCCGCTGCGATGTATTATTTTACGAGCCAGCTGAAAACCGAAAAGGAGAACTCGGCAGAAATTAGCAAATACTTGGTTAACCTTGCAAAGCGAAATTGCTTTGCAAATTCTGTGATTGACACTGCGATTAAAGACTTGGCGACGTCTCTGCCAGAATATATTGACCAATCGATAGAAAACGGCACAGTGTTATTTTATTTGTATATGGCGCTCTCTGTTACTCTAGTAGTCATGTATGGTGGTTATGGAATCGCGAAAAAGCTTGCGACGGAGTAATATGGTTATATATTTTACAATGAAATGTATTTGTGACATTAAGTTGCATAACTTTTTGTTTCACATGCGTCAGAATTAATGATTGAGCGATGTATTTTTAATTCAGTTGAATAGCAAGAATGGTATGGAAATTCTTCTTAAGAGGTATAAGGGCGGGCCAGTTGCATGTACCTATATAGTTGTGATATGGATTTTATCAGATGTGATACTCTCTTTCATAAAATAAATT
>ENA-UOTZ01000152-UOTZ01000152.1-compost-metagenome-genome-assembly--contig:-NODE-152-length-55590-cov-10.187578_pt1 | contig 55590 bp, 32 predicted proteins | sample MGYA00238144_ERZ746983 | MGnify/ENA primary metagenome ERZ746983 (study PRJEB28759, sample SAMN06268863) | compost metagenome | isolation source: single cell | place: USA: California, Emeryville, Joint...
TGAGAGTTTTCTTCTCAGCATCTAGGATATTGAGTTCTTTGAAATTATACTTTACGAATATCAATGATTCGTCTGCAATGGTGCTCCATCTGCAGCGTGCCAAATTATCTAATAAATTAGTGGAACGATATGAGTGAAATTGATATTGCCAAGAGTTTAATGATTTATTTTTCGTGTGGCAGAAAAAAAATTTGGGAATCAAATTTACCTCGGGGCTTTCCTGCTTCCATATGAAATTTGTAATTAGCTGTGGTCACATCAGATATTAGGCACACGCCTTTCAAGTCAATGGTAGCTACATATTCTCCAGTAGGATTGAAATCAAGGCCGCTGGTGAAAGATTCTAAAGAGTATAGTCAATTCGATGTATCAATCATAGTTGAAGATTACTCTGTTGGGAGTGCCATTTCGACTTGCGGCTAAGCTTGACAATATCTTTTGTCTTGGAGGCATTAGAATCAACATTAAATAGGTGGTACGAAATTTTTTTGTGAAGAGGGATTGCCCCAGGGATGCCTCGACGTGAGTTATATGTTATATCTCCATAACCAGTTCCTTGAGAGAAAATATAATTCTTCAGACGCCGAAGATAAAAATTAATAATACGCTTTCCTGAGACTTCGCAAAGAGAATAGATTTCCTTGATTTGACTTTTTTTTGAGATATCAAATACCGACATATTGGCTGACTTGAGGCAGTTATGATGCAGAGAAACAAGTAATTTTGTGTTTGGGATCTCCTTCACATGCGTCCAACTGGAACCTTAAAATATTCCCGCATATCAGCCACAAAATAATTGAAAAACTATGTTTTACTCTTGTCACTAATTTTAACTCCGTCAATACTTGCATAACTTTCCTTTGTGTTGAAGTCAACAATGTCGATCTTGTTAGTTCCATTCGAACACCAAGCAAGTAAAGTTGGAGAGCTCGTGGTTGTCTCCTCTACCGAAAATTAGATAATTGTTGGTAAATGAGCTTGCTTAGCCTTGAAAATGAGTTTACTAGTATTAATGATGTTCCTTTGAGGCAATGTGGCTTGTTCTCTTTTGCACGGAGTTTGTTTCACTTCTTCAAGCTTTGATTGAGCTGAAACTTGCGTTCCAGGTTCTTTAATTTGTTTCGATTCTTCAGCGACTACGTCCACTTTCTTATCTGGATTGTGCAGCATAGCTTTTTCAAATTTATTACGAGCAGATCAGAGATGATAAATAAATTTTATTTGATTATCAAAATCGATCTTGATTAATAAGCTGAGAATTTAATTAGAATAAAGAAGTTTTCGCAAATGATAAAAGGATTTGGAATTTGATTTTGGATTTAGTGCTGATAATTAATCTCGAATAATCACGCCGTCTAAAGCTTATAAATTTCTTTGTTCTCTGAATCATTCCTTAATAATTTTGTTTCCAAAAAAAAGTTTCTCTTCTGTGATTTCGAAAGAGCATTAGGATCGATTCGAAGCCTCGAATTAATTTGCTGATCTAAGTTTCTAAAATGGACTCAAAGCGATTTAATTTTCCAAATTACGATAAAGCGCTACCCCTGACTGAAGAAACTCTCAGCTACAAAGAAGCCCTCTACTCAAAATGCATTTTCAAAAGCGTCCACATCCTCAAATATTAAATTAGACCCTAAACTTAAAATAAGATCGTCTGTCTTTAGAACTATAGCAAGAGAATCGGTGCGCTGAAGAACGTAATATCATATTTGGAGAGCCAATAACTTTTTGAGAGGGATCAAAAAATTTGGAAAATATACTGGATATATAACTATTGTAAAAAAATGCTGATTAGGCCGAAACTTCAGTTAGACATATCAATTCCGAAACATTTCGAATGCAATTTTCTCCCCAATGGAATCAAAGGGAGGGCAAGGGGAAGTCTTGTATGCTTTTAGAGGAGGGCGAAACCTTTTATTCGACGAACGTTTGCTCATCGTTCAGGATTCACTCCAACGAAAATAAAGATATGATGGCTTAAAGAAATCGCAATGCTAAATGAAAAGAGGTATTTCAATTTTTGATTGCAAACCAGGTAATTTTTTGTAAAGACGCTCAAGATCAGATCAGATTGAAAAGTATTCTGTGCTAGAAATCAGTTGAGGGATCAAACGATAAGAGCCCCCCCAAAAAAAATAAATAAACGAAAACTTCAATGCTTTACTTGTAAGAAAAAATTCACAAGGATATAAAATTTGATGTTGAAATTCAGACTATATGCATTTATAGAATTATATATGTGCAGTCAAACTTTTATGGAATGAAATTCATTTTAGGATCTTTGAAAATGCCGGAATTGCCGAGCTACTTTTCGAAAGCTGGACGTCTTATGGAGTTCGTTTGGATGAATCGTTGTCCTGAAGCAAAGTCTCTTCTGCTGACGCATTCTTCAAATTGTTCGAGAGATTCTTACGCAATCATCAAAGGAATCCTGAAGATCCCAATCAAACTTCGCAAAAATGAGAGAGAGCCTTCTCTTATTTCTGAGGACGTGATGTTGTTTCGAACAGATTGTTGGTATTTCTCCAAACTCGAAAGAGGTTTCCTTCGAAATCACTATTTGTAGTTTCTCTTCTCCAAAACATACGGCTAGCCATCAAATCCCCTGGAGATGACTTAGAATGAAGTCTAGCAAGTTATTATATTTTTGGCCCCATTTATGAACCCGGGCCGCATCCTCAGGAATTCTTTTAGACGACAAAAACACCAAATCTGTACACAACAAATTATAAGCGTTTCTGGAAGTCCAGCTCTGTTGTTAGCAGCATACCCTTCTCTTCGGTTGATAATTTTGGTTTAGGAATCCTTTGACACTCTTCATCAGTTTCTTCTGTTGAAATGTTGCACATTCTTGCTCCTGAAACCAGAATCAAGCTTTTTCCAGTCGATAAGGCTCCTTGAGGAGAGGGCTAGATAACAGATGCTAACCAGATCCGTTTTTGGATAAATCCAAAGAGGAAAACTGCGCTTCGGCATCACATTAGATCCACGACTCGTGAAATAAAATTTGCTCAGTAATTTTTCTTCGATACTGAATCAGATCTAAACTAAATCAAAACTTGCTGAACCCACGCATTAAGATTCAGTAACCTTGTTCCTACAGTCGAGACCAGAAAACAAGAAGAAGCTTGACAAGGCACACAATGGAGCACATATCGATGAACCTAACAGTGCATTGCCCTTAATTACCATCAATAAATCTAATTTTCATCAAAGCTAGGTATATTAGAAATTCTTCTATATATACTCGTGTATCCAGCAAAATTATAATCTTTAAGAACCAAAATTACGTTCAAGTAAGTAATATGTCACACTCAGGTTCCAATCGTGAAGAAGCGGCCAGCTCACAGACCCATGTTGGAAGTTTCCAGAGACCTTCTGCGACTGTGATACTGAAAACCAAGCATCTAATGCCATTGAGGGACGTCAAAGGACAATGGGAAGAAATCCATCATATGCAGGAGAAACAGAAATTCTATTCGGTGCCACAAAACATGCAGAGGCCTATGCTGAAGAGATTATCTCGGGAATACGCCAAACAACCCAACAAGTTTTACAAAGAACTAAAAATCGTGAACCATCAGCAAAAAAAGGCCATCAACATCTAAAATTTCTAAGACTTAGTTAAAATCAGATCTGATTGATCATTGTTATTTATTGTTAGTAACTTGCATGAATTCCTATATTTTTCATTGCATATTAAGAAAAACTAATGAGATTAATTTAGTTAACAATCTAACACAACTTTAATAATGGATCTCAGAGAGGATTCAAATCAGCAAAAATTAGGTATAATGATACGACTTTTTTTGTTCTAGAGGTAGTAGTTTGAGCAGAGTCTGGTATAGCTTCTGAAAGCTTTATTTGAAAACTTCATCATGCTAATGCGTGGTAAAACTCATAGTATTCAACGGAAATATGAAGAATCTTCCTTCGTATTTCTGGTGTCAAAAGTTTGAGTAGGTTCGATCCAAATTTTGGGCTTGCAAATTTATTTTTGATTTACTGAATTTTGAAGCGCTAAAGACAGTTAATTTCAAGATTCACTCAGGACAGTTAGCTGTAAGCCAACCTCATGGGTTACGCTAGATCATACTGTTTTAACAAGAGTTCAAAGGAAAATTAATAGCACTCAAGAAAGAAAATTCCGGTATTGCTTGAGAGCGTCATTCTCGATCAATGATTTTAACGATCCTATAAGCAACTACAGAAATTCTGGAAAAAGAGTGAGAGGATGGTCATGCGAATACTCACTGGAATATAAAGAAGAACCATTTTATGGCAATGAGAATAGATAACAAAGTTTTCCACATGGATTAGGTGTCTAAAACATTTAGGATTTTTTTTCCAGAAATTTGGAAGGAAGGCGCTCGACGGCGATGAGAACAACAATGAAAAAAACGGAGAATCTATCCTTGCCAAATACAAACTCTGAGGCAAAATTCTTAAAATTGAGCTTGAAATCATTTTTATCACGAAATTTATTTCGCTATACCCTACAAAGTGAAAGTAATTACTTTCCTATTCGATAATCTTTCCTATTGAAGTAAGCGCATACTCCTTTGGAATTTTCCAATAAGCTAGTTTCTGAGCATAAGAAAGAATTAGAAAGAGTTGTTCCTCAGAAAATCAGAAATAATAACGTCACAGTGTAGTTTTGTTGGTTACGAGAGCGCGAAGGATTAGGTCTAACATAAATAAGGTCAAAAAAATTTTTTAAACCTTCATTAAATTATATTCTTCTTGGATAATTCGACGTTTCGGCGTCGTCTTCTCCTTAGTTGTAATTGAGAAAGCACACTGATTTGGCAGTGTCTAATTTATAATGAAGTAATTATAAACTATATAAAATGTCTTAGTTATTTACTTTGATCAGAAGTACTCCCAGTATAAATCACTTTCTCAGCTTTAAAGTCTACCAGCTTCACTTTTTTGTCACCAGCGGCGCTCGCTATAAATTCTCCACTTAGATTCAATCGTACGCAATTTATCCACTCTAAATATTGACGCAGTATTAATAACTAAGAACGACAATGAATTTAAAAACAGAAAGAAGTAGTTCCTCAAGTCTAGCCATAAAGCAAGAATAGGAATTTCATTACCTGTATGACTCACATCGAAAATTTTGACAATCTTTAATTCTCGGCGATCAAAAACCTTAATCACCTTGTCGCCGCCCCCTGACACGAGCAGATTCCCGTCGCTCTGACAAGCATCCACCGATAATGTGTCGACTAGAACGGTATAGATTGCAGTTAAAAAGAGTGAAATGGCAAAAGATTATTCAAGTCAGAAGTACGTATTAGCTGATTCGAACTAAAAACATGAATAAATTTCCATAATTACATTGCTTTTCGAGCTCAATAGGGGTTTTCATTAAGAGAATTCTTTTCTCTGCATCAAAAATATTGAGTTGTTTTCCACTATATTTGATGAAGAGTAATGGTTCTCCAGCATTAGTACTCCACCGACAGCGGCTAAAGTCGTCTAAATCAGAAAGAAACGTGAGATATCAACCCGAGACAAGATTACCAAAGAAGCGGGTGGACATGGTCATTTCTAGATGCGATTTATAATTATTGGTATTCGCATCTGAAAGTAAACACACTCCATGACTATCGATAGTGGCTATAACTTCTCCATTGGGATCAAAATCAAGTCCAGAAATAGAATTTTCTAAGGAGCAATGAATTAAAATGAACAAAAGGTAAGTTACTTTCAGAAGTGTTGAATTGAGAATGCCACTTGGTCTTTCGGCAAAGTTTAGCCGCAGTAGCTTCGATCTTTGAGGGACTCGCCTCGACACTCAGCAGATTGTAGGCTATTTTCCCTCCGACCGATAATGCAGCAAGGATGTTTCTTCGTGGATTATAAGTCAAATCCCCTTGTCCCGTGACTAAGTATAACCAGCAACGTGTTTGAGAATATGAATTATGTGTGAAAATCAAGAGAATTTACCTCCATGAATTTCCTCAAAAGAAAAGACTTTTTTCGCTTGGGCTTTTTTTGAAATGTCAAAAATTTCCATATTTGCTGATGTGTAGGTACAATGATGCAGCGACACCAGCAAACTTGTGTTTGGAATTTCTCTCACATGTGTACATATGGGATTGCGCACTTGAGTGAGGTTAATAACCAGTAAAATTAAATTTTGAAATCACCATTTTTCTTTTTGAGAGGAACCCCATTAAAGATAGAGTGTCTATGTGTTGTCTGTAAATCGATAACATTGATCTTATTTTCTCTCGAACACCAGGCGAGAAGTCTCGAAAGTTTGTTCTCTGTCAATAACTGCTTGCTTTCCATTAATTATGTCTTTGCTCCTTTGTTGTTAAACAAAAATTTTGATCTGAAAAATAGAATAAGATTAAAATTCTAATCGATTTGAAAAAATAATACTTCTTTAGCTAGAGCTCAAATTTGGGTTCACAGCAATCCAACGTGTATCGTCTAGAAAGAACAGATATCAACTCAGAAAAGGCGCTTCCAAAATCAGGTTTTCTTTTCAACTTAAAGGATAATATTATATTTCATTTACAAGAGCCCTATCAATCTAACAAAATCGTGAAAAACGGGAAAAGAAACTTATTTTGAGCTTTTGTTGTTTTTGTAAAAGAAAACTTGTTTTCGTTTTTAAATTTAAAGTTTTTATGTTGCATGCCTTGCTTGCATTTTTTTAAAACCTCAACTGGAAATTCGGACGAGATTCGAAGGAAAGGTTTTTCAGTTCACATATATTGCTGAGAAAGATTCTCCATAGAAAACAAGAAAAGCAGTATTATTGCCCAAAAGACTAATAAATCAAAATTATCGGTAAAAGTCTTTTCTGTTCTCAGCTAAATATCTCTCGATATTTTCTCCTCATCATCACCCTAATTTAATTATAAATAATTTGTGAGTTTCTTGAGCGTGATGTCTTACTTGTTCATTTCTTCATTGAGTACTTCGTGAAGCTATGGCTTTCTCCAAAATACTTTTTGAAAATTTCTTGAGCTTCTTTTCGGTGCTGTAAATAGCCAGAAGTATCATCCATTCTCAAACAAGCAGCACTTATGTTTATCATTATAATCCCAATTAAGGGATGACTTGCCCCAAATTCTTGTTGGAGAGTCTCCAATGCTTGCTTGAGTAAACTCTCTTGCTGTTTATAGTTTTTCATGCGACCAAATGCAGTTGCGAGGTTGAAAGAAATTAAGGAACTAAGAGGATGTCGCTTCCCATAAATCTTTTCACACTCTTCTTGAACTTGGGTCAAAAACAGAATTTGTTCTTGATAGTTCTTGAAAAATCCATGCGCGTTTCCGATCATTACTCGGAAAAGAATCACCTTTTTGTTGGATGAATTGGTTTTGTTTAAATGGCTCTTTAATTTATCAGCCAGCCAATCTCTCCTTTGATAATGATTAGTTAATTGACTCGATGAGGAGTGTTGAGTGGATGAATTGTTTGCAGCTGTCATTGACCTTAAATGACTTGGAAATTTCCTACCATTTGCAATATATTCGTTTGAGTTTTTCAAAACTTTTTGAGCAGCTAAAACCTGAGGGTGATTACCAGGATAATATTTCTGATAAATTCTCAGTGCTTCTGAGGCTAATTCCTTCGATTTTAAGTACTCACCTAAAAAGAGCCAAGAAGCAGCGAGATTGTAAGATACTAATCCAACACTAGGATGATCTGTTCCATAGTTTTTTTTGTATATTTCAATTGCTTGTATCAAATAATCTTTTTGTTTCTCATACCTGCCCAGCAGACCCCAAGCCGCTCCGAGATTATTTAATAATATTCCAGTCTCAATATGATCCTTACCCAGAAACTTTACAAAAAAGTCCAACGCTCGAGTCAAGAAATCCTTCTTTTTTTCATAATTTTGCAATTCACCCCATGCAATACCGAGATTCTTTAGTACTAACCCGGTTTCAAGGGAGTTGTTTCCGTAATGTCTCTCATATATTTCGAGCGCCTTAGTTGAGTAAGCTATTACTTTCTTGAAGTCACTCAAAGATCTCCAGCATCTCCCCAAATTTTCTAGAGCAATACCTGTTTTGAGATGTTCCTTTCCATAGTGTTTTTCATAGATTTTTATTATTCGGATTGATAGTTCTTCGCACTTCATACGATCCCCTAATTTGCTGCATGCATCAGTGAGGTGAGTTAATACCTCTCCAGTTTCAGGGCGATCTTCTCCATAAGCTTTTTCAGCAATTTCTAATGCACGGAGAACAAACTCTTTCTGTTTCTCATACTTACCTCTAGATTTCCAGATTCTTGCGAGAGATATCAAAACTTGTACAGTATCAGGATGGTCAATGCCAGAATGTTTTTTGGTAATCTCCAGTGCCTTTGTCAAAAGAACCTCTTGATTCTCATGATCGCCTAAGTAGCCCATTGCAACACCAAGGCCTGTCAATGCCTTTACAGTTTCAAGATGATCTGCTCCATAGGCACGTTCAAATATTCTATGGGCCTGAATGAAGGCATCCTTCATTTTCTCATAGTTATCTAATTCTCCCCATACTTGACCGAGAGTATGTAATATTTTCCCTGTTTCAGGATGATCCTTGCCATAATACTTTTCAAATATCTCCAGCGCTTGAGTTAAGAGGTCTATCGATTCTTCATGATTGTCGCATGCGTTCGCTAGACCGCTTAAAGTATAACCCGTAGATGGATGATTTTTCCCATAGTTTTTCTCGTTAATCCTCAGTGCTTTATTCAAGATAGCCTTCTGCTCCTCATGATTACCCAGAAATCCCCATGCTTGTCCGAGATTATTTAAAATTATTCCGGCTTCAGGATAATCTATTCCATAATGTTTTTCCACAATTTCCAACGCTCGTGTTGAGTACTCCTTCATTTGCTCGTAATTACCCAACCTTCCCCATATGCCTCCGAGACTATTTAATGTCATTGCGAGATGAGAAGGTTCAGTACTACTGCACTTCTCTTCAATACCCAGCACTCGAGTTAGAAGGTCTTTTTGGATGGAATATATTCCCATAGAGCCATATGCTTCCGCGAGGTAGTGTAGTGCTTCCGCCACGTTCAGATGATTACTGCCGTAATGTTTTTCATAAATTTCTACTGTTCGCGTGCAAAAAACTTTCTTTTTTTCATTATTGCCTAAATGTCCCCATGCAACTCCAAGACTCATTAATACAATAGCTGTCTGAGGATGATCATTGCCATAATGTCTCTCATATATTTCAAGAGCTTGATTGAGAATATTTTTTCCTTTTTCATACTCACCCAATCCTGTCAATGCTTTTCCGAGGCCTACCAGACCAACTCCTGTTTGTGGGTGCTGCTCGCCATAGTGTTTTTTAAATATTTCAATTGCTCTCATTGAAAATTTCTTTTGCTCTTCATAGTTTCCCAAACTTCCATATGCATTTCCAAGATTACCCAAAATGCCACCAACTTGAACATGATCTTTCCCATAATATTTTTCATCAATTGCTAATGCTTGCGTCAGAAGGTCTATTTTTTGCTGGTACTTAAGTAAGTTTCCCCATGCAATTCCTAGTTGATGTAACACAGATCCGTAGTGTATGTGGTCTTTGCCATAGTATTTTGCTGTAATTTCTAACGATTGAGTTAGGAGGTCCTTCTGATTCTCATAATTGCCCAAGTCACCCCATGCGCTGCCGAGAGAAGCGAGTATATCGGCTGTGTAGGGATGGTCTCTGCCATAGCATTTTTCGGAAATTGCGAATGCTAGAGTAAGATAATCCTTCTGTTTCTCATAAAAGCCTAAATCGCCCCATGCATATCCAAGTTTCTGAAAAGCGTCAGCTGTTATAGGGTGACACTTCCCATAGTTTTTTTCCAAGATCTTCACCGATCGACTTAAGATATCTTTCTGTTTCTCATAATTGCCTAAATTTCCCCATGCAGTCCCTATACTTTTCAACAACTTTCCAATTTTTGGATGATCTCTTCCTTGGTATTTTTCTATAATAGCCAATGCTTTTTCATAGTAATTTTTCGCTACGTCGTCTTTTCCAAGAAAACTTTGATTAGACCCAATCCTCACAAACATCTCTGACATATTTTGTTCTTCTATATTACCTGAAAGCTTCTCCAATTGCATTCCATGAGTAACAAAGCGGCTCGCTCGTTGAGCATCTTTCATATCATTAGAGTTGTAACCCAAGCTAACAAGCACCCAAGCGAATACTTTGTTATAGCATTTGTTATAGATTCCGCTTTTTTCATGATTAAGTCGGATCACTTGCTGTGTTAGTCGATGTATTTTAATTTCCATTCCATAATCCTCGTTATTCGGGGCGTTCTCGGGCTCTTTAACTGTGTTTTGTTCGATTTTGTTCACAATAGAATAAGAAGCTAAGAGTTCCAAAACGTTGTTAAATTCCTTAGTATTGCTTTCTTTGTTTTCTTTATGGTATAGCATCCAACCTTCATGGAGAAGCTTTTCATTGATATCTTCTGGAGAAAGATACGCTATTAAATCCAAAAGATACTCTACCTTTTGATTTTTTGACCTTATTTCTGCCAAAGCCAGAGTCAAGGTAGGTGAGATAAACTCCAAATTTTCGAGTGGCTTTTCAGACTCTTTTGTGCTGATCTTGCTGTGTGTGTTGGACTCGCTTACAAGGTCACAAAATCTCGAAATATTCATTCTCTTCTGCTGAATATAAGCCAGTGCTTGAGAAATTGCTAAGGGATGCCCTCCAAGTAACTCATTAAATCGAACTATTTCTTTTGATATTTCTTCTGTCATGTGGGTCATCTCGACATTTGAGAGGAGCTTGTTGATGTAATTCTGAGTTTCTGCTATTTCAAATCCCTTAACTTCAATCTTTGTGTAGAACGGAGCTTCCCACTTCTGGTAACGAGAAGTAATAATGATGTCAATATTCAACTCTGGGAAAATTTCAGGCTCAGGAAGGAACTCAGCAATTTGTGTCATGCTTTTCGCATTATCAAAAACGACACAATACCTCCCGCGATTTTTCTTGTTAGGGTCAGCAGAGGCCGTGTTAAGAATCTGATAAAATCTTTTAATTATCGCTTCTTTATTCTTTTTTTCAGAGCAAGGTTTGTCCGCAAGGCAGGTCTGCAAATAAATTTGAATTTGATCGGATATTAATTCGGTATGTTCAGAATGCAGCCATATGACCTGAGAATAAAAACTTTCGTGGTTTCTATTCAGATATTCAGCAGCTAATTGCGATTTTCCCAAACCAGGACCACCGACAATAGCGCATGCAATGACTCCATGATTATTGGCAAATATTTTCTTGATTTGTTCGAGTTCGTGAATTCTTCCAACAAAGTATTGATTTTTCTCAATATTTATTGCTCTAAGCCGGGCATTTTCCAAGATCAAGTCAGCCTTTTCTCTCACTTCTTGGCGAGCATATGGTTCCGTAGACTGGCCCCATTTCGTGCTTATAACCTCTGCTTCTTGTAATTCCAATGCCTTCATCTGAATCATAATCAACGTTCTGACTTCTGGAGAAAAAGCACTTAATAGATCTTTCTTTCGCTTCAGTAACTCATCCAAAATGATTCTAAACCTGTAATCAAGGACCAGAAATTCTTGGAAAACCTCCTCGATTTTTGAATCCGGCATCTTGAGAATCTCTTTTGCTGCTTGCATAAGTTCGTTTTGGTCATCTTGTGTGAGCTCAGAATATTTGAGTCGGGTCCCATTTGTACTAATCAAAGCCTCTCGGTTTTTAACAGGATTATTAAGGTCTTCAGCAAGGCTCATGTCATCAGCGAAAGATAATGCTTCTCCTGGGTCAATTTTCGCGATTTCTGCGTATTTTTTCTCGTAATTTGGTATAAAACCCATGTTTCCTCCAGAATTCCCAACGCAATCAAAATCATGGAGGAGAATAGTCACAATTATCACTTTGCCAAAGCCTCTTAATGGCAAATTCTGCTGTTCGCTAAGAGGGTAATGCGTTTTGTTCTTATAGGAATTGATAAATTCATCTCCAAGCTCTTGAAATTCATCTAAATATTTTGACATAATGTGAATTCTGGGTTTATCAAGGTCTTCGAAATAGCCAGAAAATTGCTTTAGATCTTGTGGATGTAAGTTTTGAAGACTTAACACGGTTTCAGGAGTTGTAATGCCAAACAAAGAGTAAAGTCTCATTGCTAAGTGTTCCTTGTAATCACTAAAATTAGCTGTGTAGTAATGTTTTCCGAAAAAGGGTGCAGAATCGAGAGTCGCGAGTGAGCATTTTCCGAGCCATTTATGACCGTTTTCATCAAGAAACCACCTTCTAATAGGTGAGGATCCATTTTTAGGGACTTGATCAGTCGGTACAAACTTTTTCTTCGAAATAAGTGGTGGATTGTCTTTTAAATCTCTATTCATCATCTTTTTGATCTCTGTCTATAGTTTTTAGGGCTGAAGACGCCTTCTGGCAATGTTTTTTCTCGTTTTGTGTTGTTTTATTCGGAAAATAAAATTTCAATCTCTAGGTGGTTGATAACTCAAAGAACCAGGGTCTGAAGAAAAAGACCCGAGTTTTTTTTTTTTGCAATAAAGGACCTGAAAAATCCCCATAACTTCGTGAGATCAACATCTGCGATTACGCTCGTTCTTAATGAGATCACAAATTTGTCTAATCTTTCTAAAGATTATCATATTTCATTGGTTTTGAATTAAATGACGACTATAAAAGTGATCTGTCCCTCAAAATTTATGATATTCTCTTTGTTTTTGTTTTCTCTCCCCTCTTCTCTAAGGAATTGTATAGACGTTGCACATTGAACTATTGCGTCCTCTTGAATCTGTCTATTTTAACTAATTATTAGGAAGACTTCTTTTCTAGGTAGATTTCATGATTCGAGCTCTTCATTGAAAACAGAGAGTAGAGTATCAGGTTTTTACAGTCAGTCTTCGTTTAGCAAGTAGAGCTTTCATTCTGGGATAAAATGAATAATTAAATCACTAATGCTAAGTCAACACTCGAAAAAAACTAAAAACTCAAATTATATGTTCCAATCACGCGTTAAATTGTTAAATTGGGTGAGTCTTCAGGCATCTAATTCCATTGTTTATGTTTTTCAGCGTTTAACTTAAAGAGATCTTCGACGAAAAGCATATCGGTTCTTCATTATCTCGTTGGACTGAGTTCAGAAAAAGCAATAATGTGAAGTGCAGTTACTTCCTGAATTTAAAAGCACTTCTAGAGAACGATTTTTGGTCAAATATTCTAAATGAAAAAATTACGCCGCCAATATCGTTATTATTGCAGGCTGGTCAAGTATGAATTAATCGAAAATCTTTTCAATGATAACCTACCAAATTTCCTCTTCAACCACACTAGAACCACATTACCTATGAAGAATCCAGAGAAAACCTCGCTAAATTTGAAAGGTCCAACCTGATCTCATCAATTGACACAGAAATACAACAAAATTTCTCGTCCAATTTTATTATCGTTTTGTCCAGATACAATCAGAACAGCTCAGAAATTTACACACTAACTTTGATTATTTAAGTACTCGTTTTCAACGAAATCGAGGATAATTTTTTAAAAAATTCCTTTGAGAAGGGTCTTGTTTTAAATTCAGAAAGACACATCAGTATGACTTATCGATTTACTCAACCATTAGTCATCAATACAGAAGCGACTCCTCGCAGTAGCAGTATGACCAGAACAGAGATTACCCCAAACAAGCCAACTGTGAGGAACGTAAAACCTCATCGACATCTATTTTGCAAAGTGTGTCATTTGACACCGAATAGCTCCAACCTAATAAATGCTTCTTCAAGACACACTGAACTGAAAAAGAGAGTTATTACGCTCCCAGAGTTGAAGATGCCTAATCTGGACAGTCGAAACTCTCGTTTTCTCAACAATAGTTTGATATCTCTCAAGTCATCTGAATCAAAACGACCGAGCTCCTCGATAAAGAGGCAGAAAGAAGAGAAAGTCAACGAAATCGGAATCCCAAAGGACCGCACATCATCATCTGATGGATCTCGTAGCTTATTGATGCCGCGAAGACCATTACAAATAAAAACTAATACTTCACGTGACAATTCTTTGGATCACATAAGAATTAATCAAAAGAGCGCGCGAGCTACGTTCACTCCTCAACCGTCTCTTAAAAGAGCTCTTGCCCAGGCTTTTATGCCGAAAACTATGCAAAGCCGCCCTACCTCGATTTTAAAAAAGAGAAATAGTCAGAATGTTTCTTTCTCTTCTCAAAATAGAAGCTTCTCGGTTGAAAAGAGCGTCCAATTCATGTTATAAAGAACCTACATCTGTGTGTATGTGTGTATGAAAAAGATTTTTTTTGTCTGATCCGTAAATTACTTTGCTTCATTATAATGAAATACTAATGTATATATGTTATGTATGTGTGTCTCTGTCAAACTCTATATCATTTAGGCAAGTACTTATATATGTTTATAATAGCTTGCATTATGGTTATTGCATGTATCAAAGCAGATAATAAATGATTTGAAAAAACAAAAATAAGCTTTTCTGATCCTCATATAGATGCCTTGTTTTATGTAATTTAAATTTCTCACATGCAACGAAGAAGCTTATCCAATTTCCTTTTTTCCGTTTTACCGGTAATCACTCAAATATTTCTGCCTCGGAAATACACAAAAATTAAGCTCTTAATTAACAAAAAGACGTTTCCTGAACTCTATTGGCAAAAAATTAAATGTTGGAGGAGATCAAAAGTGAAAACGAATGTAAGGCAAGATACATATCTATGACATTCCAATTAAGGTTGTACGTTATTAAACTCCAATCCTGAGCAGACATTAAGCATTTTTCGCGCCAAATAGCTTCAAATTTTGAAACCCTGCTTTTGACTTTCATCCAGACCGAAGTTATCACTCGAATTTATTGGTATCTAAGCTTTTATGACAGCTCCAGCAAAGTATCTAAGGTCTGTTTTTCAATTCTGATCAGAAATGGTAACACAGAATTCAGCTGTAATGTAAAAAAAGCGACTCAAGATGAACTTCATGCTTGGAAACTGTGAATACAACATGAGGGTTGAATCAAACCAACCTGTTATTTCTTATGTGATGTGATATACATATGTATATGAATTACAATAAGTCAAAAGACACATTTAATCTTTTCTTCCACCTTCACCTGATTCATTCATTACTTCATATTCAGAACTGAATGACCATCCAATCGATCCACCACCAGTTCTCTCAATTTTCTTTAAGAAAACAAGCTCCTCGCCACCCTTCGGCACTTTCAAAACAAAACTTTTGCCATCTTGTGAGAAGCGTTTTGAGATCCGTATATTCTCAGATTTGGTTATTTCAACGTTGAGATTCAAATTCCCGCTTCCATTGTTCTTAACATAACAGTACATATACGGCGAAATCCATCCACTGGAGAAAATACATTCATTTCCGATATCATTCTTCTCTTTATCCTCTCGAGCAGCCGGTAGCATATACGTCCTTAAAAATTGCTTACATGTCTCCCTGTCCACCCTCTGAATTTTCACTTTCTTCTGCGAGTTGCAGGCCAACGTAAACTTACCAGCTCCATCCTTTCTCCAAAACACCTTCACTCTCAGTAAATAACTTCCTGCTTCAAGAGGTAAGTAATTGCTTGTTTTTTCTCTCAAACAATAGTTTCTTTTCCCCCAATAACCTTGATTCTCGCCTAGTAATAAAACGATAACTCATGAGAAAAGTAAATACCAAAATTATCTTACTTATCAATTTGAACTCATTTCCTTCTTTCTTAACAAGCATTATCTCCACAGGACTGTAATCATAGCCAGCACTTTCGGGGAAATGCCGTTTATCTTTTTGCAACACTTCGATGTTTAACAAACTCGCTTCCTCTAACTCGAATTCAAAATACTCAGGATGGCGAGCCTGCGACTCGATTTCCATATGGCATCGATGATAATCATCTTTGTAGTAGCAAACGGTGTAATAATCCATGTGCTTTACGAAATCTTCCACAGTCATGCAGAAAACTCCATCATCCGCGTTAGTGTATGCCACAGCCATCTTATATTCAACCGTCCAAAGCGGAGAAATATCAGAGAAATCGCCTTTCCATTCGAACTTCCCCCACGGGTTCCTCAGCTTCAAGAGGCGGTGACTGCCCAATTCATAAACTCCGAGCACAGTATACGCGTGTCCTCCCACCAGACCTGTTTTCTCTTGGTCAATATCTCCTTTAGTCGCACAACAGAGCACATATTCCTCCTTTTCCCATGAAATGAAATCAGCCCATACTTTATCCGTTGTTGTGTCTTTGTCGATATGCACTAACTCTGTCGGAGCCCCAAGCAGAGCGTCTAACGCGTCGCTCATTAATCCAGCCTCCGTGACGCAATAGTTTCCAAATAATTTAGCCCAAGCCTTCTCAAGGACGAGCACCCAGAGCTCATCACCTTTGGGTTTCGAAAAAAGAGGGCCTCCTCCGTTCTCATAGCAAGGGAATCTGTCATCTACTATGATTTCAGTCGGGATGCCCGTGCTGTAGAAGGTGACTGAGTAGACGCCGTAAGGATTCGATTCCTTCGTGTTAAATATTTTTTGGAGTCGGGGAGGGTTTTCTGCAATTGACGACATTGAGCTGAGGAGATAACAAACACCCAATAATCCTTGGCTAACGTCATTAGGATTGATATTGTCAAAGAGTTTTATCTGTGAATAATCATCCTTTTTGAGTAATTCATGAGGACGCAGCCAAACTGCTGTTTTGAAATATTTCTCGTAATATTTATGACTCGTATCGTTGCAAAGAGACTTGATAATAGGAGGAAAATCTGGGTCTTGGAAATATACTTGAAATGGATTCCTTCCTTGATACCTCGCCAGAACCTCAGGATACCGGAACTGAAGCCAACCAGAGGGCTCTTTTTGGAGAGTTTCCGGGGTTTTTACAATGTCTTTGGAAGGCTTTTGTGTCATTTCTGGCTGATTCTGATTTTGTCCCAGCATTTCTAATGCTTCAAGTCGCGCACTTTCAAGATCAGCTTGCCTTTTAGCTTCCTTCTCTTGCTCAATTCGTAGTCTCTCTAGTTCAGCTGCCTTGTGCGCTTCAATCTCCTGTTGACGGAGGGCTTCCAACCGTGCTCTCTCAAGCTCAGCTGCCTGCTGTGCCTGCAATTCTTGTTCTAATCGCTCTTTTTCCTTTTGAGCTCTTTCAGCTTCTAGTCTATGAGCTTCTTCCTGCTGTCTGAGCGTTTCCTCTTGCTGTCTCCGAAGCTCTTCTTGTTGCCGAAGCATTTCCGCTTCTCTCTCTTTCTGGTCTTGAATCATTTGTACGTCAATATCCATGTTCTTATTGGCAATGCCATTCAGAAGGTTCAAGCAAGCCAAGCTATATTTCTTGCCAACCTCCTGTATCGTCATGTTTTTTTTGTTTCTTTGGTTGAATTCGAAATGCTCTTTATACTCTAAGAGCACAGTGAAAGCGTCAGGTGAATCGTGATACATGCAGACCATGGGTGGGCTATTGCCGTCCGAGTCCGCAAGTCTGAGGTAGAAAGTCAATTTATCTGGTTGGTTCGCTTTGATGAACTCAAGGATAGCTCTCATTGAATTGTCACTGTTATATTTAGCTGCGATGTGAAGCGCTGTTTGGTCATATCCAATCATTCCGATGCTTTCAGTGAGACCGATTTCTCGCTTTTCGAGTATCTGAGTGACCAACCGAGAGTCATTCTTTTTAATTGCAGTGTGAAGTTGAACTTTGAGGTATGGATCGACGTCATCGGTGATCTCATTATCGAATTTAACGCGTTTTTCGAGCTGTGGAAGAGCTTTTGCAGCGTCTGATTCGTCTGGTGATTATCTTGGATTGAGTAGAGTTTACGCATTTTGAGCAACGGTTTCCCATTATTTTATTTCGGAGAACTAACCAATTGGGACTGAGTCTGATTAAATAAAAGATTATTGTTTTTGTATGGTATTACTTTGTAGCTAAGGAAAATGTTAAAATTTTGCATTTCTTAGTTCAGGGAAACAACTAAGCGAGAGAAGCCCCTTTTAGTGGGACTATGACAGAGCAGCTGACTTTGAATTTTTTTTTGGAGTAAGACACATTCACAAGTCTCCAACAAATATCAATATAATAAATAAAGTACAACAATCATTCGAAGAATTGAAATGTCTCGTATTCTTGAGAAATCGCAATGCCATTGCTTATGAACCAGACCATACTCATCTCTATATTATTGGGAAAGCGTGAGAGTTGTTTCAGCTAAGCTCCAAGTTCTTCAGTCTTAACGGTGATCTGGATCTGAGGTTGCACTCTCTCATTCTCAAGTGCTTCAATTAGCGGTTTTGAAGAATCGATTGCTTTGTCCTTGAAATAATATACCAGTTTTTTTGCGAATAGATTCACGCCTAAAAACCTTCCAAAGGTGAGCTTCATGTCTGCTAATAATGCGCGTTTCGGAATATCCATCTCGATAATTTTAGAATATTGGTCAAAGACAAATTTGCAAGATTGCATCTGATCGTCCTTATAGTTATTTGAGTTACTGTTTGTTTTGTCTTATTTGGAAACTATAGATTCACTTCGCAATTTAAGCTCTCAATGCTAATGTGAACTATTTTAAAAGTTCAATCTACAATATGAGATTTTATAGTAGCCGGACAATTGAATTTAAATTGAAGAAAACGCACTTAGAGATGCAATTTACACTTATTGTTTGTTCTGATAACTTGCAAACGATGAAGATCCATCATGTTATGGATCGCTAAATCAATTAGTTATAGAATCGTAGTGGATAATTATGTCGATACTAGCATAAATTTAACAAAATTAATGACTATAAACTTCAATATTACTCCATTTTGAGAAAAGCTATGCATAAGAATCTTATGCCGACTATAAAAAAATTCGAAAATTGGGAATCTTTCAACTAGAAGTGGTTAACAAATTTATAGATTTAGTCCTTGGAGATCAGATTGTAATCTGCATTGAGAATAATTAAGGTAATGTTCAAAGAATGCTCTGAATCGATCGAAAATAACAATACAAAAAAAGCTATGATGATGCATCGCAAAATCGAGGCATTATTTTAAAGAAATCACTAGTAACACAAGACGAATACATTTTCTGCTATAACTCTAGTTATTATAGCAAATTTTGCTCAATCCGTTTGATTTTTTCTTTATAAGTATTCAACTTCATGCTCTGAACGCGCACGTGCTCTCCCTTATGCTTTGCGCTATATTTCAATTCAATTTCACTCCTCGCCTTAATTTCAAACACGCATTGTTAGAATATATTATCAGCATAGTCTATGGTTACGTTATATGGATTGAAAGCTTTTAACATCTGAGGTTTAAAATTGCTTTGCTTCGACGGCGAGGATGGACTTGTTGGCGATTTGAATTCTCTTTCTGTAGTCAAATGCTCCAACTCTTTCTGAAGCTTCTCCTGATTATTCTTTCTGAGCCTTTCAAGGTCCTTGAGTCTATCCAAGGCTTTTAATTGATTCGCTCTCCTCTCTTCAAGCCTTTTCTGCTCATTCTCCGATCTTTCAATATAGCCTTTGGCATGAGTTGCGCTATTTCCTTTCCCTATTCGAACCCGTAAAATATTATTCGAGCGTTCATCACTAAAGTAAACTAACCTCTGATTCTAATACTCAGCTCAGTTTTTGTAATCTGAGGCAATTTGATTTCAGACCGTTGAGAATTTAGTGTTGATCCTGGGATGATCCTGCCGGTATGAAGTAGATCATTTGTGTGAGAGCTTCGCAGAGATTTCAGGTCGGATAGCATAGAGTCTCGTGATTCAGGGAGAGGGGCAAATTTTTCAGAGTCTGCACCTGGAGTTCTCATGTCCTTTAAATCGTTAATATTCTCATTCAAAAAGCAGGAAACGAGAAAGCTTACGGTCTGTCTAGAAGTCTGTAAGGGCCTTGAATTTATTAGAGGCATTTTTTCGCTAGTGGCCTGCGAAAAATTATCAAGTGCGCTTTAAAAAACGATTGAATCAGCTGGTGAAAATGATATGGCTTACAGAGGTGTGATTAAATTTGAAGGAGATAGCAAATTGCTCGCACCAAAATTCGTTTTTATTGTAAGTCCTTCGTGAAATTCTCTATAAGAAACATCATGGGAATGACCTTGATCAGCGTCTCCAATGTGACTGGCGTCTTGACTTGTTGTAATTTTGAGTCTTTGGAGTTCTTGTTTCATTCTGCGGTTTTCTTGTAAAAGCATTTCGACTTCCTCCACAGAAACTCTGTTTTGACGCAATCGATCATTTTCTTCCTTAAGTATGAGAAGTTTATTATGCACCTCTCCAATTGCCGAAATTCCTTGTCTTCGCATCATCAAAATCTCTCTGAGGTAATCGATCTGTTTCAATTAGGATGATGAGAGGTGATTCTCAATGATTATTTACCTCTTTTTTGAGTTTTTTTACGAGCACATCATCAGTTGCAGCTATCTGGTTCGGTTTAATCTGCGTAATGATCTATATAGAGTAAGAGATTAGTCACTAGTATTTGAATAATTATTTCTTACGTGGCTCGCTCTCTCAGCGAATTTAATGGTGCTCAAACTTTCCTCAACACATTCTCTATTTTCCCAGAAGAATGAGATTAATATTGCAAATACGTTAATCCAAACTGATTTACGCTGTCGGCGAAAGAGTGGCTATCAAGCAAGTCTGCGTGTTTCCTCCCAAGCTATCTTGCAACAACCTCGTCAGCTTTGACTCACGATAAGGGACCGGGATCTTTGCACCAGTCGACAAGTTATGTATTACTTTGCCTATTCACCCCATGCACAATTAGTCAAACTCATTGTTGGTCAGCTATTAAAACCTAGAGTTGTAAGAGAAAGATTAATTCCTTTGAGTTCTTGGAGATGTGCAAGTTCAATTTCATCTTGCTTTCGAAGTTTCTCCGAGCCTGCTAAATCGCACAAATTTAGCTTCGATTTCTAACACTCATATTTAAATTTTCTCATTGATTTCCAAAGCGCTACCTGCAATCTTCCTTTCTCATCGGCGACAGTCGATTCGATTAAAATCTGAAAAATTGTATGGGATCTGCTGCTTTTCACATTTTGAGAGGTCTGTCTAATATTTCTGTTATTTTCTCCTCTTTGCATCAGTCTCACACACTCCTCGAATGAGGAGACGCTATATTCGGTCAATCCTTCCACATATATCCCATCATATTGATTCTCTCTAATTTGAAGTGCCTGCGCGATTTTTTTATCCTGAAAAATGAAGCTTACACTTAGCCTCTTGAAACCGATTATTTACCTGCAGGAGATCAAAAATCTTCTCATTGTAGATCTGCAAGAACGAACAATATATTGAAAATTTCCTCGCAGCATTTTCTGGTGCTGCAGCATCTTGAAAAATCTTAAAAATCGTCCGAGGGATGATCCCAGAGTAATGTTTATCATTGCCAATGTCTTCTATGTAAGTCTTTTGCTTTATCTTCCTCTGGCTGGATTTTGAAAAGATATTCTCCCAATCCGAACCAAACATTGAATAAGTTTTGCCTAAACGCACGCATTTTAGTCATTCACGGTTGAATTTTCGATTACCTGAGCCAGTCTGCCCATAAGCAAAGATAGTGGAATTATAGCCTTTGAATACTTGAGGAATTAGGACTTGAATTTGCTCAAAAACTTGCAATTGTGTAGCATTCGTATCAAAAACGCGATCGAATTTGGTTTGAACGATATCGGTTCGGGTATTGAGAACCACGGTGTTAGTCTATAAGAAGAGGAGAATAATTACAACTGCTGCCTTGAGAGAATGATATATTACTTCCTTGTCAGCGCTGACTGCAATTTCTTTTTGATATTCAGAACTAAGGATTGGTCTGACTCGGATATAGACCATGATATTGCAACTGCTAGTTAGGGTCTTGGTTGAGTGTAAATCAACACTGGTGTGGTATTTTCGATGTGATTTTTGTGGGGTGGCTTTCATTTTGACAGAAAATTAGTTCCACTATGAATAAAATTTAATCAAAGTTCCTGCTGGCAGATATAAAACCTAAATGCTCTGACTTGGATTGTTTAAGTTAAAATTTTAGTTTAAAAACCTGTGCGTTATGAATGTCAGAAAAAGATTAATTCCCTCAATGCTTGCGGTAAATAGCTCAAACGTAATAGTCATTGATGATTATCCACCCGTTTCTTCTACAAAAAGAGATAGTCTTCAGTTTTCCGTGTGCAGCTTTCGTAGCACTGTAATTTAGTATAACGATTATAGACAATTGGAGCAAACCTCAAAAATTGCAATCCTGTCTTCGCCCTGAAATCAGGAAAAAGACGCTAACATTGTCCAAGGAAGGGCTAGCTGAAAAATATGCAGTACTTCAACCTGGTCATAGAGATTGCCAGAACTGATTCTAAAACAAATAGCCTCAAAACCTTTTTTTGTGTTTGCAATGTGAATTGAAAGTAAAGTAATATAAGTAAATGAACAAGATAATTCAGTCATTAGCTCCCTATTATAAAAGCACATTGAATTAACATAACGTAAAAAATATTGTCTGTACACACACTTTAAACACCAAGTGTTTCATAGGACTATTATTTCTATTCATAACTCACATAATCTTTCATGAATTCTCATTTTACAAGTCAAGCCTGGTGCAACTTCCGATCAGGGCAAAGCGTAATCGAAAAACTCAATTCTATCAGGCGAAGTCGTCCCTTCTTTCAGCGAATCTGCAATTTCTGGCTGTATTTGAGCAATTAGTCCCAAATGGTTCCATAGTTCCCCCTTATCCCCTTGACTTCTCTCAATATCCGACTGGATTTCCTTGACATATAGTCCCTTAATGGCATTTTTATCTTCCAGGGAATTTTCATTAATTACAGAAATCATCTGATAAGCCAAACGAGGATCAAACTTTTTCAGTTTCTTAAGCGCCTTTTCTTTGAACCTGTACTTCTCTTCAAGTACGTCCAATTCGTAACGAAGAATAACCTTCAAATCGTCGTATATCTTAGAATTGAGGAAAGTGTCCCAGTTCTCAATTGAAGATGCATTTGTTTGATCCTTTAGCATGTCATAAAGGGATTTTAGGCCCTCGTAGGCTTCTTTTGCGAATATGTACGATACGTAAACGCTCAAATCTCTTTTTTTCAGATTAACGTCTTCTGCCACATACGCAAGGCGGACGTTTTTGTTTCTTTCTGACAGAATCACCGTAATTGCTTGCTTGATCGCATTGTACCTCTTCTCTGAGAGGTTTTCAGTTTTTGTAACAACAGTCCAATCATCTTCTTGAATAATTTCTTTTTCATCCAAATGCGAGATGAATATGTTCCCAACGCCTTGCAGCTGGCCTGCATCTGAAATATTCATTATTTCGCGAACTTTCTCATCGATATTCTCAAAGGTCAGCTCAGCTTCCAATCCTAGCTCTTTCTCCATCATTGCAGTGTTAGGCGTCTCCACTTCTTTTATCATAGACCCAATCGCCATTGCGCTCGTCGTGGAAAGCGAGCTTTTCGCCATCAAGACTTTTAGAGTGAGGGTCTTAGAGATTGGAACTGGATCATCTTCAAGTACGCATTTGAATATCTCCTCCCAAGAAGCTCGCTTGTAAGGGTCTTGTTCTAGCATCCTCCTTATAAGCTCTTTAGATTTCGACGATATGGGAATGTCTTGAGGAAACTCGACGCCTTTCTTTTGTTTTTCAGCCAGCTCGAACCGATTCGACGCTGCAAAAGGGTGCTTTCCATAAAGAAACTGATAAAATACTATTCCTAACGCCCATACATCGACTTTATTTGTATATGACGCTGCTAGAAATGTCTCGGGCGCTCTGTTTAGTGGCGTTCCCACAGAAGAGGTCGCCATGTTTTCGCAATCGAGGAGCTTAGAGAGGCCAAAGTCGCCTATTTTGATAATTTTATCATGCTTGAGGATATTTTCGAGCTTGAGATCACGATGGATGATGTTGTGCTTCGATAACACCTTGAAAGCCTCTACAAGCTGCCTGAGAAATTCTATGGCCTCTGTCTCATCCAAACGGCCGCGCTTCGCCAAATATTGACTCATGTCCTTCTCATTACAGTACTCCAGCACGAGGTAGATGTATTCTGAGGTCTTGTTGTACTCATAGAGCTTGACAATATGAGGGCTATCGCATTTTTGAAGGATAAGGATTTCATTTTGCATGTGTTCGAGGCCTTTTTTGTTTCCAATGCTCTTAATACTCACAACTTTTATGGCAACCTCTCGGTTATTGATCGGGTCGGTGGCGAGGTAGACCTTCCCGAAGGAGCCCTTGCCAATTTTGCTGGTGATTTGATATCGAGGGTTGGCTTCGGAGGAGGGGTTGCTTGATATCATGTTTTTTTCTGACTTTATTTTTTAAGTTATTTGGTCAGGTAAATGCCTCTCCCAGTTTGTGTGTTGCAGATAGATTATTCTAAATCGGTATGTAGAATAGGTCCTGACAGTCCGATTCGTCAATTAACTGGGAGTTGAAGAGTACTGGTCTGATGAAATTTCTATATAGGAGTAATTTTGTTTCAATATCAATTTCAGTAAAGAGTTTCGAAGTAGTAAGAGTTGAACACAATTAGGTGTTTCAGAAAAATTATTGCATTGTTCGAAAAATAGAGGATTTGCATCTTGGGCGGCGGCGATGGAATCTGCGCATGAGTGAAGATGAGAAAGGTGAGGTTCTGATGTGGTTAGCGGTGAATGAGGATTTTCTTTGAATTCGATTGCGAATGGTAGAATTAATTACTTAATTAAAACGAATATTTACTGATTTCGAGAAATAGCCTCTACATCAGTCGATTCTTGTTCCATTAGCTGTTGAGATTTCAAATTTGATTAGAACTGATCGGCTGACAAATACGAAGCTTCTTTTCTTTGAATTTACATAGTTTTCAACTGCTTTCCAAGTAAAACTGCCTCAACTTTCAATGATGCACTCTTTCAAATAGAGCAATGCTATTAAGTTTTTGTGGACACATGGGAGTGTAATACACATGTTGCGGAAGTACTCTAATTTTCTTGTCTTGTGAAAGAACTGTTTTTAGAGGAATTGTAACTAAATTTGATATGATGTTAAGCAGAAAGCAGACAGGTCAATATATCAAAAGCAACTGAGAAATGTACGATGGACAAAAGGAAGTACTGCAAACACACAATATGATCTGAAATGCTGCCTAATTCGATATTCAAAGAATTTCCATTTTCTGCTAGCGTTTCTTGATTGCTGTTACGCTATATACCTCACTTTTCTGGACTCTCGTCAAGCCATCTCGTTCTCTTTCCTTCAAACCATTCACCTTCTCGCTCACCGCCTTTAGAGCTGGTGTAGAATCCTCTGCCGTGTTGTTTGCCATTAAGCCAGTTACCTCTAAATTTACTTCCATCTGGCCACGTGAAAGTACCAAAGCCCTGTTTTTTGTCATCTACATACTCACCCTCATATCTTCGACCGTCAACCCAGGTAAACACCCCACGGCCTTCCATTTTATTATCCTTCCAGTCACCTTCATACTTTCTTCCATCAAACCAAATATAAGTTCCAAAGCCTTCGATGTTATTATCCTTGAATTGCCCTTCATAGCTGGAGCCATCCGCCCATGAGAATTTGCCTCGTCCATGTTTCTTCCCTTGGAAATATTGTCCTTCGTATTTGGCGCCGTCTGGCCAGATTTCACTTCCGATCCCATGTTGCTTATCTTCAATCCAGTCTCCGTCATAAACCGCGCCATCCAAGTGAACATATCTTCCTTTGCCATGTGCCTTATCCATGTACCAATCGCCTTCATAGACGTCTCCATCGGCATGAATTAATCTGCCTTTGCCATTGGCTTTGTCATTTCTCCAGTATCCTTCATAAATTGAACCATCAGACCAGTATTGCTTGCCACGGCCGTGCCTTTGGCCGTTCTTCCATTGTCCCTCGTATATCGCGCCGGTTGTGAGCTCATAAGGTCCGAGAGTCGGTAAAAGCGCATCTTCGGGTTCGTCATTTCGGAAATGATAGGGTCCAAAGTTCTGCTGAGCCGCTAAGGTCTTCGCATTGGCAAAGTTTGGAACGGAATCAATACGTCTCGCAAAATCTGGCGATGGAGCGTGGTTTTCAGGTCCATCATCCCTTCGGACTGCTCTCACTTCTTTATGTGCCCTCTGATCGACTTCTTTGCCTTGGAAAGCTTCTTCCTCGTAAGCAGTGCGACTGATGTCTGGACGTGGATTTGCTGAGATTTGTCCAGTTTCTTGATGAGTACTGCAGCAGCCTCCCATGTTAAATAACTCTAATTTATTTATTGTACTGCTTTTGAAAAATGCGTTTAAATAGATATGTTGAGCACTGAAATATCTATTTCGTAATCTAAATCTACGAAATGAAGGGTTGATTGACAGGAATATTGGGGGTTGATGCTTATGAAAAGAGACTGGAGATGGGATTCAATTGTATGAGGGTTGTGTGCGTTTGTTTGGGAATTATAATATGAATTAAACTTCCATGATAAAAATAGGATCGATTTTGAATTCTATCATTTGTTAATTTTTATCAATGATGTGCTGCTGCTGATCTTCTTTTGGAGTTGACCTTCAGAAATGCAAATGTATGTATGATTAAATGATCTCTCTCACTTTACTTTGAGTTCAAAAGGACAGGAGTAAATTTTTTTGTCATTACTTGAACATTGTGGAGGCAGCTGCATATATTATTAATGTATTTATGAAAGAACAATCTGAGTTGAATGCTTCACCTATTACCATCAAGACTGTGTATTAAACTCGAGCAAAAGCAAACTTTTTAATAAAGGTCATAATATGCCTGAATTTAGATGACATTGAAAACATGAACTTTCATTATGTAATGAAAAGTATTTTGATGTTTTATTTTTTTGTTGATTTAGTATCTTAACAAATGTGTCTATTTAGCGTCACCCGAAAGACCATGTTGACTTTAAGCTTGCTTTATAACTTCTTTAATCGTGAATTTTTGTAATCAGCGGATTATCTCCTCTCTCTTATCTCACGGGTATTCATAACGGGAAATGTACACAAAATAGTTCAGATCAAGAAATTGTTAATCCTCCTATAATTATCTAGAATTATGAAGGCTAATTTCTTCGGCCAATTAGCTTTTTGTTAAATTTGTCATGCAAAGGAGAGGCTACGATGAAAAACTAAACAAGCATTAATCTTCCATCGAAATAAAATAACAACTTAAATATCTCACGAATCACGGGAGTCTTCTCGCCTGCAACTAATTTGCGACATTAGTCATTTTACTTTAATATTTAAACTAAGTCATAACAAGCGCATCCAATTTCTTCAAATGCTGCTTAATATCGTCTATCGTCAATTGTATGCTCTCCAGCTCTCTTTCAAGGTTCGCCTTTTTCTTTTTCTCCACTAACGTTCGACCGTGCAATGGCATCTTAATCAGCTGTCCTTCAATCTAAAAGAAAAAAACTTATGAGCTTCCCTCACTAACCATCGAATCAATACAGTTTGCTTTTGAGCGCCTAACTCAGTTAATTTTTGGTGCAATGCCTCTATTTCATTCAGATTATCCTCATACTTCTGCTGCGATGGGAAAGTAATTCTGGATCGTCCAGTTTGCTTCTTGGCGCCAGGTTCTTCAAATAAATCCGGTGATCTTTTCCTCTGCATTTCTTTAATATCTTTCGCTGTGAAATCTTTAATCTGTTCTTTGGTCTGTTTCTGATTTTGTGGTTCAAACTCGATTTTTCCCAGCGACTCATTGACTTTTGAATCGTAATAGGCCTCGTCAGGTTTGCGTCTGAATTCATTGAAGCGGTTCGCTCTGTAGGACAAATTGTCTTCTTCGTGGCTTTCTTTTGAAGGAGAGTAGTTTTTGAAGTGGGTAGCATATTCTGTTGGCCGTTCATTGGTTTCGATGAGGCGTCGACTGTCTGGTTTATTAACTTGCCAAGAAAGTATGTCTTTCATATGGTCTTCATTATAACTATATGATGGGATTAAGTGATATAATAGAGCGCGAATTCATTTACCGATTTCTCCTAGGCACTTCTCTTTGGTAAACTACGTTTTCCGCTGCGTTGTGGACTGGAATTCTTTTTTCGAGGAGTCGACGACGCTCAGCGATTAAGTCATTCTGGTCGATTGCAGGGTCTTGTATGTTGATCTGCTGTTGCTGCTGCTGTTGGGTTTGAGGAGTCGGTTCTATTCCATTAAATTCAGTTCAATTATAAAAGCAATGCTTCAAGGGAATTACTAGTTGTCTGTGCTGTCTGAGTGCCTGGCTGAACGAGATTACGGCTTAGATCTTGAATTTCTCGAGTCAGTTTCTCAAGCTTATCGATATCCCTATATTGCATTAGAATCTTTTCCAAAATTATTTTTACCTCTCACGAGAGTTAGCATTGTGGAGTGAGTCCAAGTCCTGGCGAGTTTTTTCATATCCTTGAATCATGTCTCTGTTCATTTTATCCAACCTCGCCTTGAGAGAGAAATGCTGTGAACATTGAATTTGAATTGCAACTTACGTAGTTGTCTTTATAGCCTTGAAGGGCTTTCTGCAGCTGCTCTTGTCGGGCAGTTACATTGGTGCTTGCTTGAACGTCTTCTTGATACGCTTGCTCTAATTCCTAAGCGTGCAAAATGTTATTATTATTAATTCGTTTAACTCTCCAAATAATTACTCTGATTTGCTGTTCAAGCTTTGATTTCGCTTGCGAAAGTTCTCTTATCAGCTCCTTATGTGACTCGAGATCTCGTTTTATATGACTGATTTCGTGAGCTAGTGCAATAGATCCAGTCTCTGAGACATGAGAGCGACGATCATCCTAAATTGAATAATGTTCAGTGATTTACAAAATCAATCAGTCGTTCATACTTCAATGCGATTGGAGATATTATCCATATTTTTCTTGAATCCCGTGAGCTAATTTTATCAATTTACATATTGCAATTGGACTTCAAAATTACTTCGCCCATATTTTTCTCGTATTTCTTCTCAAGTTCTTGGTACCTCTTCTGATGCTCTTGGAATTGCTCTGAAAGAAATAAAATTATTCGTCAAATTAACCAATAAGTATCCGCCATACCTTGTACAATGCCTTCGAGAGTACTAATCTTCGATATGAACATATTTTCGTTATCAGCAAATTGATGGATTTTCTGAGTTTGCTGGCTGAGGACTTCGTTTTGATTGACAATGATGTTCTTCATATTATTTAGGTGATATTCATAGAAATTCATTATTAGTTGCATGTAGTTCTTTGCGTCTTCTGGAAGCATCTGTGGAGGATTAGCTCGAAGTTGGTTAAAATAGTCCCAAGGGATTCCTGCTTGGTTTTGAGGCAACTGATTGAAGAAACCCTGTGGAACACCTTGTGGGAAACCCTGAGGGAAAGGTGGTTGCTGGAAACCTTGTGGGAAATTTTGTGGAAACCCTTGCGGAAAACTTTGAGGGAAACCCTGTGGAAAGCCTTGAGGGAAACCTTGTTGGCTATTGGCAGGAGCTCTTAAGAACTAAACAAAATCATTGCAATGGAGAGTATAGGGTCCAACTTACCTGCGAATTCGTCGGAAGCTCAATGGATTGCGGAGGAGTCCCCGTGCTTTTCTTGGTATATTCTTTAAAGACACCTCCTTGGTCTAAGTTTGGTCTCTCGTTTAGCGACATGCGCTCTTCATCTATCAGCCAAAAGAAATCAATGTAAGGAAATTTAGCCAGCAAGGTCTGATTACAAATAGCCTGAGACTGAGCGGTAGGCTGATTTACGTTCCTCTGATTTATTGGTCCGTTTCTAAATGAATATACGTCATCCACTCTTCCAGTTTCAGGTGACTGCTCTCTGATAGGCTCTTTATGACTGGAGGCGTTCTGAGTGTGAGGCTGGATATTGCTTGAATCTCTCGGGATTTCTTTGGTTGCGCTTAATGTCTGCGGGTCTGATGGTTTCTTTTGGAGAGGAGAATACTGAGTCGAAGTTGGCCCCGCTTCTTTGGGACGTTCGTTAAGTTTCGTTCTATCCACAACAGAGGGATTTTGGATGCTTTGAAGACTTTGTGAACGGAAGTCACCAGTCTTCTGCGAATTATTCATTGGTGAACGACCATCTTGAGAGTCATGCGGGTCAAGGAATGGTCGCTCTTCCAAGTTATTCCCTCTCTGGGCTTGAGAGCGCTGGTATTCCAAGTACTGTTTATGAACTGCCTTTACAAATTCGATCCCTTGCCGATTCTCTGGCGACAGCGACCTCTGAAACTGCTCTGATAGTCTATCTGATCTATCAAAGGACTTTTGAGAAATCTCGTCGCGCTGTGCCTGCTGTGGCAACTTTTCTAGCCGAGGTCTGTCCGTCTCAGGGCCTAATGTAACACTTCCTGTGTGGGAAGTATTCAGCCCCCTGCTCTGAGAAGAGCTGCGTGCTCTGTTGAGGTTTTTCGATAAATCAGGAGGCTCTTGCCTTCCTCTGGTAGGAATCTCCTGCCTGCCTCTTCCTTGAGCCTCGTTTTTCAGAATGGGATTTGGCTTGTCCCAGTCAGTTGCTTGGATCACAATGTGAGACTTATTTCCAGGCGAATAGGTCTGCTGCTTTAACGAACTACCTCCCAAATCATCAATAGGTTCATCCCCGGCCGCCTGGTCTCCTGTGATCCTATCTGGAGTCTTGCTCTGTGGAAGGTTTTTCGGTTGATTTTCTGGAGCTGGAATCATCGTTCTTTGTTCGCGCTCTGCCTGAGGGTCTCTGACTTGAGAAGTATTGACAATACTCGAATAAAATGATGGTTTAAACTGATTGTCGATAGTTGAAGGAGACAGCGATTGGTTAATAGGGAACCTAAAATGACTGCCGCCTTCAGGGTATCCTATTGTTGACCCTGGCGATTTATAATTCGATGAAGTTAGAGGATTTACGAACTGCTTAGTGTTGTTTAGGATTGTGGCAAGGTCCTTCTTAATCGCCGTGATATTTTCGTCTAACGACGCTGCTAACGGCGAAGGAACAGGATTCAATGCGCGGTTCATTCGGGTTTTAGACTGCGAAGGCGATACGAACGAACTTTCATCTTTAATTGGAGTAAAGTTGTTGACGTTTGCGTTCAGAGGGCGTGGATGCGAGCTCATGCCAATTTTCTGCTTTATATCTTCTACATCTTCTCTTATTTTCTCGACTTCCTGCCGCGTTTCTTGAATCTCTCGCTCAGGTGAATGCTCCGCGGCAGCATTTGGATTATTTAAATTATTATTTTCCCATTGTCCCACAGTTCGAGATGAAGGGTCCGTCTGAGGATTGTAAAATGCGGTCTGCGTTCCGCGAAGACTGTCCACCTTATTGGAGTAGGTTTCAATATTAAAATTTGGGTCCCTGCGAAATATTTTATCCAAGTTGAGAGGCGAAGCTTGTTCATTTGTGATAATATCTCCTAATTTTCGACCAGCAGGGTCCTCGTTGCGTATAGTAAGAGGTTCTTTAAATTGGTTGAGTCTTGGGTGACCCTGAGGATAAAGATTGCTTTTAATTTCTGAGAGTTTTTGCAGGATATCAGTGCGGGCTTCTCCACCGAATCGTTCGGATTCAGGTTTTTGAGTGACTTGTCCGCTGGTGAGGTAGGTTTTTCTTTTGTCACGATATGAAGTGATCTCGAAGGTTTGAGGTGTTGGATTTACGTTTTCCATTTGAAATCTAAGAGTTGCTTTTTATTCCTGTGTTTAACGTATATGAGTATTTAGTTGGAATTTGTGAAGTGTAGTATTCTAATATAAGCAGTTAATTCAAATCGAAAATTTAAAATTTGTTGTTCAAATGAAATATCTTTCTCTTTCAGCAATTCTCTTTGGCTACGCTCTCCTCATCTCAATGAGCTTTCTCCAGAAGTCTTGAAATAAATTATTGATTGCTAAGTACAAAAGACAAATATCAACCGGACCATTTTTTTGTTTTTAAGAACTAGGAATCTTTTGCTCGTGAGAGTTTGATTAGCTGATGAGATATTAAAAAGGCTGCTGTTAAGTCTCATTGAGTGATGGAGAAAAATACATGCACGGCTGTTCGAAAAAAAAACAGAAGCTGGCGGGATTTGAACCTCGCGACCCCGGCGTCCCAAACACCGTGCTCTTCCAACTAAGCCACAGCTTCTTCTTTAGGTTTCTTCAAATAATACACTACATAAGTACGAATCTCACCAAAGCAGCAAATAGTTAATGTGGTAGCGCTCAAACAGCACAACCTCAACAGCGACAACACCATGCTCTTCTAACCAAATTCTAGTTTCATTCCCTCCTCTTTCTATGAGAAAGAGAGAAGTTCTAATTTATTTTTTGGGGGTGGGAGAGGGGTTAGAGAATATAAAAATGCATTTGGTAAATAAATAAAAAAACAGAAGCTGGCGGGATTTGAACCACGCGACCCCGGCGTCCCAAACACCGTGCTCTTCCAACTAAGCCACAGCTTCTTTATGCATGCTTTTGTAAATATGAAAATGCTCTTGCTAGCTTCCTCTTGGAATTGTAGGACTTGGACTTATTATCCGAATACCAGATCAACTTCAGAGAAATTAAAATTATTGCTGATACCATAAATACATCTAATATGGAGAACCTTGGAGCGCCTTACAAATATCTCTTCAAATATATCATTATAGGCGATATGGGTAATACTACATCTAAGCAGGCCTCATCAATACTTTTTCCTTCTCACAGCCACCGGAAAATCTTGTATCAATTCCCAATTTTTGTATGGGCAGACTCGAGAAACCCATGATATCACGATTGGCGTCGAATTTGGGGCTACAATTGTTAAATGCCAAGACCGCAGCGTCAAACTTCAGATCTGGGACACAGTACATTCTAGCATCTACGTTTTACATTCGGATTAACCGCCTTTGAAAATTAGGCCGGCCAAGAGAATTTTAGATCGCTCACAAGATCTTACTACAAATCTGCAATCGGAGCGCTTGTGGTGTATGATATTACAAGGTAAGCTCATTGCTGTAAATGGATTGTGATGGTAGGATAGGTGGGAAACTTTTAAATCATTGACCTCTTGGCTTGAAGAGATACAGCAAAACTGCAATTCGGCCATAAGGTTGCTGCTTATAGGAAACAAATCTGACCTGGAGAGCAGGTAATAACCCTTGAGATAAGAGATGTATGAGTAATCACTGGTCATGAATTGAATAGTCGGCAGGTTTCAACAGAAGAAGGACAGAAATTTGCTGATGAGCATAAAATGATGTTCATAGAGACGTCAGCGAAAGAAGCGAAAAATATAAAAGAAGTAAAGGAATTTGCGTCGATTTGGGGTTAATAGCTACAAGGCGTTTATGACACTTACGAATGAAATATATACAAGCGTTGAAAACGGAAGTATCCAAATCAATAGCGACGTATGATTCTGTAGTTTGAGCGAAACTTAAATTTTGTTTGTTTTTTATAGTTTGGAGGAGTCAAGTTGGGAACTGAAGGATTAAGTGTAGACCAAGAGGAAAAAAAACCTGAAGAAGTGAATGACTCTGGATGCTCTTGCTAGGATTCGCTGCGCTTCTTTTTGTTCATAGAGTGGTTCTCAAAGACAATGGGTATGAGGATTTTTCTATGAATTCTCTGTTATATAAAGTTGATTTCTATCACGTATTCCCGTGGATAATCGATATCGAGCTTTTAATTCAAATGGAGAAGTTAAGAGCCTTCTTCTTAGGAGAATGTAAGGCAACCCTCAAAAGTAGGCGACTTTTTGAATTACTCTTAAGTATTGTTCAGTGATGGATGAGTTTAGAGATATCTCATCCTCAATATTCCATTTTACTCTCAATTCGATAAGAAGATTGCAAGTAGGCGAATTTTCAATCCAGGAATTTGCAAATTTTCTATCATCTGCTCTCATTAATGTTTATTCCAACAAAACTGTGAGATGTATATGAGTCGCAATTCATTTATTAGCTGTAAAGGGCACATAATGACAACTGCCATCAAGTATATTGTTACTTTACGTAGCATTTCTTTTGAATAACCGGAGGAGAATGTGCGAACTAATAAAGATTTGGAGTCCCAAAATACCAGAACTGATTTAACAGCAATAAATAACACCTTGAATATTATTTTGATATATTTATTCCTGCAACAAGTCCTAACCTAAAAACGTGATTCGCCAATAATGTATACAACAGCCTACACTCATATTCTGACTGCCGAACAACGGGCGCTCAACGCAAAGTTTGCAAAGATCAACCAGCAAAAATCGATCGTTTGTCTGCCAGACAACAAAATTTTCATCTCGTTCGCAGACGGCCATTGGTTCTATTACGATGAAATTAAAGACAAGCTGACTCAAGGAGAAGTTCCTGGTCCCTGTAAAGAAGGCGCTCGTTCCGTGATCAAAAGCCCAAAAGCACTTGATTCTAACACCATAGTTTATGCTGATTTTGCAAAGTTCAAACTCCAAGCACTTGATCTAGCACGTGGCCAGCAAGATCCACTGTGGGATTCTGACGTCCCTACTACAAATGCTCTTCGTGAAATCGATAGGCTGCATGCTGACATGGTTGAGCCTGTTTTTAACAATCTTGAAATAGAAGTTTTGCGGAAATCAAGAACTGTTGCGGTATTAGAATACGAGCGTTATATGAGACAGTGGTCGATAGTTATCTTCGAACAGAGGGACCCTCAGCAGAAAGCTTGGACATGCTGGCGAATACCGCACAAACACGGCGATGAGCCCATAGAACTGAAGGCTTTCAATGACTATGACAAATTCACGTATTACTCTAAAACACAAGGCATCAATTTTGAATTTTACATTATTGATGTCATAAAACATGAGTCCCCTAAGTATGTGATCAGCAGGGAGATGAAATGTACTATCTTGAACCTCTTTCCGCTGGAAAATAACCAAATTCTCATGTTTGGAAATCCTGATGCGGGTGGCACTCCGCTAGCAATACGTCATCAATTGGGATCTGAGGAGTTAGAAATCATTAAAATGGATTTAACGGAGTCCAAGGCTAAGAGTGTCACCCTCAGTAGAGTCATAGCTGCAGATATTCCAAACAAACTGTTTGTGTTTAAGGAGTTTGGAGCTGCTTCACCTGAAGTCTCAATCTGGAGTCTCACCTCGAATGCTCTAGTCGCACCTAAACGGAGTAGTGAGGCGAAAGAGTATTTTGGAAGTTATGACGGAAAATATTTTATAGAAGTCCCTAGGAAGGTGGACAGTGATCAAGGGGCATGGAAGGTTAACTTGTGCAAAGTGATAAGTAAGAAATTTTGGGTGTTATTACTGCTCAAATATGGAAGAACCAACAAAGGTAAAGGGCAAAGCCTACAGGAAATTTACAACGATGATGAACGGATTCAAAGAGATATCGTAGATATGCTGACTCGCCGTGTGCCTCAGGAGAGAATAAAGGTGTCAAAAGGACCTCAAAAAGGACCAATAAACCTCAAGGAGAAGATCAAGGAGCAGAAATACGAGGAGGCGAAGAAATCGTTTGAGGAGGAGGAGCCTATTCGTTATGAACCGATTCAAAACGGTGAGGAAAAGATTAACGGAAAGCAAGAGATTAATGTTGATGGAGTAGACAGATCAAATAACGGTTTTGATGAGGCTGAGATCATGGATGTTGACGAAAAGTATTCAGGTGAACAGGATCTTGATGATCAAGATATCCCAGATATCAATATTGAAGTACAAAGCTATGGGGCGAACTCTGGAGTGTATATCGTTGGAGACCAAAGCATCGAGGATATTCCAGACCCTCATGGTGAAGCACAGATCGAATAAGATAATAAGTGCATATAACCTTGTAGCATCGTTTGGTGTGGCTATTTTGTTTCGTTTGCATAGCCAATTAAATTAATTTGCATTTGGTATTAAGTTGATCAGTTAGAAAAGGCTCTTGAAGTGTAAGACAAAGGAATTTCCTTGAGCATGATGATAAATTTAATTTCAGACAGTTATGTTTGGAGAAGTTTCACTATTAATTCTCAGATGAAGGAATTAATTTGAAATATGACCATCGGGAATAGTGCAGGTCAGAATATAAAATATTTGAAATCATATGATCTCTTTATCATAGCAACACCATGGAAAATCTATTGTTTAAAAAAAAGTACACAACATTATGGATTCTCGTCCTAATGGATCTAAATCTAATTTATCCTGGCAATTAATGAAGCCAACAGCTAGCTTTTTTCGTCACTGAAGACAGCGTTTTACACGATTAACTATATTACATACCAGATTCAACCCTCTCTATGCAAGAGCTGTACGTAATTTCTCAATAGATGGTGTGAATTTTCGAGTCGGGGTTGGTTCTTCACCATCACTGGAATGACGTTCTGTATTGATCGTGGAACATGCTGCTCGCTTCAAGTCTTGAGCCTTAGAGGCTTTCATAGAGCAAGGCTTGGTCTGGAAAGGCGAATCACACTTTGGGACTTGGATTTCACAGTTGGCTTCTAGCGTTGTGCTCGGGACAGTAAAAGAGTTTGAGTTTGTTGAGGTTAAGGAGAGGAAATCTGCTGTGACTTGTTGCTTTGGTAAGCTCAGACGGAATAGACTGGAAGATATAGATTCTTCGTCGCTCTAGTCACAGTGCTATTTAGAACCATTTTTCACAAAAATTCACTACCTTGGATGGAGATCCAGCTCGTGAAATTCTAATCAGGGCAGTCCCGTCAGCCTCGAACTCTTTTTGAAGGTTTGAAATCGACTGGCAGTTGAACCTGTACAAAAGGTCATTGATGTTTGGAGAAAAACCTGCTTACCTTGGAGTAGAAACAGTTTGTGCATCCATTTTTTTTTTAACAATTCATGAAATTATAATCTACCAGGCTCCTTTTAAATCCGAAATTGGAGCAAGTTTATTCCAGATTTATTTGAGTTAAATAAATTAATAACAGATGGAGATTGCTTTTTCATTACGCTTTTTGATTCCTTATAGCTAAACCAATTAATTTAGTTTGATATCATTCCTAATTAACACCAGAAAATTCATGCGTTTATTTTGAAAGTGGAATTCCAAATAGTGGGTTTTATCAACAAATTTCAAGAGGTTGAGTACAAGCGCTGAATCAACTTAGAATTCCTAATATCATACCTACAAACTACTATTTAGAGAACCAAGCGCAAAAAAACCCAACTGATTAATTTAATATGATGATTGGAGAAACTCCCTGGGAAAAATCTTATTTTGCTTCTTTTCTCTTGAATAAATAAAAAGATACCGGATTCAGCTTGCTACCGAAAAGAAGTTTTCGTGAACGAGGCGGTTTTAGACCTTATACGAGTTCTTAGCATACTCCTGAAGCCATATGACTCTGATGATGTCATTGATTGGACACCATCCAAACACTTTTTTTAGGAAAAACGCTTGATTCGTGGAACTTAGCTATTAATTAAGAGAACGTTTTCAAAACTTCTTCTGTATTTGAAAAAAATTAATAAAGACGAGCTGCTTTGTAAACCACAATTGATTATAAAAGCAATTTATTGGTAATTAAAAATTGGAGGGAGGTATTTTCTTTTGTAATTAATAAAGTTCGAGTTCCAGGAAACATTTTGAATTTTTCTTCATACTCTTGTTTCAAGATTCTGCATATAATTCTTGAGGGATCTCGATTTTTGCCCATCCTAGCTGTGTTGCGCCTTTTCTACGCATTTTGAAAGCCTTCGGACTGGTAACAACTGCGTCCAATTTCAAAATGCTCGAGGGTCGTGGTTTGTTGATAGTATGTCTTGCTTACTTACTTATGAATGCAAAAGAAAATGGTGGTATGAGGGTCAGATCATTCAGGCAATGCATTTCAGAGAAAATACTCTGGTATCTTTATTCCAGAGGCCACAAGAAGTTCCCTAATAGGTAATTTATCCTGTTGGGACTTGCAACGTGGATGTTCTCTAACCAGTTGCTAGTGTGGGCTTATGTTAGTTCTAACAAAAAAAAAACGTTATAAGCAGACCCAGCAATTAGGGGGTTGAAACCACAAAATTTTGTTCAGTTATTTACAATCTCTTATCGATATAGTCAGCTCTTTCTCCTCTAATTTTCAATTCATTACACGAATATTATGATCCGAAACGAGTATCGTTTTGAAAGAAAAAAAAAACACTCATATTAACAGTTCTTCTCATGACTTGTTTTATCCCATAACATGAATTGGTTCGGTAAGGACACAATAACTCTCATTTCTTTTTAAAGAGTCTAAAACAACGCAAAGCATTTTCAAAAAGCTTCTCGGCGAGATCTTTTGGTTCTCTTTTCAGGATTTTACTGAGCCTTTCGATCATGAGCTGCATGTGGCGAGGCTCACAATAGTCATTCTCATACCACATTTCTTCTGTGAAATTTTTATTACAGAATTTACCTTTTCGACTAAATTTGTCCCAGCCCGCATCTTTGACAAGGTCTGAATAATATTGATATGGGCTGTCTGTCTCGATCACCAGCCTTTCAAGCGGAATCACGTCAAATAGCCCTTCTTTCTAATTCCACATACATCACGTCAGCTTTAAGCTAATACACAGCTACTTACCTTCAGCGCCAAGAGCGAAAAAGAGAAATATATATTCGCATCGAGTTCAAGCAGTGCCTTTGTTATTTCATTCGATCCAGCGTATGAATGTAGCAAAATGTTCATTTTCTTCCCAGAATCCTCAGACTTCATAGTTTTAATTACAGTTAGTCGCTTGAATCAGTAGCAGTACGATTTTCGCTTCCTCTCCCTCTGGGATTTTTGTTTTCTTGTTGATATATTTCTTCATTATCTGGTACATTACACCGTGCGCTTTGACACAATGGATCGAGACAGGCCTGTCGATTTCTATTCAATATTGAATGAGAATATGAGAGTATCATTCCGTACCTGCCGCGAGAGCAAACTGTTTCTCGAATATTTCCTTTTGTATAGGTTCTACAACAGGTCGGATTCAGAATAAATAAGCATTTAGAACATACTCGGTATCTTTTTCGCCCAATCTAATCCAATCTCACCAACAAGCGCATCTGGATGCTCTTTAAGATTAGCTGAAAGTGTCTCGAACCATTTGTCACTGACTACTTCGGTGTACCTGAGACGGACATGAAATTACGGCCTCTCTGTCTTATTATTTTTACCAAGGATGAATTCCAAAGCATGGGATAACTACGTCTTTGAACTTCTTTGAGAGCTCAATAACCGAGCTGAAGTCTCTCTCGGAAGTTGAATTACAAATCAAGTATTTCACACCACTTTCGATCGATTCTTTAATAATCTGGTCTTGTACGGAGTCTTCGTAGTCTTGCAAATGAACATGAGAGTCTTTTGAATGGCGAGTTAGATTTTTGATGCAGATTTCGTTACCTAAAAGCGGATATGGGCTTTTTAATGGCTCAGTGTCAAGTCTTTCCATTCGTAAATCTTTATTGATTCGATTCTCTTGATACTCTTATTCAGATAGATTAGATTTAAAGGTTTAAATGAGAGAACCAGATGATTTAGCTTCTCGTCATCTACCAGATATACATATTTGAGGAGTTATTTCATATACTATTGGAAACAGAATCTTAGGCTGTGGGTAACATACACCCAATTATAAATATGGCGTCTTCTGATCATAAATTACAAAATTTATGAAAGATATTTACAAAACAGAAGACTTTTTGAAACATGATTGCTGTTATTTCTATGAAAAAAAGGAAATTGTTTCTCAAGACTGCGAGAGCTTAAATTCCAGTATTGGATCAATAAAAAACCTTTTATTGTTATAGTGAATTGGAACGCTTTCGTATGATGATGCACCATTTTCGAAAGTTTCAGAGCTGACAACGTTCGAATTTTCTGCTGTTTCCAGTATTGATAGGTCCTCTTTGGAAATTCGACTCTGCTCTTCTATCTTCACTTCAAAAGGTTTGGAAATTTTTAGATCGTGATTTTCTACGTTTTCTATAATTATTTCTCGATTATCAATTTCTTTTCTCCAAGGTTCACTGTTATCGAAATCGGATTTTGGCTTCTCTAGTGAAACCTCAATGTCCTTTTGAGGAATCTCAGATTCTCTGGAGTCAAGCAAAATATTTTGATGTATGAGACTCGACTCTGTGTTGGCAAGGCGAAAATTGATAGAATTGCTCTCAGAATGGTGATGAGCTTGATTGCGTAGGGTTTCCAAGATAGCCATCGCACTGCTATTTATTTTAAAGGGTTGCAAATGAATTTGCTGAGCAAATAACATGCGCTTTCGAGAGAATCCATCAGCATTTCTCTCGCCACTATCCAGGAATTGCTTAAAATCAGTAGATTTGGATGTATGGAATCTATCAAGAGCAGTATTGTTTTGATTTGATCCTTGAATATCCTTGAGAATTCTTTCTTTGAATATTTTAGACTCTTCATTATGCTTATTCGAGGTAATGGAGCCTGCCAATATATTATTTACGTTATACAGTCCTTTAGCGAAGTTGGCGAACAACTGTTTGTTTCCACTTTGAGAGTTTATTTTATTTTCTCTATTATTCACAGAAACTTTCTTTTTCATCCGCTCTTGAATCAATTCTCTTTGAATATGCTTTAGTCTTTGCTTTTTTGCATTGCGTCTGCTTTGTTTGTGCCCTTGTTCTTGAGTGGGTTTCTCTTTAAGGCTTTTTCCGGTGCTCCGTTCAATATTCTGCAGTTTTTTACTGTGGTTTTTTTTAGGGATCATGTACTTGTGTTTGAAACTCTCCATAGTTATTGAAAAGCAGAATGAGATTTGGCTTACACGTGGTCAACACGGGTCAGATAACAGATATTCAAAATAATCAATTTTACACGCACTAAAATCTTCGCGGCTTTTGAGCTGTGAATTAATTTATGATAGAAAGAGAAAGTCCTTTTCATGAAATCAGTAATATTAAAAGGATAATCTCTGTGCACTGGATAACCAACCTACCGACTTGAAATTTGGTAGCAATGCTGTCAGAAGAAGCTAATTATTATTTCCCAGGTCTGGTTCTTGAATTCTTAGACCTAACGATTCTATTTTCTATTTAAGTCGATTGCTGAAAAAATCGAATGAAATGGAGAGTATCATTCAAGCAATCATCAATTGTCGAAAAAATCATACTATTCCGGTCTTGACTCTCGTTAGTGGAAACGCTCATATGTATTGATATTGAAAGTGTGAGGACAGGTTTATTCTATCTTTGTTCGAGGAAGAGACAAACATTTTCTTAGATCGGAGCCAATTAAATTTGCTAAGCAATCACCATCTTATTACTTTTCACGCTGTCATCCATGTGCTCGAAAGTTGCAATTCTATTGTTTTTTCAATTTCAACAATCAGCGACTTCAATTTCAGCTTCTAATATCGATCCAACTTGTCCTTAAGCTCATTCGTTCCTATTTCTGAGCAGAATACCCTTCTCATTGTCTTTCGAAGCATTTCATAATCCTTTATGAATGATTACTTTTTTTCTCTTTATCTGCTTTGCTGAGGGTGTTCATTAAGAGATCAATTGAGAATGACGATGTATATTATTATTTTCATCATCCAGCCTCATTTTTCTACACTAGTAATGAAAATCTCTGAATCAAATTTAAATCAACTGAGCCACTGTATTTTGAAACGAAATGACCAGCTGTTATCTTCAGAATTTTGTATCTTACTTGCTTTCTGATACAATATGAACTTCTTAAGGCTCCGATATACAATTAGAAATCAGAGTGCAACACTGAAGACTGCATCCTCGAAGTTAAGTTGTTCAAATTTGAATTCTAAATTTAGAACGGTCTGTAATTACGCTTTTATCTCTGCACGATTTATAAATTCTCTCTCATCATTCATCTCATAAAAAACGAAAAAAATCTTTTTTAAATGAGGTCTTTCCTTCCGATCTGTTTGCTCCTCGCTCTTTTCTTGGACACGGTCTCTACGAGCTCAGAAAATCTCTGCTCAACAGGCGATTACGATACTCAGAGCAGACAAAGCACCATGGATGCGCTCCAAAAATTTATCTCAGGGAGCAACCAAAGCACCTACACAGCAACTTCGATGATGTCCCAATATCCACCGAGTATCAGCACATTCGTTAAAGATCTCTCGAGCTCAACCACATCCATGGTGTATGCATTAGGAATCACCATGACTATTTTCGTGTTCGTGTTCGTCAATATCAGCTGTCTCTACGGCAAGGACAAGTGCTGTAGAAAGCATTTCGCAATTTGCAAGCGTCTAGAAAATCCAAGCCAAAAACGAATTAAGATATATTCTTTTCTAAGTCTGGGATTGATGCCGATGATAATCGTTTGCTCTACACTTGGGATACTCCAAGTAAAGGAACTTCAGGCAGCAACAGAGAATCTCAGTTGCAATATGAACTCTCTGTCAAAGAATAGTAATTTGAGCAGTGACGGTGTTAGCGGCTGGCAAGGAACAAGTTACACTCTGGACAGTCTAGATACCTTCAGCACCGATCAATTCTTCTCTGAAACAAAAACCAACCTCTCTAGTTACATTTCTTCACTCGATTCGGCAATGATTAATTACAACACTGCCGTATCAAATGTTGGAGCAAATTTTCAAAATATACAAGTGAGGTCTGCAGATCCTCAGATGCCAACAACAAATTTCAAGATCCCGAAATGCTCTGAAGCAGATCTCTCAGCCAGCACATCATTTCTAAATACCTGGAGCAAGGCAAGAAACGAATTCTATGAATCACTCAAAGATGCGATTGGTTCGATGGATTTGGCGATGTCTAAGTTCATAGACTTGCAAACACAGATTATCTCGAACGGCGGAGCCGCGTATAACTTACTTTATACTTTCAATCAGTTTGGCGCGTATTGGGACGAACTAATACTCACCAGCTATCAAAAGCACACCGGACAAGCTCGAACTTCAGCCGTTAATATATTTTTCATTACAACTATCTCATTTGGTTGTGGTTATCTACTTCTAATCGGCATTGGCTTAAAAAGAAAAAAGCTTCACGATTGCTATTTATCAGTAGCATGGCTCCTATGGACAGGATTGCATGCAGTCTCGTTTTTCTTGCTGGTGCTCTTTTCGAGCAGTTTGATCGGAATCAGAGACGTGTGCACGCAAATGCACATTGATGATCAAACGTTTTGGAAGAATTTAGGTATGTTTTCAAACTCTGACACGGCTTATCTTCTTGGAAACTGCTCGTTGGACTCTTCGTACTATTCAAGTTTTTATACCTTTTCTCTATCGAGCGACGCATTCACGGATCTCCAAAGCGTCGCGGAGGAAATGGCTAGCTTGGCAGCTCAATATACCACGGAGCAAGTTCCTCTTGGCACATCAGGGAACATGTGGACTTCGACTTGGAATTCATACGAAAGCCTTACCATCCCTGTTGATACCAGCCTGAGTTCGCCTTCTCCGATGTATTCTCTGGAAGAATTAAACAAGCGGATTAACCCTCTACGTTCTGATACCCTCATATCCCCAACAACTTGCTACCCTCCTTCGCCACAAAAGCCAGACACTGCTGTTTACGACGCAGCAGACTGCCCTCAAAGCACGAACGTCATTCTCGAAACGCAGAGTTTCACGACACAGGATCTCAACAATAACGCTTGCTATCCAATGAATTACCAGACTGCCGGTTGGTATGATTTCTTTGGAAGGTACATTGGACTGTCCTCAGCAATTTGCGATGGCACTTCCCCTTCCATCGGAGCTATTTTCAGCTATGGAAATCAGTTACTCACTCATATACAGGATGTAACAATCAAGTTGAGTCCCATCATAGGCTACATGAGTACATTGAACAGTAATGACAATGCGCTTAGTTCTGTTTTCTCTACAGTCGCTACTGAGTTCAGCGACGTGGCTGATACTATCGCAAGTAAACAGGAGCTGTGGAAAAATCAAACCGATGCGATATTAAACTCTGATTTTTGTAAACTTTTCCTGAATCAGGCTATCAAAAATATCAAGAACGACCTCTGTTATGGCGAGCAGTACGCAATTACACAAATCGGAGTTAATCTCATATGCGTGGTGATTGCCACGTTCTTGCTCTCAGCTCTGTCGTTCTTGCTCATGAGACATCATATCTCGATTCGCTTGCCACCCCAAACGGTTACAGACCTTCAAGTTTCGGTTATATCTCCAAAAATTTCTCTAAGTCAAGTTGTCCCAATTTCTGAGAAGAACACTTTGCTCGATTTATCAAAGAGGAGCCCATAATTTGATATATAATTAATTGATTTTTGCTCCTGTATGCGTTTTGAAAGGGCTGCACTCCTTAAAGAACCAATGTAAATAATTGCCATGATAAACATCATGGTCTTCATACAAAATTTGTCTTCTTTGAATTTTCTCTTGTGCTTTACTTGTAAACGGCATTAATCTATTTATACTTTCTGAAATGAATTAATCAAACTGCTGACTAACACAGTGAGTAGAGTAGTCTCGGTTCTCTTCTAGTTTACAAATCGCTGTTATTATCTTCTTTATAGTCGAGGTCTATTTTAGCCGATATTCAATCAAATAAGAAGCTTCAATAGCAAAAACAAATATAAATTCATGATCAAAAAAGCCATACTTTAAACCTCATACCATAAAAAGATGTTATAACTTTATTTCTAAGCCCTCTACTGAACCACTTAGTTTCATTAGTATCTTATTATATTTATTGTTACTTCTTTTCTAACAACTTCAATGTTTGCTTGTATTTCAACCGGTAATAGTCCAAATCCGTGCAAACCTGCGCCGCTTTCACCCTCGCTTCAGCTGCCATAATCTCCGCTAACTCATTCTCTTCCTTTAGGAAAGCAACTTCATCTTCCCACTGTTTTTTTGTAGACTTTAGGTTCGCTTCCAGTTTTGCATTCTCAGCTTTAAGGGTCTCAAGCGTCGCAAGTATATTATCATCTTTTTCTTTGTTTTCCGTGTTTTCTTGCTTTGGAGTGTTATTAGCACTGACATTTTTCAATTCTTCTTCATGCAGCTTCTTCATCTCAGCTATTTCCTTCTCGTGCTTATATTTCAAATCTTCGATCTGGTCTTCTAAATCCTCGATCTTCTCTTGCAGCTCTGCCACTTGTTCTTCCACCTCATTAATTTGTACGCCATTCATGCTTCCGGCGCCTCCAAAGCTGATAGTTTCTTTTTCGAGCAATTCGCTAAGCTCTTGTGACAGAGCCTCGGCTTTGCCTTCGGACCCTTCAAAGAAAATTGACAGACTCTGTGCAACCTTCTGCTTGACTGTTTCTCGCTATGGAAAGGGAAAAGAATTACTAATGGCTTTGATAATGAGAAATACTCTTTGCACTAACTGTTGCTCTACGCTTTGAAGTCGTTGGACTTGAATCTCAAGAGCCTTTTTCTCATTTTCGAACTGTTCTTGTACCTCTTTCACCTTCTCATCGGTCTGTCGATGCGCTTCCTCGAGTTTCGCCGTCGTTTCTCTCAATTCAAGCTCTTGCTTAGCTAACTTTTCTTTGAGAGTGTTGTTTTGCTCTACTAGTCTCTTATTATCCCCTTCAAGCGTCATCTTCGCTTTCAACTGAGCGTCTCTGACAGACTCGCTATGAGCTAACGACTCCTCCAGCTGTTTTATTTTACTTCTCGAACTCGCTTTCGCTTCCTGCAATTCAGCATCCAGCTTCTTATTCGTCTCTTTCAGGTCCGCAACCATGAGTTTAAGAACATCTAATTCTTCTAATTTGCTTTCGTTCTGTTTCATTTCACTGATAAGTTTCTTTTCTTTCTCATTAAATTTCTTCTCCATCTCAGCTACGATTGTTTCATGTTTCGCGATTTTTTCTTCAGCTTTCTGCAGTTCCTCCAACAGCCCTGCCCTCACATCAGTGTTGTTTGCAAGCTGCTCTCTTATCCTTTCTTTCTCTAAAGTTCTCTCATGAATCTCAGTTTGTAGCGCTTCAATTCGAGCCTCGTACTGAGAGTTTTGAACCTCTATTTCACTGAACACCTGCGCGAATTTCGCTCGAAGCTCAACTCTTTCAGCTTCGGCCTCTTGATATTTTTCCATGGTTTCTGCCAAAGCTTGCTGTTGAAGGTCAGAAATAGCATAAAGTAACAGTAGAGTACTTTTAATTCCAATGCTTCATCATTGCGGGAGTAAAATGAGTCGCTTTGGTTGAAGGACGGGGCCTGTTGCTTTTCAAGGGAATAAACTTTTTCTTCGAGTTCTTTGATTTCTGCAGCAGAAGTTTCAATTTGCTTCTCAAAGAGCACTTTCAGCTCGCTTATTTTTTCTCTCTGCTCTTCAATCACAGCGTCCTTCTCTCCAAGAGCAGCAATCGCCAGCTCCTTCATTTGATTTAACTTATCTTCGAGGGCTTCTTTCTCTGCCTTAAGACTAGCATATTCGTTTTTAATCTGCTCGATATCTGAGTCAGCGGCTCCCGATTCAGCACCAGCCTTTAGTTTGTGGTTCTCTTCTCGCAGTCGCAGAACTTCTTCTTCGAGTTCGCTAGCCCGCTTCAGCGATTCGTTCTCTCGTAGAGATTTTTCTAACATTTCAGCTCGCGCCTTTTCTGATTCATACATTGATTCAAGCTATTGAGAGTTAGACCGTATTAGTTCGGATGGCTGGAGCGTGTTTGTTACCTTGGCTAATTCTTGCTTGCTGCCAAATTCAAAATGACGGAACTTTTTCTGAAGATCTTGGTATTCGAGGTCTTTTTCTTGCAATTTCTTGCTTAACTAGAGATACATCCACAGAAAGTTGAGTATTAGCATAGCTAAGGTGAGTACATCATAATCTGGGTCATCAATTTTGCCAGGAGACACCATGAGTTTTATGCTTTTTTGAACTTATAAAATGAGCCCAGGACTTATCTTGTATTCGGTTGTTAATAATTAGAATCTGCTTAATAAAATGGCTTAATAGTTGATTAATTCGGTCAAATTCGACTGCCACGTGCAGTGAGAAGCAATTGCAAAACGAATTCCCCACAGAAACGATCGTATGATGATTTCAAGGGCTATTTTGGAAAAGAAGTAACGTATATTGTGAATCAAACAAATTGTCTCTCTAAATGCTCAGCAAATTCAACAAGGAGTTGTTTTCGTTGACCACCTAAACCAGAATTTGAAGCCTAACATCAGAAACGTAGAATTCAATGAACAATTTCTTTAAAAAAGAGGAACTCCGATGCTGGCGTTATTGAATCTAAATATTTTGGGATTGGAGTTGCAGGACCTTTGATGCAGACGTCATGTAAATCTTTCTTCTTGATAACGAAAATTCTTTTGATCATAATCTTAAGAGGCCATAAAAGTATAATTCATTCATTTGATTATGTTTTCCTGGGTTCCCTATCTGCGGATAAATGGAGTTATGTGATTTTGAAATCTAAAGGGTCTCAGTTGTGAGAGAGAGAAGCTAAAAGGATCTTCACATTTTCGTCAGATCACAAAATTTAACATTTCTATTCAGCGACAAACTTCATGTGCGAAAAACAAAAAATAATATAAATACGATATCATCTTTCAATTAGCTCTTTGCTGAACGCTTCAATTAGGTTTTCTTAGCCATAAGAATGGGATGCATTTTTTCGAGGTAGTAAGTTAGAAGTCACATTAAATTCCACTTACTGACTTTTTAAAATCTTCTTTATGGCATAATTTTTTTTAATTAAAGCCCACTCTTCACGGTAGAAAGGTCACAGTCAGCAATCAACTCAGTGCTGATGTTCTAATACTATTTTTTTTTTTGGCGGGATTACTCAACAAAAATTTTCTTAGTGCCATCATCTCTTTAGCAGAATGCTATAAGCATCTCCTCTACAATGTTCAACTCATGGAAATTAATTCATTATGTTGATATGTTAAAGGTTGTTTAACGGAAAACTCTTGGAAGGTGAATTCTGCCATCGGAAGCTTCTTTGATTCTATTTGTAAAATAAAATTGAGATTGTATTGTATTAACTGGATTCGTATTAGCTGGATCGATTAAGCTGACACTCTAATCGGGCTGATTAATCGAGAAAAACAGGATAAACTGAACTGGATATTTGCAAATTCTACAATAAAAAAGAATTAATATTATCATGGAATCTCCCAAACATAAAGGTAACTTCCATTCGCCACTTCATCGCCCATTCACACTATAAATCTCATCAGACTCTTTCACAATCGAAGGCATTAGCTTAGACCCACCAGAAGAAGTCATCGAAGAGGTCCCTCAAGAAGATTTCGAAGGATCTCCATCGATTGAAGCAAAAAGAGTGAATAATAGATTGCCTATCGCCTCCGCAAGGTGATTATTGTTTTATCTAGGTGCCCGCTGACATATCCACTAGTGAATCAACAGTCAGCTCTCGAAGTCACAGTCTGGACCCTCCGAACATACCTTACCCGAATATCCTGTTGAACCACTTGAGTAAAAGCCATACCACACAAAGAAAAGGTTCTTTGCAGCTCACAAGTCCGGTTTCAGCTGTATTAGAGGAAGAATGTGAAGGAAAAGACGATGTACACAAATTTTCAATCACATGATTTTTTTGACTATTTGACCAAGGAGAATAAAACCGTGAAAATAAAACAGATCAAGAATTTTGTCGACCTTGGTGAGTTCAATACTCAAGACCAACGCGATCAGCGTAAGGGTCGTACACTGGACAAAGCCCAATTCGAGCCGCGAGCGAGATCATTTACTCCGCCGCTTGAGAAAGTACAAGAGATGAAAAATGAGGAAGAGAGACTTGCTGGCACCCATTTAGCGGAGCGGAAGTGGATGGAGCTAAAAGACCAAGATGAGTTCAATACCAAAGATAAGAAAAATAAAAGCAAGCCTTCCATTGAAGCCGAGAAGCTGATTTCTGAGCAAAAAGCCGTCGTGGAGCACACACACAAATCGAGAACATGCTCGCTTAATTTAGATGAAGATCCAATTCCCGAAGAGGACGCGAAAGAGGGCAGAGGAAGGGCTGGACATTTCCTGCCAATTCATATCTCTAGCCCAAAAATCAATAAACTGAAAGTCGATGAGATTGATTTTGAAAGGAACAAAAGCGAATTTGATCAATATATGCCTGAAATAGACCAAGAACAAATGGTTATCCCTGAAAACGACGTTATCACAGAAGAAGCCTCCGAATATGGCCAGGCCATGCATGGTGAAGAAATTTTAGAGAAAGGTACCCTAAGAAGCTTGTAGATGATTAAACTCATGACATTTTCAATAGCTAAGCATAAAATGCAGGAGGAGAAAGAATTCATTAAGAAATTCGTCAGGTAACTGGTTTATTATGGCCATCAGATGGCTTACTATGAATAAATAGAAATGAGACGAGCAATGAGATGGATGCGACGAGGACGACGTTAGAAAGAAAGTTATCTTCGCAAAGCAAAAACGAGAATTTTGTTATTACTGAAGAACACGTCGACTTTGAGACTCAAGACTTATAGGTTATGAGGCGCTGGGGAAGGGTTTGTGATGAAATGCGAATTCAACTACAGACATCAGAAAAATTTTGATAATTACTGTAGATCAATTAGATTGAGAATTTTAATTCATATAATCCAGTTATTTTGTGCATTCGAGCAAACTGGGGGTTAGTTGAGTATTATGAATTATGTAATTCGAGGAGGATTGAACGCATTAGAATTAAGCACGAAAACAAGCTATGCATAACTATATATAATCGCTCTGCATGAATTAAATATCAGAACCAACCTTATATCATCCCATTTTCTATTAAACCAGTATTATTTGTAGAGTTAGTACTGCTCGGTTAGGGTGATAGTGAGAAAAAAATAACAATTGGTTATGTTAGAAGTGAAATATGCAGAAGTTTCTAAGTTATCTAATTCATAAATTTATCTGATTTACAGAAAGAAACAAAAAAAGATAGCCAACAATCTAATGAATTGTTAGAATATTAATAAAAATCCTCCTCCTCATCCAAATTGAAAATTTTGATCTCATTTCTAGCAGACATGTGTCCTTAAATAAAGAAGCAAGTAATCCCACAAAGAGACTTCTTTTTAGTCTAAGTTCAAGAGCTGCTTCACTTCAGAGGCTACAAAAGCGCATGGAATGAGAATTTTTGTGAGTACTGAACTAAATTACCTTGTAGCGTTTCTTTTTGAATGAGTTCGTTTGCAAGTTTCTTGAGCTTATCTTCGTTTTGTTTCAGTGTACTTTTCACTCGATTATAGGACTCCTAGTGACATTTTTTTAAGGATTGCAGTTCGAAAAGGGAGCTAAACAATACCTTGAGAATTCTTTGGACTTCTTGGTCGACAAGGTAATTGTATTCATCGCTTGAATTTTCTTTTTCGGTCACAATAAATGTGCCTTTTTCAGACATTCCCATTCTTCGGACGTAAGCGTAGGCCATTCGTGTGGCGTTGTTTAAATCGCTGCTGCAACCAGTAGTCAGTTCAAATTCTCCTATCATTAGTTCCTCAGCTGCTCTGCCGCCCATCGCCACGTCAATCTGAGCCAGCGCGCCTTTTCGAGTCATTTGGAGATCGTCGTCGCTTTCGGGAAGCATAGCAGTCTTTATAGCAAAAAATATTGTAAGAAACGGTTGGTGGCTAGTAAAGCTAGTTTACATGTCCCAGAGAACCTCCTCTTGGAAGAATGGTCACTTTATGCAAAGGCATTGCTCCTTCTGTTAGCAACGATATTAATGCATGGCCTCCCTCGTGGAAAGCAGTAATTCGTTTTTGTTTCTCACTAATAATCATATTCTTCCTCCCAATGCCCATATTAATTCTATCCTGAGCAAACTCAAAGTCCTCTTTGGTGGCCTTCTTCCGATCTAATAAATAATTAAACAGAATATAACACTAACTCGGCGGCGGCTCAGCTTACTGCTTTTAACGGCATTAAGGATGGCAAGATTCACAACGTTTTGGATGTCCGCACCGGTATAACCAGGACTCTTTCTTGCGAGTATATTTTTATCGATATCTGATTCGTGCGGTATTTTCTTGAGATAGTAATCGTATATTTCTTCCCTTCCTCGAATATCTGGCAGAGGCACATTTATCGTCTTGTCGAATCTACCTGGACGCTTGATTGCTGGATCGAGCCCTTCGTCCAAATTTGTCGCGCCAATTACAATAACGGGTTGCGATTGTTTGAAACTAGCAATTAAATATTGCAATGTTGAACTTAAAATTTGAGAATTCTCGCTAAATACCCGTCCATTTCACTGAGAAGCTGATTGATTGTATCTCGTGCATAGGCATGGTCTCCAGCCCTTCGTTTCCCAGCCACTGAATCGATTTCATCGATGAATATTATCGCTGGTGAGTTCTTTCTTGCGAGTTTAAAGAGATCTCTGACTCTTTTTGCGCCTAGGCAAAAACTCACATTGAATGAATTGAATTACAAGGCGGCTTACCGAGTCCCACGAACATTTCATCGAACTCTGAGCCTGATTTGTAAATAAACGCGCATTTGGCCTCTCCTGCCAACGCTCTGGCCAGTAAGGTCTTTCCTGTGCCAGGCGGTCCGCAAAGGAGGATCCCTTTTGGAATTTTTGCGCCTGCGTCGATATACTTCTGTGGATTTTTCAAGTAGTCAACCAACTCCACAAGCTCCTCCTTAAACTCATCAATACCCTAGATAACAAACATTGAATGCGTCTGCAAAAGCGACAACGTTACCAAAACATCAGAGAATTTTGTTTGAACATTGGTCTCTAACATGTTTTCATTCTTCCCGAAACCTACCCTCCACATACTTCATCAAAGAGCTCTTCGTAAGCTTCATAATTCAATATAAATATCTTACCTATCTGAACCCGATGCAGCAGCTTCCTTTGAAGGTTCATCGGGACTCCCAAAGAAATAGCCTATTATTACACCATTCATTATTCATGACGCTGCCATTATGTTTACCATAAGTAAGATAAGCCAATACGCCAGCAAGAAGAAAATTAAATCTGGAAAGCGAAGGCGAGATATAATTCCTGTCTGATGCAATAAATCCATTTTTCGCGTATTGATACTGTCCTTTGACCTTGTCGATGTCAGTTTGGTTGGTAGTACTTGCAATTAACTCCTGCTCGAATGTTTCGTAGAGCTGAAGCACGAGAGCATACTTTTGTTGACGATTAAGCTCCTGGATCATGATTTAGCGGCACTAAGGAGTTATTTTATTACTCTGAAATACACATAAGCTGTCTTTGCTGTTCTGTTTGCATAAAAATTTTGCTGAGCTGTTTGGAGCTTCAGGAAACTATAGAACGTTTGAAAGACTTTTAATTTCGACAGATCGGCTTTGAATATCGCTTCTGCGGGCACCTTATCGATTACATTTCCCCTTGGTCTTGAAGAGTCTCTAACCGGACTGGGCTTATTTCCCTCAAAAGATCCTTTCTCTTCAATAAAAGTCTCGTCTGCACTGATGTTAGAACATTAAGGGAGATAATGCAGTGTTACAGCGAGGAGAGGAAATCATTGGACTACTATTCTGCAGAGCCAGTGAGACAATCGGTTTTAAAGTGCCTGAGGCTCTCTAGAGATATAAATAAGAGAAAAAGAAAGGATGGTTTGCTTAAACCTTGAGCTGATTCACTATCATCTTTAGAAGAAAAAATTTTATTCTATACTTCTTCAGATAGATCCAAAATCCAGAAAATAATAAGCCAGACAAGTTTGGAGGATTAATACTATCTTGCATATCAATGATCGGTAAATCGAAGAGGATAAAGCTTGCTAGCTAAGGGCGTCGAAGCAGAGAGATTAAATTTTCGAGCAGGAGGGATTCCGCTGCCTTTGAGGACTACAGAAATGCTGAATAAAATTTGTTGGTTTAACCAGAGTCTTCGAAACGAAATAGAAAGAGAACTAATAAGATTCTAAAGAAAGATTATTTGTATCTCAATGAAGGATTCATGCAGAAGGCTACCAGATTGTTGGATTCCGTTTGCAAAATATATTTTATGTTTTTACAGCAACAACAGTCAACAACTTAGCATTAAGATTCCGCAGTACGATGGAGATAAACAAAGAGAAGTTTTGCGAGATCGATTTGAATTACCCAAAATTAACAGTAGCTTCCGACAGAACTTTCTAAGGGAACATAATATTCGCAAATTGCCTTCAGCAAATAAACACTAAAGGCTATTTAAATGTTGCTTTTCAAACCATTTTCTCAAAAGATCCTCTCTTCCTTGATGATTTCCATGCTTTTTTTATCCCTCGTAATCATGTCTATCCTCTCCAAGGTCCACTTATCCGTCTTCTCATCGAGACTGCCTTTAATTCTAAAAGACACCTTCTTCTTTGATCCATACGCGTCGATCTCGAAATCAGCCTTACCCTGCTTCGCTTCTCCACGAATCTGTCCCATGATATTAAAATTCCTGCCCAATTCCTTCGTCACAGCCTCATTTTTCTTTATTATCTCCATTGCGGAGAGATGCAAGAAACTATTTCTCAAATTTATGCCTCTAAATCTTCGATACACGAAATAGCTCACCACTCCGAGAGCACCAACACCCAACATCGTGAAAAACAGAGGGCCATTCATGTTACGTAGTCTCTCACGCTGTCTGAACCTCTGCATTTTCTCAATTTCTTTCTCAGATTTACCCTCTGTCTCGAGGGCCCTCGGAATCAGCTGTTGCTGCTCTTCTTGCAAATCCTTTAACGTGCTTTTATTGACGTTTGCCTTAGCATCAATAACGAAAGAACGGACATCTTTCCCAGAGGAGGTTTTATCGCTTATCGTCCTTGGGATGAGTACAACCTTTCTTGTATCTATATCTGCAAATAGATAGCCAATCCCCCAAAATAACGAGTCAGATGGGATCTTTATCTCCTCGAGCTTTGCATCGCTGCTCTTGATATTACTCTCGTAAAAGGATTTTGTTTTGGGATCTAATATATAAAAACCTTCAAGTTTATTCTTCTCACTCAATTTAAGTGGAGCATCCTGGACTGGAGTCTCTTGTAACTCTTTACTGAGACTCTCATACTCAGCTTGAATGCTTTCAAGAGGGAGACACTCAGCGCCGACTCGAAGAAATAGCTTTCCCTTTGGTCCCTCGATGAAGAACTCTGCGTTGTAGAGTTTTTCGGACTTATCTACAAAATTTCTTGCGTTGGAACTCCATGTAATGGGAAATCCAATGATACCGGAAATTTGGTCATCGTTTTCAGCGAGTCGCAGAGCTTCTGAGACTACAGGATGGTGTAATTTCCTTTCGTTGTTGTACTTGGTTGCAAGATAAGCTGACCCTGTAGTGAAGAAGGTGAATAGAGAAAAGTTTGCTAGATTTTTGAACACCCAAAATTTCCTCAAGCCTTCCATGTGAAAACCGCAAAATAAAAATTTCCTCTAATAAATTTGAAAAAAGATATTGAATTGGAATGTAATAGATTCTCAGATTGCCTGCTCAGTGAATTCTCAAACTCATCGAGCTAATGATTCCTGAGTGGAGTATTTCGATATGGTTAAGTGATTAGAATTAGTCTCAAGGGTTGCGTTGCGATTCGTATGCCTGATTTATATCGTGAATTACGATAAGATTGCAACCTATAAAGCCAGGGTAAATTATCATTTGTGATGATCTATCAAGATTAAACGATTGTGACTTTCTTTGTTGGTTTCTTTCGCTTTACCTTTTGCATATTTTCCAGATTTATTCCTCAAACAAGCCGATCAGCATAGAGGTTCATTCAATTTTTAAAATTTAATCGTCTAATACACCCGCGACTCAGAATTTCTTCCTTGATGTCCTCTATTCCTCTGAAATAGCGCATGATAAAAGACGTTGCTCACGAAGCAGAATCAGCTCCTAGACCATATCGCTGAGATCCACCTCTATTCACAAAATATATTTCAGAATTTCGCTAAGTTTTTCTCATTAGATATCTCTTCAATTCACCTTTCTTCTGAAATTTTCTCATGTGGAACAACTCCAATTACTTCTCCCAGCCTTTTCATTCGCGTTCTAGAAACTCATTTGTCATACTGTTCGGGGATGGCATTATTATTTTTTTTATCAGATATGTTTCGTATTAATTTCCCTTCAAACTCCGAACAAAAATGCCGTTTTAGAGTAGATTTTGCAATGAGGTTTTAATCGAAGCTCTTCTTCATTTTTTGAATAATAAACCTCGAGTTACTGTTCGATGCTAATTTGGAATTTATCGAAGAGAGTCGGAGTTAATTAAACTAATTAATTCCTTTATTGTTAAACTTGAAAAATATACCGTCTACATTTATTTCATGGATAATTTCAAAGGAGGACTTAATGGTCACATGAACCAGCAATACCTGTAACTCACACTCGCTTCCCTTGATTTTTTCTAATCATTTCCCCTGAATACTAGAGGAAATAATTTTTCTGGCTATGGGAACGAACAAGAGAGTAAATCCCCTCGTAATCAGCAAGTTATAACAAATTTCATAGATGCTTACTCTGGAATGGGAATGCAGCAGCCAATGAACACCGGAATGAACGCAGGTTTCAATATGAATCGTAAGTTTTTTTGATATTCGCCATCTTATCCTCATTATCAGAGGATCAAAATATGAACTACTATCAAGAGTACTGCAAATTATTCGTAGCCAACGTTGTTTTAACCAACCAGGTACTTCCTCTCTATTCAAACCACCCCATTGACATTTCTTATCATCAGATCAAAGAGTTGATTGCTGAGAAAAACGAGCTATTGGCGCGAGTAGCTAAGCTGGAGTCTGGAGGCGCCGTTCCAGAGAGACAGACCTC
>ENA-UOTZ01000154-UOTZ01000154.1-compost-metagenome-genome-assembly--contig:-NODE-154-length-55551-cov-10.458125_pt1 | contig 55551 bp, 32 predicted proteins | sample MGYA00238144_ERZ746983 | MGnify/ENA primary metagenome ERZ746983 (study PRJEB28759, sample SAMN06268863) | compost metagenome | isolation source: single cell | place: USA: California, Emeryville, Joint...
GGCAGCACCAATGAACCGGAAGCTGTAGGCATTAGTAACAGTAGGATTGTGAACGACTAGAGGAGAGGCAGACCCGGGTCCTGTATTTGAACTGAAAAAAAAGTTAGATACTTGCGTTGGTTGAATTCAAGATACTTTGAAGAGCTGATTATTCTAAAGAGCGTATAATCCGTGTTTGTAAATGCGTTTCTTTTCGCCCACAGCGATATTGTATAATTTGAAGTTCCTGAGAACAGCGTGTCGGGTGTCTGAGCAAATGCCAGATTCATCCTGTAACCTGCTGGTCCTGCATGTAAGACGTTGCTGTCTAAACTAAGTTTATACACTTCCATGGCATCTTTCAGAGAGTTAGTTTAAGTAGAGGAAGAGACGAGTGTCTATACGCATGGTGTACAGCAAAAGAAATGATGCGAGAATTGAGAGCGGCTGTGGCCTCATTTTTACTTCCTGAAAATAATTTAAAATAGAACTGATAAATTCGGATAAATAGTGATCTGCATTGAAACTTCACCAATTCAATAAATTCTCCACGACTTCTTTTTTCAAGGATAAACTGGAAAAGAAACGCGAGGAGAATGCAAAGTGAACGAGTTACCGTTGGTTTCAGCGGTAATTTCTGATGAATCAGACCAATAGAATGCTAAATTGGATTCACCTAGTTATAATAGTAATAGTGATTTTCATCTGTTAATGTAAATTTTCATGAGAGAATTCAAGCTGTTGCGATCTTGCATGCCAATTATTGAGTTCGCTTCTACATTTAAGAGTGATAATTGCAATCACTCCATATGAAAAACTTCAAAAATTAAGTAACTTTTGGTGCTATTTCCTCATCGTAAAATGGCTTTGTTTCTATTAGTAAGCAAGAGATGAAAGAGCGATGCCCCTGGCCAGATACTTCCAGAGCTGAATAGAGGCGTCTGAGGGCGAAATACACTCACAATTACCAACAAAATCATAAGAAAAAATTTTTTTGCTGCCGTAAACTGATCCTTGGGTGCCTGAAGGGGAATTTTTTGTGACTTAAACATCATCCTAGTCGAGACAGCAATAAAGCTCATTCTAAGCCTCTTCAAGAAATGATAATTGAGATATACAGAGTAGTTTTGAAATCTACTCACACGCATCTCTAATAACAACTTTTTTAAGAAGAAAGGCTGGCCCCGTTCTTGCTTTCAACAGATATGAGGGAGTAGTAGGCACAGTTAGCATCTTGCAAACTTTTCGTACAGACAATAAATTAATTTGTTTAACATCTCAGATAAAGCTTATTCCGAATATCTCTATGCTTGGATTGGTAAAGCAAACCGCGAGCGTATTCAATTGCGTGAGACTTACCCAATTGAATGTGTTCTACAAACGGAAAGGTCACGGCCAGCCAAAAATGCGGATGTACAAATTAAATCCAGTGTACCCTCCTCCAGGATATAACCTCGAAATTCCAGGTATTCCCCCATGATACTCCCAGCTTTTGCTTCAATTAAATCACATTGTCAGAATGGTCGGTAGAGGATTTCTTATTGAAAATTGGTGGAGGCTGCTCAGAGCACGCAGAAAAGTTCGAGACGCTCAATGAATTATTTGAAAGTGACACAGTATGGTCCCTTTTTCTAAGCATTTTGTTGACTAATTTGGCATAAATAGTTGAAGATGAAGGGAAAAGGTGTGCCTGTCCAACAGAGGAAGTATATTTTACATATTGTTGAGCTCATGAGACGTGGTGTGATTACTTTTGATTATCTCTCAAGAAGAACTGTCGTAGAAAAGCCCGCAAAATAAATCCATATTGGAGAGATAGTGATGTTTGTATGGTAATTTTTCACGATTTGTTGTACAAAAACCACGAAAACAATGAGTCGATGCTCAACAAACATTCTCTTATTCAATTATGATCGCAATGATGATATTTAGTAATCGTACGATTAAGCATTACTCACGGCAAAACTCCTGATAGATATATATGATTACTAGCTCCTTTTTCCCAGTTATTGTCAGATTCTTCAATAAAGCAAATAGGACCTTGGGTTGATCGATATATTTTGGTGTTGGCAATTTCTCAACATGAAAGAGATTTTATGAAAATACTTTTAAACTCTCAAGGGGAATCAGATTATCCCTCTCAATGGTGTAGTTCGATCACTTTCTCACTAACATTATTGGTTGAAAATATTTTCACAAAGTCATTCTTTAGAGTAATTATTTAAACAAAAAAAAGATCAGCATCTAAGCTCCCAAGATCTTCAGATGTTTCTACTCATTTCATCAAGTTATGCTTTTAAAGTGTTTTCCACTCACTTAAATACTTCCATTGTCCATTTCAAAAATATATTCAAACTGTAAAATTATGTGATTAGTTCGTTTCTCAACCTAACTTATCCAATAACGAAGACAGGTTTTAAAGCCGACAGTATCATGAACCTTAGCCTGTAACATCAGCTCTGCAATCGAGCTGTTATATATCAATATTCAAGCTAATTCTATGAACTACACATTGGTGCGTAAGAATAACGAATGTAACTTCAATGATTATATCAAACGAAGAAAACTTTGAGGGATGAATTCAACTCGAACCTAACTATCTTCATTATTCATTAGAACCAATGATCATTTCATACAGCGCCTCAATAGACGCAGTAAGACCAAGGCAGATACCGGGTACCATGATAAACCAGTTGAAAATCCTCCAGTTTCTCTTTGTCTTGTCCTTCGCGAAGTGAATATTATAGAACAGCACTGGGATCACAAACGACAATATCGAGAAGTTTAATCCTCCGACGAAGCTCAAAAACAGATCGAAACTTGGAATTATCGCTCCGAGCGCACACAACCCAAATACGATAGGCTGTCTGACGAGTTGCCTTCCTATAGCAGACTTCTTCCTCGAGCCGGCATCCACAGTGATCCACCTGAAAATTTTCCAATTCTCAATGATTCTTGTCACTGGGAATAACACTGTCGGCACCACGATCGAGATCGCCAACAGATATCCGAATTCTATGAAAACGATCAATTTATTAGTCTGGTCAAGGTTTAAAAAGATAACGGAATTAGCATTGTCACCAAATGCGAGCGCTCCCATCGTACCAGTCGTTGTGTATCCTGTGGTTGTGATGAGAAACGTCCAGAAAAGCACTTTGCTGAATGCTTCATTGTCATTAATCGCTGAGCGTGCGTCAAGTACAAGCCCAATGCCTTCATAAGCGAAGAGAATCGTGGAAAAGGCCAGCGGCAAATATCGCGGATTGAATGCTGTTAATGCTTCGTAAAAACCTCCGCTGACTCCGCTGTGTGAAAGAGTATCCAAGCACACGATCATGAACATTAAAAAGAATGATATCTGAAAAAAGATTCCGACGGCGTTGGGGATGAAGAGATAGTGGAGATTGGTGATGGCTCCAATTGGAAGGACAATGGCTAGCATCAAAATGAATCTTAATAAAGCCGAATTACACATCGAATCCCATCCAAAAATACAGAAAACTTGATCAAAGTATTGACTGATGAACACGAGTCCTGTGAGAGCCGTTCCGAATTGCATGAAATATAAATTGAGTTCAACGAAATTACTGAACCATTTGCGATTGTAAACTTTTTGGGAGAGCCTCACAAAATCAGCTTTTTTTAACTTCAAGTCGGAAGCAACAGCATGTAACAGATTCATCGTGTGAAGATTTAAAACACCGATGATGAAAAACAAGATCCAAGCTGGGACTAAACCCACGTGATTAACAGCGTGGGGCAGAGCCAGCATACCGCTGCCGACGAGTCCGTTGACAAAGGTCATGAATACTCTTCCGGATGAAGATACCTTCTGGCTGGAGTCCACAGAGTAGATGGTTACTTTTCGAGCCTGAGCATCGTCGTCTTCGTGGCCTCCTTCACTGTTTTCGCCGACAAAGGGAGCGTCTTCGCCTGGTTGCTGAGCAGGTTGGTCAGCAAAATTGTTGTTTATCTCATTGTCAGGGAAGTTGGACATAGGAAGGCGCTAATTAGCTGCTGTTTATCCAAATAGCACACCGGATAAGTGTTAATTAAATCGAGGTGATCGTTTGAAATATGTTTTGATTACCGTTTCGAAAACAAATTAACTCATATTTGTCGATAGATCCAATTTTTTCAAATCCTTTAAGAAAAATGAAGTTTTAGCAAGAATTTCCCATGAATTGTCATGAATTGGCAGTATTCTGATAGTGCAGAGTTTGTAATAAAAATTTTGTTTGAAGATTTACAACCTTAACTGTCCCACAGAAATCAAGTTTCCTTGATATTTTTCTATTTGGAGCTAAAATATGATTTCTTGCTACGGTTTCCTCATGAAAATTGTTTTAGTTTCTCTCTCTCTTAGATATTTTTTGTTCATTAATTGAAGTTTTGGATTTGCAGTCATGGATCACGATCCATGAATTTCGAATATCATTCGATTTATTTTTCAAACCATAAATTTGGATTAATTCGAGAAAATATTTTATGTTTGAATATAAGAAAAAGAAGAGTGCAAGAAAAACAAAAAATTGTAGCACTAAGAAAGCAAACTTGAGAGTCAATGCCATTTTGAGTGAAAGGTGTTGTTTTTATTGATGGATCTCGAGCAAGAAATTTTGGCTAATTAATAAGCAATTCCTTGCTTCAATACTTTGAAAAGAGAGGTTACAGATCTATAAATTGAATAGAAGCAACACTGTAATCGAAAACAGTTACCATGAAATATTTCGACCCAATAAGAACACCTCTCAATCGGTCTCCTTCCCAGAGCGTCACTTTAACTTCCAGAAATTCCGATATCATTGGTAACATTAGATAAAATTGTTTCAGTGAATGAAAATGAAATCAAATCTTCGAAAATAAATGGTCTTCTTGCCAGAAATTTGCGATCTGTAATTATCCTTATGGTCGCTGCAATGATATGCTTGATGTTGTTATTCTTGGCTTATTCGATAATCAATACCAACACGTTCGCGATACAGATGAAAAACATCAAGAATGTGTATGATTTTACGGTAAAACCACTTTTGACTAGGAGTTATCGACAAACCATGGAGACAAATCGTGATCTGTCACCTCAAACTCTTATTTCAGGAATTGAAAATACCTGATACCCATTTTTGGTAGTTTACAGCAGTGTCTGAAATATTAAATCATTTTAACCAGAAATTTCCAGTTTATTTTAAAGCAAGGGTATTTGAGAGTTTGATACTTCCAATAAAAGTCAGTATAGCTTTATCTTAACTTCAATTAAAGCAATTGTTCACTCACTCACTATAATTTCATCAAAGATGAGAAATATCTTCCGACCTGAAACAGAACTTGAGAGGCAGTTCAGCAACCACCTCGCTTAAAATGCTAGAAAAAACATATCAGCACCTTTTTTACCTTCCGTTGCATATCCAACTGGGTTAAAGGTTCTCATCTGATAGTCCCGATTACATGCCTTATACTCGCCATACTTCTCCCATTGCTCTTTGCAACAATCCTCAAACCTCGAATTCGAGACAAACCGATGACGAAAAAGCAAATGATTTGTGAGTTTCTCTTCCAAAGTTTCGTTGCGATACTTTTCGCAGCCGCGTTTGACATGACGTATTTCACCAATTATTGGGTTTCTGCAGGGTTTCCTTTATATTTCTTTGTTTCGGGGTTAGACTGGGTATGGATTTTGGAGGTATTTCGAGTGATATTTCCTCGATGGCAGAAATTTCAGCTATTCATGCCCTGCGTTGTTGTTCCGCTGGTTGTTCTGGGATGGACAGTTGATCAGGACGTCTCTGACTATTCTCTCTGGCCAAAGGTCGACTTAGCAGTGAGAGGTATAATCGTGATCGCGTGTACCTCCATTTTGAATTACGTGAACAGTAAGGATATCAGAGATCTTTTCTATGTGGAAGCGACCTTAGAAGACAAAGAAATCTTGTATCGAGAGATTCTCGACCAAACACCAGAGAGCATTATAATTTTGGGCTCAAATCAAGAGCCGAAATATTACAACGATTGTTTCAGACAAACGATTGCTGGAAATGGTTTTTATGATGAAGGAGACTTAATGAAGAAATTTTTTGAGCTTATTACAGATGTGTATGAAATTGAACCAGAAATTAAGAACATCTCAAATGTCGTATCAACCAGAAAAACTACAAGAAAGATCCTTGATGAATTTCATCACTCTAGTTCTATTGCTATTAACCCAAAAATCTGGGCTCATCTAAAAACAACCGAGAGTACATTGGCAGTTGGCAGAGAACATACCACGTACCAAAGCAGTCAAGTATACAGAGGGATTCTCAAGATGGAAGGCGAGCAGTATGAAACAGTGGAAATGAAGCTGACAAAAATACTGTTCAATCATCAACCCGCAACCCTCGTAATTATCCGTCTTGCACCTGAATACGAATTGGTTGAAAAGCTAGAGAAAAGCCACAAATACAAAGATGAAGTGCTTGCTTCGGTCTCTCATGAGCTTCGAACTCCAATCAATTCTTGTATAAACCTTGTTTCTGAAGCAATACATTCACCTATTGTGCCAACTACCATAAAGGAAAACCTGCTAGATCCTGCATATAAGAGTGGGAAGCTTCTCCTCAATATTATTAACGACATCCTTGACTTTTCTCAGATCAAGGAGAACAAACTTCGACTTGTTTCACAGGTCTGTAGTCTTCAAACAATTATAAATGACTGTAGGAATCTTTTCGACCAGCAATGCAAGCAGAAAGGTTTGGTTCTTGAAGCAGATATAGATAAGCTTGTCCCAAGTAAGATCAGGACGGATCCGAATAGACTCACTCAGGTGGTGCTGAATCTCCTCAGTAATTCATACAAATTTACCTTTGGAGGGAAAATCACCATCAAAGCTGTGCTTGTCTCTGGAGGACTGATCCAGATATCGGTAACAGATACAGGCATCGGTATCAAAGAAGAAGATATGGAGAAACTCATGAAAAAATTTGAGAAAATCGACCTTGGAGAGAAAGCCACTGCGAACTCTACAGGTGCAGGACTCGGCCTATCGATTGCAAACTCGTTGGCGGTGATGCTTGGGCCGAAGAGCTCGAGTAAATCAGGGTTGAAATTCAAATCACAACCAGGTGTGGGGACTTCGGCGTCCTTTTTACTGAAATCAAGAAAGACGTTTAATTTGGATATCTTGACCAAAAAGGGCGAAGACATCAAGCACTTAAACTCCAAAGATGAAGAAAACAGCTCTGAATATATTGATGAAGATAAAGGAGATTTCAATCATCTCTCCGAATCATTTGAAGAAAAGTTTCAGAGTCTCATAAGCAAGAGCGCCACTTTCCAAAAGAAAGGAGGCAACAAACGAATTAATTTCGAGAGAACATTAAGGACCGGGCTGACACTAACCGAAGGATTTGAAAAGAAAAAAGAATGTCAATGTCCTCCAGTGCTGATCGTCGATGATGACTGCTTTAATATTCTAACATTGGCAACAATGCTCCGATCGCTGGGGGTATCTCATGGTGCTGCATATTCAGGGATCGAGTGCCTCGAGAAATTCAAGACTGCAACAAAATGTGGACCAAATTGCCAAATGTATCGGCTGGTCCTTATGGATGGCAATATGCCTCTCAAGGACGGTTTCCAGACGACAAGAGAGCTTCTCGATTGGAATAGGCAGTTAGAGAAATCATGGGAGATTTATTGCATTGGATGTACAGCTTATGCGGGAGGAGAAAAATGGCAGCAGTTTAGAGATGCTGGAGCTGTCGAGACTATTACAAAACCCCTCGCTCGAGATGAACTTGTGATGTTAGTCCAAAAATATAATATTCTATAACTTTCTTTTCTTGAGTCTTGTTTTTAAATGTTGGATATAAGTGAAGTAAAAACTGCTTCATGATATTCATGATGGTGGCAGCGCATATCCCCTATCTCAAAAAACTTTAACAGGGATGACCCTTTACAGGGCATATTCAAAGCGGAATATTGAAGCGCACACTCGGATTGGCTTATGAAGAAAGCATCAGTGCTAGTATTTGCTCTCCACTGCTGTTCGTCAACTAGTAGGATTGCTTAACAAATAATTTATTAATTGAAACCAAAATGGCATTAAAATTCATTTCCCTCTCTCGAAGTCCTAGCTAACGTCCTAATGAACTAACAAACTACTAAATGGTTTTCAAAAGCCATGAAACTTAGTGCTTTTGGTATTAAGACTATGTTTGTCCTTTCCTTTTTCGAAAAATTGCGATAATAATTTAAAGTTCTGCCACCACGAAAACAGGAAAGGGAACACAGTGGAAAATTCGAAAATAAACTTCGATTCGGAGAATTTAAATATTTTTATTTGGAATATTCAGATGGAATTCAGTGTTCCAAAAAAGCAAAAAAACTGAGAGTTGAAAAATTGAGTTAAGCCATATGTTGCAACATAGTTTTCTGTCTTGTCTCTCATGCTCATTTAAGACTTGAAGAATTTCAGTAGTAATCATTCTTCATTATTCATTTGAATTGTACATTGAAATTGATGAAAATATATGTATACTCTCTCAGAGAACCTTCTGTAGTTATCGAATCATTTCGTGCAACCATGGCCTGATAGTTAAACAGAGGAGCACTAACGAAAATAGACAAAGGCTTGAAATTTTATAGCATTTCTCAGAAAATTAAAAGTGCTTGATCCATAAATTCCAGTGCGGATTAAAGAACACTGGTCTTTGAAATTCGAAGAATTTCGAGAACATTTGAGCAGTAATTGTTCGAAATAATTAAAATAATCACGTGCCATTCTTTCAAACAAAACCCGTTGATCAAGATGAAGAATATTTTCCCACCTGAGACTGAGCTTGAGAGGCAGTTCAGCAACTACCTCGCTCAAAACACCCGAAAAAACATGTGCGCATTGCAATTCTGCATGGCAATTTTCTTCGCTTTCCGTTGCGTTTCTAACTGGGTTAAAGGCGCTTCTTTGGTGATCCCTGTGCTATGCCTAGTGCTTGCTATTCTGCTTCCACTGCTCTTTGGAACGATCCTTAAACCCCGCATCAGAAATAAAAAATTGACTCAGAAGCAAATGATTTATGAATTTCTCTTCCAAAGCGCCGTAGCGATTATTTTCTCGGCTGCGTTCGATGTGTCTTACCTGCTCAACTACGAATTCGTTTCAGCGTTACCATATCTACTTTTCATATCTGGATTGGACTGGGTATGGATAGTAGAGATTTTCAACGCCATATTCCCACGGTGGCGAAGATTTCAGCTATTTATGCCTTGTGTAGTGATTCCAGTTATAGTTTGCGGCTGGATCCAGGAGAGTACCGGGGTTTCCATTAGTGGTGACTATCCGAAGATAGAATTAACCATTCGAGGGCTCATCCTGATACTATGCTCGACGATTTTGAATTGCGTGAATAGCAAAGACATCAGAGATCTGTTCTATGTGAAATCAAACCTTGAAGACAAAGAAATCTTGTATCGAGAGATCCTGGATCAGACGCCAGAGAGTATAATTATTTTAGGCCCCAACCAAGAGCCGAAATACTACAACGATTTTTTCAGGCAAACGATCGTTGGGAATAACTTTTCCGAAGAGGACACCATGCTGAAGGTGTTTTTTGAGAAAATTGTAGAAGTTTACGAGATCGACCCAGAGATCAAGAATATCTCGAATACGACCTCAGTGAAAAAGGGCTTACGAGAGTCACTTGACGAATTTCATCGTACTAGTTCGATAGTGGTGAATTCAAAGACTTGGGTCCGTCAAAAGACTAACGACAGCACTCTGACAGCAGCAGGAGAAGCCAAGAGCAGCCAGGTTTACAGAGGGCTCCTCAAGATAGAAGGCGAAGCCAACGAAACGGTTGAGATCAAGCTGACCAAAATACTGTTCAATCATCAGCCTGCTACGCTCGTTATTATCCGGCTTGCTCCCGAATATGAGCTGGTGGAGGCACTAGAGAAAAGCCACAAATACAAAGATGAAGTGCTTGCTTCGGTGTCTCATGAGCTTCGAACTCCAATCAACTCATGTATTAACCTCGTTTCTGAGGCAATACGGTCGCCTATAGTGCCAGTAATTATCAAAGAAAACTTACTGGACCCTGCTTTCAAGAGTGGGAAGCTCCTCCTAAATATCATTAATGATATCCTTGATTTTTCTCAGATCAAGGAGAACAAACTGAGACTAGTTTCTCAGGTTTGTAGTCTTCAAGCCATTTTACGAGACTGCCACCATCTCTTTGGCCAGCAATGCAAGCAGAAAGGCTTAGTGCTCGAAGCAGAAATAGATAAGCTGATCCCAAGTAAGATTAGGACAGATCCAAATAGACTTACTCAAGTTATCCTCAACCTTCTGAGTAACTCTTATAAGTTCACGTTTGAAGGCAAAATTACCATTAAAGCTGTCCTTGTGACGGGTGGATTGATTGAAATTTCGGTAACAGATACGGGAATCGGAATAAAAGAAGAAGACATGAAGAAACTCATGAAAAAGTTTGAGAAAATCGACCTTGGAGAGAAAGCCACTGCGAACTCGACAGGTGCAGGACTCGGCCTATCGATTGCAAACTCGTTGGCGGTGATGCTTGGACCAAAAAGCTCTAGCAGAGCAGGACTGAAATTCAAGTCCCAACCGGGAGTAGGAACTTCTGCTTCTTTTCTTCTGAGATCAAGGAAGACATTTAATCTGGATCTTCTTGCGAAAAAATACGAGGGGATTAAGCCAATTAACTCTAAAGACGAAGAAAAAAGCTCTGAGTATATTGAGGAGGATAAAGGAGAGCTAAGCCATCTCTCAGATTCATTTGAGATTAGGTTCAAGAGCCTCAGAAGCAAGAGCGTGACTCACAAGAGTCCGAAAAAGAAAGCCGAAAGACGGTTGACAAGTGTCGGGAGGATCTCCTTTGGGTCGGAATTATCGATAATCGAAGCAATTGAAAAGAAAAGGAATTGCCAATGTCCTCAAGTTCTGATCGTTGATGACGATTGTTTTAATGTTCTAACATTGGCGACAATGCTCAAATCGCTGGGAGTGTCTCACGATACCGCCTACTCAGGGATTGAGTGTCTCGAGAAGATAAAGAATGCAGCGAAATGTAGCCCGAGCTGCCAAAGGTTCAAGGCTGTACTCATGGATGGCAATATGCCTTTGAAGGACGGTTTCCAGACGACGAGAGAACTTATCGATTGGAATAAACGGTTAGATGACCCATGGGAGATATATTGTATTGGGTGCACAGCTTACACAGGAGGAGAGAAATGGCAAGAGTTCAAAGACGCTGGGGCTGTCGAAAATATCACAAAGCCTCTTTCGAAGGATGATCTTGTAAGGTTAGTCCAAAAATATAACATTATGTGACATTGTTAATTTTGTAGCTAGATATTTTATTTGGTTGATAGAAAATAATTGTTGCCTAAGATTTATATATTGTCAAGCTATATGTATGTACCTTATTTCAACAATCTTCAATGCTAAGCCTGAAAATATGATACTTATAGTCTTTCATTCTTATTTTTATAGAATAGTTGATTAGTAATGTGAATCTCTTATGTTCTCTTTCTCATATCCTTCAGCTCCATTATTCAATGAGCAAGTTTTCTAGAAGACTTAACAAACCCTCTGGGAATACGATCCTTGATCCGTGACTAGGTAATAGCAATCTAGTTGTTCTGCGTATTTTTTTTTTAGAGGAGTTTATATCTTTTCCAATTAAAGTCGCATGAAGACTAAAGGGAAAGTTCATAATTAGCGTTTGTTTGTTTATTTGTTTCCTAATTTAATTTCTTATTAACTGAAAATATTAGTATGCCTAAACATGAATAACAAAAAAAAAAGGCTTGAGAGGATTTACTAAGATCTGATCCATCTCTCTTCTTATTTTTTTTTTACTCCAATCTACATATGATACTAAGAGTCATCTCCTGAAATTAGATATGAATGTAGTGTTATCCATTCCTATCAATGAATACTTCTGATAGCTTCCTCTGATGATCTCAATCGATGATAAAGCAAGCCTAGGAGGAAATCTCTCATAATTATCAAAAATTGAAATTAAATGAGAAATTATCAGAAAAGAGAACAATACTGGCCCTTTGGGCTAATTACTTCGAAAAAATTAATATTGGTTTATTCTTAAACTCTCAAAAGCAAGTCGTCAATTCCTCACCCAAAAAAAAAATCGAGCAAGATGCCAAATATTTTCCGATCCGAGTCGGAACTCGAGAGACAGCTCAGCAATCACCTTGCGAAAAACACAAGGAAAAATATGCTCATACTTCAACTCTGCATGGCTATATTCTTCACATTCCGCTGTGCGTCAAATTGGGCCAAAGGCGCGCCTCTAGTAGTACCTGTCACATGCCTTGTAATGGCGATTCTGCTTCCTTTGCTCTTTGGAACGATCCTCAAGCCTCGAATCCGAAGCAAAAGGCTGACTCAAAAGGAAATGATTTGGGAATTCGTCTTCCAAAGCACTGTGGCGGTCGTTTTCACAGCTGGCTTCGACCTAACTTATCTCACGAACTTTGAGATTGTTTCCGAAATGCCTTATCTGTTTTTCATTTCTGGTTTGGACTGGGTGTGGATTTTAGACATTTTCAACGCGATATTCCCTCGATGGCGAAGATTTCAGTTTTTCGTGCCTTGTGTTGCGATTCCAATCATTGTTATGAGTTGGAATGTGGAGAGGGAGACAGGTACCAGTGTCCGTCTCTATTCAAAGATTGAAACAACGATTAGAGGACTCCTCTTAATCTCATTCACAACGATATTGAATTTTGTGAATAGCAGGGATTTTAGGGATCTCTTCTATGTGAAAGCGAACCTGGAAGACAAAGAGATCTTATACAGGGAGATTCTGGACCAAACTCCAGAAAGCATAGCTATTTTAGGCTCCAATCTGGAGATAAAATACATTAATGATTGTTTCAGACAAACCATTGCGGACAACAGCCCTGCTGAAGAAGCAAAATTACTAAAGATCTTATTTCAGAAAGTTGTAGAAGTTCATGAAATTGAACCAGAAATGAGAAAAATCTCGAATGTGACTTCGGTGAAGAGATCATTACCAGAGACACTTGATGAATTTCATCACACGAGTTCAATAGTTCTGAGTACTAAAACCTGGGCACATATCAAAACAGGTGAGAGCGAGAGAACAAGAGGAGATGAGCATCATTCAGGAAGAAGCAGCCAGGTTTATAGAGGAATTCTTCTGAAGGAAGAGGAAGAGAGAGAAACTGTGGAGATTAAACTTACAAAAATATTGTTCAATCACCAGCCCGCAACCCTTGTGATTATTCGTCTGGCTCCCGAATTTGAACTAGTTGAAAAGCTAGAGAAGAGCTCAAAGTATAAAGACGAAGTGCTCGCCTCGGTTTCTCATGAGCTCAGAACTCCAATCAACTCTTGTATAAACCTTGTTTCTGAAGCAATACATTCACCTATTGTGCCAACTACCATAAAGGAAAACCTGCTAGATCCTGCATATAAGAGTGGGAAGCTTCTCCTCAATATTATTAACGACATCCTTGACTTTTCTCAGATCAAGGAGAACAAACTTCGACTTGTTTCACAGGTCTGTAGTCTTCAAACAATTATAAATGACTGTAGGAATCTTTTCGACCAGCAATGCAAGCAGAAAGGTTTGGTTCTTGAAGCAGATATAGATAAGCTTGTCCCAAGTAAGATCAGGACGGATCCGAATAGACTCACTCAGGTGGTGCTGAATCTCCTCAGTAATTCATACAAATTTACCTTTGGAGGGAAAATCACCATCAAAGCTGTGCTTGTCTCTGGAGGACTGATCCAGATATCGGTAACAGATACAGGCATCGGTATCAAAGAAGAAGATATGGAGAAACTCATGAAAAAATTTGAGAAAATCGACCTTGGAGAGAAAGCCACTGCGAACTCTACAGGTGCAGGACTCGGCCTATCGATTGCAAACTCGTTGGCGGTGATGCTTGGGCCGAAGAGCTCGAGTAAATCAGGGTTGAAATTCAAATCACAACCAGGTGTGGGGACTTCGGCGTCCTTTTTACTGAAATCAAGAAAGACGTTTAATTTGGATATCTTGACCAAAAAGGGCGAAGACATCAAGCACTTAAACTCCAAAGATGAAGAAAACAGCTCTGAATATATTGATGAAGATAAAGGAGATTTCAATCATCTCTCCGAATCATTTGAAGAAAAGTTTCAGAGTCTCATAAGCAAGAGCGCCACTTTCCAAAAGAAAGGAGGCAACAAACGAATTAATTTCGAGAGAACATTAAGGACCGGGCTGACACTAACCGAAGGATTTGAAAAGAAAAAAGAATGTCAATGTCCTCCAGTGCTGATCGTCGATGATGACTGCTTTAATATTCTAACATTGGCAACAATGCTCCGATCGCTGGGGGTATCTCATGGTGCTGCATATTCAGGGATCGAGTGCCTCGAGAAATTCAAGACTGCAACAAAATGTGGACCAAATTGCCAAATGTATCGGCTGGTCCTTATGGATGGCAATATGCCTCTCAAGGACGGTTTCCAGACGACAAGAGAGCTTCTCGATTGGAATAGGCAGTTAGAGAAATCATGGGAGATTTATTGCATTGGATGTACAGCTTATGCAGGAGGAGAAAAATGGCAGCAGTTTAGAGATGCTGGAGCTGTCGAGAATATTACAAAACCCCTCTCAAAAGAGGATCTGGTGACATTAGTTCAAAAGTATAGCATTTTGTAACTTTTCAGGCTAGTTTTTGCTTTAATTGCCGATATTTGAAGTACAGTTGAATTTAGTGTGAGGTAATTATGAGTAGAGTAAAAAATGATAAGCTACAATCATATTGATCAAATACATGTAAAATATTATTCGAACATTCAAACTATATATATGCCATTCGCTATTCAGCTCTAATTAGTTAATTATGTGAGATATGATCGTTCGATTATTACCTATCTCTTCCAAACCACAAACAAATATCATATCTTCCTGGCTACAAACTCATTGCAATCAATAACCGGGATCTCACTAATTAAAATATTCATGGACATTTTAACGTTCACGAAGGTCGATAAAGATGAGCCTCGTCTCTGTAAGAGTTCTTACCGAGATCAATTTCTCTTCTTATCAAGTAGAACACAGCAAGAACAGATGCGAGGAATGATATTTTTTTCAGAGGCAAGTTTGAAATCATTCTTGGAATGCTCAAAGTTTCACAAAAATTGTTTTTCTAACCAAACGAACCCTTAAAAATTGTAAGAAAATTTCAGCACTCTAATTGTGCAGATAAAATTACCAGCAAAATCAGTAAATTCTGAGAGAGTAACAGACTCTCTTCTCAGAACCTACAGCGCTTGGAATTATTTAATTCATTTGACCAGAAATTTTCAGTATAAAATTATGAATATACTGATCCTCAGAAGGACGGAACTTCTAAAAAGCTGGAGATTATTTCAACATATAATCATCAAATCAAATTCGTCATTTTTCAATTCAAAATCAATCGATCAAATGCGAAACATTTTTCGAGCTGAAACAGAGCTTGAGAGACAGTTCAGCAATCATCTCGCCCGAAACACCAAGAAAAATATGTTTTTGCTGCAATTTTGCATGTTCATCTTTTTCACTTTCCGCTGCATTTCAAACTGGAAAAAAGGTTCCCATCTAATAGTTCCGATTACATGTCTTGTACTTACTATTCTCCTTCCAGTGTTCTTTGCAACAATCCTCAAACCTCGAATTCGAGACAAACCGATGACAAAAAAGCAAATGATTTGGGAGTTTTTCTTCCAGAGCTTCATCGCAATACTATTCACAGCCGCTTTCGACATGACTTATCTCACGAATTATTATGTCGCCGCTGGATTTCCATATTACTTTTTCGTTTCTGGGCTGGACTGGGTCTGGATCCTAGAGGTATTTCGAGCAATTTTCCCTCGGAGGCAAAAATTCCAATTGTTCATGCCATGCGTGATTATTCCAACAGTAGTAGTGGGATGGCTTCCTCACGAAAACCCACCATTCAGTACTGATATTTGGCCGAAGATCGAACTGACGATTAGAGGGGTCATTTTAATCTTCAATACAACAATTTTAAATTGCGTAAACAACAGGGACATCAGGGATCTGTTCTATGTGAAGGCGAACTTGGAAGACAAGGAGATTTTATACAGGGAAATACTGGATCAAACTCCTGAAAGTATAATTATTTTGGGTCCGAATCTGGAATCAAAATATTACAACAATTGTTTCAAAGAAACGATTGGTGGGAATAACCTATCTGATGAGACTTTACTACTGAAGTCGTTTTTTGACCGAATTACAGACGTTCATGAACTCGACACAGAACTGAGGAAGAGTTTTTCGAATGTATCATTGAAGAGGAAAACTACACTAGAAACGCTTGATGAATTCCAACACACAAGTTCCATTGTTGTTCATGCAAAGGAGCAAAGAGATACTCCTGAAAGAGGAGGTAGTAGCAGCAGCAGCCAAGTGTACAGAGGAGTTCTGAGGATGGAAGGCGACCGAAGTGAAGCTGTAGAGATGAAGCTGACTAAAATCCTTTTCAATCGTCAACCCGCAACTCTCGTGATTATACGTCTGGCTCCTGAATTTGAACTAGTTGAAAAGCTAGAGAAGAGTTCAAAATACAAAGATGAAGTGCTCGCCTCAGTTTCTCATGAGCTCAGAACCCCAATCAACTCTTGTATTAACCTCGTTTCTGAAGCCTTACGTTCTCAGGATGTGCCAACAACTATAAAGGAGAATCTGCTGGACCCCGCATATAAGAGTGGGAAGCTCTTATTGAATATAATAAATGACATCCTTGACTTTTCTCAAATCAAGGAAAACAAACTGAGGCTCGTTTCGCAGGTCTGTAGCCTTCAAACTATTTTATGGGACTGCAAGCACCTGTTTGACCAACAGTGCAAGCAAAAAGGCATAACATTTGAAGTTGAAATCGATAAACTGATTCCAAATAAGATTAGAACGGATCCAAATCGACTTACTCAGGTTATCCTAAACCTTCTCAGTAACTCATACAAGTTCACTTTTGGAGGGAAAATCACCATCAAAGCTGTGCTTGTCTCTGGAGGACTGATCCAGATATCAGTAACAGATACAGGCATCGGTATCAAAGAAGAAGACATGAAAAAACTCATGAAAAAATTTGAGAAAATCGATCTGGGAGAGAAGGCAGCTTCGAACTCAACTGGTGCTGGTCTCGGATTATCAATTGCAAATTCTCTGGCGATCATGCTTGGGCCAAAGAGCTCGAGTAAATCAGGGTTGAAATTCAAATCACAACCAGGTGTGGGGACTTCGGCGTCCTTTTTATTGAAATCAAGGAAGACTTTCAATGTGGAAAGATTAAGGAGCAACACTCCATGCAGCTCACAAGACGAAGAGAACAGCTCTGAATATATTGAAGAAGATAAAGGAGAGCTCAACCATCTCACAGATTCATTCGAAATACAATTGCAAAATGTCACTGAAAAGACTCCGAAGAGAAAGAGCCCTCGAAGAAGAGGAGACAGAAAGCCTGCTAGAATAGAAAACTTCCAAACCGAATTCTCAATCACGCATACACTAGAGAAGAACGAATGCCAATGTTCTCCTGTGCTGATTGTCGATGATGATTGCTTTAATGTTCTAACATTGGCAACAATGCTCAAATCACTGGGTGTATCGCATGGTACCGCCTACTCAGGGATCGAGTGTCTTGAGAAATTCAAGACTGCAGCGAAATGCAGTCCGAGCTGCCAAAAGTTCAGACTTGTTCTTATGGATGGCAATATGCCTCTCAAGGATGGCTTTCAGACTACACGAGAGCTCATGGATTGGAATGAACATTTGGATGATCCATGGGAAATCTATTGCATTGGATGCACTGCCTACACAGGAGGAGAGAAATGGCAAGAGTTCAAAGATGCTGGCGCTGTTGAGAATATTACGAAGCCTCTTTCAAAGGATGATCTTGCTCGGTTAGTTAAGAAATATAGTATTTTATAACTTTTTTTGCTTGCTTTCATCGCTATCGTTTGTTGAGGCAAATTTTTTCCATTCATGATGTATGTAATATAATGTCTAAGATTTGTATATAAGGGTTGGAGAGTGAAATCTGCACAGTTCCCCAGAATCTCCTTTTAAATTATTAATGGAGGCAGTAATAATTGGCGGTTATCTTATATATCATCATTTGCTATTGAATAGCTCACAATCTCATTTCATTATTCTATTGAAGTGCGAATATATGAGAAATGATGAAAAATTCTGACGAACCTCTCACCTCCACAGCGATATCCATTTTGGAAGGCCGAAATTCAAAAAATAGGAGCCACTTTTCACTACTTTCTTTATTCCTTGTCTCTCTTTCTTCCAAAGATATCATTTCTATTCGAGAGAAAACAAAAAAGAAACTGATTCTCACCGCAATATTCAGTTAGTTTTTAATCAATGACCTACAACACATTGGCATTTCAGAAATAGAAACCCACTTCTAATTTCTCGGGTAGATTTTGCTACTACCAGCCACGTTTCTATCTATATATTTAGTCCTCACTAAATGTTTTATAGAAAGTAGACCTTTTTATCGGATTTTTTGATAAAAAATGGAACCATTAGATAAATACCATCTATCATTCTCAGACTTCTTCTTAGCTTTCATCAATACTAAAAAATTGGAAGCCAAAGGCAAAAACTCCAGGAGCATTTGAGCTCTGGCTTCACTGAAAACACTCTGAATGTTAAGCCTTTCATGGTTTCTGAGAAGTTCTCATCCTCGTATTGGTCTTTAATTTTTTTAAGTCAACTGTTTCTGGAACACGCAAAATAAATTGTTATATAAATTTCTTAAATAAATCCAATGACTCTCCATTGTCAACAAGTCTGAGCAATGCTTGGGAAACCAAACAATTGCTTTTTTCAGAAACAATAGTTAATATCGGTATAGTGGTGTTTAGAAGTTCTCGATACATCCCATTTGAGGCTCACTGAGCCCAATAATGGAACATTTAATTTTTTTCCAGTTCAATTAAAATTGATGTATTCCTTTAACGCTAATGGACTAAGCTCAGGAACCGAGCAGGCATCACATTCGGTGCTAAGATAGAGATGGGTATAGCAACGTGGAAATTCTTGTTTAGATCAAAATATTTTAATAATTTGGACGGAAAAAGTTCAAATATTGATCGAACGTTCCTATTTTTTCGAAAAGAAGTTTTTCAATAATAAGGTATTTTGCTTATTTTTAAATCAAACAAACCCCTTTGCAGGTCCCAAGGCATCTAAATCAGGCATTTCTGTATCAACTAATACGCACATTACCAAAATGAGAAAAGTTTTCCGGAGCGAAAGCGAACTTGAGAGGCAGTTCAATAACTACCTCGCTGAAAACACGAGAAAGAATATGTTTATCTTGCAACTCTGCATGGCAGTTTTCTTTCTGTTCCGCTCTATTTCAAATTGGGTCAAAGGCTCCCCTCTACTCATCCCGATCACCTGCCTTGTCCTCGCCATAGTGATTCCACTTCTTTTCGGAACCATACTTAAGCCGCGAATTCGGAATAAAATCATGACGAACAGACAAATGTTTTATGATCTCGTCTTCCAAAGCATCGTAGCGATCATGTTTTCAGTCGTTTTTGATATCACCTACCTGCCGAACTACGAAATCGTTGCGGCGTTTCCCTATCTGTTTTTCATTTCTGGACTAGACTGGGTTTGGATATTGGAGATTTTCAACGCGATATTTCCACGGTGGCGAAAATTTCAGCTTTTTATGCCGTGTGTTGCTATCCCGATGGTAGTGATGGGTTGGTTGCAGGAAGGGAACCCGAATCAAGATAGTACTATTTATCAGAAGGTTGAATTAACAATTAGAGGATTAATTGTAATCTTATTCTCGACAATTTTGAACTGCGTGAATAGCAACGACATTAGGAATTTGTTTTATGTGAAGGCCACGTTAGAAGATAAAGAAATCTTGTATCGAGAGATCTTGGATCAGACTCCGGAGAGCATAATAATTTTAGGCACGAATATGGAGCCAAAATACTACAACGACTGCTTCAGACAAACGATTGTTGGGAATAACTATTCAAATGAAGCGGCCTTGTTAAGCTGTTTCTTTGAGCGAATCACAGAAGTTTATGAGATTGACCCGGAGATTCGAATTATCTCGAATGTGCATTCAAGCAAAAAAAGTATGAGAGAGACGCTCGAAGACTTCCAGCGAAGGAGCTCGATAGTAATAAGCATGAAAAGCGGCTCGCATCAAAGAACTGATGATACCACGATGACAGGAGGAGAAGGCAAAAGCAGCCAAGTGTACAGAGGGACGCTCAAGGTAATAGGTGAGCTGAGCGAAACTGTGGAGATCAAGCTTACCAAAATACTGTTTAACCATCATACATCGACGCTGGTTATCATCCGTCTTGCCCCTGAATTTGAACTGGTGGAAAAACTCGAGAAGAGCTCAAAATATAAAGATGAAGTGCTCGCCTCGGTCTCTCATGAGCTCAGAACTCCAATTAACTCATGTATAAATCTTGTTTCTGAAGCAATCCGGTCACCTCTTGTACCAGAGACCATAAAAGAGAATCTGCTGGACCCTGCATATAAGAGTGGGAAGCTTCTTCTTAATATTATTAACGACATCCTTGACTTTTCTCAAATCAAGGAAAACAAACTGAGACTCGTTTCACAGGTCTGTAGTCTTCAAACAATTATAAATGACTGTCGCCATCTCTTTGATCAGCAATGCAAACAAAAAGGCATTGACCTTGAGGTTGAGATTGATAAACTGATTCCAAATAAGATCAGGACAGATCCGAATAGACTCACTCAGGTTATCCTAAACCTTCTGAGTAACTCTTACAAGTTCACATTTCAAGGAAAAATCACCATCAAAGCTGTACTTGTCTCTGGAGGACTGATTCAAATCTCGGTGACAGATACAGGGATAGGAATAAAGGAAGAAGACATGCAGAAACTCATGAAAAAATTTGAAAAGATCGACCTCGGAGACCAGGCTGCTTCTAACTCGACTGGTGCCGGGCTCGGATTATCAATTGCAAATTCGTTGGCGATCATGCTTGGGCCAAAGAGCTCGAGTAAATCAGGATTGAAATTCAAATCGCAGCCAGGTGTCGGGACTTCCGCTTCCTTTTTATTGAAATCGAGGAAGACGTTTAATTTGGATCTTATCTTTAAAAAAATCGAGAACTATATCCCAAAGTCTAAGTCTGAGGAGAACAGCTCTGAATATATTGAAGAAGATAAAGGAGATCTCAGACATCTGTCTGAATCGTTTGAGGCGAAGTTCAAGAGTTTCGCGGGAAAACTTCGTCGCGAGAAGAAAAAGAAGCCCCGAATAGAAGAAGACCCCATATCGAAGACCGAAGTCTCACTAATAGAGCCCAAAGATCGGAAAGAGTGCCAATGTTCACCAGTTATGATCGTTGATGATGACGGCTTCAACGTCTTAACATTGGCGACGATGCTTCAATCGCTAGGTGTATCTCATGATTCCGCTTTCTCAGGTGTTGAATGTCTTGATAAGATCAAAAATGCTATGAAATGCGGGCCTCATTGTAGAAGATTTAGGGTTGTGCTCATGGATGGCAATATGCCTCTTAAGGATGGCTTCCAGACAACCAAAGAGCTTCTAGATTGGAATAACCAATTGGACGACCCATGGGAAATGTATTGCATTGGATGCACAGCATATACTGGAGGAGAAAAATGGCAAGAGTTTAAAGACGCTGGTGCTATGGAAAATATTACGAAGCCCCTCTCTAAAGAAGACCTGATTAGAGTAGTACATAAATATAATATTTTGTGACCTTTTAGAGATTGATTTTGGATTTATCTGTTGCACATCAGGATAACTCTCATGCATAATATGATTAATATCGCTAAATTTATATGTAACTTAACACAAATAATCAGAAATCTTAGTGCCAAAGTAGGAGATCAAAGACAAAACACTCAGCTACGAGGCTCTGCAAGCTTTTTCCGAAATAATTGTGGATTTTAATCTTCTCTCTCTATCGAATAATTTCATATAAATCGAGAATAGTATTCAGAAACTTTGTGCTATACAATCACATTCAAATGAGTAGCTCTCAACTTAGGAAGGATTTTTCGCATGGAGTAGCATCATATAGAATAAAACAGACAGCCGGAAACTAAAAAATTATGTTTGTGCTCAGCAGCATCCACCGTCCTTTTTCTTCTCAGCCTTCTTGTCGAGAGTGATTGCTTTGGTCTGAACTTCTCCACCAACTTTAATACCCAAGTTCTTTGATTTATTTACAGAATGATTAGAAAAATTGTTATTTTCTGAGAGTTACCTCATTAGTCACGTCGATTTCACCTCTTTCAATTTTCTCATGAATCATCTGAGCTGTTCTCATGAACGCCTAAACAAAATAATTCCAGCCTTTATAAACAAACAAACGATCTACCTCCTCGACATTGAAAGCAGTCTTCGCTGAGGTTTCCAAAAAGATCAATCCATTCTCCTTCGCGAATTTCTCGCCTTCTTCGTACGATACCGCTCGTCTAATTACTTCTTAGCAAATTTAACCACGCAACCTCTTACTCTGCTTCCATATCGCATTTATTTCCGATTAGAATAAACGACATGTATGGATTTCCGTTCTGTTTCGCTTCTTCAATCCAACGGCTCAAATGATAGAACGACTCCCTCCTAAAAATCGTTTGAGGAAAGGCTTACGACTCCTCTGATCTAACCTTGTGATATCATAAACCAATAGTGCGCCTGCAGCTGCACGGTAGTAAGAACGGGTAATCGATCTGAAAGATTCTTGTCCAGCCTAATCCAGAGTGAAATGCTAAGACCTTGAGGGGAAAGGAAGGCGTATACTGTGTCCCAAATCTGCAGCTTGATGTTTTTACCGTCAATGTTGATCATTCTGGCTCCGAACTCGACGCCAATGGTCACTTCGTGTTTCTGACGGAATCGACGGTCGATAAACTGCAATAAAAGGCATGATTTTCCGACGCCTGAGAGAGAGAGTTAACTTCCATGCATGAGTCAAACGAAATAGCTACCTGTGTCACCAATGATGATATACTTGAAAAGGTAAGAGTAGGACATTTTTTTGGTTTTCTATTCGAACTGTTTATGAAATTATCGATTATAGGTTAAATATTTTTCTAATATTTATTCGCCTTAATATCGTTTGTCAGAATTGAACGCAAACTCAAATGAAAATAAAAACAGACGTTAAAAATACTCAATTTCAACGATTATCTCCGCTTTAATGGACTTAGTGGGCAAACTGAGGCTATTCGGAGCTTTTGCTCTTTACAAGCTCATTGGCTGCTTGATCTACCACTTCATTCATAAGCTCAGTCGCGATTTCGAGTTTTTTGACAAACTCCACGAATTGTCTGAACAGCGTAAACGACAGAGTGTAGTCTTCGTATTGGTGAAGCACGGCGAGCTCATCAATAAACTTATTTTCCTTCCAGACGATATAATCCTACAATTTCATGTCATTAGCGGTTTGTAACAGTAGTGAGGTTATTACTGGGAATAAGTAGAGGATGATTCCTCCTGTCTCATGGATAAATATCATTTTCTTCTCGCTCTTCTGGTCAACGAGGAAATTGTACTTCGGACTCTTCAAAACTCTCTTCAGTGTCTTAAACACCTTTGAAAACACGAGAGGAGGCCTTGGTTTTATCACTAAATTCGCCTCGAAAGGATCCGTATGCATCTCGTGGTACTGTGAAGGTATGTGCTTGATTGCGAAGTCTTGATTCTTGCCAGCTGCGATTATCACCTTGACGAAGTCGTTGATGACGTAGCCGGAGCAAGAGAACCAATAGATATTCTAAGCAAGACAATTACACTAAGTTAAGCAAGTCTTTGAAGTGGATTTACCAAGTGATAGACAGCTTTCGGGCAGTAATACGCGTCGTATTCTAAATAAAAGTGATTGAAGCCTTTTTGTCTCGTGGAGTCGATTTTTATGATTTTTGTTCGTCCTTCAGTTGGTAGGGCAAGAATATCCTTTCTCTAGAGCGAAGATAGTTTTAGCAAATGGGAGAAACTTCTTTTTACGTTTCTGAGGAATTTGAAATTGAATTTCACGTCGAGTTTCTGGTTGGTCATCGTGCTCAGCTTGTCCTTGACGGATTCAAAGAACACTTCCATGCTTTGTTTTCTTTCATCGATAGTGAAGGTTTTTTTATCGCGGGCTCGACTTTCAGGAATGGGAAGGATAATTAAGGAGACTCCCTTGGTTTTATTGGGGTAGAGGTAGTCTCTTTTAAAGGATTCCGCGTCATCTGGGTTGCGGGTGTAGGTGGACACGAAGTTATCAAATTTGTTCCAATCTAGCGGCTGAAGGGCTTGGAAAAGCGTTGTTTTTTTGACTAAGCAGGTTGCTTTGTGGGAGTACAGAGCGTAATTGTAGTACACCTAATGATCGAACTAAGAAGGCAACAACACCCAAGATATTACAGGGAAAGAGTCCACATCGTAGTAGTTTGCTCCACGTCTGCGAGTTTTGGTTTTTCTGTTGATTTTACAGTGAATCTAGCAATTCAGTTTGAAGGGCTGTGCTCGTTTGAGGAAGTTTTACCATTGCGTCCGCGACGGAGATTTTATGATGAACTCGTCCCAATGATAAATAAACCTTTGCTGTACGTTAAAAGTTTGTTTAATTATTTGCAGCAGTGCGATTAACTACCTGTGGGTCCTTTAGCGTTCAAATCCACCGGCTTGCCTTGAGAATCGTAGCATTCTGTTTCTTCAGCTAATTGGAAATCCTAAGACAGCATAAGGGATTTGTCCCCACAATTGTGAAAAATACTTGAGCTAAACGATTGCTAAGTAATTCATCTAGGAACTCATTAATATTATTCTGCACTTCGTCTGGTGCCGATACAGTATAGGGCTGATTTTGGTAGTTTTGCATTTCCTATAATTTCATAAATAAGAACTCAGCTCAGAGGAAGGACTTTACCGATTCTGAAGGGAAAAAATTCGTTTTGAGTGGAAGGATCGGAGGCAGGCACAAATCTCTCCAGGCCCATTCATAGGAGAAGCTAGTGAAATTTAGCTTCAATCACTCACATTACACCTACCAAGAGTCTTTGCCTTGCTTTTTCGTTGCTTGAATCTCACGTAGGACTGAAGCTTGTTTGTAGATAGCTGCCCAACGCACACGGTAATGAGAGTAAATCTTGTTGTTTTTCCTCAACTCTTCAATAATTTTTTGACTAGAAATCGTTTACAGATCTGAAACCAACCTTTTTCATCTCTTACTTATATTCTTCAAAATAAAACGAGCCACATATTCCGCATACATCAATATGCTGATTCGTTGTAATATTTTTTGTAGTCGATAGCCTTTCGGAAATTGATGGTCGCTCGATAGCTTGATCTTTGGTCGAATATTTCCTCACAGAGCTTAATCCGTCAGCCTTACTCTTATAGCTGCCCTCTTTAAATCGTTCAGATTCAAGGTCCAGAGATCCTAGGCAATTTCAATCACTATATTTCTAACATCCCTATCGCTTACCAGGCCCTTCCATCTTAAACTCAGCAAAATCTCCAGTGAGATTATTAAACACTACGCCATTTAAGAGCGGTTTCTGATCGCTCTTGAAAATCCCAGCGTCATAAGCATTAAGGTTATTTATTATTGATTCCTTCGTCAAACGTTTGTATGACTCATCGCTGTAGAACGACGTGCTTGGAATGAGGAAAGAGTTGATATGCTTATCGATTTCGTTGATATTCGTGTTCGTCAGCTTCAGAGGCTTAACTCGCAATGCTTGCTCGATCGTTGAAACAGGACTGAAGAACTCCGGTGGACAATGGGTCAGCGTCAGGAAAGGGTCGGGATTCGATTTCGGCATTTGATAAATCTCTGAAGGAACTAAACGTTCAGTTAGTGAGGAATGAAAATTAAGGGTGTGTGTACTTTGGAAGGCTGATTGGTTCTGGAAATAAGCAAAGTTTATCCAATAAGGATATTTAAATTTGTCCTTATGCTTTTTCTCAGCTTTTTTTAAATTTAGATTGATGGTTTTTCTCTCACGAGGCGACGGGATGCCTGACAGATTCTGGAGCGCATCATCGCCTATTTCGATGAAAATAATAAATCAAAAGAAAACGAAGTTTGGAGGGTTACCTCTGAGGGATTTTGTCAACATATCTGCGGTATTTTGTGTCTTTTCAGGGAGACTGTAAACCCCCATGTAATTTTTAAAGACCTGACATTCGTTGCTTTGTTGAGTTTCTGGCGCAACGATCTTCTTATTTTCTTCAGAGATATTATTAATGATGAGGCTGTCACAAGCGTCCATTCGTGAGATCGCATTGAAGGTGTCATCATCGTATTTCTTTTTTTCCGCATAAAAATTCGTGTGGTTGTCATGAACGTCGTTCAATTCCAGCATTGGCTGCTTGACTTGAGGAGGATTCGCGCTGACGGAGATAATCATGCTGAATACGTTCGTTCTGAGCAAGTTCTCTTTCGTAATGCGGACGAGTTCCTCATCAACCTTGTATTTTACTATAAGGCATTGATAAAGTAAGAAATGAAGTCATTTCAGTGCTAATTACTGTCACCAGCCGTGATAATCATCACGTTTTGACCTGTAGCATTTAACGACCTTGACGAATAATGCGCTGCGTAGATATTCAACACGAGGTTTATCGCCTCGAGGAAATTTGAGTTCTCCGAAGAAGCGAGCTCGCCTTCAATGCACCTAATTAGATCGCTTGTAAGCCTCAAAATAATAGTTGAATAATCTACAGTCGCTGAGAAGTTATCTCAAACATGTTGTCTCTTAACTCTTGAAGGAAAAGGTGAGCTGGCCATTAACGAATGAGATCGATTACCTTTTCTTTGGGTAGAATCTTCGCTTATTTTTCTCGGTCTAATCGCATCGTTTTCTCTTTTATCTGAGTTAACCTTCAAGATCCTGATCGGCACAATGTCAGAGAACCCGCTGGCCGCATCATTCTGCGATCTGCCACCTGCGATGGGAATTTTTGAAATTTTTTCTTCTCGTGGATTCAATTTTTCATCCTTTGGATTTGCTGTCTCGATGATCTTATCGGCACGGGGCGGGATATTCTTCTTCCAATTAATATACCACAGGAAACTGAAGATATTCTTTCGGACTAGCATATGCACTCGTTCGATATCCCTGCCAACCTCTTTGATATTGATCTTATGATAGACATCCTGGAAGATCTTCCCATTGATATCGATTTGAAATGCGAAATAATTTGCGCTAATGTCCTTCTTCTGATTGCCTTCAATCATTTCTTTCTGGATTTTATTCTATCATGCCATATCAATTAAAACCCTCATATGCTCTGCTAATTTACTGTAGTGCGATAAGCGTCTTCAAGTTTGGTGAATTGAGGGTAATAGATCCTTGCATATAACACAATAGCAATGCGATGATGAGCATGCATAAAGCTTATCCGTTGGAAGAAAGCCTTTATTGTCTTAATCGTCTTTTCGATAAACATTTCTCCGCATAGATCAAACTCGCACATTTGCTTTGATAATTCCACCTGTCCCAAAACATCAGGCCCAAAATTATGAGATTATGAAGTACGAGGATATGGTATTTCGCTGAGAGTGACCTGTAGATAATTTTCGTGTTTTTCGTTATGATTCCAGTGATTGCGGTGGCGTTCTTAATAATCAGAGTCTGGATTCTTAGCGAATGCCCTTCATCCTGCAGCATCCTGCCATTATAGACAGTCGTATTGATAAGACTTCGATTCAATTTCATCATGTCTCTTCTGGAGATAAATTGGTCTTTGAATACGAGCTCTATTAGGTATTTGACGCGAATTAAGCTTCTGCAATGCGTGTTTACCGACAAAATCAAGCTCATAATCACGGATCAGCGTTAATTTTTTCACTTTGACAGGAACTTTGTTAGTATTATCTGGTACCAGGTTGTATTGATCTGCTATGGCTTTTAGAATGCTGAGTTGGAAGGTTTTGTTTTTGAAGTCCTGCTGAGTCGATTCTTTAGTTGCCTGTACAGAAGGTGAGTGAGTTTGAATGGAAAACGAATGGGATTGCTATTGACCTTCACGACGATCTTGTTATCAAGGAAGTCTGTAATCAATATGAAGTCTTTATCCTGAATATTTGTAAAGACATCCCTGTTAAATACGATTTCAGCCTATGAATGTGAATTGCTGAACGATTGTATCAGGATTACGCCATTGTAGATATCACTTGAATGAATATTCAAAGAATATACTGCGTTTTCGTCAAAAACCTGTAGGGTATTCTCGGGCGCTGATTCGCTTGGTTTCTTCTTGAAATTGTCCCAGCGGCTAGGCTTCTTTTCGGTTTCTATGTGAGTTAGAGCTGGTTGCTTAACTTTAAAATTTAGTACTTCTCATTTTTCTGAGGATTTATTTCTATTGCAATCCTTCCTTCAGAAGGCTATTTTATAGACCTGCAATAAAAGTGTTAACAGGCTAGTATGCTTAAAATACGAGTTGATTGCAATGGTAAGATCAAATTAAAGTATGAATAACGATATTTTTGAATATATGAAAGGTTTTCTCATCTCGGAATCAAAGTGTTTATCACAGTTTTTTAGTTTTGTTGTGAAATGTGTTTTTGTTGAGAGCTCGCTTAAGAATTGACAGCTAAGAAAATTATTACTCACTAATACGATGAAGATTGACATGAAAGTATGAAATTAATCTACCCTCAATTCGCGAGATTTCGAATGTGGGGGAGGGATATGTAAATCTTCCTAATTAGATCCGCTCAAATTGAAGAACGCAGCGGTCATGAGCACTAGCATAGTCATTATGCATATTCACTTTCGCCTGACTCCATAGTTGCTTCCAGCCATTCATCCATGTGTTCAGCATAATTTAGAAAATCAATTACATGAGTCCTATCAGAAAAGAACGTGATGCTCGTCATACCGGTGTTCAAATGCTCAAATTTAAACTCTATCAACGAATAAATTGTCACTGCTTTTAAAATCTCAAAAATTTACTTCCATCCTTTTCTCTGTTCACGAGTATTCCAAGCAACAAGTCCAAAAAGGCCCCATGGCTGATGTATAAATTGCAATTCTCCTTCCCAACCTTAAAAATATTTGTTTTGTCCGGATATTTTGCTAATAAACAGCTTTAATTCGCATTCTTATCGTGCTTATAGTTTACTGCCTTCATCCTTTGCGAGATCATAGAAAAAGTCTATCAATTTGGCAGCACGCGTTAGAGCCTCTTCTAATGTTTCTTTAGGTTTCGAGGTCCACCAGCCCTTCTCATCAAGCTCCTTGGGTAGTACCATCGAAGGGAATTCTTTTTCGTACTACCGGTAAATAGTCTGATTATGCCATTAAACCTTATTTTACAAATGAACGAGAGTTTCCGTCGAAAACAGAATCCCCTTCATAGCAGCCACCCCTTTCATGAATATTCAAATCCATCTGCGTTGTAATTATGGGTTATCTTTCGTAAATTAGATCTTTCGTTACCTCATATGGAACTTCTAAGCATTTCGAAATGACTTCCGCTGTCCTCACCGCTCTGAGCATGGGAGAGCAAACGACTTTGAAAACTAAAGTCAATTCCTTGCAAAATGAATGAAGACTCACCTTTTTGGATCTTCCAATGCTTTTTGTTCGACAAGAATTTCCCAACGCAGAGACACTTTGCAATTGTTACGAAAATGAAGGGAAGAGCGCTGTACCTGCTTGACTCCGAGCTCAGTAAGGTCAGGATCCGACTTCCGAACTTTTAGGTACTCCTCTCTTGGCAAATTTAGGAGAGGATTGTTTGCACTCTCTGCATGTCTCACGAATATAATTCGCATATTTTAATCAAATTATTTTAAAATGAAAAGCAGAGCCAGGAGCTTATAAGTGAGCGAGAGATAGTCTTTTCAAACAATATTATGGCTATGAGGTCTTAAACGAGAGAAATTTTCTCGATTGGCTTGCAGTGCGATTTTCGGCTCTTTTTTTTATTAGGAGTTAAATGAATAAAGCAAAGATCGTTAGAACGATTCCCTCGGTATCTTGGCTTAATAATAGTTTAAATTTTAGAAGGTTCAGAGACATGTTGCTAAGATCAGGACCTCAGAAGAGAAAGAAGAAGAGTAAGTCTCTCTTTGGATGGGACGATGTTGACGACGAGGAGGAGAGAACGTATGTGACGATTACTCTTACTTCAAACGAGAACAGCCAAAAAACCGAGCCATCGAGGAAAGATAGCGATCTTCTAACTCCGATGGCGACTCCGAAGAAGGCGGCCAGAAAAAATGAAGACAAAGACGTTGGTGAGTCTAACAAAACCAACAAAAGTAGCCTCGAAAGTGCCTTTGTTCCTGTACTCATAGTTTTGTAGAAGGCAGTAAGAAAGAAAGTAAGAAGCCCAGTCAGGACAAGGAACCAAAGAAAAGCAAAGATAAAGAAACGAAATCGAAAAAAAGTAGCAAGAATACGCAGGACTCACCGAAGAAGACTCCAGCAAAGTCGAAAAAGAGCACTCAGATCGTGGAAGAGGAGGAAGAGGAAGATAATGAAGATGAGAGTGAGGAAGAAAAACCTAATTATCAGAAAGATGAAGGAGCGAATGAGAACGGTGAAGAAACATTCAATTTACCAAAAATCCATCGTCGCGGATTTGTCGTAATATCATCATATCATATTGGATGAGATGATTTGAGCATTACCTTACATCTTAGTTCGGCAAAGATTTCAAGGATATCAAGGTAACTCAATCCAAGAGACGTCGTAAAGGGCCGTTTTCTCAAATAAATCCATCAGAAGAGCCTGAAGGTGAGGAAAAAGACAACAAAGATTCTACATCGAAGGAAAGAGACCTCATTATGGAGCATGAAGAAGGTTTTAACGTCGAAGCGGCTTATATTCCTTGGTGGACGAAAGAAAATCACATCAAAGACAACCAAGGACGAAGGCCTTCTGATCCGCAGTATGACCCGACTACCATATTCGTCCCGCCTGAAGAATACAAAAATCTCTCGCCTTTTATGAAGCAGTACTGGAACATCAAGTCGAAGTACTACAATAAGCTCGTTGGGATCCAAATGGGCCGGTTTTACGTTTTTCATTTCCAAGATGCAATCATAATGCACAAGCTGCTTGATTTTAGAATTACTATCGCTCCGGATTCTACGGCCTTTTGGATCGGAGAGAAAACTTTAACAAAGTATAGCGAAAAGATCTTTAGTCAAGGATACGTCTTCGTACTCGCAGATCAACTCGACGAATCCAAATCTGGCTCAGAAACGGTAGCTAAGCGTGAAGTGACTCATATTATCACTAAAGGCACATATACGGAGCATAAATCGATTGGATACGCCTCACAATTCGTCGCTTGCGTTTACGAGGATCTGGGCACAGCGGCATTCGGCGTGGTGCTATTTGATACGACAACTCATGAGCTTTATGTTGGAGAGTTTGAAGACGATTCTCAACAGACGAAGCTACGTACGCAAATCATTGGATTTAAGCCTTTGGAGGTCATCTACATGAAAGATTACCTCTCTGATTATTCTCAAGAGCTTGTAAAAAACTCGAGTCATAAACCAACTCTGGTGAGACTCTTCGAGCGGAATGAACCTCAGTCTGTGACTAGAATCGTGAAAAGGATCGAGAAATACGTCTTGGAGCTCGATAGTGAGCTCCCAGCTGTCCTAAAGAAGATGAAATCACAGTTTTTCGATTCGAAAAGCAAGAACGTAGCAGAAGAGATGAAAGATGAACTTGATGAGCAGCGCGAAAGACCACATTTCCTTGCATTTCAAGCGTTAGCTTTGGCTATTGATTACTTGGAAAATATTCTTTTAGCGCAAACTGTGTTGCCAACGTCGAAGTTTTTAGATCTTATTGGCTTAGAAGCTACCGAGAAAAGCATGTATCTTGACGATCGAGCTATCAACACGTTAGAACTATTTGAAGTTGATTTGGGAACAAGAATCACGGAGGAAAACACACTCTTTTCGTACATGGATCATACTAGTTCTGATTTCGGAAGGAGAATGTTTCGGCGATGGATGACCACTCCTTCGAGAGATGTTGAACTGCTTCGAGATCGACAACTCGCTATAGAAGATCTCGGGAACGCTGGAGACGCTGCTGATCGGTTTCAAGCCGATTTAAAGAGGTTAAATGATATCGAAAGGCTGCTGGGAAGGATCTATAACTTGCGAAACCCGCAGAGATTCAAAGCTTATGTCATGGAAGATCTAGTCGTGGAGAAACTCCACGATTTGTTGGGCTTCCTCAAAGAAATGAAAAAAATTGAACCTTTGCTGAAGCACTTCGTTTACTGTTCTAGGAATTTCAAGAGCAAACGACTCTATGAGCTCACGAATTTCAAAGAGGCGACATCGAAAAAGAAAGGCAGTGATGAGGATGAAGGTGATAAGAAGAAGAAGCTTAAGGGAGAATTCCCTCGGATCCAAGCAATGCTTGATTCACTTGAAAAAATGGTTGTAATAGAAGACAAGATTCCCTACCCTGCGCCTGGTATAGACCGACGCTGCGATGAGCTGAGGTTAGAAATCACCCAGCTCAAGGAGAAACTCGAGGAGATTCTCGACGAGCAGAAAAAAAGATTTAAAAACAGCTCAATTAAGTACTACCACGCGAAATTGAGGTACCAAATCGAGATTCCTGAGCACCTTGTTGAGGGAAAGAAACCATCAGATTTTATTATAACTTCGAAAAAGAAGGGATTCCAGCGGTTTCAAACAGAGGCTATTGAGAAATATGTATGGAGGATTGAGGCGCTTGAAAAGGAACTGCGGAAAAACCTCCTGCCGTTCTTATTCGATTACGTTAAGGCGTTCTATGAGAGAAGAAACACATGGAATCAAGTGATAGCTTACCTAGCAGAGTTAGATTGCTTATGCAGTCTGGCGAAACTCGCGCTCAAGATGGACGTACGTTGCAAGCCAGTATTCTTAGATGACGCTTCTAAGCCAGTTTATAAGTTAAAAGGGATGGTGCATCCCTGTTTGCTTGGCAGAGTGAAAGATTTTGTGAGGAATGATATTGCATTTGAAAAGGAGATTATGCTCATTACGGGTCCGAATATGGGTGGTAAATCCACAACGCTAAGACAGGCGAGTATTGCTATCATAATGGCTCAAATGGGCAGCTATGTGCCTGCGACGGAGTTCACATTGACGCCGTTTGACCGAATATTTACACGTATAGGTGCTAGCGATCAATTGATTCTGAAGAAGAGCACGTTTTTCATCGAGTTGGAAGAGACGCTGCAAATAGTCAAAGAAGCAACAGCGCAATCTTTTGTCATCATCGATGAGTTAGGACGAGGAACGTCTACGTATGATGGAATTGCGATAGCGTATGCGGTGCTGGTTTATTTGGCTAATCATAAGAAATGTCTGACTATGTTCACAACGCATTATCATACGATTGTTGATACATTCAAGTCATTTAAGAATGTTGAGAATTACCATATGGGATATGAGTTGGATGAGAAAACGGATTCTGTGCGCTTCCTGTACAAGTTCCAGAAGGGCACTGCTCTGAGCTTCGGACTCAATGTTGCGAAGCTGGCAGATCTGCCTAATGAAGTTCTGGAAATTGCGAAAGAAAAAGCTGAGATGATGAGAAGTGAGACAGGAAATATGTTTAGCGAGAAATTTTTGAGCCAACAATTGCAGAAGTCTCTCAAAAACCTGAAGGAAATTACAAATGAAACATGTAAGTAATTCTGACTCGTGGTTCGATTAATTTTTGTCAATACAATGTTAACCCCATTCAAATTTTGTCATTTTGAAGGCTAAGCTGAGAAGATATCTAGTTAGCTTGTAAATAAGTAAGAATTTCAACTCTTCTTGAGCATATAATGGATATTTCTAATAATTTATAGCCCCACTGTGCTGTGCCAGCACACTCTTGAGCAGCACTTAGACTTAGTTTAGGATGGTTTCGAAGAATAATATCATGTTCTTTAAACAATAGCAAATAGACTCATGCAGCATAGAATGCTAGATAGCTCATAAATCTAATACATTAGCTTAAAAATAAATATTGACAATATATTTAAATGTCTCTCTCATCTCTCTACTCTTTTGAAAATCACTCAGATATCCTAATCTAAGTATTTGTGTGCAAAATTCTAGACTAATATTTTATTTTCGTCAAGCAACCTTGGCTAAAGTCCAAACCGATTTAGCTGCTCAAAAACTCAAGAATTGAGTTTAACTCTTGGATCGTTTGCTCGTTCTTGAGTTTCAAGACCTCGACTTTTAGTTTTTTCTTCTTTGCAATCCATTTCCAATGATCTCTTTCGTCCTCTTCATTGACATCCTTTTCATTTTCTGGACCTCTATTGTCTTCACTTTGTATTTCTGAGTCTGTTGGTTTTCTTGGTAGAATCTCAAGACCTTCCTCTTGAGTGTTAGTACTTTGCTGAGTGAAGACAGTCATGTTTAGCTCGCTCATCTCAGACTCGTTCTCTTCTGAATCCTCTTTTTTAAATCCACCAGTGCCAGCGTCATCGAAGTATTGAGTAGCTGACTTCAAGATTTCTTTCTCTTCGCACTTGGTTGCTTTTTGTGTTTTTTCGGATGTTTCAAGAAGTTTCTTCTGTAGAAGGTCATTATTCTTTGAAACTCGGTTCAATTTAGCCCGAATCTTGGATATTGCTGCGTCTTTCTCTTGAATTGTGTTTTGCAGAGACAACAACTTAGCTTGATGACTCTTCTCTTGGCTAATTTTTTCATTTAAAGCAGTTTTCAGCTGCTTATGAAGTTCAAGGTTTTCAACTCTGAAATTGTCGTGTTCGAGTTGCCAATTATGCACCTCTTCAATTTTAGTCTTTAGTCTCTCTTTCAGTTTTTGATTTTCAGTCATCAAGACGTTTTTGCTGTTTTCTAACTCTGCAATCATTTTGGTATAGCTTTCTTGCTGTCCTTTAAGCAGCTCAAGTTCTTTCTCAAGCGCTGCAACTCTTTGAGTTAATTCAAACTCATTGGAATTCTCGATTAAAAATTCCTCTCTATTGCTTGCATCCATAGGCTCCTCCGGCTCTTCTGGACGGCTTTCGCCATCTAAATTAACCGGGGCAATCTGAACTTCTTCTTTTAAACGAGCAAGCTGCTCTTGGAGCTCCGCGACCTTCTTCTCAAAGGTAGATTTTTCTGCCTCAAGGGCATTGCATGATTTATTTAACGCTTCAAGCAACCCAGCATTTTTCTTAAGACTTTCCTCTATAACCATATTATCAGCTACCAGTTTCTCAATCTGCTGCTTTAACTCCTTTATCACACTGTCCTGCATTGTCACTTGACCTATGAAACTCTCAATCTCTATCTTCATACTCGCATTTTCATGTTCCAAGCTCGTCAAACTCGCTTGCAGTTGCTCATTTTTGAATTTGGTTTCATTATGCAAGTTAGTGATAGCTTCCTTCTCAGCATTAATAACGCCCATTTCTTTTAACAGCTCCTTGTTTATACCTGTCAGCGCGTAAATTTCCTCCTGCAATGCCTGAATTTTAATCGTTTGCTCCTTTTGCAACGCTAAGAGATCCTTCTGTAGCTGATCTCGAGCGTCCTCGAACAGCTTTTTCAGCTGTACAGTTTTGGTGACCTCCGCCCTCAAATCCTCGATTGTTTTATTCAATCTCTTTTCGGTTGCTGTATTCAATGATCTCAGGAAACACTCTATCTTCTTGGCTGTTTCCTGCAGCTCTGCGTGTATTTTCTGATAGGATTGAACTAATCGCTGTTTCTCAGCCTCATATTTCGCAGCTCTCTCCAGACGCGATTTTTCCGCTGCTCCAGGAGTGCTCTTGCTCTTTTGATCCTTTCCTTTTAACGTGGATTCTTCATATTTCAAACAAAGATACTCTTCTTGACGCAGCCCTTCAATCTCAATGATCTTTCTTTCCTTTTCTCTGAGTTCTTCGGCCAGCATTTGAACTTTATTCTGCATGGCTTTGATATTTTTTTGGCATTCAAGCTCGAGCTTTTTCCTCATATTTTCGCTATTTGCAAGTTTCATTTGCCTTGCTTTAGTCTCTTCAAGCTTCTTTTTCAACTCCCTTTCATGTTCGTTCGGACAGAAGTCAAACAGTTCTTTCTCAATGGTCAAATTAGCGTCTGTGAGATTCACAATATCGTCTTTGATCTCAGAGTTCATTTTAGTCAGCAGCGAGTTTTCACGCTCTGCATCTGCGATTTGGATCTGAGTTGTTTCCATTTTTATCTTCATCGTATGGATCTGACCGAGAACCTCTACATTTTCATTCAAAATCTGTTCTCTGTTTCTTTCCAGCCCTTTCTGCTCAGAGAACATCTTATTTATCGTCTTTAGTAACGAGACCTCCTTCTGCTTTGCCTTATCAAGCTGCTCTTCAACAGCTTCTTTGCTTTTCTTCATTTCTCCCATGTTTTTCTCTGACTCGGCTAAATAACCCTTCATGCTCTCAAGTTCCATTTTCATCGCTGAGATTTTTGTGTTTAATTGCTGTATTTGGTTCTCGTAATCCAAATTTTTCTTTGAAAGTCCTTGATTTTCAAGTGTCAACTTAAGATTTTCTGTTTTGTAGCCGTGACATTCTTTTTGAAGTGCCTTCGTCATGTTTTTATTCTGTGTATTTTCTCGAACGGCCTTCTCCAGCGAAGAGTAAATCTCTTCAAATAGTTGCTTTGCTGTTCTTTCATCCTCGTGTGAATGATTCCAAAGCTCTTCGAGTTGTTTAAGCTGCTTCTCTAGGACCAAATGACATGACTCAGAGACATCAAATAAACTTCCGATAAATGATCCGTCACAATCTAGCTGTGAAAGACTTTCAAAGATCGTGCTTTTCGGCGAGTATTTCTCCGTCATTGCCTTTTGGGACCTTCGAGTCACAGATTCGAGACGCTCACCAAGCAAATTGTCATAAAATAAGCTTGGATGGCTGATAGAGGCTCTTTCTTTGAAACTATCGAAGGTTCCTTGGCTGGCTGGGTCTGAGGTTAAGAAATGTACGCTGTTTCTCGTGGAATGGTTTGATGCGGCGGTATTTTCATCAGTATCCTCAGAGAGGATGCTCCCGAAGTTTTTGTCAGTTCGACACTTGAGGTTCTTGGCTTGGGGCGTTGGGAGATCAAACTGAGTGGACTTGTGGGGTTCCTGTGTGGTTTCGACAGGAAGTTGGTCAAGCATAATGAGGTTTCTGTCGCTTACTTGTAAAGAAAATTGAAAGTAATTCTGAGCTAAATTAGTTAATTACAGAAAAACGCTTAGAGTCAAACGATTATCTCATAATTTTCCACGTTTTAGAGAGAAAAATTTATGGCTGAATTAGATACCCGCTAGAAAAAAGTGAAAAAATTTCAAAAAGGTCCTTAAGGAAGTTGCTTGAAAAGTAAATTAAGGATCTCCTTCGAATGCAATGAATATAATGAGAATTTATCCATTTTCTTTCTGAACAGCAGTATTAACCTGGTAGGAGGGAATATCTAAGCATTGCTGCTGGTTGTTTCATGCTTTGTGATTCAGGCTGAGGTTAGGAAAAGGGTTGCTTTCAGGATAGAAAAGGGAGGTCTTCTTAAAAGAACATCTGAATTTACGTGGTGTAGTTTAAAATCAGTTTATCAGATCAGTATTAGTCGTTAACGATATTTAAAGGAAATTGAACAAATGAGAAAAATTCAGAAAATGTTTTACTGTCTGAATCGAAAGTTCAGAAATATGAAGAAGCTGGATCTTTTGAATATAACTCACCTAATCTTTAAAATTTCTAAAGTCAGATTGCAATGGAACTGGCCTCCTCAATGCATAATTTCGATACTCCTGTTCATTCACTTTTTCAAGCATCATTCATTTCTGACCAGCTATCACAAAGCATTAATATTGAGATTAATAAGGTACCAAATGAAGTACTATTTCCCATATTGAAAGGCGTGTGCCATTGATTTAAGACTTTTTAGACTAAATACAGCGTATTTATCTATCCGCATAAGCAGCAAACAACAGATTTTCTCTTAAATAACGACCAAACCACATTTTTTACACTTTCCAATCTGAAGATTGGATAACATTTGTTCAACAATGTCAATTAGGCACACTAATATTTACCTGACCTTCTATCTATTATTTCATAGATTTAAATGCGTACATGCCAGCCTATACCACTTCCGAGGTATGATGCCTGCTGAATTTAACACGTTTCTCCTTCCTAGAGGCCAAAGTACTGAAAAATTTCGAGGTTTCCCTCTTCTCGAGCCAATTCTCAATTAAATTTTTATTCTTCAAGTACTACTGAGAAGATGCAAGCCCTAATGGACTCATTACAGGACACTATCATCATTCCTTATTACAAAACTGACCCACTCCTTCTCATCACGCCCACACTTTCCGACATCTCTGCTGTCACCGTCCTTTTTCTCTGTTTTGCCACCAGAGCCTTCCGAGATCCTCTGCAGATAATGGTTATTATGATTAACTTCGTGGATGTATTACTTTACTCAGCCAGAATTAGCGTTGCGCTCATACCACCTGCAAGCACTCTACACTGCAAAATCTTACACACATTCACGACCTTTGGTACTCAATCAACTGTTCTTTGGGGCGCGTTCTTTGGGCACGGTCTGCACATGGTCATCAAAAACGACCTGAAATATTCAATTCGCTACTGCCTGAAATATTACATCCTTTTCGCGACTATCTTCCCACTATTCATGTCGATAGGGGTCACAATGTTCGCAAATTACGTCCAATACTCAGACAATTTTGGGTGCTATCACGAAATTCAACAAGGTTCCCTTGATTATGTCTCTCTGTGTTGCAGGATCTTCCCTATGTCACTTGCAGTTTTTTTGAGTATATATTGGTACTCAAAAACAATATTTAAGGTCCGAGCAGCCATTGAAAGAGAATATGGAGATGCCACTGGAATTAAAATGCTAGCAATATTCCCTGCGATTTTACTTCTATGTTGGGTGCCTTCGGGGGTCACTACGGTTATGCAAGCTCTTGGAATGAAAGTTGCTGATAGCATTCATTTCGCAGTTTGGTCGCTAGCACATTTGCAAGGATTTTTCAATGCGCTGACTTATGGAGGAGGAGTGAAAAATGTTGCGAAGAAATTTTTCATGGTGGTTTGCAGATGTGATTGCAGAGACGTGCAGGCACTGAAGGGTTCAACACTAGGCGAGTCAGTTTATTCGAAGGCGAAAAACTCGAGTGTTTTCATGCCAAGAACGATTTCTGATAACGAAGTGTTGGTATGAACCAAGAGGATGTTAATGATTATATTGAAATAATATTTCTCTGTTACAATGGTGAAAGTAAAAATTAAGGTTGTTTGATCAAATTATTTGTATTCCTTGCTTTTCTGGGAGTTACTTTCGAATTAATTCTCTTTCCACAATAAGGAGATCAAAGCTTAGTTAGGGAGGATTATCCTTTGAATTTATGACAAGAAAGCTGCTGTTTCATTACGCAAAGTAAACAATGAATACTTTACTAACTCAAAAACTAGCTTCTAAAGTTTTTTGGTGATCGAGAGAGAGAAAAAAAAAGGGGTATTGTCCATTAACAAACGCGTTGGGCTACTAATCCTAAGATATAAGCGCTGCTGAATCCGTCAGGAACAAACTGTGTCTCCAATTCCAAACAACGTTGGCACTAACAAAAATTTCCATCAATTGTGTTTTTCTCATTTCGATGAGGTATTGCCCAGAATTTTATCCAAGTATGGAGCTAATACTGTTGGTGAAATGCCCATGATGGTGAATAGCTCGAAAATTAGTCAAGCGAGAACCCATTTGTCTCACGAAGAAATCAGTATACACTCATTGATTGCTTGAATAATTAAAAGTAATGAGTTTTAAATTTTTTATGTGCTTAAATTAACCAAAATGAAGTTAGCAAATGAGAGGCTGGCCTCTGAAAAATATGCTCGAGTATTTCTCAGTTTTCATTCGTTATTCATAGTTTCAAAAACTAATCGAGGATTCCTCTCTCTATATCTCTAAAATCATAAAATATTCAGCATATTGGTCCAAGAAGAAGTTAGCCCCATCTTCCGTTACTTTGTCTAGGCAGTGCATATTTATTTTCTTCAGAGATGAGAAAATTCTTTCCTATAGTGAGGTTCTCATGAGGTTTTCCTCACTTCATGACAAAAAAACCAATATCGAAAATATAGAGCCTTTACACAGAGCAGTCAAAGCATGAACCCTGATTCAAAGATAGCAATACTCAGAAATAGAAGGGACAAAGGAATCTAAAATTGTGCTTTGTAGTTTGGCGGTAGCTTATTAATTCATTAAAACGGAACCTTGAGCTTAAATTTGATTTCCAAATGCTATAACTGCTCGCGAGTTAGTTGACTTCATGCTTCTCTTAACGATAATTAATCTGCCCTTCTCGGAAATGAACAACAAAAAGAGGGCTTGCTCAATTTTTATACATACATTCAGCATTAAGTGCAGTCTAGCCTCAAAGGGTCCCAAAAGAGTTAGAGAGAAGTCTTCTATCATCAATCAGGGAAGTATTTCATGTTCTTCTCTCTTCATTCGACTTATACAAAGTTATTTTGAACTTTCATCATGAGGGTGCAAGCCTCTTAATTGCGAAGATAGATAAATACCTCATGGATGGGGCGTTTGGTGTTTTGGAATTTCCAAATCCATGCTTTTCTCACTCTCTCTTCGAGACTGCAGGGACTCTAATGAGCTGATGAGATCAGCAGTTCTTACTCTTATGCATTTTTCATTCTTATGCTAAGGTGCGTTATTAATAGTGCAATCAATGAACCCTGATAATAACTCGACTCAGCGATTTATTTGACACATTTATCTTCAGTCAAGATCCGAAATATTCTTTTGATACTGAAAAATTACTTTTTTCCAACAGTTAAAAACGAACTGATGAAATTTCTGCAATTTGAAATTAATTCCTAAGCGCCCGTGCATTTATGAATCACGGACATGCTAAATATACCTCCACAAGATGAGAGTATCTTTTCCTTCAAAAATACATTATCTTCCTGTTGAAAAAGTAAACCTCACAAACTCTAAGTTTCATTTGCTTTTGAATAAGATCACACACTTCATTTCTTATTATTCCTTATTTATTCATAATTATTCTCACTTATTCTCGTAAGAGGCTTCAATCCCGACTACCTTTTTTCCGAGTCTTCTTATAAATTTTCAGTTTCTACAATGATCGATCCAACCAAAGGCTCTCTTCTACACTGCTCTTGCGTTTTTAACACAGGAAAGAAAAGACTAGTTTCCTATACTAACAGAACGAAATTATCAGAAACTAAATGTTCGGACACGGAAAAATTTTGGTCTACTACCAAAAAGCGCATTACTGCAGATTCGTTGTTTTTGGAATTTAAATATCCCGCACGTATGGAGATTATCGCACGTTTCAAAAACATATCTCAAGAAAAAAAGTGTCAGCATTTTAATTATTTAAATGCTGGCAAACTTAGAAACTTAGAGTACTGACTAAAAGAATCAACCCTAATCTGATCAATCTTGAACTGGAATTAAATTTTTGCAATCTGATGCAAGTTGGGTATATAAGCGCTGCTGAGAACTCAAATAATAAAATAAAATCCTCAGCGAGAGAAAAACTCTTAAAAAAACACCACTTCTTTTCTTTCTCTTCTCTTTTTCTATGAACCGATTCGGTCTGAAAACCTCTGAGAAACAACAAACCATGTTCGCCCCTAGCGCTCAACACGTTAGCCAGGGCGTTTCTCAACAGCCCGGCCTTTACAATCAATCTATGATTTGCGAACAGCCTTTTGTTATCAACCAGATGCAATACAACCCAAAGCCGCGCTTCCCTTACAGTAATGCTGAGGACTCTGATGAAGAAACCATTGATGACCAAGACCTTATGCTGATTACTCAACAGAACCTTCTCTTAAGCACTTTGATCCGTGAGCTCGAAAGAAACATTACTCAAATGACCACCACCACCATGCAAACTCAAGAAATCAAGAGAACCTCAGCTCCTCTTCCAAAATTGAAGGCTGGAGGCCTCAGAAGAGCCGCCAATGGAATTAGAAAGATGGTCGCCGCTGCTGGCCCTTCTGACTTTTCTTCAAGAAGAAAAGAGTTTATGGCGAAGAAATTGAGCATTAGCCGTAAGATTGCCCAAAAGCTCCTTGAAAAAAACACCCACAAGAAGTTATAAATATGACTTCCTGAAATAAAAACATTACATTATTTTCTCCTTTTGCAGATTATGATTTCTTTTCTCAAAAGCGTTCTTTGTATTGTCTATTACCCTGTAAAATTAAGTCTGATTCATCGTATATCTACACACGACATTATTTGCGTAAAATATTGTACAGTCGTATTCTCTGAAAAACATAAAAAGAAACATGCTCTCTTCCTTCATTAAGTCTCAGAAACAAATAAAAAGACATGTCATCTTGTTAATTGGGCTTGGATTTAGTCTGTATAAATGAGTGGATATATTAGGAGTAGTAGATGAGAAATGGATTTTGCTTTACATTTGAAAGGATACTACACACTGAGTTTTAAGTCCTTGAACGAGACTAGTATTTATGGCATATAAGTTACAAGGCAATTGTACAAATTTTTTACAAAGAAAAGAGTCTGATTCTAATTTTTTATCGTTACTCATCGGACTAATCAAAAATTGACTAGATTGACCTCTCTAAGTCAAACATATATGTGATTAGGTCAATTTATTCGCGGAGTCGTTAGCGACTGTTTTTAGCTTCAAGCTTTCCATATCGAAGTTCATTCGTCTTGAGCGATCTCGCTTCCGAAGGAAAAATATCTCATATTGTATTTCTTTTTCGGTGATGAGCCTAATCCAGATTAAATACAAGTTTTTTCATCCATTTTACTTGCTAAATTCCGCTTTTTCCATCTTGAGCATCGAAGGTTGGAGATTCTCTAAAAAGGACAGCACCGATCGAGCGTTAGTTAAACAATACCCAGCCTCACCAAGCAGTTTCCCATCTCTAAACAGAGAGCTGATAAAACTGTAATTTATAAATAAAGTGGGAAATTATAGGGTTTATACTTCAAACTCGAATAAATCCTTCTTGGGAACGCGTGGAGAATTACATAGATAAGCAGAGGCAGCATATCATCCGCGCTTGCGCTGTCTCCTTTTGAAGAATTTAAGCCCAGCAAATATCCAATTGCTTTGAAACATTCAACGATGCAGTTCAATTTTCCCGTCGGCGTTAGCTTATTATCGATTTCCAAAAAGACTATTTCGAGAGATTCGGGTTTAGATATCAAGATCTTTTCAACTCATTATCAATTTACGTTTAGTGCAATGATCCCAGAAATCAGGACATCTATCTTTCTCTGGAATGTCCAAGTAGCTGAAATCTATCCATTCTAATGTCTTGCAACGAATCCAAAAAGCTTGATCCATAATTGTATCATTAGTTGGGAAAATCCTATTAAATTATAGGATCAGATCCACAAGTTAATAAATATAGGGGACTTGAGATAAAGTTTTCGTGTTAAATATCTTTCGATTTCTTCGTAAACAATTTTCATTTCATCCTCAGAAACATTTTCCATGGTCTCCTTGACCTCTGAATAGAGACTGTAAATGTACAGATTATAGGTCTCATGTGCTCTATAGACCTGCAGTTAGAATGCGCGTATCATCCAAAGATTTTTACCCGTATTTGTCGCCGTAATGATCATGTTCAGTCAGTGTTTGACGCACCAATGGCATTACAGAATAAGCATTGACAAACCTTAGTTAAATTAGATTACTCTCAATCAGAATGGGCCTTACTCAGAAACTGTGCTACAGTGTGCATGGACCTCTTTTTCTTTTGAGTCCTTCATCGCATTCTATTCAAACGTTAAGCTATTTCTTGGTAATACTTTGCAGTTTTTACTATCGCAATAAAAGACGTCATCTTTTGAGGGTCTTTTTGCTGCTGGTATTTGCTTACCTGAGCTTCACATCGAAAAACATTAATGTATTCGGATTCCACTCAAGACTTACCTCCTAGGTCGCTAATGAATGATAGTTTTCCATGAATGCATTCTCTTTGTGCTCTGATGGTGATTTTGCTGTTCGGGCCCTTTGAGTTAATAGGGCAACGGACACAAACTGGTATCGCTATCTCTTGCAGCAAATCTCTGATGTTGAGTCGCTGGAAAGCTAAATGCTTCTTAACAGTGATCTCTTTGTTGATGCGGATCTTTTTCTTGAGGATATCGAGTCCTCTTAGGTATAAAACTTTGTTGGAACGCATTTTCTCGTTCAGACGCAACATCATATCATTGAAGTCTTTTACGAACTCGTTAAAGAGCTTTTTGTAGCCCTCAGCTCGATATGAATAATCCAATTTCGTGATGAACGTCAGCAAGAATCGAGACGATAAATTAACGCTTGTTCTGCTTTTGCTTTTTGTAAGCTTCTTTTCCTGGCAATTAGCTCTCTAATAATTATATGAACTGTTATTATCCCCAATCGATTCTTACAAATTACCTCTTGGAAAAACGAGAGAATATCTTCGATGGTCATCTCATTATCATAAGCAATCATGTTAAGGTCGCTTATATCGTCAACAGCGAGTAATACTTGCTTCAGAATGTGTTTGCATTTAATTAAAATCTGTGGTGATGATTAAGCGATCTTATTAAAGTTTAATAGAACTGTACTCTTTCATCCTCAGGGGCCCCTTTGGCGTAGTTCTGTATTTTTAAAAACTCCTCAATGTAAGAGCCAGCTCCTTGCTTTGGAGGACTCATTTCGAAGTACTGAATAAACACCTCCTCCTTTTTAAACTTAACATTCGATTTTGGATCTATCTTTGGGCCAAAGATCTCAGGCTGTTGTTGAACTATTTGAAGAATCCTTCATTAGCAGGTTTATGAGTTAGCACATGAAGAGCTCTTGGCTTACTGCTCGATAGTCTTGGTGATCCCGGGATCATCCTCTCCGAGAAATTTGCTATTCTTCGCTAAGACTTCCACGAGGAGCTCTATGTCCTGCAAAGACAGACATAATGCGCGTGTGTTTAACTTGAGGGGGCTTTCGACGTATTTGTTATCCCCTTCGATAAAATTTTCCACTAGTTTGATGTTGATGTCAACGAGCTGCTCAAAATACTCATCGACTGAGCTCCTATAGGGCTTTGAGAAAACTAAGCAGAAAGATGAGATTACTTAAAGGAAGTTATGTAATCGTTCAGAATAGAATGTATATCTTCTTTTGGATAAATATCCTGTGAAAAGACCTTTTTGATCAGCTTGGACACTTCCCACGCCGTCGTTTGGTGTTTCGTGAAATCATCAACGATTTCGAGATATTCAGGTGACAAGAAATAAGGGATAATCCATCTATTGAATAGAATGTTCACGAAAATACCATTAAGCTCTTTCTTTGTGATATCTGGAAACTAAATACGTTGAAATAATCAGTTATGGCACTTGGCATTGGCCTGAGAATTAATGAATACCTTTTGCTTGGCTAGCATCGAGACTATTTTACACAAGACTCGTAGCGAAATTGGCATCGATTGGAAGTGCTCGAAGATACTAGAGAGGAAGGTGTCGGTATAAGAGAAGAGCTTTTGCATATTCTTTTGCAGCTGAGCTCGAACTTCAGGCTCTTTATGCAGGATTTCGAAAGCAGCCATACTGTGTGGGTAAATAGAAGGATTATTATCTAAGGCTTCCCAAAAGAATTACTTCTCCTTCGTCGCGTCTTTAGATCTAAAAGAAAACCTCCACTTATCCACAGGATTTGTTTTCTTAGATGACGTTTTATCTGAACCGATTAAAGACTCCTTGCTCTTTTGTGGATCTTGGTGAATAAGGCTCTGTCTAATCATTTTCAAACGAGAAACTCGCTTTTTGAATCTTGGACCATCTTGTAACCCAAAAAATTTTATTAACTTCTACCACTAAAATATTCTGCTTTACCCGTCATGCTGACACTCCCATTGTTACCATTCTGTATGAGCTCATCGACTAAAAGATTTTGGGGGTCTGGGCTTTCTTCTGATTTGAATGCGTCGTGATTGGCGGCTAACTTTTTCTGCTCGGAATAGTGATCATTAAGCATTCGGGCGTACTCTGCAACAGGCGATGACCCCAGTTCTCCGACATTCTCCATTAAATATCCTTCTAGAAGGCGTCTGAACGAAGGAGTGGAAATCTGCGCCGACGACGATGATGGCGTCAAAGACGACCTTGAGGTTGTTCCAGGGTCGAATGAAGCGCGACCTACTTTAACTGAGGAGCCTTTCTCTTCGTCCATCGTCGAATATTTCAACAAACTTCGGCTTGTAGGATCAGCATTATCTTGCTTTTTTAATAGACGCTTTGCAATACTACATTTTTTATTGTAATTGGACAAATATCCGCACTACCTTTTGGGGTCCAAGGAAACTGTGTGACTTTCTCTGAAAATCTTGATCACTGGCACCTTAAGCAGTAATTTCGAATAGCTACGGCAGTCAGGTCGCTTCAAGAACCCCATTAGAATACGTTCCGGAAAGTTCTCTGTAGTGAAAATATCCCCTGGTTTCTTTGCCTTATCGAATTCCACCTATTGAAAACCGGCGCAAACGATATGCTATGAAAAAGAAAATGAAGGTTAACCTTCACAAGCTCTGTTATGAAGCGAAGGAGGTTTGTCTCAAGCTTAGGATCTTCAGTTGGACTGTGGTAGAAATGATTGCAGAGGCTGGCATCTAGGGTTTTCAGCTTTGAGATGTCAGATTCGTTTTTAGCGACGACAGCTAAAATTTTTGGATTTTCGAAAAGTTGAAACATCATCTTTTTAATATTGTCATGAGCGTCACCAAGCACATCCTGTGGATTTTCAAACAATATCTTTCGCGTGCTTTCATCTTTCCAAGGTCCCTAAGATGAAGCGCTAAAGAGAGATTTCGAGAAATCGAGAAAGACTTTTCGCAGCTTGTTTTTCAAACGATCAGTTGCTTCTCTGACCCGGAGATGTGATTTGAGGAGTTGTTTTGAAAAGTTGGATATCGTTTGACCGGCCTCATTTCTCAGCTTTTCCTCTGAATTATTAGAAAAAAATAAGTTATTAAGCTCATTCAGAATAAATAATATCATGCCTGACTCCACAATGGCAAAATTATCCTTGATTTCCCTTTGGAGTGATGCCCAGTTCGACACATCAAACGCCAAGCCTGTTTCAAGTTCGTCGTCGGAAACCTCTACTACATCCAAGTCAAGGTCCTCATTTAAGGCGCGGCCTTATTTATTATAGCATTAAATGAAAGGCACGTCTCACGTTAACAGCATTACTCTGCACAATATCAGCCGCGTCTTTACCTAGATTCCATTTAGTATCAGGAATCGGATTTATTTCTTGAGCAGTAGGAATTATCTCTATGCTGGCCTCTTGCATTAACTTGAAAGCAGAGGAGAGCCTGTGGCTGTGGGAAACTACAGGGAGTAAAAGGAGGCGATCGGCGCGCTGTGATCTCGAAAAATTACTCTTAACACTCTCTTCCATGTCAGTTTTCTGAGAAGACTGAGTCTCGAAAGCTCCAAAATAACTCTTGCTTTTCTCCTCTTCAGATTTCAAATACACAACAGTTGTACTTCCTAAATTCATGATAAAATGGATGCAATTTCCCAAAAATTCTACGAGATTTGAAAACATCAGTATTCTGTCCTGAACCACCCCAATCTGTGCCTTTTGATGATACTTTTTTTTAATTCTTAGTGTCATGAAGCTAGTTTACCGGGTTTACGCATTTCTATAAGAGACTTTGAGTCTTCAATGCGTGGTTTAGTGTACTCGATTGTGTCTTTTTCTTCCTCTTCAATAATTACTGGAATATCGTTTTGAATGTAACTTTCTGAGAGCAGTTATGAGAAAAACGCTGCAGAAGGTCCACCCTTACTCTTTGTATCAGAAAATTGTATGAGAATCGGTCTATTCTGCTCCATGTTGGCTTCAGAATCGTTTTCCAATTTGAGATAATCTAGCAATAAGGATATATAGCATAAATTTTGATGGGGGCAGGGTTACCGAGTATGATTTCGGCATTAGACCCAGGATACATCGTTGCACCTTCTCTCTCATCATCCGAAGAGCTATCAGAGTTTGAGTTTCTTTCTCTTGGTTGCATTTCAACCTTTTATTGAAGCTGCACTAATTTATTTGGATTCTTAGATGAGAAATAAAAGTTAGCCTTCAATACAAACTCATGAAAGTATAGGAGATTTACTTCGTCAGTCTCTTTTTTTCTGGATCGAACGTGCAGAAAATTATGAAAAAGACTTTTCAATACTGATGCAGTACTCCTTTTAAGAGAGAAAGCTTTAATTATTTCAGGTGATTAGCAAGAACAATCATAGACGATGGGTTCTCAATCATTAGGTAAATACTCAATTTTATAATCCTACTTTCATCTCATACTTTGGTAAAACGCAAAAAGATAGATGATTACATATGCTGGCAGGTATAATTTGTCTTTGTCAGCGCAATAATTCTTGAGCACAAGTAAATATCGTTTTACTCTGATATTGCCTCACTATCAAGTAAATATACGTAATAAGTGGGGGTGCACAAACCTCAATTTCTTATGCATACAGCCAGTAGCTTAATTTGATACAGAATACACTTCAATTTCAGTCACGGTAAACCTATATGCGCCCGCCAAGATGTCACTAGTACTTAGGTTTACATTCGCGTTGCAGACATAACCGTAAGGAAAATAGCTATAAGAATTTGCCATTGTATTACAGTCGTTGTAAATAAAGAGATCATGACCATTTCCAAAAGTTGGACCATAACCTGAATTGCAATAGATTGCATTAGCTTCATGACCTTGTTTCAGAAGATACAGGACATCTCACAGCTGATGTCTAATTTTGATTTTTGTTGTTTTACTAAAATAAAATGCTGTGCAGCACGGCCCCACAAATTACTCAATAGCCCTATTATCTAAATTTATCATAATTGTAATAGTTTTAAGTTATGATAGTTTCCATAGCAAGTTTTATTAATGAAAATCTTGGTACTGTAAAGGAAGTTCGTCAATTTCAGCGTTGATTTCCATATAAAAACAATCATCTGCGATATTTTTTCGAAAAAAATGAATGTTTAATGGCGGTATTAATGCCACTCAGCCAGTTATTTCTTTTTTGTTTTGCAGGTTCCATTTAAATTAATTCTGTTGTAATTGGAAATAGACTCATTATTCGCAGAAAGAAGCTTATATCGTCGCCTAAAGAATGACACAATTAAATTCTTTTCGAAAAGAAAAGTAGGCAGCCAGTGCAACCACTTTCAAAGAAACAATTCAGAAATAATAACTTCAAATCCCTTTTTCATTCCTCGAGAACTCACACTTTAGATATAAAACGAATGGAGGTATTTATGAATTGACCTGACTCTCGACAGAATATACTTCAATTTCAGTGGCTGTAAATTTATATGCACCAGCCAAATAGCTACTACCTGTCGGTTCTACTTGCTCATCGCAGACGTAACTATAAGGAAAATAGGCATAGGAATTTCCTGCTGTGTTGGAATTATCACAAATATAAATATCATGACCGCCCCCAAACGTTGGACCATAACTTGTATAGGAATAAGTTGCACTATTTTCGCTTCCAGGTTTGATATCATATTTCTTTTTTCTATCAACCGAGAAAAGAAAAGCATTTTTTGTGTTTTTACAAGTCTCTGTTGAATCCCAAGCTACATCAGTGAATCCTCCAAACACTTTTCCATGGTTAGATTTCACGATCACCAGCGTTGGTCCTTTGTTATCACATATCTGATGGAAATTATTCGCTGTAAAGCCATCCCTTGTCCCTCTATATAGCAGATTCAAAGAACTTCGATTGGAGTTTAGTTTTTCAAACACCCAACTCGCAATCATGGTCTTATCCGCAGCATTGTCGCCCAATATTAATGAATCAAAATTCATAGAATCTTGGAGCTGAAATTTAATCGCCTTGACTGGATCTTTCGTCTCAATCTTCAACCCATTTATCGTAGTCTCAATTTGCTCAGTCCACTTCTTCAAGGTCTCATCCAAACCTTCATTGTTTTCTCCAAACGAAATCGTTGGTTTCAAAGTTTGCGCCTTCATCAGTTCAGCATCCATAGCTTCAATGGCATTAGCCACGAGCATTTTTGCTTCATCACCTTTTACTCGATTGAATATTTCAGCATTCTTCATATTTTCATGGTGCACCACCATTAGTTTCTTCAACTCAGTAGCACTGTTCATCTTAATTATCTCTTTGTATAACGACTCAAAAGTTGGAACTATCTCTTGACCTTCACCTTCTTTGTAGTTGAACACTTTTCGCTTATAGTAATTGATAACTTCCTCGAAGGACTTTAACTGAGCTTCTAGATTTGCAATTAACTGTCGTTTTTTGTTTTCAAGCTTCTGATAAACTGACTGTCTCAGTTTGTCAATCGCGAGATTGACTTGTTCTTTTTGTTGTTCAATATGGTGGCTAAAGTTGGCAAGAATCTCATTTTCTGTGTTGAGGATTTGGTTGGTCGAATCGGGAAGTTGCTGGAGCTTGGGAATCTGTGCATAGCTCTGAGTAATTTTCTCCAAAAACTTTTCAAGGATAAAGAGCTCTTTGCTCTGGTTTCCTTCCAGGCAGCAGTCAACACAAAGAAGAGCGAGCTCACCACAGTTGTTGATTCCAATTTTTCGAATTACATCATGCTGGTGCAATGAGCAACGAATATGGTTTACTATTGGTTGAATAGGTTCCATTTTAGTTACTTTAAGCTTTAAAATTTATTATCATTAATTTTGATTTGAAGACTTAATCTGATTCGAAATTAGTTGATTATCAAATTTCTGGGTTGTATTTCGAGGATAATGATCCTTTTTTGCCGATACATCTTGCTTATTGATGAGAAACTATTAGTCGCACAATAGAATCTTGTTATGTGCTTGAAATGTATACCAAATTTTTGAATTGTAAATTGAAAAGTAAGAGGCCGTATTTTAACGTCCAATGAGTTTGATGAGGTTCCCCGCTCCTCTAATCATCATCGATGCAGGATCCTAATAGGATTAGTGTTTTGTTGATATATCTGTCAAAAAACCATATATCAATATGGCAGGAGTTGGTCCATTATTTGGCACCTGCTAATCACAAGTAATTCATGGCATGAGATAATCGAAACTTACACCAAGCTTTGATCTCATTCTATCAAAGGATTTGGATATTAATAGTTAGAATTAAAATAGGTGTTGCAATTTAACTTCTATAATTATTTTGAAATTTGAAATTAACAAATTTTGATTTTTCAGATTTTGAAAAAACAGACTAATTTGAGGTAAAGGAAGTGTTATATTTTGGTAGTGGTATTGGTATTTTAGACATGGAATCTTTTAAAATATAAAGACAGCGATATTGGAGTTCATAATATTACTTAACATCTTTGGTGGAATCAAACCATGTATCAGTGAGAATCAAAATATCATTAAATTTTTTGCTTTATTAGTCTCAAATGAGAAGAAGATAAAGTATTCTATCGTATAAAAAATTAATAATCTAATGCATCCATGAAGCAAGTCTTACTCTGAGATTAAAAAAAAAATCCATCCTAAAGCAACACGCAAATAGACGCACATACTAAATATAAATATGAAGATAGTTAATAGGAAGTGTTGGAATAATAATAACTTAGAGAAATGAAAGTGTTCTCAGAAACTTCGCTCATATGTAATAGTATTTACTTGAAACTTCTATCTATCCTCGGAAATTACTCAATGATACTACCTGTACAATTGATTTTCAGTAAACGGCTTTCTCATAATTAACCTTCTACTCGTCAGGTCTCCCTTCCAAACAAGATAAGACTTAACGTGATGAAAGGAATGGAATATATGAAGAAATCTGGAAAATTTAATACGAATAATAGAAATTCAAGAAGGTTTCGACCTCCTTTTCTTTTGCTCCTCTTTTTTCCTTAATAAACTTAATAACACTCTCCTCACATTTCCGCCAACTATGTGCCCAAAAGGGCGCCATCTTTTTCGGCACCATGCTTCGCATCTACAATAATGGATCTGCAATTTTGAAAAATTAGGACATACCCAATTTCAATAGTCATTAATATGAAGGTTTTTTTCATATAGGATAAATTAAAATAAGAAGATAGGAATTATGAGCGACCATTTGTAGCTCCATAGGTTCCATTAGAGATGACTTTCTAACCAAATTATCTGAAATTGATTTAACGCAGAACAGAATCGTCAGAGATTTTTATAACAAAAACAAGAAAACCCAACTAATCAGCAATTTGAGCTCGAAAAAATTCTAACAGGAGCAGCAGTCCTACTTCAGCAACAATATCTCAAGTGGAAAAGCATTATTAATTCGCGAATATGTTGCCAACGACATGGTATCTTTTTCAATCTAACTTGAATTGCGCTAAATATGCATTTTTGCAGTGAAAGGGGAGAGATAGATAAACTATAGATGTCATTATAAACTTGAAATGAGCTTGGTGCTTCCATATGGTCCCTGGTTCGATTGTATATAAACAGTAACTCTCGAGCCAACTTTCCGGATAGTCTTTCATCAAACTCGGATTTTAGCAATCGAAATTAGCAATTTGTTGATAGTTATAAGGGCTCGAAATTATGTGCAAAACAAAATAAAACCAAAAAAGTTAATTCCTATCCAATCTAAAAATAAACTGAAGTAGTAGCTCTGAGATGCTAATTTTCCCTAAGTAACTGCTTCCAGATTAATAATTCTTATTTCCAATAAATTGGCTCCTAAATTGTTCAAAGAAGAAACATAGCTATGATTATTTGCTTAGAAGATACATTGTGTTTAGATCCATAGAGATGAAGTAAAATAAAAATGGTCTCTTGAAAAATTCAAGGATATTTTAAGGATTCTTTAGGGAAATTAGTGATCTTTGAAAGATGGTCATCTCCTCAGTTTTTAGTAGGAGTTTATTCTAAATGCTCATCACTTCTCAGTCGGACGTAATTATCATGGAAATAATGACTCCAAATCTACAATCAGTAAGACTTATTTTCAAATTAAAGGGATAGATAACACCGGAATTTCAGACTGTATGAGCTAAGAAAAATAAGATTGACTTAGCAGGTTTATTAGAATATCTTTCCCTTATTTGTTTTTGTGACTGTTTTGTAAATATTGCTCCCTTTTATGACTCTACTCAGAGGACTTAAAATAAAAAATACAATCAGAATAATATGGTTTCTTTACGATTTAAATTTTATTAAGTGAATTCAATAAGAAGCATAGACTTGTGGAACTCACAATCAGCAATCCATATAAAAGCACACCAAACTACGATATACACTTACTGGTAATCAACTTGCGAGCTGTCCTTAGGCTCAGTTTTCTCTTTTTTCAAAATCTCTCGGTAGCAACTCTCCATCAAAGCATTCACAACTTCTTCTTTTTTAGCATCGCCATTGAATACCTTTATTCCCAACGATTCAGATAGCGACTGTATTTCATCTTCCGTTACAGCAATTTCAGTACTGCTAACGTCGCATTTATTCTTAGCGATGAAGATCAGCCCGTTTGGATTTCTCTTCTTGATTTCTGTTACAAATGTTGGTATCGCATCAAATGATTTTCGGTCGTTGAGAGCAAATAAAATTATGTACCCTTTGATTGTTTTGCTGTAATTGTAGATATTCTGGGTAACCGTTCGAAATTTCTCTTTACCAGCCGTGTCCCAGATCTGAGCTCGAAAGTACTCACCATCAACGCACATTCTTTTAGCTTTGAAATCCACACCTAAGATATAATATGAATTACTTATGGTTTGTCGCGATTAATGAGATACCAATCGTTTCTGGATAGCCCTCTGAGAACTTTCCGTCTGCAAAGACGTGGGAAAGAGTGGTTTTACCAACGCCACCTTCGCCGACAATCATTATCCCGATCGGACGGTGGAACTTCCACTTGTCTTGATTCTTCTTAGTTAGCGTGCTAGAGGGTAGCAATTTATTTCCCATGTTAAAAAATTTTATATTGAAGTTTTTATCTGATCGATGAGCAAAACCATACTGTATCAAATCAAATTAAATTCGACAACAGAATTCTGATGCGAACCGTAAAGAATAATGAACATAGCGTAAATGAGCAGTCTTGACCTAAATTTTGAAGTTTTCTTATTCATTCTGTTGCTTCTGGGCTCAATTCATAGTTTAGTTGCTTTAGTGGTAATGCTCGAAGGAATTGAGGAGGTAATATAGTAAAACCAGACATTTGTATTAGAAGATTTTTGCAATGCTTTGCGCTCCCAAAGCATAAGCAACTTTCTAAAGGCAGCAGACATTTCTCTGTGCTTCGAGTCAGACCTAACTATCCCATTTTTTCCGCAAATTATCATGAAAATATTTATTCGTCACTGTTCAGTTGACTCAGAGAGAAAAGTTATTTGTTCTTTAAGCAAGTGTTGTTGCAGTCTGAACATCTTTTCAATCTTCCAGCCAAGGAAATTTCTTTCAAGGGTAGAGCAGTTTTGATGCTCTACCTTCGTTTGATACCAATAGCATGCAGAAACTCCAGTCTAAGGGAGGTATCAGTTTGATAAAAAGGCGGTTCGATGTAAGGCTGAAATGCTTTCCTTAATTCTAAGAACCGGTAAAATCATATGGATCTAGAATTTCCTTCCAAATAAGAGAAGACTTACTCCGATGAAAGGAATGGAAATATGAAGAAATCTGGAAAATTTAAGACGAATAATGTATATTCGTTGATACGCTTAGAGCTACATAGTTCGTTTAGGTTCTTCAACGTCTTAATTGAAGGAATACTTTCCAAACTAACATTTTTTTCCTCTAACTCTTAGGAAAGTGATCGTGAGTATTAAATCACCAAAACACTGTCATATTTGTCGTCTGTAAATTTCCCACTATTTCTACAAGTAAGTACTAGAATTTTTCCTCGAAAACATTGTCGAAAACGGGTTGCCTTTGCTGACTCAATGCCACTCACAAAAAAACTCCCATAGCCTAATGATACCAAGATCAGTATTGCTTCGAAAAAATTTTCAATATTTGAGTAGTTGTATATTTTGCTTCTTCTTGTACGGGGTCTATTGGCTTTTCCATAAAACACTCAGAAGAAAGGCGGAATTGCTCCAGAAGAATGCGGAATCGGCCTGAGAATTGTGTTCTGCGCTGCCCGGTTAGTTGATGAAAGAATCTGATTGGCTAGAGCTTCGACGGCATCCTTTAGTCTTTTAGCAATTCATAAAGAAGTTCATAACAAGACCCCCCTCCAGATAAAATTTTAACTAATTTATTAATCAAAAGCACATTAGATTGTAAATCAATTTCGCAAGACCCCCCTCCTTTTGAAAAGTTCTTTAAGAATTTTAGCCGAGCTTCTACGAGAATCTTTCAACGGCTATATAAGAAATAGCCTTTCAACTATTTTAATAATACAATTCTCGAGTTCAAAACAAAAACAACAAATCCAAGCGCTTTCCAATGCCAAAGGAAAAAATTCACGTTAACCTCGTCGTCATCGGTCATGTCGACTCCGGAAAATCCACCTCGACTGGCCACTTGATCTACAAATGCGGTGGTATCGATCAAAGAACCATC
>ENA-UOTZ01000155-UOTZ01000155.1-compost-metagenome-genome-assembly--contig:-NODE-155-length-55538-cov-17.279476_pt1 | contig 55538 bp, 31 predicted proteins | sample MGYA00238144_ERZ746983 | MGnify/ENA primary metagenome ERZ746983 (study PRJEB28759, sample SAMN06268863) | compost metagenome | isolation source: single cell | place: USA: California, Emeryville, Joint...
AATCACTGGTTCCTCAGGATCTGTTTGATTTTTACAGTCATTAACTTATGAAGACTCTTTGAGAATGAATGTTATTCGAACATCTCTTATTATTATTGAATCAAAATTATTTAACAAATGATATTTTTCTACATTTCGAAATTTATGTGGGTTCTTTGTCACTCAGAGCAATCATTTAGCAATATAATGAGTTGAAACATAACCATGAAAAGTGCAATTTTCAAAGAGAAGTGCTGCTTGCCTTCTCCAATTAAAATTGTGATAACTTTGTTTTCGTTGATAATGAATGATAAACTCATCTTCTTCGTACTAAAGCCTTCTCATAGTAGTCTAAAATTCTTTGCGAATACTATTACTGTTGTTTGAATTAATAATGTTCAGCTTCCTCGAAAGATATTTTTTTTTTTCAAGAAAAAGCCACTTCACAAGAAATTTACTGCGATTCATTCACCAACTGTGATTGAGTTAGGCGTGTATCGCTATCCAATGAGGGTGCTACTTGAATTGTTGTCCAAGCATTCATGATATTTTTTTTATTCTTACAGTACCTGGATATCCTAACTTGAAAATTTTATGAATTTCTCGGCTTGAACGGAGTTCGAGAAACCTGCACAGAAAGAGAATAATGAATAAAATTGGTGTCATTTCATAAAGTCATTAAATTAGTTGAATTATTTTTCGATTTTAATTAGAACTTAGATCTAAGTATGTGACATGCGAATATTTTGTGGTCCATTTTTTTGATTGGTAGTGTCTGTCTTTGTCAAATGAATTTATTTATTAATAGAAATGTGTAGGTGTCTTTATAAAAGGGAATTACGATCACCAATCAGTTTAAGTTGTGCAGAAATTCAAGCAATCTTAACTTGCTTACTTGTGGAAGCCAATCATGACGATGGCAACGCTTAAGTTGGCGAAGCTATGAGTAACCATGGCAGCCATGCCTCCATATGAATTTCTTAAGAAGAAGAGGAATCTGCAAAACAGAGCAGAAGCAACCGCCATGATGAGTCCTCGATCTTCGTTGCCACAAGCAACTCTAAATACAAAGTAGTAGGCAAATCCATAGACGACGCTGACCAAGACTCTTGAAATCTCATGAGGTCCCAAGAGGAGTGTTCTGTGAAGGTACATTCTGTAGTAGATTCCTTCCACGAAAGGATAAAGGAACACGAAAACTGCGGAGAAGAGGTAAATTTGGTGCTTGTTCTTCAGGTTATAGGCGAAAGGAATTGAATGATCCTGTGTGTACCACCAGTAAAACCCAACGGCGAGGATGGTAATTGGAGCGCCCCAGTTGAATCCTCTCCTGAATTGGCTCTTGCTATCAGGTGCTTCTGAAGCTACCAAGAACCCGAAATCGAATCCAAGGAGGAGTGAGATCAGGAAAGGGATACCAAAGAGTACAGCGCAGTAAATGATAGAGATGACTAACCAATTTTCTGCGTGTTTAAATGTCTGCCAATAGACGAGGACAGGAGCGACAATAGAAGCCAGTCCGACCACATAGAAAAGTGGGCTTCGGCGATCAATAAGAGGTTCCATCTTTCGATTATTTCAACTGAAATAAACTGCGAATATTTTTATCAATTATAAGAATTCAGTTGAACCTCGGCTTCATAACTAACTACTTAGTATAAATCTTAAATAAGAATCTGAATGCTTCGATTCGGAATTTTAAGATATTTCCCTCAAAATTGGCAAATTGTACATAAACAAGCGCTTGTATTTTCTTCCGAGTTGCTCGATAATCTTCAGCTAGTTAGTGGGATTGAGTTGTGTATTAAGTCTTGAGCACAAATCCCTTCCTTCCTTCTTATCAATCGAATCAAATACATTTATTAATTTCCAAGAGCTCTTGAAAATCTATGAGATGATACGCCATGATTGTATTAATTTGTTGCTGAAAAGTGAGATTCTGACTAGGTATATCACCACGAAAACATAAAGAAATAGAAGAGAACTTTTTCTTTAGAAACGAATTTGTCAGTTAGATGAATTATTTTCAGTTAGACCGCATAGTTAGGCTTTGATTCAGTATCATTTTTAATTCTGAAAGAATACTGGATTTGTTCACTCTTCGTCTCTACAACTTAAAATATTAAAATAAATCGCCGTTTTATCTGCAATTGTGTTGGTAGAATTCATTTGGAAATACAAGGCGCTTTGGATAGCATCAAGTGTTTGGCAACACTCTCGGAAAATTACGGCCTTCCCGTAAAATGAAAAACAAAAAAAAAATCTCTTTGTGACAATTTTCGTTTAAAAAAAAAAGAAAAAAGAAGACAAATTTTCTTCCCTTTTCTCTCTTCTGAATACATGTTAGTCTTGAAGCGTTGAAAATAGATTAGTTCAGAGAGGCTTTTGATTTTAGCTTCTGTCAGGCTCTTTCAAAAATGCAAAGAACCGGGCTGTAATGAACTTCGTCTCTGCTTAAATGTAATAGCCTCTACCAAAATCTATAATTGGCACGATAGTATTTATGCTCAAAAAAATTAAAATACTATCTTCAAGTATAATTTTGAACGAGTCCTACACGAAGTCCATTTTAATATGCATTAACATCCTCGAAACCAGCAAGTAGACAACTTATTGAAATAATAAAAGAGATATAGATAGACTATCTAATAGTATTTAAGGCGAATCTCTCTTCATTTGTTTTAATGAATATATTCATCACTATCATTATCGCTTATTTTTGAATAATCTAGATGCCAATCTGAAATTTAAATTATTGCTCATCATATGTTTAAAAACGATTTAATGCCTTACTGATAATATCCTCGAGAACAATATACCATACCGCCGCCATTATTATACTGATACTTGAATATATTATGCAGAAATTGTTAAATTGTTTCAAAGAGGAATATGTTTTCAATTGAGGAACAACATTACCTTATTCTGACTTTTTGTTACAAAATCTAAAGTTTTTGTTTAAAAAAAATAATTATCAAGTAAATAAAAAAAATTGATTCAAACTCACAATTAGGGCTACCAACATTATCAGAGATTTAATTTTGTCCAAAGAGCGGATACTCCTTTGCGAAAATTTGCAAACCTTTAAGTATATGTGGATGACTTTGTTGGAGAGTTAGTCTTTCATTCTAGGAAAAGAAATTCGAATTCTAGAATGTCTTTTACCTTGGATTCCACTTTATTGTTTCAAGCGACTGAAGATACAGTCCATAAGCAATCCTCAGGAGTCTGAATAAAAATAGTTTCTCATTCGGAGTATAACGAGTCAGAAAATTGAAACGCATTCTACACCTTATATTTGTTACAAAAATTCTGAAAACATTGGGAAAAGATAATCGAAGAGACGGTTTATACTGGATTTTGTATTAACTAATGTAAAATTTTTGTTGTAAAACGTTAATAACTTGCGAATCTTCAAAGACTAACTAAATCAGAGTACTGACGATCATCTCTTATTCTCGCATACAGCTACCAGCACAATTACAAAAGCTTGAAAATGAAATAGTTAATGATGATATACAGTATGAAGAAACTGAAGAAATAAACAAATTGCTCTTCACATGCGACGCCTCCTTGCTTGATAGTTCTGGTGTTCAATGGTTGAATGGCTCTGTTATTTCCATAACCACTAGCAGCGGCAAAGGTGCTGTTTGCCATCCACAAGGTGTTCATGTATGCCAAGTCAGTTTGGGAAATTGGCAAGGCTCCACTAATTACATACCAGTTTACAGTTTCATTGCAAGGCGGAGCTGTCAACGATCCTTGGTATGTGTAGTAGAGTACTGTTCCAGAGTCTGAGAGAGGGATCGCACCTTGAATAAGCGTTGAGAAATTAAGAGTTACGTTGGTGGTTTTATTGGTGCCAAGATTAAAAGGTGTCAGCACAGAAGAAGTATTAGTAGTTGTATTAGAGTTGGTCGTCAGCAAAAATGAAACCACAGCCTTGGTTCTGTTTGCCACTGGAGTAAACGAGCTCATGAGATCGAAGATGAACTGTAACTCAGCATCGTAACTTTGTCCTTGAAGAGTATGTTCAGAAGGAGAATGCAGTCTCCACATTGTCGAGTTATAACCAAGCAGGTTTCCATTGACGTCGGTGGCATAGAGCTGGCCGAAGGAAGCACCGCTACCTTGAATCGTATAGCTTGTATTGGTCATGTTAAAGGTGATATTCGAACCTAATTGAAGGTTGAACACCATTGAGGAATCGCAGGTGCCTGTGACTGACGTGATATCAATCGGAGACTGCTCAAGACCTCCACAATAAGTAAAACTGTCACGCCAAGCGCTGCCTTGTGTGCTGTAATTGTAAGTGTTTGTAGGCGCATACCCATATTCATTGAGGGCAATCGTAGCGGTTGCGGTTGTGGTGGTTGTTGTGGTGGTCTGCGAATAGACTTGGGAAATAGATTCGAACAGCACCACGATACAGAAGACAGTAAACGAAATTGAAGGTCTCATTTTTTTAGAGAGCGAATGAATTATTTTATAAATTATTCCGTCAAACTGATTTAAATTGTGTTTAATTCTCAGGCGTTATTGTTTTTTATAGATTTGATTTTTAAATCACAGTACATTAAACAGCCAGCTCTGCCTGATGTTAAAAGGCAGTACCTAAAAAAATTACTATGTGAGGTGAATGTTGAAATTCTCGACTTATTCAAGTGTGAGAAATCCATTTCATATCATAAGTTAATTGAAAAGACTCTCAGGCAAAAATGCGATTAAAGGGCAAATCCTTGGTCTCACAAAAAAGTCAAGAACGATCAATAAACAAAGAACTGAGATCCAAAACCTTCTCTCATGCGGAAAATTTCTATTTTTTTGTACAAAGAGATTATCTGAATTGGACAAAAAAATGATAATAATAGGAGCAGCTGTTATTGATTCATGAAGCGAAAAAGAGAAATTCTTCCCTTAAAAGTGAAGCTAACAAATTTTTCTCTCGAAGAAATATCCTAAAAGGAAAAGACAACTTTAGTTACTTTTTCTGTAACAAACAAAGTTCTCTGCAAAGGATTAACTTTCTTTCTAATCTCTCATCAAATTTCAACATCATTGAAAGGCCAGAGACTGTGAATGAATGCCGGAACTGCTGATTTCTTTGAGAAACAGTATGATAATCCAGTTTAAATTTTGCTATCTCTTCCTCTGCTGACAAGAGAACGTAAATTCGTAAGCCCTGAAGTAAAGTAGGGGCTGCTAGATCTATTTCTTTCTTTTTTCGAGATGCAGTACATGAAACTTGCCTCTATTTAAATAAACCAATGATGAGAATTCAAGGGCTTTTCCTGCTGATTAAAATAATAAAAAAGGCTTTAAAAGGTATTTAAAAAGCACTAAATTTACGAAAATAAAATATATTTCAGATCAGACAGTTAGTTATAAGCTTCACAGCAATTCAAAAAGTATTTCTATAACTTTAATCTATCTTCTCCACCCGTCAAAAGAGAAAGAAAAGTATTTTTCCTTGAACTTCATTCTTAGCTTTTAGGCTTTAACGGTGACTTGGATCTATGTAAATTGATTTTTCCATTAGAACTCAATATTTTCGATTATTTACTCATCATGGCTGTTGGAAGTCAGAGTTTTTATTCTCGTTAAAGGACCCAGCTGAAAATCGATCGAGCCAGAATCCGATTCATCGGACTCCTCCTGGTATCCCACATTGAGTTTATATTTCTTAAGCTTTTCTTCGATTTCTTTGCGCATCTGTTCTCTACGAGTACATGAAAAGCTATTTCAACATTTTGGAGTGAACTATTTTACTTCATTTCTTCTGCAGCTCTCTGATTATCTGCATCTAGGATATCAAATCTATTCGTTTCAAATTTAAAAGATTCTTCTTTATGAAGATGCTTCATAATTTCTTTCACTTCCTCTGATAGAAGGTCTTTATTTTCTTGCTGATCCAAGAATGGTTCAAGCTCTTCTTTATCAAGGAATGCTTTTGAACTCGTGCGGGTCAGGTCTATTTCCAATTCTGGAAGGATAGGAGCTTCCTGTTTCCTTATGTTTATCCAATCTATCCCCTGAAACCACGGATGTTTCTTTATCTCGTTAACACTATTTTCTCCAAGTCTCTTCTCATGATCGATAGTGAGCAATTTCTTGATAATGTCTACGGCTTCCTCACTGATCATACTCTCCCATCCTAAAATATAAAAAAGAGATATTCCGATTTTTTAGAAAAAAGCCAGCTTTTTTGAAGAGTTTTTACCTTCTGGGAGTTGATCCCATGGGATTCTGAGGTTTAGAATATTATCATAAATTTTTTCTACAGTATCGTCGTTGAATGGAGGAAAGCCAGTTAAAAATTCGAAGATCATGACACCCAGAGACCACCAATCCAAAGATTTATGAGAAATCGAGATTCCTTTGATGATTTCAGGCGCCATGTAATCTGGGGTACCAACCAATCGATTCGGGCCTTTCTTCATAGATTTCTTCGGCTGCTTTTTGTCAAGCTCATCGCCGCCATCTTCATCGTTGAAAATGGAGTCTTTAATTCTAGAACCTCTTCTTTCATAAATATCTTTCGGACCTGTACTAATTCTATCTAGTCTCGTCAAAGACGTTCCTTTCTCCAACCTCACAAGCGATGATCGCTGCTCTTTGTCTAATTTGGTGAGAGAGGGCTCTTTGTCTAACTTCGTTAGAGATGTATTATATTTCTCGTTGTAGACGATATTCCTTTCAATCCCAACTTCAGGAAGTTTATCCAAAATGTTCTCAATTGACGCAGGCTGTTCTGGCTCTACACCTCCAGCATTTACTTGTATCAACTTTTGTTGGACACCTGTTTCAGAGAGTCCAAAGTCTGTAAGTTTAATATGTCCATGGGCATCAAGCAAGATATTATCAGGTTTCAAGTCTCGATGGACAATACCCAGACCGTGCAGATACTCAAGAGCCAAAATTATCTCTGCAATGTAAAATTTCGCGACGTCATCTTCAAGACATCCGTAATCTTGGAGGATATGAGAGAAATCTCCTCCCATCATATATTCCATGACGAAGCATAAGAACTGCTGATGGACGAACGTGAAGATAGCTTTAACAACAAAGTCACCCGAGAGCATATCGAAAACTTTCTTTTCTTTCTTCAAATTTTCTACATTATGAAATTTCCTATTTTGCTTTGGAATGATGATGAGTCATGGCTTGAGAGGACGTTTTTACATTTTCTCCGATGTTAATAATCTTCATAGCATACACATCTCCCGTTGATATTCTCTTCACAAGGAATACTTTGCCGTAAGCACCCTTTCCAATCATTTTGATAAACTTGAAATCTTTGAGTCCGATGAAGTTTCTGAAGGAAGATAATTAATTAATAAATCGTAGAATGATATTGGATTTTACTCAGGCTCGACTGTTGAAGAATATTGGATTTGCGAATCACTTGAATAGCCCGTCGTGATTGTCACTGGTTCGAAGTCAGGTACAGAAGTAAGATTTGTGGCTGCATCTGGCGTATGAGTTTGGTTAGGTTCCTTTTGTTCCTCCATGAAAATAACTGATTTCTTTACAGTCAACTTGGAATTTGGAGCTCTTTGCTTCTGTAATAGTGTCAGATGGAGGTTTTGCTGTCTCAACAGGCTTGCTACAAAATTCTTGTTCTTCTTCACCTCTGTCGATCTTCTTCTTCGACGTTTTCTGCTTGGCGTTTTGCCTCCATTTTCGTCATTTCTCAACAGGTTGACGCTCAAGTCCTTTGCTTCATCCATGAAAATCTTTTTTTGAGTCTGAAATCTCCCTTTTTTCGCGTTGAACGTTGCTACGATCCCTCTTCCTTGGATGAGAACATCGAGCATTGTAGACCTCCGATGGCCAGTTCGTTGAGACTCTGCATTCGTTGGGCTACTTTCCTCGACTTCGGACTTCGAGCTCTGAGAGGATGGCTGCTTAAACTTAACCCCAATTGAACTCAACATAGGGCTATCATTTCCAATTTCTGATTTTTGTTCATCGTTAGCGCCATATTTCGAATTTAGTTCTGGCACAGTTAGATCTGCGGTAGAGTCGATAGAGCTTTCCCTCTTACCGAATGTACGCGATCTGAGAAAAGAAGGCGCATCAGCCATATGCGGTTTTGAGTGGGATGCCTTCAGGAGAAGAGTCAACTCTGTTTCGGGGTTTGTTTTGTGTTGTTGATTTTCAAGGTGATCATTATTCAGATCAGAAAGTTCAAGGTCTCGAAGGATCTGCATATTTGTGGCTGAAGTGCGATTCACAGCAATGATACCATTTTTTGGAGTGGTTTCTTCTTTTTCTGCACTGCCCTCTTGTTTATCAGGCTGGTTTTCGGATTTCGATTCGGAATTATTTTCATCATCTAAGTTTAACTCAGGTTGGTCTTTGAAAATAACAGTGGCCTTTCGTTTGTGACGCTTCTTCTGACTCTCTCTTTCTCCTCCTTTTTCCTGATTCTCTAACCAATTTTCTGGTTCGTCAAATGAAGATGATGTTAGGTTAGAGTAATAGAGTAAGAATTTACCATCAGCTTGTGGATTAGCTTCATTCTGCTCGGGCTCCTGGGAAGTTCTTTTATGCTCAGAGCTAAAAAGCGACTTTTTCGTAGGAGAACTTTTCTTCAGGCCATCATAGCTTGGAGAGTTCAGAGTTGAGTTGCTTTTACTGGACGGGTGTGGAGATGACTGATTCCAAATTAAAGGTTCCAAATGTGCAGGCTTCTGCAAAAGCCCAGTGTAAGTAGTGTCTCGTCTTGAGGTGCCAGGATTTCGAGTTCGAATCTCTTTAGGCTTGTCATTTCCTTCAAGTGCATCAAGCTTCTTCTGAGTCTCAGATAATTGTTTGGTCAGTTCAGTCCTCATCTAATCAGTCGATCGTTGATATCAAAAATCATCAAAACTTAAATACCTCAATGTGCTCGAGGAATTTGTAACCTATTTTAAGGGATTCCTTCTTCGTAACGTTTTTCTCATATTCTTCCATATTGGACTTAAAATCAGTCACAATAAGAGTCATTTCTACAAAAAAATTGTTTTAACAAATTGCCAAATCACAACTGATACTTTTGTTGTAGAAGTCCTGAGATGTGATGAATTTTCCAATCTCTTTGATCACTTCACACATTTTTATCACCTGCCTCTTCTCGTCGATTTCGGTTTTAAGAGATTTTAGTGTATGGTACATTTCTTGAACACGGTTATGTGTTGATTTTAGCCTCTCTGTAGAACGGCGACCCATTATTGGAGTTTCTTCGAGAAACACGGTCTTATGCCTCGCCTTAGTAGCAGGAGTTTCATCGCTGATTTTGGTAGTTTCTCCTCCCTCTCCATTCTCTAACTGATTAAATGGCTTCTTAAAATTAGCTGTTTTTGATTTGTTGTGATGATAAGACGGGTTCTTCACAACAATGGAGTCCGTAAGCTCATCAATTTTTCTACTGCTAAAATTGAATTTGTCTGAGAGAATTTTTTTCACATCAACATCATTAGGAGTTTTTGAATGGAAAATCTGCGTCGATTTCGCTGAATCAACTCTCACTTCTTCTTCAGGAGAAAAACAATCATCATAGTACCCACTTTGTTTCATAGAGGGAAACGCAGAGCTCAGCATAATGTCATCCCAATTTTCGTATCCTTTGGTTATCACAGATTTTCTTTTTGTGCCAAATCTTTGTCCAGATTCATTCGATTGCTTTTTGGACCCTACGCTATTTAGCCGCTTTCGGAAATCTCTCCTCGGAGCGAGCTCAGGGTTTTCAGAACGAACTGCTGTGATAGTTAGAGGTTCGTCTAGACCATCATTAGAGAAAGAGAAGTCTTCGTGCCCATCTGTAGTTAAATTTAGGGGTAATTTTAGTGACAGTTTTCTGCTTTCACTCTCTTCAGTCAAGGGCATCTGACTTTCTGATAAAATTTTAATAGAAGAACTCTCAGAATCATTTCTCAGCAAATTCATCTCGATAGGCACTCTCGGTACGGTATTCAACATATTTTGAGATCCACTAAAATTGCTAGCCATGACTTCATCCTCTTCTTCAGGAATGGCAAGGTCCTTCTCAAAATGATAGTTAATTGTTTTGGACTTCATGAGAGTGCTCCTTTTAGATTTCTTTGTTTTCGAGACTATTTTCTTATTGCTTGGACTAGTTTCCGAGAGTTGCTCAGAAGACTGTTGTTCTACATTTTCAATCGTATCCAGCCTGGTAGGTATATCTTGCTGCTTTCTATTGAGTGCCGGCTCTGCATGGTCGGTTTCTGACTGAGATGCTGAAACACCTTGAACGGTTTGCCTTTTTGCCTCCCTCATTCTCTTTTCGCGGATGGTCCTTCGCGAAGGCTTGCTTCCTTTTTCTTCTTTCTGTTTCGGATTTTCTAAGAGCGATGATAATTTGGCCTTGACTTTTTGAAAATTTCGTCTTGCGATTTAAATAAGTTAAGGATAGATGAAGCAGTAAAAATCGTACATTGCGATGACATTATTTGTGCTGAGCCCTCTTGAAGTTTGCAGCGCTTCGAAGATATCATTATTAATCTTGCTGTTCATATTAGCTATTTTTCTGTTTAGTTCATTCTTCTCGCGACAATTCGTGGAATGTTCAGGAAGTTTTTCGGCAACAATTTGCGCAGCGCATATTTTACAAGGCAACTTCGAATTTTTGAGTTTTATACTAAGGTCGGCCTCTAATTCTTTTCTTTTTTCTTCAATTATCTTTCTATAATGCACAAGTAATCCAATGAAATTCTGTAACATTGTTAGGATGTATTTAATACTTCTTTTGCTGGAAACTCCATTTTTTAGTCCTTTGTGTTAGGTGGTGGGTCAGCGCGGTTACTTTAACATTCAAAAAATTTGTGTCCTCTTCTCGATAATTATTTAGCTCCTTTTCTACAAAATCGAGCAACTTGTCTGCCGTTTTCACAGGCTCAAGCTCCGATGTAAATGAATCTCCTAATGAGGATTTTGAACTTTAGTATCAAGTGAGGGGGTACCTCTTTTTAAGTTTTTCTCTGAACGAAAGTTGGTTTGTAGTCCAAAATCAGACGAAGGAGCACGCTTCTTCAAAGGTTTTATAGCAGCAATATCTTCATTTTGCAAAAGATCAGACAGTCCCATGCATTGAAGCACTTTCTCTTTAACCTCTCCTTTGAACAAATTAGCTACACAAGAGAATAACATCAGAAGGCAATTGCAAAAATAATTTACTTAGCTGAGCGTAGTTAATATCATAGCCAAGTCTGCAAATAGTATATTTCGCTCGAGATATGATATTCGCTATTTCTCTGATCAAAACCTCAGTAAGAATGCGATTCAAACAAAAACTCGTACCGATGAAAGCTTGAGTCTTCTTTTTCGTGCTCAGGTTTCTTTTTGAAGTAAAACGATTGTCTTCGATTCTCTTCACTGTACTCTAATTCATTCGTGTTTGGGTGCAAAGACTCCGCTTTGGCTCCTAAGGAGGACTCTTGAGTTGGTGCCACTAATATATGTTCATAGAAGTATATCTCGAGTTTTTCAATTTCAGCTAGGATCATCCTGTACTGATTATTGAATTTAAGATCATGCACTGATGCTGAAGTAAATAGTATAAGCACCCTGGCCAGACTTTGGAGCAAGAATTTCTAATATGATATTGATATAATTTTGGAATTATTGCGTAATGTACTAAATTTTCTTGAATTTCTTGCTGATATATGCGTTTGATTTCATTGATGAGAGTGTTGAAGTTGTAATCAGCCTAACAAGTCAGTGAATCCCTTTGTCCATTTTAAAATACAAGACTTACCCACTTTTTTCCTATTTGAAGAGTGTGCTCAATGATTCTGCGTTGACACAAATCAATAACATTGGAACGAGGCTCACAAGATGCATGTTTAATAGCACGAGTTGGTCCTGGAAAGGAAAAATTTGGCTGTGATTCATCAAGAAATTCAGTGATGAATTTTTCAGATGCTGGAAAAGATAATCTGCGGTCAGGCTGTCCTCGCGTGATTTTATCTTGCATCGGATCAAAGTTGCTGCCCAAACTAACACTCTCTGTGCGTGTTAATCTCTTTGATGCTAATCTCGAACGACTTATCGCTGATTGTTTGGAATGAGCAGTCTCAGGTTTAAGCGAGTAAGCATTGCTGAGTTCCTCTGAATCACTGAAGCATTCCTTGGATTGTAGCAGGTGACGCAGAAATGGTATTACATCCATCTCTGAATCTGTAAATTAACCTTACTTAGGATAATAAAAATAAACTCTCTCTATATATGTTTTTCAGACAAGGTACTCTTTTTTTATCTTAAAAACATTGGCAAATTGTTAGAATTAGCTGATAGTGACCGCTGGATGCCTAAGCACGAAATGTGAGTCGAGCTTCGAATGACAGAGTAAACATCAAACGAAATGGAAAAAAACTGATGGACATGCAAAAGAGAGTACATCAATATTTCTATGCTATAAATGAATCAGCCTCGATTAAGGGGAATAGCCAATGATCTATTCTATGTTTTGCTTCATAGGAAAACACATAATTGAAATTTCAGAACTATCGGCTCATTGAGATTCTTAAAAGGCAGGGCCTTGGTGTTCTTTAGTTCGCTGACCTTCAGAAAGTGACTTTAAATTATTATAAAAGGCTAGTCCTTATCTCTCTCTAGAATTTTATGATACTTCTCGGCTTGATACTAATATCGTGTTGAGGAATTTGATTCATATTCGAGAAATATTTTCGTCATTTATTAGTGATTTATCAAAGCAAGTGAAAAAATAACCCTTGTTTGTGAATATAGGGTGTTTTCATTTCTTTTTGTTAGTACATCAGAAATTTGGGAATTCTAAACTGTTGTTATTTATTTTCTGTGTATTCGTGGGAATTATTTGAATTGTTTCACTCCTGCATTTACTTGTCTGTCTTTTTATAAATTTAATTTTCTATGTTAAATGTAACACCTGTGCCAAAGGAAAATAGTTCTCTTCATATTTTTAATACCTTTATTTCTGATATACGATAAGTTTATTTTTGAAAACAAATACCTTTGCCTGTTTCATATCTCTCTTCAATATACCTTATAAATAATCTAAAGTAATATTTCTCTTTTCTACCTTTACAAAGAGGGTGATCCTCGAGATTTCAAAAACATTTATTGATCTTTATTCTTCAATTTGAATAATACCAAGTTACAATGCTCCTTGTATCGAACAAACCCATTATTTTCAATCTAATTAGTTTCAAGTTTTTCATGATTATTTTAAAAAATGATTATTAATTAAGAGTCATAAATTTTTTTGAATTGAAGTTATTTAATAATTACTTTTTGCTAGTCTTACAGTTTAGACATGTCCTCGAAATTAATAAGACTCATAATTGAAAATGCTATGAGTTTATAACAATAGGTGACTACTTAGCTTAGGAATTTACTATTTCGAAGTGAATACTATTTTATTTAAGGCCAGTGGCTAACAAATACGAAGCTGGTGTGTTCTTGGTTGGTATTGGTTTCTAAATCAAAACTTTTACTATGGAGTCCTAGTCCTAACTCCAACAAGAAGTTTCAACCAGTATCAACAAAAAGGCCGCAAATATTATGGATCCAAAAGCAAGACAGCATTTTGCTAATATTTTTAGATCAGTGAAGAGTCCAACAATTTCCAAAAATTCTGAAGAATATTAATTCAGGATTTGTCAACAATTTAGAATGTTGTGGTAACAAAGAGCCAATTCGGTGGAGCTCAGTCTTGTTTGTATTGTTCCCTCGGTATAAATATAATCTTCCGAAGTCTAAGACTCTGGTTACACTAGATTTTGAAAGTTCCAAATCGGGTTCTTAATTCTGTCTCTTTTTTTGACATATCCCAACTAAACCAGGTTCATGAAACAACGGAACCTGAGCCTTCAAAACTTTATTACATTTTTATTCAGCCTAATTTTCCGATTCAATTGGTCACTTGTGAAAGACCTTCACTTTGGAGATAGTTTTAGCCTCAGGACGAATTGGAGATATACCAGTATTGCCGCAATCTTCGAGAAAGGAAAAAAAAATTTGGTTGTTCACTATAGAGGTCCTGGCGTTTTCTTTCTAATTATTATTAACATCCTTCAAAACTTCTTGAAAAGAAAATTAACTTTGATATTCAAGCCGAATTTCAAACACTAAGACGAGCAACAAGCTGCTTTAAAAAGTTCCAAAAAGCTGCATCCCAACTCAAAAAACCATAAAAATTGACAAATTGGGCTGAAATTAATCCAATCGTTTTGGACGGTTTTTTTTGCCTAATTCGACTTCTTATTTTCTGTTGGTCCTTTGGTTATTTTGTAAAGTATAGAGAAGTTTGGGAAAGAAACGTTTGAGATAAAAGCCCTACAAAGGCCGTGAATCGAAGCTGTTGGTATGGTTAATCCATATCGGACCTCAGGTCGTTTTTTTTGTTGCAACGGACAGCACTTCGTTTTGATCCTAAAATCAAAATTCCTGAATGCAATAATTATTAAATCTTTTTTGTTCCGAATCTCACCAAAAGTCTCAGAAAATGGGAAACGAATGCTGTGCTGGAAGAGAAAATAAGAAAAGAGTATATTTTTTCCAGTGGTACTGTTGTCTCACTCACCTGACTAGACCCCGCTACCGCTTCATGCAAGACTAAATGATGAAGAAGAAATTAAAAAGATAACATTATACATCAAGCAAGCATTCGAAGCTGCAGACAAAAACCATAATGGCAAGCTTGAATTTACTGAGCTCTATGACGTTACAGCCCTATCACATGAATTCTCTGGACTGCCAAAACCAGATGTAGCGGATGTAAGAAGAGTGTTGGAACAGGGTGATACCAACCACGATCACGTGCTTTCTCTTGAAGAATACACCCAGATGGTTCTCAAACACCTCCGTGAGACTGCTGAAATTGAGAAAAAGAAAGCGGAGGAAGCTGAGAGATTGGCAAAAGAACAAGCTGACAAGGAAAAAGCAGAAAAAGAAGCTAAAGAGAAGGCTGAAAAAGAAGCTAAAGAGGCCAAAGAGAAAAAACAAACTCCTGCAACAGGTCATCATGACCATCCTCATGACCATCATCATGACCATCCTCATGACCACCATCATGACCATTCTCATGACCACCATGATCATCATCATGATCAGCATGACCATCCTCACCATGACCAAAATGATCATCATGATGATGATAAGCATGAGCATGATCACCCTCATCATGACAAACCGCTTGAAGGCAAAATCGAAATGGCATAACAAAAAAACAAAAAATCTCATAATGGTCAAGGTCATACAACCAAAATCCAAGATTTTCATCCTAATGTTTTATCACAAAACAATTGACACAATTGATTGATCGTCCATAAATTTGTCTCCATAATTCTAAACTCGCGATTTATATTCGACATAGTAGCAGCAGAGTTAATTTGTGATTCCGTCTAATTGTCAAGCGATATCTTTCATTCTAGTCCTGTTCCATTAAACTATAAGATAATCGTTAAACAGCTATAAACTAAATCAAACACTGATTGAACCAACCGACCTCTGATTTCACATAAAAGGTCTACCTTCTGCTCGAAGACTATTTCTTTCCCTTCATTCTTAAGAGATAGTCTCAGCTAGTATGCTTTTGTGTCCTTCAATCTCAGCATGTGCATATATGAGAAGTGAGTTATTTCCTAATACTATTAGTTGGCATGATTCAAGCAATCAGTAAGCTCATATTTGAATGCTTTTTATTTGAAGGTATTGCTAATCATGACCTCAGTATTTTAGTCACATTCGAAATAGGCAGACTGAGCACTCTCTGCAATGAAAACTATTTTGACCTCACAAGACCTTGGACATGGAACCATGAGGTTTAGCCAACATTTTCTGAGTAATAAATTAGATATAATTAAATTTTATCAATAGTAAATAAGATCTGTACTGATCCTTCCTCCAGATGAACCAATTCTCTTCGTGTAAAATATTTCTTTCTCCTCATCCCGGTTGACTCACCCTTCAACAAAGCAAACTCCGATCCCCGTGCGTTACAAACAGAAATTCAGAGACTAACAGCTTTAGCTCAAAATCAAGCTATTGAAATTGAGGAACAAAGAAAGAAGATCCAAGAACTCGAAAACTTCAAGTATGAGCAATTAAGAGAGCTCCAGCAACAGTTTGAGAGCATTAAGAGCTCCAGCATTGTGAGTTAAATAGTGAGCAATCTTAAAATAATATTATTGCAGGACTCTAACACCGTTCAGATCAGATTCAATGCTGAAAGAGCATCCTACGAGAGTCACATAAGTCAGCTTCAGCTCCGGATTAAAGATCTTGAATCTCAAGTGAACCTCTCCGTAGCAGAACGAGATAGATTGAATGCTTCCAACAATCAAAGGCTCGCGGAGAACGATTCTCTCATAAAAAGAGTTCAGGAACTCGAAGATTTCTACAAAGTTGCCGAACTTCAGTCCCAACTTGAATTCTACAAGGCCAGCAGCTTCGTATTACTCTTCATATCAAAGCAGTCACATTAAATTTTTTTAATAATATTAATCAGGATGTCAAACAACTTGCTATTCGATATGGAGCTGATAAAGCAGCTGATCAAAGTCAAATCAAACAATTGAAGCAAATGAACGAAAATTACAAGAATGAACTACAGAAAGTATACGAGCTTATGAGTCAAAGAAAGAACGATTATGATCAGCTCCAGCAACAGGTTAGCTCCTTTCTCCTGGAAAATCTAATGTTTTGCCTTCCAGTTTGAAAAATTGAGAAAAGAGATTGAAGATGTCTCAAAAAGGAACAGAAGTACCGCAGGAGTTGGAATTACTAAGGAGAGATACGAAGCTCTCATTCAAGAGAATGACCAACTGTAATATTCTGATTGAGTGCCTCGTTGCTTGATATTTATGGACCAGACGAGCAGCAAACAATGAACTTAGATCTCAACTGGAACTCAACTCCTCAAGGCTGACAGAAAAAGGAAAAGAGCTTGTTTCGCGAATTCAAGAGCTTGACGGTTTGAGGAGACAATATGAAAGCGCTATCCAGAGTTTAAGCTCGAAGGTTATTCCTCATATCTACTATTGTTTAAAATACATGAAAAACTTTATTTAGATTGGAAGCACATCGAATACAACCACACAGCAACGATATTACTAAAATTGTGGCCTTCCTATCTTTTATCTTGCTTCTTCGCCAGATTGAGGCTCAAGGAAACGACTTACATAACAAATCAGTTAGTTTATCAAAATATATTTTGAATATCAAGTAAGAAATTATAGAGAGAGAGAAGGGAAAGATATATATATATGTTGATGGATAGAATTAGAGATAGAAACTTATGGAGCATTTACTTCTTTCTAAATCTTACAAAGGTCCTTGAATAGAACGACTATCATTGAGGCAGTCTGTTGTTAAAGGATAGTTTTGTTTAACATTGAAATCAGACTTAATTACTCAATAACATCAACCAAAAGAAAGTAATGAGCACATGAATACTCTTCAAAATTAACCAGATGAGGTCAAAATAAATATAAATTTAGTCCTATTCTCTTTAGACAAGAAAAAGAAGGGAAAACGCCCAGAAACTCAAATGTGAACTGAGAGAGTATATTTTTCAAAGTGTGAGATCTATGAGATGTTCGCTCAGAAAATACAAATCATGTTGCAAGGTCAAATAAATGTTATGTTTTGCACTGCTTCAAATCGAAATAACCTCAATTTAAAACAACGATAAAATTGCTATGTGAATATTAAATTGCTAGGTTACTTAAAGGGACTCTTCGAAAATTTCTCAAGATTCTATCTATGATTAAAGACAAAAAAAAAAAGAGAGGGCAATCGAACTTTTCAAAGGAATAGTTTTCAGGTGATCGATTCAATCGCTGGTGAAATTAAGGAAATAGCTTTATTTTTTCATAAGTAGTCTGATTAATTCATAGATGCAATTTTATTTAATATCTTCATAATAACATTTTTTTAATTTTTCACATTCCTTATTTCTGTTCAAATTTTATTTTGGCAACATTTATGGAAATACAAGCCTTCAAATTTCTTGATGAAACGATGATAAAATCAAAAAACAAAAGTGATATAAGAAAACCCTCGCAGACATTATATGAAAAAACCATCTGAGCTCTTCTGCACTCTAGAAGTCAGGTAAATAAACCCGTTATCTGCATAATTAGAGTAATTTTGTTTTCTGAACGCAATTTTATCAAAGTTATATTTCCGATAAAAGCAATAGCTTTTTTCTTCAGATTAAATATGTTAAAATCGCTAGTTCAGAATCAGTGGAAGCTAGCAAGAGAAGATTCCATTTCAAGTTCCAGTGAGCCTCGACAGAGAAGAGGGAGCTTTCGAGATCATTTCGTTAAATTTAAAATCCTCAGAAGCATAACCAAAGCACCTCCTCCTGAACCAAAGAAACTCGACAAAAAAATTTCCAAAATCATCGAGAAGAATCCCAAATGCCAACAATATTACTTGAAATTCCAAAGCTGCCAGAAGTATATATACCTCTTGGTAGAAGATTCAACGTCTTCAATGCTCGCAAATATATTTTACTTTGTGATCGTTTTTTCGGTGCTGTTTACAACGATTGACTCCATTGTGACTAGTTCTATCGGCACAAATAACGTCTTGGAGGGTCTTGAACTTGCAGTTTCTTTAATATTCGTTTTGGAATATACCCTCAGAGTCGTTTCGGCATCTGCATTCGGAGACTCCACCCTCAAAATAATGCTTCGTCCTTTTATGATAATTGATTTACTCGCTTTAACGCCGTTTTTCTTGGAGCTAGGGTTTCAAACACTGATATACGATCCAGAAGATAACACAAAATTGCTCAGAATATTGAGATGGAGCAAAGCTTTAAGAGTTTTCAAACTTGGAAGGTACCTGCGAGACACTCATGTGTTTTCGGAAGGGATGAGAGCAAGTCTGGGATCGTTTGGATTCCTGACTCTCCTAATTGCTGTTGTAAACATCGTTGGTGCAACTGCAATTTACTATTCTGAGAGAGAATGGCTAGGCTTAGATTTTGTCCATCATCCTGAGCAGCGAATTCGAACGATGGCTGATGCGATGTGGTTTGTGCTGGTCACGTTAGCAACAGTGGGTTATGGCGATTATACCCCTGAATCTATTTTAGGTAAAGCAATAGCATCGGTGCTGGCTGTTATCGGAATGCTTATTTTTTCGCTGCCCATTGCTATCCTCGGAAACAATTTCCAGAACACATATGCACAACAGACCGAGGCTGATAAGATTCAGGCGTATAAAACAATGAAGTTTGAAGGCGATCAAAAAAACTTAACGGATTCACAGAAAGAGGTTCGTTTTATGAATGAGAGGATTCGTTCAATCGAAGCCACGAATAAAACCATCATAACAATGCTTACAAACAGCGAGGTTCTCTACAAGCAAGTGGCCAAGGACCTCAAAAATCTCTATGAGTCAATATATGCGGATGAAGATACACTTGCAAAAAAGGCTAAGAAAGAAGAGGTTGTTGAACATAAAGGTTCTCCATTCTTGAGCTCCAAGATCGACACGAGGATCAAACTTTACGAAAAGCTGAACAGAGCAAAGCGAAAAATTAATCTTGCAAATATTTTTCAAAAGCCAACTACAAGTCAAGTTACAGGTGGCGATGAGACAGCAGTCAACCTCTCCAACGATATAATCGAGGACGCAGCCCAAGAGGAAAAAACTGGAATGCTAAATCGCAATAGACCCAAAAAGACTGCTCCTCCTAAAGATCTGAAATCCAAAATGACCAAAGTTTTGTCTTCAAAAATTGACCTTGATGCTTCTGACATCATTGAAACGGATTTAGGGCCACCTCCTAATGATGTTCCTAGCATGGCACAGTGGATAAAATCGAAAAAGAAAGATATTGGTCCAACCAAATTAGACGAAAGTGCTGATATAAGTTCACAAGACATTAGTGAACTCCCTCCTTGTCCAAAAAAGAAAAAGACGAGAGCATTTATGAAAAGCCACAGTGTGAATAACCCGAATCAATTCTTAACTTACTATGTCCAAAACCTTAATTTTATTCCATTGGAGCTCATTGGAGAACTGATGGGGAGCGGTTCTACCAGTAGTGATAGTGACAGCGATAGTGATTCTACCGAGTCAGACATCAAGAAAAATGCTCCCCGAACTCGCCGAGCCTCAGTTTCCGGAGAAACTAAAGTGAAATTCAAACTCCATGCATCTCCAGAGCAAGGCAGAAAGCAACAGAGAAGAAAGACCCGCATAATCGATACCACTAAAAAAGGAAAAATAGTTCCAAAAAATTATGATAAAAAACTCTGGGAACTGAGTGGAAAAATTCTGGAAAGAATGGATGCGAAAATGAAACTTGAAAATTCTCTGTCAGCGCTAGAAAAAACAGTTGAGAGGAACCACGATGCTGGGGAAATTGATCGGCAAATTGCTGCTGCTCAAGAGGAAATAAAACGTCTACTAAACCTCAAAAAAGAGAGAACCCAGATGCTAACATTTTCAGGACCTGCGTTAGATATGGGAGGAGCTCTTTTTAAAACACAGCAACATCATATGAATGATAGTTCTATGGAGATAAATATTAGTATAGACGAGAAAAACCCAAAAATCGAGGCTTTTCGGCATGCTCGGGCCCATATGCATGATTTTCATATTCCTATCATCAAAGAAGAGGACGAAATTCAACATCCTACGGGAAATGCGACTCCAATAACTATGCGAGAACATCCAAGAGTTGCTCAAAAATCTCCTGATAATCAGAGACAGTCACGTTGGAAAATAACTGGAAATTCATTATTCTCATAATTCAGCAAAATTTATACCGAGTACTGAAATTAATTGGAATTATTAGTTAATAACTAAAGAATTTCAAATTACATTTCAGAAAACTTATAGAGATCTTGAACCAGAAATTTGCCATAATTTATGGAATGTTGAAGTAAAAAAAATTTTTTTACACATTTAACAATTTTGTTATTCAATTTCTTTTGTTGCAAATCGACCGCTTTGACAACGAATTATCACTGCTGTTAGGAAACTATATAACATTTTTGAAAGTTCATTTTATCTATTTGTTCAAACCTTTTGTGGTTATTCTTTCCAAAACAAAAAAAGAGAAAAGATCTGACTTGATTGAGTGATTGAAATAAAGGCCGAGCCGATTTTAGTTGGTAATTTATAGCTATTTTTTGATAATCCTAAATATGAGACAACGCCGCGCTTATCACCTCATTCGCTCAGAATAATCTGTTCGCTATTTCGAATTCTCAACTATTGAAGATTAATTTACTCTTTTTACATCATCTAATATATTGATTCTGAAATTTTGGAGCAAACACTCATCCACCCCCACCTAAGACTCTGCTGCCAACAACAATGCGGGTCTCAAAAACAATTATTTCATGAGATTGATGGCTAGAATTAAAATAGAGATAAACCAACAGAAAAGCTCATCAAAGAAGAAATGCCTTCAAATAAAACAAAAAATGAAAATCAACTATCTAGTTGAATCTCGCTTCTCTGTTTGACTGAGTTACGCAGCAAGTGACTCCCTTCGATGAGCTGAGATCCTGTATCTTGCTTATTCACACCCAAATTTCCAACAATTGTGTATCTGTCTAATTTTTCTGCAGCTGAAATATTGAAGTCCAATAACTCAAGCCAATAAAAATCTTCTTCCATCTTCCATTTGTAGTTGAGCCTGAGATAAATGTTATTGTTTTCATTTTCTAAGAAATTTTTCAGTTTCTTCTTGATAGTGTTTTCAAAATGGATAAATTTGGGATAGGTAAATATGTTAATCGTGACAACTGTCAGTGTGATGATCATCGAGGTGACGAGTAATCCTATTGTTGCCCAGAGAAGGCTCTCTTGTTGAGTTCCATAAATCATGATGACCAGCAAAATGAATGAAATTATAATGAGCAAAATCGCAAGGTAAAGTAGTTTTCTTGTGTACCTGTTGTATTCGATTTGCTCTTCTCTTTTTTTGATTTTCCAAACTCCTTCAATCACTCTGTTTGCTCCCTTGACTGTCGCTTCAAACATATCTTTAGTCACACCTTCAAGGATGAATTCGGTTGGATAGGAATTGGTTTTGAAACCAAGGCCTCCTTCGCTCGGTTTTACAATAATTCGAGTTGGTGTACTCTTCGGGATCTCAATGTGCTTGAGTTTATCTGCCCGAGTGAGGAAACTTTTAGGGTCTATACCACGCTTTTGAGTCTCCATGAATAGGTTAAAAATTATTCCTCTAATTTTAAAACGAGAACATAACCTCAAGATCTCTGTCAAATCTTTGCTCTCTCTGTGTATAAAAAGCTATAGATACTTCATGGCAAACTTCAAATTTTCATATAATAGGACTAACTAGGAGCTTAATCATCACAAATTGCAGGTAAAGATTACAATTGAAATTTCAAGTCAGGATTGAGATCTATTTTTGCTTGCAATAGGAGATTAGCCGTTCAGCTCGTTGATGAAATTCATTGATGAGAGAAACTAACGATTCCAGCAAATCCAAACGACAGAAAACTGATTTTGCCATTTCGATTTGGGATGTGAAATATCAATTACTCAATTACATACCTCGCTAATTTTGACTACCTCGCAAGCTTCTCAATCACGATGAATGACTTGTTTACTAGAATATTGCCCGATTTCAGGTGTCAGTTGTTATTATTATAATGAAATATAAACATATAGAAGAAGAAATGTAATTCTTCTCATTAAAATGCATGAAATTTTATAAAGAGATACACATGATGAATCTATTGTTATTGTTGTACATACTCTGGGAGAAGCTCGGAATTTCTAAGACAAGGCGACTCTTTTTTTGTCAGCCTATTGCATTAATTGATGTGTTACTGTAAGAATTGTCTCTCTCGATTCTATTCTTGTACAATTGGTTTGTTCCAATATTCTTTAAGGCCGGAACATATCTGCGGTGTTTTACCCGAACAATAACAGGTCCTTCGATACCTTCGATACTGTTCTCATTGATTGGAACACTGTCTATAGGCAGGCAGCCACCCATCTTTTGGAGTAGTAATAATGTTTTCTTCTTGTTACTTCGATAATTCTGAGGTCTTTCTTTATATCGCATACGGAAATGAATTAAATAGGAGATAGATAGCGTTTCTAATATTCGTGATCAGATCTCCTTTTCTGATCTAACGCTCTTTTCCTCGTATAAAATAGTATGTTTAATACTTTAATTAGCTCTTATTTGTATTATTGCACTCAATGCATATTTAACAGCACTTGCGATTTTTTATCAGATAACCAGCAACAGGCTAGCACTCATTCTCTGTGTTGGCTACTTAGTATTCAAACCCCATTCTTAGATTTCTGAGGAATATCATGCTTTAATAGCATCGTTTTCAGAAATGCATTCTCTTTCATAACAGAAAATTTTTATTTAGCGTTTCGTTATCTCGGACTCAGTCGATCAGCGAGCAAAAAAAAATTTTAAATTGAAGGAACCTGTTTAAGAAATTTCAGATAAAGCCATTCAGAGCAACAGCAATCATAACAAATATTCTATTACTAAAGCACCTTACCCTCTAATATAATGTGGGTTCAAAATATATTTAACTGGATAAACTTTCAGAAAGGCAATGTATTATAAAGTACAATCCTCTCTAAAACGTAACTGCCTATAATTCGCAATGAGTCGAGCTCAAACGGTTCAAATTTTCGATTCTGTTGCTGATGAAATTGAGGTAGATATCCTTCTCATAGTTCTTCTCATAGTAATCTTGATGATAGTCCTCAGCAACGAAGAAGTTTGTGATGGGTAGTATCTGGGTGACTAAAGGCTTGGTGTAGTTGCCAGACTTGTCGACTTCTTCAAAAATTCTTTCAGCAATTGCTTTTTGTTCTGGAGAATGGTAAAAGAGAGCTGATCTATATTGGCTGCCATAATCTTCTTCTTGTTGGTCAACAGAAGTTGGATCATGTGCATAGAAGTAGATTTTTAGGAGCTCTTCATAAGTAATTATCGAAGGATCATAAAGCACCTGGACAACTTCAATATGTCCTGTGGTTCCACTTTTAACTTGCTTGTAGGTGGGATTGAGAACATGTCCTCCAGCATAGCCAGAAATAACATCTTTGACTCCTTTCACACGCTCAAAAACAGCCTCCATGCACCAGAAGCAGCCTCCTCCTAAAGTTGCATATTCGTGTTCCTAAGAAAGATAAATGGTGAATCTCTTAAACTTTGAAAATGTCATTACTACTGCGCTGATAGTGGCTATTGAAAGCACGAGTACCAATAAATGAAGAATTTTCATTGTGGAAGCAAAGTAATTTTGGAAGTTCAAGTTAAAATTATTTATTTTTGAATTCCACTCTTTGAAGTACTTATTTGTAATAGATTAATTCGACGAAAGATTACTTCGTAAAAAAATTAAAGTCGTTAAAAACTGTTGTGTGCTTCCTGAAGCAAATCTGGCCCTTAAATAATTATATCTCCTATGCTACAGTGACTTTCAGCTGCTATTTTCATACTTGATTCCTTGGAAAATATGGAAATTCTTTTCTTCATCTCTCAAAAATTTTGTTTGTTCAATTTTCTTTGCTTTCAAAGATTCGATGATCTTACTGTCTGATTAATTGACATATAAACGTCTAAAATTTGAAAGAGAAACCTTTGCAAGGAAAATGGTTATTTTTTCTGAAAATTATTATTCTTCTATACTAAGCAGAGATTCATTGTACTCACCCAACGAATTTTTAAGTGACTTACCCTCCCAAATCCTTTTGATCCTTGAAGTTGTTTGTGATCATAAAAATTAGTCTAAAATTGTTAATATGCCAACGAGAGATGCAGCGAATAACGTACGTAAAACTTTATTTGACGAATTCCTCGAATACCTTTCTTGATTACCATCTTTTAGGTCAGCTTGTTTACATGAATTTGAATGTGATGAAAACCGCTCCATTTCACTGTATCCATTAACTGAAAGCTTTTTAAAGGGTGTCTCATTCGGCAAGTAATTACAAATCTTTTTTATGCATTGAAATGAGATTTTGTTCATATTTCTATAAAAAATTGTTGAGTGCATGCATATGACTTGAGGGAGAGGAGGAGAAGAAGCAGCAGCTTATGCCATATTTGTTCTACAAAGTACTTACTATTAGCGAATACATATTCTTAATGATTTTGTTGTGATTTGGTTTGGAAAATCCAGAGACCCACCAATATTAAAATGTCTCATGATTCACTATGATATTGGTCTTGCCATGATGCATCAAGGTATTAAATTTCTCTTTCCAAGTAAAGCTTTGTTAGGGTGATTCCGAGAGAAATCCCTTTGCAAAATGTAGATGTTGTTTGTCATCAATACAAATTAATTGAATTGTCTTGTCATTGTAGGAACTCAATCACCAATGCAATAAGAAAAAAATAATGCAGGTTTTTACAAATTGAAGACTAACATTCTTCTCGGGTTATTGCACCATAAAGGAATAAGTCATCAAAAACTTCTAGATCAATGAACTTAACGAAAACAATAAGCCATAATAATAGTTCCAGATTCACAACTTCATGATTCAAGCATATTGTTTATTGTGACATTCTACTGTTAGATAAATACAACACATTTCAGATAATAAACCCAAAAATATATAATTTTTTCTCTATTCTACAATTTGTCTCATATTTTTAGAGGGGAGCGTATATGGTCGAAATTCTTATCTTAGCAACAATCATAAATTTATGGTGATCTTAATTGAACAATTGCTCCCAAAAAATTGCCAATGAATTTTTGATCAATGCTGAAAGTTGTAATAATTAATACTTGCGCCTTGCGCATTCGGTCAACACCCAATGAAATGAAAACTTCTAAATCAACTATTTGAAGACAAAATACTTTTTTATCTCTCATTAATTTGAGGACCTTCGGAATCCAGAACTGGCTGGTTTGTAAGAACAACATAAAAAAGTCCAAAACTTATTTTGCCGGCAAGACAAATAGCTATCGCAAATTGAAAATAGAAAAGTAAAATTGAAAAAGAAATGTTCTGCGGAATTGCTCAACTCATCAATACTTACATAAACAATAAATCTAAATTAATCAAATCAAGCGGCAAATGCTTCAAAGTTGATGGATTAGCTTTCGTTGCGTTTATGGACCTTTTTTGGACTGTGCTGTATTATGGGACCATACTCGAACCTCCCTTTCCTTGTTCATCGAAAGAGACTCGGATTTCACGACTGCTTAGAAATCATAGCACTCCTAGGTTCAGCTTCAGAATCTAGAGAGACCATGAAATCCAAATTATTTGGAGTATTTTAGGTTCCATTTAACATAGTATGTGAATCCAAGGCTGGCTACCTCCCAATCATACCCATTCTCCTGTCAGTCTTAATAATAGAATTGTTCGTGAATCATGATCTGACCCCTCAAATTGAACATGATATCCTCATCATGGAAGTAGTCATGGTTTCTTTGAGTTTCAGGTCTTCAAGCCCATTTTTCAAGTAGTAGATTCTAAATTTAAGAAGCCATGAAACATAATTAAAGCTTCCGCCTAATAAAATATAAAATTAGAAGAATCAATTGAGTTGATCTAATCTCAATGTAGCGGAGATAATTTAGATTGCGTAACTAACTTTTTTTGTAATAGCAAGGTATCGTTAAATTAATCCAATGTTTGAATGTACTGCCCTTGAAAGTATCAAACGAGCCCTAAATATGGATTCTTTAAAGAGAATTGCGGCTTTTTATGAGCCTTCCTCTTTAAAAGAATTTATTAATTCGGCATCAGAGGAGGTCAAAGAGAGGATTTTCTCCATCCAGAACCCCTCTATTTTTTTTGAGTTATTGAATCCATTAATCGAGCTAAATTCTCTTTATATGCCCGAAAGAGTCGCCTGCTCCCCCATTTTGACCTACAAGCTGGATGAGTCAATCAGTAGCAAACACGTCTCAATTGTTTCACTGCAATCGCTGATTATGCTATCGGATATAATTGACGAGCCAATCCTCCGAGAGCTTCTATCCTCCTTTATCTTCCTGGAAAAGAGAGTTGTGGAGAGATCAACGCTCCCAAAATTCCACCATCCATGCTTCGATTCTAAAAATATAATTGCAAATCCAAGCTATCTCTTCAAGAACTACGACAAGGTTTTAAAGGTTTTTAGCCACAGCTACATGGAAATTTATGATGGGTATCAAAAGCTGCTGGCAAACTTTGCAAAAGGGTTCAAGTCCACCTGCAAAAAGCAAAATGAAGAAGATCTTTTTTTTCAGACGGTCAATTACTTCCTTAAGAGTTTTCCTAACCAACTAACGGTAGAAGAAGCTCTTTTAAACAAAATTTATGCGAACGCTCTAGCATTCGGCTACGTGCTGGAGAATCGTATCTTGAGAGCTTTTGAGAGGAGCAAAATGCTCTCTAAAGAGCATGTCAAGACACAGACGGAAGAAGCTAAAGACAAAGGGACACAACGAAATTCTGGGATTCAGATAGGAAGATTATCATTCAGAATCGTGCAAAATAACTTCGAGTTGAATGAGTACGAAGATTTCTTCGAAGAATTAGGCGATTATGACCCTCTTAAGGTTCAAGAGCATTTAATGGATGATGATGATAGAGAGGTCAGAGCTTTGGAACCTCCCATCTTGAAGGCCAAACCAACTTCTGGGAAAAATAATCAGCAAGACGGTTACATTCTCAAGATTAGCGACACACTAAGCGACATGAGTGCATCAACATCAGAAAGCTCTGCTGAGAGTGGAAACTCCAAAGGAAAACGTAAACACAGAAAGCGTAGAAGAAGGAATAAAAGGAAGGGCCTGCCTAACGAAGTACCTCAAGAATATTTAAATAGTCCTGGCTCATGGCATTTTCAGAACTGGGTTTATGGAGTTAGCCTTTAAGTAAAAAGTAGAAATTCTCCTTTTTCCTATATAAAGCTTTCTTTTGTCTTTGAATACTGTCAGAATAAAACATAACACTCAATATATTTATAACCATAGCATGACACATATACAAAGTTTGTTAAGAGGAATCTTCTGATAATGTCGCAGATTATGCAATTATAGGAGAGACAACTCTGAAAAAAGGCAAGACGTACTAATATATACCGGAAGATGTCTCTGTATTGATGTAGTGGTACTATTAGTCTTCTTGAGAAAAAATAATAATCGGAACCTGAGAACTTAACAGCGTACTTTAGTTTCAAAGCCCCCGAAAATTTTTAGTTGGGATATGAAAGAGCGCCTCTTTTTTCATTAGAAGCATATTTTGAATGTATGTATGAATTTGATTAATCAAACTCTAAAATATGTCTTTTTTTACCAATATTCAATAATAAATAAGTTATCACGGCAGATGAGTGATAATAAAAAAGAAAACGTCATGTCATGTCATGCCAAAAACCTTGCCAAGAACCTTGCCAAGAACTAAAAACAGCAGTTTGGTTACTATCATTTGAAAGAAATGATTCCTTCTGAAAAATAAACTCTACTTCTTGAACTTTTGTTTTAAGAAGCCAAACTCTAAATTTATATTAAGTCTGAAGCATTTATGGCATATAGATATAGATTGTGTTTATTGTATTTTATGTATTTATATTTCACTCTAGATGTCGCCTATACTATGTTTCGATGATGTAGAGGTAAAAGGAGAGATCACGTCTCTCTTCTTGAGATTTGGCATGAGTTACTCTTGGAACTGAGAAATGTAAAGGAACATTTCGCTCAATGTTGCATTGCAGAAGTAGAAATCTTGGAAAAGACCTTCTTCTTGAAGCTTGCTCAACTCAGCGAACGTTTTCTGCAAAATTAGTTTTTCAACTGGAAGCTAAAGAAAATGAGTGTTATTGATAGCAAAAGAAGAATCAAGCTTACTTCATAAACTTCTTCACGCTTATCCGTTGAAGGCACCAGGGCCGCAGTCGGGAAGATTGACGCAATCTTTTCTTCAAGGCTAGGATCGGTTTCTTGGATCTTGATTATTGATAATTTGAATGCTTTCGCAAATCTTTCTTTCATTTGAGGTGTGTATCCGAGGGAACAGATACGGCCGTTGACCAAGACAGCAATTTTATCGCAGAAAGCCTCAGCTTCTGCCATTGACCGCATTGCCATAAGTACTGTTGTCTTTCTCTTTTCAACAAGCAGCTTCAGGAATTCCTTCACGAATTTTCTGCTTGAGATATCAAGGGTAGAAACTCCGTCATCTAGAACGAGCACTCTGGGTGTTCCGACGAGAGCCATCGCTAGTGAGAGCTTTTTCTTGGCTTGAGGACTGAGGAATTTGAGTTTTCTGTCACTAAATTCAGACAAACCGAGTCTCTGGATGATTATGTCAGCAGCACTGTTTGCACTACCAGACCAGCCTTTATCTTTGAGTAAGCAATGGATCTTCATATGTTCTTTCACTGATAAATGCTCCCAGATAGGATTATAATCAGTATGTATTCCCAAATCAACCAATTCCTCAGTTGTCAAATCTTCCTGCTCCTGACCAAGGAGCCTAACATCTCCTTCAGATCTTCTGGCCATACCAGTCACAATGTTTATGAGAAGAGATTTTCCAGCACGGTTTGGACCGAGCAGTCCCATTATCAGACCTTTTTGTACACCAAAGCTGAGTCCTTTAAGAAGTTCAGGTCCTTCAGGAACGAGTTTCGACAGACCTCTCACGAGAATAGGATCTTGATTGTTGAGGTCATTTGCTCGTTTTTGCTCTTTATCGATTTCTTTTGGATCTTTTTTAGAATAAAAGTTAGTTGTTATTTTATTTTGGAAAGAGTACCAAGTTGAATGATAGTCGTGTTGTCTGCAGGCTCAATATCCTCAGGTTTTTCCAAGAAGTTGAATGCCAGCTCATCCAGGCAAACTGCAACGATGAGATAAACAAAGAAGTTGGCAATGAGCTGGATGAGGTATTGCCAGAAATCGCTATATAGGATGGCTCCATAGAATTGATTCTGAAGTAAATCTTTGGAATATCCGCTCACCTCTTTTACATGTAGCATAATCAACGCTGTACAAATAGGAGGAATATAAGTCGAAATAATTCAGAAAAGTTTTTACATTCTGCATAGGCACCGACAGGGAAGGTTTGGAAATAAACGCATTTCAATGCCCAGAAGAACCAGTTATCACCATTTCCATTATCCCAGAGATTATTGAAAATCACGAAACCGAGTAAAAACACAACTACATCGCATTTTCAATTCGAGTGTTTGAGAATAAAAGGCGCTTACCGAAGAAGTAGAAGAGTCCGAGGAATCTGTAAGTGCTTGAACCTCTGCTATAGAAGAATCCCACGACGTAACCCCAAGTGATGGAGCACAGCGCATATGCATAGGTGACGGAGCTAAACTTCATAGTATATTGGTTGATGAATGGGAAGGCGATTGACCTATTAATTGGGTTAATTTTTTTAATGAAAATGAGTGTTACGTAATATTGATGACCGTTAATTCCAAGGAAAGGAACACAGCAGCGATACACATATCAATCATAAGAGTTCCCAGCCAGTAAGCAAACGTTCCAAGTCCATGCATTCTGAGTGTGTCTCTGATTTTGAATCTGTCTTCTCGTTCAGTGGTTGGAAGGGCTGCAAAACTTGGGAGAAGAATTGCCCAGAACACGATGTTCCAAAATCCGATAATATTTAATTCTAGCCAAGGTTCATCTTCCACCTTCTCTTTCATTCGTCGGAAAGCGAAGAAGCAGCTTGTAATGATGTAAATCACCGCAAGTACATACATTGCTATCGCAGGAGGGCATTTAATGGCATAGTACAGCTTTCTGAGAACCATGGCGAGAACTTGAGACACGAAACTCGCGCGTGGAGCTTGAAAATTGAGAAAATAAATTAGTCGAAACTCCTTTGAAAGTAGTTTACCTTCAATTATGTCGGTAGGAATGGGTACAGTCTGTTCTTCAGAAGGGAGACCAAAAGATTCTTCAAGCCAAGCGGAATAAGAGTCTGAATTGGTATATTTCTCTTCTGTGAAGGTCAAATTGGTAAATGCATCCTTGAATTGAGTCAACTCCATGAGAATCTAGTTGAGTTAATTATTTTAAGGAACAATTTTGGAGGAAGGAACTTACTTTAATTTGAGGGATGTTTTCCAATTCTTCGAAGGCTTCAGCAAATTTATGAGAGTCTTTGAAGGAGAGTCTGAATTGCAGGACTCTGGCTGGAGAGGTTTCTTCTTTGATAGCAAGTGGGATTGCTTTCCTGACTATTTGTTCAACTGTCGTTTTAACCTTCGAGAATTCGTCAGTCGTGACTTTATCAGAGCTAATATATGGTTAGAGAAATCGGAAAGTATGAATAGACGTCCATACCTTGGAGTGATAGAGAGCTTGTAACCAACTTCGATTTTGTCTTTAACATACTCCACGCTTCCAAGAGCAAATAATTGTCCTAAGAGTTATTATAATAATGATTATAGGACAACTCGTCTAAATTAGAAAGGATAGAAATACCATTGCTCAACACCCCGACTCTATCAGCAACTGCCTCGACGTCTGCGGTGTCTTTGGTTGTTATGATGATCGTCTTTCCTTCATTTTTATATTCTCGCAATAATTCCCATATTTTATGCTTGGATTTAGCATCGAGATCTACATATCATTAGAAAAAAATTTAAAATTGAACACATTCCAGATCAAGAAATTACCAGCAGTGGGCTCGTCAAGGAGGATATATTTTCTGTTTCCGAGGAGAGCAAGAGCAACACTAAGTCTTCTTTTTTGACTTTTCGTCAACAATTTCACTTTTGTTTCTCTGAGTTCCAGAAGTCCGAGCTAAATTAATTATTTTGCAAACTTAGTAATGGTGGTTTTCTTACCTTGTCATAGAAATCATTCATTTCGAGATTTAATCTCTCCTTTGGTACACCCTTTGTCCTTCCGATCAAGAGTAGAGTCTCTTGCACTGTAAGATATGAGTAAAGAACGTCATTGGAGGCGCAGTAGCCGATTTTGCTTCGAATATCAGAGAAAAATTCTTTGAAATCGAGTAGTCCATCTACAATTGCATTTATATATGTGTTATGCTTGAGATATTTCGAGATAAAGTTACATCTGATGTCTCCGAAATCAGGATTGTACATTCCTGCAAGAAGGTTAATCAATGTTGATTTACCAGATCCCTTGTGGCCCAGTAAGCTAAGGATTAAAGATAAGACCTCCTGCCTGATATAGAGTTAGAGTTGTACCATAAAATTTGCTTTTCATATGCGACAAAGGAAACATTATTGATTGCAACTGTATCTGAAAAGGTTTTTCTGATGGTATCTGCGACGATTGAACGCTAACGGGGTGAAGGGAGACATTAAAAGAAAGTATTGGATGATGATGATACCGTTAATCCATGATCGTCAGGCAATTTTTCGTGGAATCTCGCTGAACTAGCGTCGATTGCTTCATCTTCATTGTAATATTCAGCTCGTACTTCTTGAAGTTGGATCATTGGGACACCCATATCTGAGACTTTCTTCGTGAACTTTGCAAGCAGGTTTCTTGGCCATCTCGGCAAACAAAACAGTGCTGATTTTCTAATACCATTTTCGTTCGGAATAATCTTGAAACATCAAATGAGAGTTGGAAAAAATAAGTCTTCAAGTATTACCTGGTCCAGATACAGGAAGGCGAGCAAATACATCAAGGAACCAAAGGTGTTGAGCTTGATTGTATCCAGAATGGAATACTCGTAGTTTAGCGTATCTCTTAATCCGGATGTCGACACTCCAAGAGCATACCCGATCTCAGGTAAAAATACGCTATAGAGCCAAGCTGTAGACCTATGCGAAAGTAAAGATTATCAATTTCAGAGATGAGAAAATATTGAAAGTACTGGTAGCCATTTCTGTATCTTGGCACGAAAACGAGAAGAGAGAGTGCTCCGAATGTGGTACCAATCCAATCAGAAGCAAAGCGATGTCTTTCGAAGAATGAAGTGAGGGCTAAGGTTCTGAAGATCATCGAAGCTATCGTAGGTACAAGCCCCAGCAATATCCAAAAGATCTACACAAAGTATGATAAGTAAGCTGTATCGCAATTCAATTACGTTGTCTAGACCGCAGACCACCCAAATAAGCAGGAGTTGTATAAAAGCGATCTATGTGATTTAGATTCAAATTAGACATTGGCAAATATAAAAAAAGCATTACCGCCAATCCTTTGAGCAATCCCAAGATAAGGAAACTCAGGATATAAGTACTCATCTTCATTCCACAAACCTATTGCGTTTGTTAAGTCGAAGGGAAGTTAAAAGAAAAAATTTACCTTTAAGTATTCTTTAAGTTTTTGCGACTTTTCTTGGACTATTGTTACAGCCAGAGACCTGAGGAAACCATTGAAGGCAAGCACCATAAAGAAGACCATAAATCCATTTCGAGCGCTTCCTTGGGTAGTAGTGCCTGTTTGTTGATGATGTTAGTTTAGATAGGAGCTAATATGTTCATATTACCGAAGAAGAATATGAATAAACTTGTGAAAACTGGTAGGGACATTTCCCATGCAAAATCACTGGCCTTTCTTGAACCTTTTAGCAAATATTTGTTCAAAGAAGCGCTCAGTTGGCGGCCGACTCCACGGCTTCTGAACAAAAAGAACACAATAACCAAAAACCAAGCAGCGGCATCGGTAATCCAAATCACATAGTTGATAGGCCGCTTCAAAAGGTTTCCATAGACATACCAAGTCACCTCAACGCTTGAGTAATCATTTGACGCGACGAGAGGCAGCTCGATCATTTTTGGTTCGAACATGCCTACATCTTGGAGTTCTAATTCGAAATTGGATCGAGTCGAGTAGATCGACATCTTCTCGTCATCAATAAGAATAAGGCTTCCATTTATCCAAAGAAGCTTGGGGGAATAAGTTGGAAGTGGGCATGATCTACTTAACGTAGTAAGAGGTGGTTCAACGTAGCCTCTTTCCTCAATAGACCATCGTCCGTTATCAGAGTACATGAAGATTACACAGTCTAGAGGGTCTTCTGAAGAGCCATTATTAGCTATGAGGAAGAGATTGGAGTGATTATCGAGAGCAATTTGGGGATATTTAGGGTAATCGCTATAGTAAGCATATCCCATTTCGGCATCAGCGGAAAGGAAAGAGAGATCACCATCTTCTTGGACCCAACTGAGCAATGAAAAGTACATTGTGTAAGAATTCAAGGTATTGACGATGAAATGGGTATCATTGAGAATCTTCAATTCGTTGTAAATTGGGATTTCAGGCTTTTGCTCCGTTCTTGGCTCAAAAACGAAAGCCAATCGCGATCTGCAGATTGAAATAGTGGTGTTTTCTATCTGCGTCTTACACATGATAATCCGATTATCATTTGTAATTGCAACCATGAGATAATTCTTTCCTGTGCTATCAATGGCTAAGTCGAATGCCTGAATGAAAGTATTATTTGTTAGAGGAGTGTTATAGATCTTGCGGTAGAAATCCGTCTCAGGGAATTTGACAAAATTAGGGCGCATTGAATTTTTTGATCCAATTTTGTGGATCTCGAGGAAATAGGGATTGTTGTCGGAAACATCGTAGAGTATGTAGAAATAGGCTCCATCAGGTGTCATTTTACCTTTAAATGAGCGAGTGTTAATTATTCTTGACCATATCAGCCCAAGAGACTCATCTTGAGTTATGAAATAATCACTAATGTTATAAATGTGGTCTCCGTGATGGCAAACTAACAAAACATCTTCACTATACGGAGGGGTGAAAATGTGACGACAATTTGGTGCGATCGGATGTTTCGCTGCTAATTCCATCGAATTATTGGCAATACTGAACTTGAACTTGTAAAGATAAGTGCCGATAGACATGTAGACCACATCAGCCAGATTAGTGGTAAAGTCTAGCACTGCATCTCCTGATGGTATTTTATAAGGGATCGTTTTCAAGAGTTCAAGTGGCTTTTTAATGGTGAGATTAGCTCCTTTTGGTTGCTTGAGAGTCAGGTTCATAACTGATCCGTCGAAAATCTCAAAAGTGTTCAATTCGGTCTTGTGATCGATTAACGTCGAATGAGTAAACTTTTTGCTTTGCTCGGGTGGGACTTGGGTGAAAGAGATATCGATATAGATTTCCTCGATAAACTTAGAATCCTCCTTCTTTTTGAGCGGAATTTCGGAATTCAATGAAACGAAAGCGAGATAGAAACAATCCATATCTTGGAGTGATTTGCAATACTGATCTTTCGTTACACTGCCTGTCACCTGGTAATGACGATACAGTCTGTGTGATTGAATACGTCCGTTCTTGATATAGAATACGAGGTCAGATAATGCGTCCACAGGAGCAACAGTCAAAGCGAAAGTAGAGAGGGAAGTGATGTCTACACGGATCGCCTTTCTGATGTTGCTCTCAGCAGCTAAGAGCTTATAGTCATAATCAAGAGCGCTCTCTTTGAAATTTCTTTCAACGTCGTACACGACAATATAGGAATAATTAGTGGTGTAGTTAGGCTGGCATAGGACATAAAGAAGATTTTGGCCGTAGGAAAAATCACTATAGATCGCATTCTGAGGGAAGGTGTAGCCAAAGTTGATATATTCTCTTCTGAGTGTGATGTTTGAAGGGTTACTAACATCATACTCAAGGATCTGGCTTGTCTTGGCACTAAGTATTATGACTCTCGGGTATGATACGTAGACCCTCAGTGCTCCGAGACCCTCTTCAAATGAATATTGGTTGAATCTTGGTGTAAACGCTCCCAAAATATTCCAACCTGAGATGAAATTTGCCGTTGCGTTATAGAGACTGAACACGGTTCCACTCCTAACGACTGGGAAGTTTGGAATGAACTCATCCATGAACACTTCTTCAATTTTGCCAACATTAAGGTGAGCAGCCGTGATCTCAGCAGTTCTCGGAACGAAAGGTTGATAAGTTTTTGGAGAGACTGCGAGATCATTCTGGAACTGATAGATATCGATAGCAGAACCATCTGTTTTGACGATGAAAAGGGTGCTGACACCGTCGATTTCTTTGAAAATTAATTGTTGAGGAGTGATACTACCTTCAGAAATCTCGATGACAGTGTAAAGATTGTCAAGAAGACCTTGAGAGATCTCGATTACGTCTTTCCCTTTTAGTTTATCTTGTCTTAGAAGTGCGTTGAACGTGCTAGTTCTCACTATCGCTTTGACTCCTTCTCTCTTTGGGAAGTACTTTAAGCCGCTACAGCCTAATTCCTTGACTTTAGAGTGCAATTCACATTGAAACTCGAATAGTCTCGTTTCACCTTTGGGCTGGAGATATAGTCTGTAGGTGAAATGCTGCTCGTCGCGAAAAGCTTGAAGGAAATTTAAATCGAAGGCTTGGCTCGGTGAAAGATCGCCAACAGTTGTGATATTCACAATGTCCGTGATGTTCAGAGGTGCAGGGAATCTCTTCCAGTTCTTGAAGTAAGTACTATTCATCAGCTCAGCGCTGTAAGAGTATTCTTCAATATAGTGATCAAGTTGGAAATTAATGTCTCCAGGAGCGGGAAAACCGAGATCGAGACTTCGATACAGGGACTGAGAAGATACCAAATGACTGCTGCATAGCAGAAGCATCAAGACCAGCAAACTCTGGCCTGCATAACCTTTTTTACTTTTCATATCTAAATCCAAGACGTTTTTTCAATATTATCAGGATATTGAATTTTTTTTGCTATATCAACTAAATTGATCCTAAATTCAGAATCAAGCTCAATATTAAATTCAATGCTCGTAGTCTACAAACGCTGCAAATTCGAGTCGCTAGGCTTTCCTTTCATCTGATTATGTCTTAGGCATTCGAAACAATAATTTAAATGCGAATAATTTCTTCATTGTGGAATTTCTTGAGAGTCATCAATTTAATGAAGTTCATCTCATGGCTGTTCCAAAAATATCAAAATGTTAGAGCAAAGAGTGTCTTTCAATTAAGGACAAACAAATTCTAGTGCTGAGATTGAAAGACCCATAAACTCAGTAATCGCTCATTCTGGCTCAAGGCGGTAATTATAAAACTTAGGAATCTTAGGATAAATTTTTAACAGCAGGTAGCTGAACCTTATAATCAAGAGAATCAGAGATTTTCTTTAGTTGATGGATTAAGCTCTAAGTTGTGAAGGCGATTATAAACGAGCAAGCCTCTACCAGTATGAATGTCTTCACGAAAAGCAAAGTCTGCTACTTGAAGATGCAGAAGAACCTTTTGATTTCGGATTCTCAATATTCAGAGATCTTCGAATTGATAACTAATATCGCCAGTTCAACGATTTAGAAAGATAAGTAGCTTGTGGGCATTTTATCCTCTTGTTTATCTCTACTGAGCATTGACAATTTGAATCATAAGCTTATCCGCTTCCTTGCCATTTTCGTTGTACTTCGCTATGAATTTAAGATAATTAGACCTTAGTCATGTGATAATTCTTTGAGGCTGCTTTTGATTTCACATGTCGACGAGATCTTTATACTGTAATGTCTATGCCCTCTCCCAAGATCTAGTGTTTCCATAGGTCAGCTATCACTCTTTCGGATTCAGACTTCAGGAATTTTATTGCTCAGAAGCTCATAAATAAACTCATCATGTTAACTCAGATCAAGCCGAAAAATACTGTTGTTGTGTTATGACCCACCTAACACATAGTCTTCCGAGAGTATACAATGCAGTTTTTGTTTCACATCTATCTAGTATACTTAGAAGTGATAATTTACTTTTCGATAAGCACCTTATTGTTTTACTTTTACTACATTAAGATAGTTTGTCTGTATGCATCATCATAGTAAATCTACATGACTTACAAGTAACAATAGTATTTTACATCTTATGAAACCCATCTCCTGTGGAAGAGAAAAGCTCTGGGAAACCAAATAATAGTAGTTTCTCTCTTAACATAGGCTTAGAAAAATAGTAATTGTTACATAAGACTTTGACGACAAATTTTTATAATTCATTTTGATTGAAATACAAAAATCAATTTGGATTCTGCCGCTGAGAGATTTCGAACTATACAAAGCATTCAAATGCCTCTGAAATGAGAGCAAGTGTGAGCGGACTGAGTAGCTTCTTTCGCCACTGGAACAGTAGCAAGCAAGCTCTTAAATCTGCCTAGGAACATAATTGCTTTCTCTTTTTTGCAGTCTCCTAAAAGAAAATTGCCAGAAACCCTCTTCATAACTGCATTTGACCCTTGGAAAAAGGTAGTCCCACAATATGATGCACATGAACGAGAGTTTGCGCTGGTGGTCTAAATAAAGAACAAGTTGCATAGGAATCTCACAGTTTTCAATATGATCTGGTAAAGGGTACAATTTGTTTTTTCTAAAAGCGAAGCAAAGCATAAAATTTTAGTAATCTGATTTGTTTTATCGGTGTTGTGGTATGGTGTAGGTTAGTACATTTGTTATGGTATCTGAACTTTCATTAACAATTGACTGATAAGAAAGGTAAATGGACTCAACAATTATTACTGTTAAAATAGATAATCGCTATAACTCAAAGCAAGACATATATTACCATAATTCAATGAATAGGTAATCTGATAAAGAGAGTTTTGACTTCTCAATTGAGTGAAGAACCATCGTTCGATGCTCAGAATCTCTAAAGGACACATTCTAATAAATATCATAATGGAAGATGAAGGTCTTTCAAATTTATCATTATATCATCACCATAAATTAAGGCAACAATTCTCATTTAGTCTTTCAAAATTTTCACCTGAAAAATAAAAATCAAAACAATAGTGAGCCAAGCCACAGCCAAATGCTTTTTTACTTAATCGAAAGCAACTTCGGTTTGTACATCCAGAATTTGGGCTGCTGAAAAAATTGATGTCTTCAATAAATTGTTGTCAGATCGAAAAAGTTAATATTTAAAAGCTCCAGCTTAGTTTTAGACAGTAGTCAATTTAACTAAATATATTTCCAAAGGAAATCTTGAGAATTCTCAATTGCTCAACAGATTCTGGTATAATCGAAGGATATTTATTTTAATGCTCAATTTGTTTTTCAAAAGTTTATATTTGCTTTCTGCTTTTCTTCTGATTATCAGCTCAACTCACCCCGGAAAAAAATAGAAAGCTTTTTCAAATCATAGATGAAAAATTTTGTTGACAAGTTCCATTATCTCACTTTTAAATCATTGAAATTAAATTGGGATATGGAGACTATTGGCTCTTTAGAATTGAGTTGAATCTCTTATGACCTTTGAAAATTAATTCCAGCTTGAGAACAAGAGCGGCTTCCTCATAAATAATTGATCTGTATATCTCTTTATTTCTTCTTTTCAAGCTTTTTTTCTTTAAATTTCTCAAATTGATTTCACATCCTAAAAGCCTTAATGTCTATCATCAGTTTCTCAATTTCGAAAGTCCCTTTAATTTTCATGCTTGAAAATTTGTCGATCACTTTTTTCAAGAAATATGGGGAAAGTTTGTTTGAAAAGTTTATCTAAAGCCAGAGAATTTCTATTTTCAAGGAATCGAGTTTTTTTTTTTTATTCATTTCGAAATAGGTCTGATCTGGGGACGATCTATTATTTGAAGATAAAGAAAAAGAACTACAAAGACCACTCCAAGTCATACCTCTGCCAAGAAATTGCCTTCTTCTACTTCTTAAGAAAACCTATTCAGATTTTTTTGGTGGAACTTATTTGATACTCCTATGATTTGCCAGTTTTTCGACGCAATAATTTTGCATTAAGAATATTTATTACTGCGATTTAAAACTGAATAATCTGATTATTTAAAGTTTTCTGCTGACAGGCTCCGGAGTCTCTCAGTCAACTCTGGAAAGTTTGATTTAGAAGAAGTTTAATCAGGAGAAAATACAGAGGATTTGTTAAAATAAGAGTGCACTATTCTTGCATTTACGCGAGATCAGTTGAAGATTAAAATTCATTTAAAATTTTCTCTCCATGATTTTCGGATTCCTATAATTTCACAGCAGCAATTCAATCTCACTAACGAGCAAAATAGGACTCAAGTGTGTTTTTAGTTCAAAAAGAAGTAAACTATCTTTTTTGAAAACTTCAAGAGCAGCATGCACTCCAACCACTGATTATGGAAACTTTCTATTGAGAAAATATATTTATTTTAATGTTCCTACTTACTTCTAATCATTAAGGAGTTTCCTCTTAAGTGCCTTTGACTGTTCGGTATCTACTTGCATACTGATGTGCGTTTCATTTCTTTCTGGAGGTGTCGTTTTTGAGCCAATAGGAATGCAAAAACAACATTTTTTCGTCTCTTGGCTTTCACTGGATTTTTGTGAGAAATATTCCTTATCCTGTGCTTTCCCTTGGCTAGGCATTGTTGGCTCCGCCATATCTTTTTTAGCTGAATTAGTAACTTTTTTGGAGTCTTTGTTTGAGCTTGCACCCGCTCCAAGAATAGCTTTGGAGTTCCTCTCAATTATACAAAAACTTTGAATTCCAGTCTGGTTTAAGTTTTGAGAATCATCTAAGGCTAAAAACATAAAGGATTAAGTAAAATCAGCCTTTTAATTTACCAGGATAGTCAGATTTCGGCTGCCCAGTCTTTTTGCAGAAATAAAGCTCATAGAGGGTGGGGTCCGGATCAAGTTGAGTGTTACTCGCGCCAATTTCTTGATTGAAATATGGAATAACTTTTTCTATCGCTTCCAAAACAGTGCAGTGGCTTGGAAGTTCAATAATAATCTGATAGACCTTGTCATTTTCTTTCTTTGAGATCCAGTAGAAGGTATACTTTGAATAAATTAAATTCTTTGAAAAGAAGTAGTGAATTAGTTCGCTGGTTCTCTAAAATTGAATGTAAAATCATACATCGCCATCTGTACTTTGGCTGAGGTTAGAGTTTGAAGCATTTGGTTGTCCTCTTCTGCCTGTATAGTCACCCATCGGACTCGAATTTCGGTCGACTTTACAACTTTTAATTCCAATAATAATCGATTTAAATTTGTCTATTGACATTCGTGAAGTTCATTGAAAAACTTCCATCCATTCCATCGCTCAGTAGAATTATTAATTTTGATTTGGGAATGCATTATCGATGTCCCCCTTAGACAAAACGACTTCGGAAAACACTTAATGAATATTATCTTTCCAAAGTCGCTTATGGAGAACAATGAGTTTGAGTAAATTCATGATCAGAAAATGAGAGAAATCCATTTTTCAGAAGGAAAAATGCGATACTACAATAATCTTACGATCGTAAAACTGTCTAATTCTTACCATTTTAAAAATTAAGCGCGGAATTTGTATAGGCAATCAGAGCATTCCATATTTCATAGTAATTCAAAATTTGAGGTATTATAGTGAGTAAAAAATAAACCTCAATATACCGAAATAACACGAATTTACTTTATAAACTTTGCCACTCAACCACTTTATTCTCTTCAGATCTATGTTGAGGAAACTCAAATCTGAAAAACTGAGTCGTTCTCTTCAATCTATTAGAAGTTATCCCTCAAGTTGTCAGGATACAGGATTATTTGATAAATTAACCCCAAACGCTGTCTATTGTTTCTTCTCCCTATAAATTGCAAAAAAGCGTTTATGGAATTTTGCATGTATCTTTTTACATTTTCAATTTTTAGCGTTGTTTGCTTCAGATAACTTTGAAATTTATTTTTTATTAGCTTAATCTGAGGAACTACCCTGTCTTTATGGAACTAAAGAATTAATAATCATTAGAGCCCAAGAACTCAAGAGAGGGTACCTTTTCCAGCTCCATTTTAGTTTTATTCTTCAAGGTACTATTCATTGCATCAATCATAATGCTCGTCTGATTTATTTCACAAATTTAGTGCACATATTAATTACCAGAATCATGCTTCTTATTAATTACCATCTGTCGGAGAGATTTCTCTTCGTTAAGGAGAGCTTTTTGCATCACTTCAACGTTCATCAAAGGTCGATTCTCAGCAACCAATTTAAATTTCCTCATGTCTTCATTATCAAAAACTAGCATCCAAAATTTCTCGGTGAATACACCCAGGAGAAAAATATATGTAACTTTCATAGAATTTATTGGCGTTTAAGTATAGCAGGTAGCAATCTGTTAAAGCTGTCACTTTATTCATCCTTGGACATTTTCGAATAATCTCGATTTCTCCAAACCATGCTCCTGGCTCGAGAGTGGTTTTGTAAGCCACCGTTCGTATTGTCTTTTTGACTTTCCATTCATTCATACCCTTTTCCCAACGAAATAAGCAATCCATTATTTTTAGTATTTTCTATTCATTACTGTAGGCCACTTGTTGGCTTTTTCCAAATCAATATTAGATTCTAGGCAGATCTTTCCTTCTCGTATAATATAAAATGTTTCTGGTTTATCGCCCTTCTTGTAAATCACTTTTGTTAAAATGCTCTTTTTAAAATGTGAAAAAGGAAAATAAAGTACCATCTCCTTTGTAGAAATATTTTGCCATCAAATTATATGCGAGAACATTTATCTTTGGTTCGTTGAGATCTCTGAACAGGGTGCAACTCCTTAAGAAACTTTGATACTCTTTCTTCTCCTTGTTGATATATTTGAGCATTATTGACTGATAGTCAAATCGTCCGAGAATTAAAATAGTGGAATAAACTTGTGAGACCAAAGTTGCACTCCTAATTATCGCGATGGACACGAAATCAACGCTGGAAAGCATTAGTGAATTACCTTGGCGCTGCTGTTTCTAGGGCTTGACGACCGAGAGCTTCTCCACTTTTGTAGCTCGCAACATGTGACCCATTGACGTAAACGTCGACCTTTTTAACTTGATAAAGTACAAATGGCGAAAGAAGAAGCTACGACTCCATCGAAGATAACATAGAGGCAGTCTCCAGATTGGCCTTGCTTACAAACTTGCAAAAATTCATTACTGCTTATATGCAATTAACCATATACTTGTGTCATTAGCTTGATAGTAAGTCACGGACAACTTTTCTGCTATTTCTTGGAGGATCTGACTCGGAAGACTTCGAAACATTGCAACTCGATTGAGCCAACCAGAAATTAACAGCTTATCCTCATAAGTTCGGCTGACAGGACTTTATCAAGTAAAACAATTTGCATCTACTCTCAAAGAGAATATTGTTTACTGCTTTTCACAAGTCAAAGGAATAATTGACTTCGTGTCTTTGAGTCTATGTGAGTAAGCTTTTATAAAGTCATCTTTTTGCTTAATCCAATCAGGAATTAACTTGCCAGATAACTCATTCTGTAAATTGTTTTGTAACAATGCCAATTAAATTGAATTACTGAATTACTCGAATTTCTCTCTTTTTTAGGAGAGTTCTGAGGGGCTCTCAATTTTTCGATTTTTGTAATAGTGTTCATTGCTCTCTGTAACTCGACTGAATTCATTGCAGGAGAGACTTCAGCTTTTGATTCTATTCTTACTGCACTGTTTCTTCTTGTTGTAGGAACTGATTGTGAACGAGAAGGGCCACCTTGTGCAAGAGTTTCTCTTAAATGTCGAAACAAATGTTCTTGAACGGGAGATTCGAGGCGCTTATATATTTCTTTATTGATGGGTTCCTGCATCCTCGCATTATTCTTAATAGACTCTCTTAAGCTCTTAAAAAAAGTCATATGCTGAAGAAAAAATTAAACCCCTTTCGTTAAATTTAACTACCTTCTCAATTTCTGCGTCTTCTTTAAGAAGTTCTTGCGAGGATGGCTTTGGTTGTGCTTCAAAAGAATCCGACATTTTCGGATTATTTGTCTTTATTTGATGAGCAGAGTTGTTTCGTCTTGAAAAGAATTTTGCTGCTGATTTCGAGTAAACATTGCTGGTTTTAATTAAGTTCGCTTTTGAAGATTTGGTGTTCTGTAGTCTTTCCCCATTACCGTTTTGTTCAGAATCAGTTGGCTTTTTGGTTGGTGAATTTAATCGAGATGATCCTGGTGTCTGAAGAGGAGTTGAAATCTTGAAGTTTTTTCGTGAACTCTTATTCATTTCTGATTCGAATGGATTTATGCTTCTTCTGTTTGTGTACGAACCACTACCTGATAAAATTTGAGTTGACATGCTTCGGTTACGAATTTTGCTGATTCTGGAATCAAATTGACCTTGATTGCTTATGCCTTTCAATGAATAGGTATGTGAATCTAAGCCCAAAGGATATTCGTTGTGACCAGAACCTCTCCTTGAGAGCATCCGAACTGTAGATTGATTTGTATTTTCATCATTTAATTTTGAAAGTAAATATTCTTCAAATTTGCTAGGCTGCTCATGTTTTTTCTGAACTTTTTCGTACAACTGAGAATAATAAGTTTCTCGTTCCCGTGCAAGTTGAGGCCCAAACTTGTCTATTTTATAATCCACCATACCTCGAAATATTCAGCAGTTTTATTTGAAAATAAATCGCGATATTAATTGGAAGCAAGTTTATGTTCGAATTAACGTAATTTCAATACTTAAAATTTTGGAAACATGAAATGGCTAAGAGAATATTAAAAAAAAAAAATCAAAATTTCTAAATTTCTAAATTTATATTCGGTGTGTGACGTCCATAATAAGTCAACATGATAAATCAACATTGGGAGTTATTCGAATCTGCCTTTTGGTAGCCGAATTTCTGAGATTAAAATGGATTTACATTTGTAGAATAAGGTGTTAGTTAGAAGGGTGATATTCCTCAAGTGTTTAATTTTCATTTTCGATATAATTCTTGAATTCTTGCATAGAAATTTATTTCAGCTATTCCTTTGTTAATCACCCAATTGCATTTTCAATCAATGAACTGGGATTGTAAATTTCGTAGATGTGAAATTCACCTCTAATTTATCGTGTTGTGTTGAGATCTCAGTTGCACGGCAAATACGCAGATTTTTTTGATACTCTTAAGAGCCATTGGGCACTTAATCGGTAGGGTTTTTTGGTTTCTTGAAAAATCGTGTTTGCTTGAATAAACAGTCTAATGGAAATTTTGTCTCAATAGGTTTTTTAGATTAATTATTATTAACTAAAAACAACGTATTTATTACTCATGATAGTTACCATCTAAAGAAGAAGAAGCATTAATATATCTCTTGTCGAATATTACATTATCTTTAAAAAAAGTTTCTTTCTTATTGAATCTTAAAATACCCAAAATCAAAAATTGTGAAAATAAGCATATTATCCTGCTTTATAAGGACGTAGCATGCCATAAATGAAAGCGGCAATTATGAAGAATGTGCGTCTTAAAATAGTTATTCAGCGGGATGAAGATGAGTCGAGCGATCTTGTACTTCTAAGTCTTTCTTTGAGGTTGATTGGATGTTACTTTCAGATTCTATTTCTCTCGAATTTTTTATTGTTCTGGTGTTTTTTCTCGGTATCGATTTCTTACCAGACTTGAACTCATCCATTAACTCTGCTTCTCTGTCAATGCTCTGCAAGGATACTAAAGTTTTTGGTTTCTTCAAGTCATCACCTATTGCACCAGCCTTCTTGAAAACATGATCAAGTGTCTTAAAATCCTGCATTCTTCCATCAACGTGAGGTTCGTCGTAGTCGAGTCCCATTTCAGTTTGCTCTTGAATTTTAATTTTCTCTTGTATTAGCTTCGCAATCTTTTCAGGCACGCTTTCTTGAGCCGCTTGTTTCATTTCCTCGATCATTTGGTCCATATTCTTCCGAAAACTCTCCAAGTTTTGAGTGAAATCTAAATATGGAGCACCTTTTGAGCCTGTTTCGATTCCTTTCAGAGCCTTGCTCAAAGTTGATTTTGATTTGGATGTTTTAATATCAGGTAATAATTTCTCACTTGCAGAGGCTTGGATCTTCTTTTGAGTTTGCGAAGCCATCGTTTCTAAATGTATGGACGAGTCTGAGGCTTGCGATTTTTTAAGTTGGCGTTCGAGAGAAGATAGAACTTGACGAAATTCAAACTTTTGTTCTTTTCTTCTAATGTGGTCTGGTGTTTGGTGTTCGTCTCTCGAAGTTTGTGTTCTAGAACTCTGGGAGCCAGAGAATAGCAGGTGCTTTTGACCTGCATAATCTAAGAATGTCTGGGAAGGGATCATTTTTTTGGTTGGACGGCTTATTAGACTGTCCTGAAGGAGGATCTTTGAGTCCGTTCTTGTCTCGTAATAATCAGAGCCATTCAACAAATTTGAAGCCTTGAGGTTATGCACTTGTCCTGGCTTTATTGAACTTTGATGAGTGATCTTTGTTTCATCTCTACTTGTTGCCAACAAATCCTTATTCCTTACTGGTATGGCTCGGGAACTTTGTGTCATTGAATAATTTAGTACCGGTTTCAACTTTGATTCTTCTGCTGACTGAGAAGCAACGAAAGTGGACTTTCTGTAGCTAACCAGTTGAGGTGTTGGTCCATCTTCGAATGAACTTTCATCAAAGCTTGACCGGGTTGGTTCGACCAAATAGCTATTCTTATCTGCGTCGGTATCGAGTCTTTTTCTTTTTGGAAGCTGGTTTATTATTTGAGGCTTGGTGTTTGGGTTGATTGTTTCGCTTGGGAGTGTATATGCTTTTTTTGATGAGGTGTTTATTTCTAATTTTTTGGCTAGTCTTTTTGTCCTTCCTGCTGTTTCTTCTTGGGCTGCTGATCTTTGGCTCTTTGTATCATTTTGATTTTGATTATGGTTCCCGAGCAAGTATTTCATCAGGTTTGTTTCAAAATGGTCTCCAGAATCATATTCTCTCAATTTGATATTTTTCTTAGGTGCTGTTTCCTCTCTCTGAGTAACAGAATTTTCAGTAGTGCTCTTCTTAACTTTCCAAATTTTATGAGCCATTTTTAATCTCTTTTCTAATTCCATTTGCTTTAAGGACGGACCTTGCAGTTCTTGCTGGTATATCCCCTTAACTTTTTCATATTGGATGTCTCGAGGGTCGTATTCATCCCTCATGAGAGTTAATTTCGGTCTTTCACTTGGAGATGGAACCTGCTCTACGATTTTTTCAGCTATTGACTCTTCAACTTGAGTGAGGAAGGGGTTTAAATCAATCACTCTTTCTTCGATTAAAGAAAGTTTCTTGCCGTATCGTTTTAAGATATTTTCAATTATCTTCAGACCGTACATGACTCGCCTCCGGGCTTGTTTCGCAGTCAGAGTGTCTAAGTTCCACAACACAGGGAGCGGATGATTTATATTAACAGAAGCTATTAACTTGAAATCAAGGTCCCAAATTCTGAAATAATAATCTAGAGAGCTGGTGAGTAGTTTCTTGTCTGGCAAATTGACAAAAGAAAGAGTCGTTAGGGAATCTTTGTGAGCCTGGAAGTTTTTTATCTCCGTACCGGATAAATCTGAAAAAGCATCGTCAGCTTCGGAAACGAGGATCTCTTGACCGAATTTCGAGCTTGAAGGAGTGTCTGGGGTTGGATGAGCTTTTTCTCGGGTTCTCGGCGTGAGAACAGCATTCTTGCGGATTTCCCCTTTGAATTTCATCTTGTCAGGATGAGAGAGTGGACCTTCTTGGCGAATTGCTGGTGCTCTTGTTCTTTGCTGGACATCCTTTGCAACCATCCTCGCAGCGAACCCGAAAGTACTAAAATTACTATCTGCTTTCCCTCGAAGATAAAATGAATGAATCTTGTAGTTTTTTTTAACTTCTTCGAAATTCTCACTTGTTATTCTTTCAGCGTTGTAGTTTGATCGAGCATTGGCATGTGGCACCAGAGTGATCTTCTGCTCTGTGAAGAGGCTCTGAAGGTCACATTTGATTACAGTTCCACTGCTGAGTCCTAGATAAAGATAGGCTACATCCGGCTTAGTCTTGTCTTCCAGATTGTAAGAAACGTCGAGCAGCATTTTATTGGCTACTTGACAGTCTTCTGGGGAAGGATCATTGGAATTCGATTGATCAAATCCATTGTGGCTTGTGAATACTTTATTTATATCCAGGAGGCCTATATTTCTCATTGCAATGTGGGTCGCGTCTTTTCTATTAAAATGGAAAAAGTGAACTGTTCCAATGCTTGTGCTGATGATAAGTATCGCGAAACCATTAATTATCTGTAAGCCTACAGGTTCAGCGCCATCTTCAATATCAATGTTTGCGATAAGGCGCATGTACTCGTAGTCCCAAATGTATAGAGTGCTATTTCGTGATGAGCCTGTAATGAGGATGTTGTGATAAACTGAAACTTCCATAAGAGAAATTTCTTTTCTATTGAAACAGTTATCTACTCTTCGAAGCACCTTGAATTTGTCCTTAACTTCTTTTTGAATGATTATTGAAGAATCCCAGCTGCTAGAGATTATTAGTCGGTTTAAGTAGTCAACCTTGAGAGCACTAACTTCATCAGTGTGACTGTTTATTTGTTTGAAGAGTTCTCCTGTCGCGTAGAGATAGATATTCAAGTTTCCGCGCTGATCACCCAGAATAAACTTTTGGTTCTGCTGAAGTAGACGAAATACAGTAATATCATCTTCGTTGTTCTCCAAGAGGCCCGCATAAATTTTTTTCACACAGCCAGTTGTTATATCAATGAAACGAATTTCTTTATTAGTGCAAAGAACAAACTCATTCATCGAGCTATTATACTCAATTCGGACTGGTCGTTGCAGCTCAACTCTTGTTGCTTTGCTTTTGATCTCATATGCGTCCTCAAATTCCAACATATTGACTCGAGAACCGACGAAGCAAACTTTAGCAATGTTATACATACTGATAAGCCGAGTTATCGAAGTGCGAGATCCAGTTTCAAGCGTCTGGACGCAGGTTAGGTTTCTAATATCCCACACTTTAATGTCACCGATATCATCAGCTGAAATTATCATAGGAGTTTTCTCGATGACTTCAATTGCCGTGACCATTGCTGAATGCCCTACGAGTCTCCCTACTTTGGCATAATCAAAATGAATAGGATTAACACTCCAAAGCGAGATAGAGTTCTCATATCCTGCAGTGACTAGAACTTGAAATGTGTCAAAATATTGTAGTGAATGAACGCCAGCATTTGATAAACTTATATTGACCCGTTTTTCCTTCTTTAACAAATCCCAGAAACTGACGGTTTTGTCCAAGCATGACACTGCCACGAGCTTTAGCACATCGATACCAATAATATCCACAATAGAAGCGCGAATATAGTTCAATCCAATACTATTAGCCAATGATTCTTCAGGGATATCCCATACATGAATTTGATTCGTCTTATCGGTAGTTACCCAGAGATCCAAAAATTCGATATACCAAATATTTGATTGAAAATTCCTCAGAGATTCAGCAGCTGAAAAACCTTTTTCAAGAGTGAAATTGTCTTTTGAGTCCCAAAATACAAGTCTGAAATCTGTTAAGCATGCTCCTAACTGAAATTTAGATTATTCGTCATGCATACTATTCCTCAAATACCCTGCATTGCTTATTTGACCAAGCAAAATTCATTATCATTATATCTTTCGTGGTTTGAAGAACTTTGGGTGAAATTTGTTTTTCAATAATACAATTGGCATTGTAGATGGAGATGCTCATCGACAGAGAATCCAAAGCAAATAGTTTTTTAACCTCTGAAGCATAGCATGCGCTTCAGGAATTACATGTTAGATATAATGAAAAAAGCACAAAATACTACCTTTTAATGCTGTTATTTTGATGATGAACTCGATCTGATATCATTTTTGAACCGGAAAGCCTTTGCAAAGGTCCGAAATTATCTCCATAAATGATAGGCGCTTTCTTCAAAGCATATATCATCATAAGGAACCAGTAAAGACGAATTAGTTACTATTTCAATCTCTCTGATGCGATTATCAGTTTTTCCAAAATATTTCTTTGGGGGCAGCCTTTTTGTCGGTATTACGTAATCCGTGGGAGGGGTCAAAGATGTATAGTTCTAATAATGATTTATGAAAATAAGTAAGGTCAATGAGATCCCAATTTACATCAATGATATAATTTATGACATCCGAGCATTTCACATTGGTGATGAGATTGTAGGATTCTGTGATATCTTTGAAAAATTCGATGAGAGCGATCACAATGTAAAGCGTTTCTTTCTCATCATGCTGGATAATATTAAGCATGATCCGTACAAAGTCAATTATGTCGACGCCATGGACATCGTACTCTTTGAATTTTTGCTCGATCAAGTTGACTTGGTCGCTATCTTCAATCTTTGATAAAAGCCAGCTCTTGGTGTACTTTTTCAGGTACAAGACGCAACTTTCATCTCTTAAATTGACAATCTGATCTACAAGTTTGTCAAAGTCGACCATTAATTGGCTTATTTGTTAATAATTAATTTTCAAACAATAGTATCTGTTTTGAGAAAAATTAATTGCTCTGTACTGTAACATACATCAAATTTTAAATTTAGAACAGAGATCAAACGAAATTTTAGAGAGGCCCACCATCGTAGAAATATCATTTTAAGGCGGTCACTATTTGAGGACCATCTTTTTTGCAAGGGTTTTAGATTGATTTGACTTATTTTATCAGAAGATTTGAATTCAAGGACAGAATATCAAAAATTGAAGGTGAACCAATTTCAGGAATCTCCCAACAAATCTTAATTCCGGCCTCCATGATTGTTTGAATGATTGCTCTCTCTCTTTGGAAATAAAGCAAATATTTCGCAGATACACGGCGAAAAAAAAATTTTAGGGGCCTTGTGGGCTTAAAATATAAGAGTACAGTTACATTGGGTGGGGTCTTTGACAGCTCAAATAATGATTATTTTTCAAAAATAGGTATCTCTAACAACAGAAGACTTCATCCCTGAAGAAAGTTGGATTCTAAACTTCAAATTATCATCAATCTCAAATTCCTTGAAAACAAGCATTTATTTTCTGATAGAATGAGTTGTTCGTGGCCTTCGCACTAATTCTAAATTAGTTCTAAATTTGCCCTAGCAAATATTTTCAAACCGTGGTGAATTAATTTTTTCAATGTTTCCTTCTTATTCTCTGCATATGGATCTAGTCTCGATTTTCATTATATATACACTAAAAACTCTCAGGAGATGGCACTTGATATAGGTGAACAATTTATGTTTTTTCGGGAATGAAATTGAAAAATAGATAAAAACCAGCAAACTCTGATTCGTCAGGAAAATCATTGCTGAGAATTAATTCATTAAATTCGTTTGATGCCAATGCTCCAGTATTGAATTTGAAGTTTGATTCAATGAACAATTGCCTTCGTCTTGAACGAAACAATATGTTGCAAGAAACATCCATTGATAATTATGAGAATTATCTTATTTGTTCGCGTTCCTTCAATTTTTTGAAAGTTAAAATTCCGTTTTAAAAATTTTTAAAGGATGATTTTAATGGATTCATCAATGAACCACTCTTTTACCACAAGTCATTTTCGTCAGTTTAAGTAAGATAAGATCCATCATCCAAGAGTTATATTGAGATAATTGCATTTTCCCGAAAAATTTTATTCCCTGATCTCATTGAAATATATATCTAACCTCGTTGTTAAAATATCTGTACAAATGCTGTCCAAACTTCCCATGCTAAGATAAAACAAAATTTACAAGCCCAATCATAACTAATAGTCGTTGTTGACCTTTTTATGGGGTTTTATTCACCTCTCTTTTGCTAATGATAACAGTGCATTTCAAATATCAAACATCCCATACTATTTTTTTAAATTGTCGAAATTAATACGCATTGTACTCACAAAGACAGATTACCGTGGATTGATTATACGAGGAAATATCTAAAATCAAATTAGATTAAATACCATATTACGATGAATACCGAAATAGATGTATGTTGCTCAAGACCTTAATTCATAGTTCGTAACAAACCTCTACTCACAATTTTCCAGACTGCATTACCTTATTCCGGGCTTTTTATGAGCGTTGCTGCTTTCGCTGAAGAGAATATGTGACTGTAGCAAATTGCGAAGGACTACTATTGCGCAAATCTATTTGCATTACATTCATATTCTCATTTAGAAGTGAAAGCAGCTGAATATTTTGTTCAAAAAACTTCTATGGCAATGTGATGACGCAAAGACTAATGTAGGTCTTCCCTGGACTGTGGTTCCAACCTACATTTGACCTTGAAATCACCAGAAAGGAATTAATGCGAGTCTTTTGCATTCAATTTTTTTTATTATTATTAGTTGCATCTATTAAATAACAGAAATATCAGAGCTGAATGTTTAAATCACAACTGATTTCGAATGAGGCTTTAATTAACACCAATATATACTAAGCAGAAGTATTAGATTTGTATATTGTGAGCCGAATACTATTTTTTCAGACATCAGATTTACTATCTAAAAGGATGGAAAATGACTGCAAATAGTACAGTAAAATGCTTTAGTACTTCTCTCTTTTTCTTTTTGAGTTTGTTTATTACTGTAGGCAACACAAATACTTGCATGAGAATAACTTCGACAATTAGAAATACTAGCTATCTCTAAAAAACTAGTGTGGATGTGCTGACCGAACAATGCTCTCGAACGCAACTAATTCATTGAAAGGGTAGTGCGAAGGGGTACCATAAGACAGCAATTACATCCAGAGAAACTTGCTCTCAATTTCAATTTCACTTTCATTGTCTTTCATATGATTCAATACTCAAAAATGATCTTGCTGATCTTTTGTCTACAAAATTTCAACATCAAAAGCATTACAAACTACCCAAAAAAAAAACGAGTCAAATATAGAAGGCGAAAAAAACTCGACTTTCAAAATATGATACCATAAAAAAATTTAGGATAGATTTGAAAGAAAGAAAATTATGAAGAGGAGCTTGTAGTGTATTATTGCTTAGCTATCAAGGAAGTAGCTTATTATATTAGGTCTTCTTCTGAGCTCTGATAATTTGTACTCCTGGTTTCATCCACTGATAACTTTTTCTTGAGTTGCATTATGATATATTTGCATTCAATTTTAAGGGAGCTTTATCTTATTCGCTATCGTGTAACCGCTCTTGTATAAATATTTCTTATCATAATGATTGACAATTGTGACCTCTTTCTCGTTGCGAGCTATCACCCAATGAGTTTCACACCAAGTTAACAAAAATATTTACTTTTTTTATTTTTATGTAGCTTAATTGGATAATATCCCTTATCATCACCTGCTTTGAGTGCTGCTTCAATCTCTTTCTTTAACACGTTTTCTCCTTCCAACTAATTTGAGTAAATTGTGAAATTAATACCATTTTTTTTTTACCATGAAATCCTGCATTTCCTCTGGGGATGGTTTGTACTGATTAGGCATCTCCCAATGATGAGTGAGTCTCTCTTCTAGATATTCAGCTGCGGTTTTATTGCTGAGTCTGGTTGGTGTATTATAGCTTGTGCTTTCAGGATTCGTTAAGGTTCCATTACTGAGACTTACATTGAGACTTTTGGGTTTTCTGATAATTTCGACAGATGTTCGAGGTCTATAAATGACGCTCGTATTGAAAGCAATTGGAATTTCATCCTTGACGAAAGGAAATGAGCCGCCTTTGTTTTGAGCAGCCTTTCTCAAAGTAAGATGCCAAAAATTTGCTCCGAGCCTTTCAAGATCGTTCTTCAGTCCCTCGATCTCTTCCACTTTCTCTTTTTTCTCTCGAAATTCTTCAGCACGAAAGAGTACAGATTGATTTGGCGATCTCCCAATGTGGTTACCTGTTTTCTCAAATGCCTTAGTCCAACGTTCTTCGGTTTTTCGGAACTGATCAAGACATCTTTTTTCTTTTGTGAAATGAAGCATATCGCTAGTTCCCATCCTATTTGCCATCCCATCAATTAAACGATAAAATTGAGTTTCCTTTGCTTTGATGTTCTCAATCTCTGCTAAAACCTGTTCTTTAGGGATCTTAATGTCTTTTTGTACTTTTTTTGATTTGGCCTCTAACAGTTTCTTATTATTAGGTGCGGCGGAATCCAAGATAATGGAGTTTGTACGGACAGAGTTTCTGAGAAAATTTGTTAAAGATTCTGTGTTTGTCGTAGATGACACTTCCGAATACTTTGTAGAGGTACCAAGATGATGTTTCTTTCTTTGTAGTTTTTCAAAAATCTCATGAGGCCCAACAACCGAATATCTCAATAGCTTTCCATTACGAAACTGAGGACCCTTGATTTGCTCCTGGAGTTTGGAGTTAGCAGGGAGTTCTGAATTAAAAATGCTGTTTTTTAATGGTGAGGCGTCAAATTTGAGAGAATCAAAATCCATTGACTCTGATCTTTTTGACTCCTCACCTGCTAGAGAGATACTCGCTCTGAGTGATTCTTCAGGAATTTGAAGAAGCTTCACGCTCGGATCAAAAAGTTTATCATCTTTATGCTCGGGCAATTTTTCAAGGTGAATTTCTCTTGCTACATAGGTCGGTTTCGTTGGATATAGTTGCGAAGATTTGCTATTAGATAGTGGCTGAGTAAATTCAATTGGGGTATTTTCAAAAGGAGTTCTAGATAGTGAGAGTGGTCGTCTTCTTTTATTCAATGAACTGTCCTGCATGTGGAGTGAAATTTTGTTTATAGATAAATTTTAATTCAAGAAATCTAAGCTTTGTAGTCTCCAACTGAGATATGAAAAACGGGTCACCTGCTGGGTTTTTTAAAATTCAATTTTGTACCTAGCGAATACTATCATTCTAGCATGATTGTTTTCCTCTGGCGATGGACATAATATCACAGCAACAATGATGCTCCCAAAAAAATTGAAAGGAGCCATTTTCTCATTCACTTGAATTCTTGCTTGAGAGGCTAAGAAAGTTAGCTTTGAAACACATTGTGGCATGACAAAATCATCAGAGACTTGCACTTGTAAAGTGTCATTACACCAAAGCCAAACCATATTTCCAATTATTAAACTGTAAAGAAGATTTAATTGAGTTCTCTGTCATCTTTTAAAAATGTTTTCTTTGAATTTGATTCGAAACATGGTGAGCAAGAACTGAAATTTTTTTCATCTGAACAACTATCTGCCTCCTTTGTATTATTACTCAAAACAATCAGTCTAAAAGTTGTTAATGTAACCATAACGATCACGAGGTGAATTTAATGTTTGTTCAATGATGTTATCATCTATCCTTCTGTGCAGTCGACTTTTTCAAATATATTCAGTTATAAAATAGTGAGATACCATTAAAGTTAGTGATGAAAAAAGAGAACTGGAAACAAGCAAATAATGTACACTAAATCTCAAAAATAAACATGGTTGTTAGATATTCCTTCGACTCTAAATTTTCGTTTATTTCTGACGATTTTTATTTTTTTTTTTAAACTTAAGCATTTATGGAGGTGGGTGAGTTTCTACCTGAATCTAGGTTACCATTTGTTCATCATTAACTTGCGATGCTCATTTAACATTTGAGACGGTCGCTTGAGAAGGGGAACTGATTGTAAGAATACTGCTTGGTCTCTCAAGGCTTAAATTTTCTTTCTCAACATAGTGGTTTATTGCGGTTGAGGAAATTGGTATTTCACATTTTCTTGATTAATGAAAGTTCGGGCGTTTTTTTTCTTTATAATTTTAATCTGTCATTCCGCATGAGCAATAAATTAAAATTTGTCATTCAACTCAATTTGATTTAGCTTTAGAAGCCATTTATGGCTGTTTTCAGCCTGCTAAGAATTAGATTCTTATTCATTCAATCTACATTTTCCGACTTTCGCTTGAAATCAAGATGAAGAGCAGCGAATCATCGGCTCTGTCCACTTTAAATTCCTATTCTTATCGCCTTCAAGATAGGTTTTGATCTTGCTTCTGAAAATGAATCTTTCAGCTATAATTTTCCTTTTCCAA
>ENA-UOTZ01000157-UOTZ01000157.1-compost-metagenome-genome-assembly--contig:-NODE-157-length-55305-cov-8.749493_pt1 | contig 55305 bp, 29 predicted proteins | sample MGYA00238144_ERZ746983 | MGnify/ENA primary metagenome ERZ746983 (study PRJEB28759, sample SAMN06268863) | compost metagenome | isolation source: single cell | place: USA: California, Emeryville, Joint...
CGGATTTGAAATCTCTAAGCAGCTATTGCCTCTGATCATAGGCTATATTCTTATAATCATTTTCTGTGTTTTCCAAGAGAGATCCCTTCGGATATATTTCGTACGACGAAATGTTTTAACAGAAAACGAGGTATCTCTCAAGAAGATTCTCCAGCAGCTGAACGAAACCATTATTGTGGTCAACCGCAAATTTGATGTGCAGTACTGTAACCGAGGTGAGAATCCTAGTGCATTAACCGCAGAGTTGCCACTCGAGACGCCTCCGAAGCTTTCCGTTGAATCTCCTCCGAAATCACCTAATGATAATAGGACTTCAAAACCTCCGCAGTTGTATCGTAAAAAGAGTTTAAATGATAATTTTCATCGTTCTTTCTTCGAGAGGATTGTGAAACTTGAGCTTCATCAGCCAGCTCTGATAAAGGAAACTTGCCCTGCAATCAGCCACAAATTTTCGAGCATTTTTGACCTGAAAAGCCTCATTGAGCTCTTAGCAAATGACTTTGAATGCTTCCAAGAGCTTTTTAAAGTGAAGCGACTCAGCTGTGGTGGTTCTGCCTATGGATCTCGTAACTTTACATTAAAAGAGTTTTATGAGGTTCATATCTCATGCGCCGTGATCGACCAGCAAGAGTGTTTCGTCATCATCATGACGAACATCACCGAGAGCATCAAAGGCCTCCAAGAGAAAGCCGAAATGCAAAAAAATATTCTCTCATCGTTATCTCACGAACTTCTGACTCCGCTTAACACAATCACGAACTGCATGGACACTGCATCAAAACATCATGGAATCGACCAAGAAGTGAAGGAGAATTTCATTTTGCCGTCTATCATGAATTGCAAGCTGCTTGAAAGCTTCGTGAATGATGTCCTCGACTTTGTTCAGATCAAATTTGGATTTTTTTCTCCGGATATGAAAAAGGGAAAGCTGCTTCCAGCGGTCAACGAATGTATTAAATTGTATAAGCATTCGATTCAAAAGAAGCGCCTGGAGATCCAGACTGAATTCTCTGTGAAGCCTGATATTGAAATAGGTACTGATTTTCAAAGGCTCAAGCAGATTTTGAATAATCTATTGGGAAATGCAGTGAAATTTACCTCTGAAGGTGCTATCAAACTTTCAATAGAAAAGAATTCAAATAAGCTGCTATTTACCGTGAAAGACAGTGGAATCGGCATGACTAAAGCGGAGTTAGAGAATCTCATGAAAAATTTGAAGGAAGCGAGCATAGGAAAGAAAGTAGGAGAGCGCTCAACAGGCGCTGGACTGGGACTAGCTGCGGCGAATGCGCTAACACAGCAACTGAACCCTGAAACCAGGAGAGGCTTAAAATTTAAGTCTATTAAGAATCAAGAAACGATTGTAACTTTTGAGATAGAAGACCTAAAGGACCAAATAGAGGAAGTTTCTGAAATACATTCAGAAGATATTCCCATATTGAGCGAGGAGTTATCGATCTCGCTTCCTATTTGCAAGCCGATCTCATCGACATCGAAAAGAGATGTGTCAACCATCACGTTTATTTCTCCGCCAAGAATATTGCATGAGTGTGAGAAATCCAGCATCTTGGTAGTTGACGACGACGGGTTCAACATTCATACCATTGAAATGATCCTATCGTCTTTCGGTATAAAACCAGACGCTGCATTCAATGGAAAGGCTGCCTTGGACTTAATTGAAAAAAGGCATCGAGACGCATGCTGTGAGAAATCTAAAAACTATGATTTGATTATTATGGATTTCAATATGCCTGTGATGGATGGATTAGAAGCAACAAGGAAAATTCGAGAGCGGATTGTGAAGAATGAGTGGAGAAGTACGAGAATTGTAGGGTGCACTGCTTTCGTTGGAGAGGAGAAGAAAAAAGAGGGCTTGGACAGCGGAATGGATGATTGCATCAAAAAGCCAGTAACGAAAGCAATGATACAAAGTTTACTCTCTAGTTTTAATACTGGTAGTAGTAGTGAAATTTTGAAGCCGAAAAGCTGCATTATGTAAAATGATTGTATTTAGTCATTCTATTGCTTACAATGACTATCCAAAGGAAATTTATATTGTTAAGCGCATTAGTATATTCAAATGTGTGTTTCAAATATGATAAACAAGGTAACCTCAAGAAATTTTATTTATATGAAATGATTTCCATGGTCATTAACCAATGGTCCTTAGTGGTAATGTAATAATTCGCTTTTTCACTGAGGTGGCTATGTCATTTCAAAAAATACCTAAAAAAAATAATTTCGTGTTACTAAGATGTTTAGAATGCTTGCAGTTTCTCGTTTTTTCCTTCCATTTTATGAAATATCTCTTGTGTCATTCCAAAACTGGGACAAAAAATTTCTTCGAATAAGGCACAAGTTAGAGAGAACATAATTATAGAGCTTTGAGTTGAGAAATGTATTTTCAAACTTCTCTTTAACTACTTCAGTTCGTATGGGGCATCTGAAAATCCAAAGTTGCTCCTCCAATTTGAAAAATAAAATGTTTTATTATAGAAGATTTCTTTGTTGTAGCTAAAAGTCAGCATGGAGTCTTCATTGACCTTGCTAGTTTAATTTTGGCTGTCATCGGACTTTAAAGTCTGGCTTTGTAAAATGGTATAGTGCTATCATAAATATTCGCGTTCCTTAAAAGTTTGATCTTTTCTCTTCATTTTCCATATGAGTTCGTTCCACAGGCTTCCATCGAAAAAAATCTTAACTCTCTCACCCACCTTTCAAGTTTTAGCTAAACGGAAAATGTTGAAGTCATTATGCCGACCGAATATCAATGGGATCTCCTATTATAATGAATTTCTTGTGATATTCTGGTAGGATTTCTATTGTATTTTCGTACATCCGTACAACATGTATCTTGAATCAAGGCTTCGCATTTAAATTTGATTCTCTAATTTATTCAATAAAAGAAAATCGCGGCATCCATGAAATCTTTTCATTTCATTCTTCCCACATTAGTTTTCCTTGCATTAGCGACCGGGCTTGTGACAGGATCCAACTTCTTCAACAACACGGTGTTTGGTCTGGCAGTTGTAAATCAGACCAGCAACGCAAAGATGTTTTATCAGTTTATCCCAGCCACTGGCTACACTATCGAGAACACCACCAAGCCAACCATCCTCTTCATGCAAGGAGGCCCTGGATGCTCAAGCCAGTTAGCAAACCTGGGCGAAATTGGCCCATACTCCGTCGAGAACGATAATGGTACCTTAAATCTCGTTCCGCGAAATTACTCTTGGAGTTCTGAAGCTAACCTCATGTTCTTAGACAATCCCACTAACGTGGGATATTCTCAGCCTGGTTCTCAAATAGTCATCGATTCAAACACCTCTGCCCAGCAAATCCAAAATTTACTCGAGCAATTCTTCCATAACTACACAAATTTAGCCGCTCTTGACTTTTGGGTCATGGGAGAGAGCTACGGAGGCCATTACGTCCCCGCCATTGCTTACCAGCTGCTTTCAAACGGGTCTGCTGCTCTACCAAAGCTAACCGGAATCGCAATGCAAAACCCATGGACTGACGCTTTCTATCAGCTAGAATCCTTTGGGGTCGCAGCCTATGCTATGGGAATCATTGACCCTCAATCCCGAGATCGAATTCAGTCGTTGATTACTGAAGGCAGAGAGGTTATTCTGAATGGAAGCTATGCCCAAGGATTCGATTACTTTGACGAAATCGAATCATATTTACAAAGCTTCCAGGTGAGCGGCTCGGTTTTCCTCAATAACTACCGCTACTATAGCGTTGGACAGCCTTCTCCAAAAATAGGACCTGTCTTTGGAAATGCTGGGCAATATCTGAACCAAACAGATGTGAAAGTCAATTTTGGTATGCCTGCTGACTTCAACTACCAGCTTTGCGATAGCCCAACTTATAGTAATTGGGCGGTGGATATCTCAAAGAGCTATCTTGGGGTATTGGCTTATGTTTTAGAAAGAACGAAGGTCGTCATTTTTAACGGAGCTGACGATATGGAGTGCAACACAGCAGGCGTGTTGGGTTTCGTGAACCAGATCAATTGGAGTGGAAGACCTGTTTATAAGAAAGCAAGTAAAGTTGCTTGGCAGATGAAAGGGAATAATGTTGTGGGAACTGCTAGAGTTGGAGGGAATTTGACGTTTTTGACTGTGTATGGCGCTGGGCATTTTGTACCGTTTGATCAGCCCTATTCATCGCTTGATATGGTGCAGAGACTGATGGCTGGAAATGATAATTGGAATGAACCGTTCAATCTATGATTATGACTCTTTGATTAAGAGAATTATGCATTATCATCATCATGCCGTGTGACCTTATATATATTAATAATGATAATTTATTAATGGTCTTATCGAAGAGATAGCGGCTTATGAGTCGAAAAGAAATACACATGAAAAATCTACCAAAAGCATCAACTAGACTCGAAAACTCAGGCTGGGTTCGCAAAAACTAAATAATTAAGTAAAGAAAGAAAATCAGAGTTTGATTGACGCGACTAGAGAATTAAACTGGATTGATAGAAATTAATTACGTATTGACTTAATACCCCTTATACCTTATTACTATGGAAGCTATTTTCGCCAACCCATACTCTTATTGATGAATCTCGAATCGAGTCGTGAGTCCTCCGAATTGCATTGACGCTAAAGAAAATTATTCGATGAGTGAGCACAAAGTTCATTTAGTAAATATAAAAAACAAAAAAATTGCAGCCATCAAGTTAATAAGACAGGAAGAGCTAGACACTAGCGAAGCTTTTCGGAAGATAGAGTTATTCCTTAAGATTAGCCAACCTGACAGCCACCTCGGCTGTACTTAAATACAATAATATGACTCGAAAAAAAAGTTCATTGATTGGCCTTGCTAACCTGCTTGAAATCGTCATTTGACTTCAGCTATTTCTCAGAGCTGTCCGGAGATATGCTCGGCAGAGGAGAAGTCGGCTCGCCAAATTCGAAATCTTTTCAAATTGCTATTTATTGATTCTCAGTGTATTTGATGGAGTTAGAAACTTATCCAGCTCCCTCTTTGAGTGAAGCTTTCCTCTTACAAGACACTTTTCCACAGTTCATTTGTAATTTCGATCTTTCATATAACTCCTCTCTCTTTTTAACAAAAAGCTACATCGCGGTTCTCAAATTTATTTTTCTACCCGAAATTTAAACAGTATTTGAATGGTCAATATTCCTTGCAACAAACAGTTCCTGTTTTCGGCACTCAGGAAATAACAGCTCCTTAATTTGATGCACAAGAGATCGCCGCAAACCAATGGTCTCATCTGTAAGATGTTTGAAATACGTTGATTCAGACAAAGAAAAACCGCTTAAGACAACTTGTCTCACTTTTCATGACCAACGAACTCTTTTTCTTTCTTTTACAGCCTTTGCATTCAAATTTTCCCTTGCTAACTGAAGTCAACCATTATAAAAAAAAATTGGTCAGAACGTCAATTTGTGGCTGTTAGCTTGTCTGTGATTCTAATAATTATTAAGGCTTTGTATCGCTCATGATGCATGGAATATGAAATAGATCCCAATAAATTTTATTTTTGAGTTTGGACGTTAGGTATTGGCGCTTTTTGAATCGAAGTGAATTGAGTTTGTTCGGTTGTCATCCGGAATAAAATTTAAAAACCAGTGAACGCATGTATCGCTGCGATAAATTAATCTAGAATATTTTACTGATTTACTGAAAATCATAAAGAGCATCCTTTCTATCGCAGAATTCTAAAGAAAATAAAACTTTAGAGATACCTCTTTTTGAAGTCATCGATAACTTTTTGGTCGCTTTTAAGGTAATCTTTTTTCGAGATCTCTCAATTGATTCTAATTTCTACCTCAGCAGTTATTTCAAGAAACAGAAATTCTCCAAACGACATACCTCACAGCAATGGATTCAGCCCGTCCTCAGCCTTTGACCGCCACGTCTACAAATACCGTTCTGCTAACTAGCTCTATGGAACTTGAAAATGAAGAGCAAAAACTTGAGTATAGGTGTTCCGAGCCATCTATGGACACCGGAAGCGAGAGCAATCATGACCTTCCACATCTGAAGCAAGTCAAAGTACATGAAAATTACGAAATGGCGCTTCCTTGCAAGAAAAATTCTCTGAAATTTTGTCGAAAGCTCTGCAAAATCATGTTAAAGCAACTCAATAACCAAGACAACGAATTTGCCTCTAAATCCTTTATTCTGTTATACTCAATAATCAATAATCTCGTGACCTTGTTCAAAGGCACGGTGCTTGACGATGAAAGGCTGCGGGTAATACAGCGGGGTATTCTAATAAACATTTGGAAGAAACATCGAGAGCAGGTCTGCTACATGAAAAACCAGAAAGTCTGCTTGGTCACGCCAGGTGAGTGGGAAAGCTTTTTCAGCGCTGATAAGTTCGCGAATCATCTGCGTACTCACACGAATAACTTCAAGGATATTTTATTTCTAATAAATCTAAACACTATTGAATGCGAGCAAGCGTTTATTCTCCTCTACTGCAAAGTATTCTTCACTTTAAACATGCTATTCATCCACACATTCCTATACCTCGAAATCGAAAGAGATTCGAAGTTTAAAGACAAAATCTCTAATTTTGACGATTTTGCGTTAATGGCGCTGCAACCATGGCTTTGCCGGTATTACAACCACACACGAGGAAGGTTCGCGAAGGAATGTTGTGGAAAATGCAAAATTTGTAGATGCTATTCAATCCCGGCAAATTTCCTTGAGAGACTGGGATGGGCTCGGTTATACCATCAGCAGGTGAAAAACCAATACAGTGAGATAAAAACAAGGAAAACAAACTCTCTGAACAAAGAAGAAATCACGCTGATGTTCCTTTTTTGGACCAACTTTATCTGGACGATCCTGAAATGATTGAAATGTGAGCAAGACGCTGTTCGCGCTCGAGCGGCATCTTTGAATTTACCAGAAAAATAACAATTTTTTTCCATTATTTGATCTTTTCTGTTTCTTTTACATTAGATGACGAGGACCCTTCAAACAATTTTTTTAAAAAAAGAACCGAAGAGGTTCACGTCATCGACCAAAGGTTAATTTTTTTCATAAGCTTAACTCTAAGAACAAGTTAGAAGGAGCTTTTCTCTACAGAATACTTTTTCAAAGTTCAATTTTTTTGACATTTCTTTTTCTAATAACGCATCCATAGTTATTTCGACAATTATTTATTGTATTCACATACAGTTTCCACATTGTTTATCCTATAAGTCTTTATGTAAAATTCCTTGTTTTGATTGGTTCTTCAACGATCTCGGAATTGATCGTTTTAAATGTGAATATATTATTTATTTTCACAACAAAAAAAAGAATTACACAAACAGAGGCAACGGTTCAGAAGGTATGAGACTGTATTTGGTGATATTATTATTCTTTCTCGGGTTAGTAGTTCAGTATTCGCTTAAGGGCAGTTCTTATGAATTAATGATATCATATATGAAGTTAGTTAACAATAAACCCATCAGTTAATGCAAATAATATGAGAAGTTAATACGCTATTAATAATGTTAGGACCCCCAAACATGTAGAAGGCCTCATATTATTTTCAAGCATGTTTATACGCACTTTCCATCTGTCATGACCAATTTCTTGCATGCCTCAGCGCTTGAAGCTAGGATGCAAGAGCTTTTGACTGGTTCAGGGAGGTAGCATCCCTTTTCCAAGTGGTTATTAAGGCCAGTCCAAGGCTGGTTAAGGGATTCGAAGTAAACCAAATAGGTTCCTTTCGCTGTTGTGACCTCCGCGAGGATTCTCGAGAGAATACCAGCGACTACTTGAGTCGAATACTCCAGCACCTTCGCTTCTTGCATTTCGCCCAAGTTGAAGTCACTATTACGGGCCTGCATTTGTTTGAAACCGGTTTCAAGTAGCGGGGTCGTCTCTTCCATTGATGGGTCTTGATGGATCGTTATTCCTCCCACTAAATATGAAGACTTTAGCAAAAAGAGAGAGAGATGAGAGGTGTAGCTTACCCAGCTGGCGCTCTTGAGCGTTGATGGTGACTAAGACGAGCAAGAAACAGAGAGATAAAAGAGAAGATCTCATTTTTGATTCGAGTTGACCGAAATTCAAATTTTTATTAGATTATTTTTTCGGATTTCGCTGGCTTAAATAATTGATACTAGTTAATTCCATGTTAGAATCAAAAAAGACTTCGAGTTAATTTATAAAAATTGAACAGAAAAACGTGTTCAAGCTCGCTCATAAGCTCACTGCTAATCGCTTGTGGATAATAAATCTGTTCAGATATTCTAGAATAGAGAGGAAATGCCTGATTGAAATGGAAATCCTTATAAACATTATTTGATTCATGCTTTCAGTTAATTAACCCCGATCCATTCGCAATTAGAAAGCAAGAGGAGGGAGATAAAGGTCACAGAGGTGAGGAAGAATAGAAAGACTTTAACGTTTAATGAATTTGGCTCGAGAGGAATTTTGCATATTGTTTAGAATAAATTAATATTGTGCGAAAATTTTGTATAAAAAACCAGCATAGCTGTCGGCTGATGAGAAGTAATACGTGGTGTTACCCCTTTAAGTAGCACAACTGGAACTGCTTCCAAATAAAAACGTGAAGAGAGCAAACTTAATGCTCTGGGAAAAACTGACGTTCATTTTTATTTTCGCAAATTTTTGAGTTTGAATCCAAAAAATCCGAAAGATTATCTAGTTATTGTTAACGCTGGTGTCTTCTCCAATAACTTTGCCTGGTCAATAGTTGCACCTGCTGTGAATGAACTTAGTGATTAAAGAATACAATTTTCCTTGATATGCAAAACCTATTTGATTTGAGAATAGTACCTCTGCTGAACTGTTAGGATCTTAGGTATATCAGAAAGCTGAATGTTTATTGTTTGGTACAATAACGGCATTCAGTAATTTTTGTCAGTTAGTGATTCGGAACAAGGATTTTCGGCAAGTTGTCACAAAAAAGCTTTCAACTTCTTGAAATCTAGTCCAACGTAAACTTTATCAGATTCAATTTCAGAGTAGGTATATGTTAATAGCATAACCCCATGAGAATAGCTAATAAGAATGATGACTTCAAGAAAACTATTGAAAAAAATGATATTTCATACGAATTTATCTGATAACTCAAGCTTGTTCATCTGCCATTTTCTCAATAGACATTTCGGAGGATAGCCGACTGATGTAGTTGAGACATGTAAATGCAAAAATTTTAGAGCGAGACATCATCATTTCTTCTTTGAAAAAATACGACTTTGCAGAAATTCACACGAATTTCGATAAACATTCTCGCTTGATTTACTAAACTCAAGCTTGCTTCTATGCTAATTTTACCAACTCGATTAAGCGCTGCTATCCATCACTGATACTTTTAATCAGCTACACCCAACTGCCAAATAAATTTATCTTTTAAATTATTTGCAAATCCCAGACTATCTATCTGCTAATCCCAAGCTCATGCAGCTAAGTCCTTGTGTCACGCGGCTACCCGTTATATCCCCTAGCAACCAGGTTAAGAAACCTCTCTCGAATACAAAGTCATTTAATCTCTTTCCCGCTGGAAAATATACCTCCCAACGAACTGAGACAAGTGAAAACTTGCCTACACACAAGAAACAGCGTTCTGAGCTGAAAAGCTTTGAATATCATTCACCAGACCAGCCACCGGTCACTCAGACTCCAAAATCAATACATTTAGGTCGAAAAATGAGTTTTTCCAGCCAATTTCCTCATGGATTGCTTAAGAATGACTCAAATCTAAGGATTACTTCTCCTACGACAAATGCTGCTACAATAGCTCTTGCTGGGCGAGTACGGCCTTCTAAAAACACTACACCTCGGTGCTTACTAAAAGACCTTTGCTCGGAATTAAATCTGGAAACCCAACCGGTTCAAAGTATCAACGGAGCTAAAGAAAAAGAAAGCCAACAAGACCGAGAGCACCTACAGCACAGCTGTGATAATTTTGTTGCGGCCAATCCCGTGGACTGTGTCTCAAAGCATGCTTCAGGGAAATTGGGGAGTCTACTTACTCCTCAATTCAGACGACCAGTACGGCGGAGAACGACTTTATTCACGAGTAGCAAAAACTCTACTTGTAGCATAAGCAGCATTTCAAGCTCAAAGCTGAGTGTTGCGAATGACAGAACAGCCGATGAAGGCACCAAATCAACGATTCCTTCGCTTGGAGAAATTTACAAGGAGAGGGTTGCGACGAATTTCAATAATTTTTTTAAGCGGAAGCGGTCCGTCGCGTCAGTAGCTGAGGATTTTCAGCAAGGATCCTTGCTGAGATCCATCGAAATTCCAAAGGACAAAGCTGCAAACAATTGTCTGCCAATCGATATTTTTGAAACCTCAATTGCTGTTGAAGGCTTTAAAACTCCTGAGAGTCAGTCTCAGTGTGTGTCTCATAGAGATCTGTCCCAGAGCCAGAGTATTACACAACTTTCCTCAGGAGCAAAGATGAAAAAGAATCGCCGGTTATTCCATTCTAAGACTCTTTGCTCCGTCACCTTAGAACAAAAATTGGGACTCTCAAAGCAGAACTCCATTGTGATGACTGATCCAGCTCCTTCGAAAAATGAAGGAGTGCTAACTCTTAATTCACAGAATCAAACAAATTCTAACAGTACTTGTACCGAGGAGAACACAACAATGAAAAAATCCCCAAAGAAAAGGTCGCCAATAAAAAGGCTCTGGAATAAAGAGAATGACCGGGTTTTAGAAGAAATTCAAAGTAAGACGCTAGAAAAAATTCCAGGAATGAACTTCGTATCTCCTGGTCCTTCTCAAAATGCATGAGCAAGTCTTCCGACCGAATTTTGTCTGACGTTCAGCGTGAAAGAGGAGAGCCATCAGGTGATTCCGAAGGCCAGAAAAAGAGATTATAAGGTCGTCAGAAAGGCATTGGTTGATGCGATTAAATATTTTCAGCTTTTGAAACTTGACCCTAAGGAGGTATACTAATACTTAGTTTGAAGGGTTATTTTACTGGTGATTATAGATCTCTAAGAAGAAAATTTTTAGCTCCCAGCCTTACGAGAAAGACCATGCAAGAGAGTTCATCCTCGCTGCTAAGACGGGCGAGCTGATTACGGTAGAATTACTCCTTATCCAAAATAAATACCTCGTCTACGACTTTGATAATGTAAGTCTTCCTTTACTTCAATAGGTTGTTACATTTGTAAATGTTTCGGTGATTAGGTGCATCAAACTGCTCTCCATTGGGCAGCAAAGAGAGGCTACACCGAAATTGCAGATGTGTTAATAAAAAATGGAGCTGATCTCAACGTTCAGGACTTGGTAACTATTTTATACAAATGGATTTGAGTGAGTAATGCTATTACTAATCTAGCTTGGGAGAACTCCTCTTTATTTTGCTATTCAAAATAACCACATTGAAATTCTCAAGGTATGATAATCTATGAAAACGATCATTGTGTTTATTTTCGATTTATTACCTTCAGATGCTTTTAAAAGCCCAATGCAACCCGTGGTCGACAGACAAAGTGAACTATACGGAGATGGTTAGTCGAAAACCGCTGGCAAAATATTATTTGAGCAAATGCAGACAAGTAAATTTTTCCTCTATCAACATTCGGTTATTTTGAGCCATTCTCCATCAAGATCCATATTACGATGGCCATGACACCTTTAAAAAATCGGAAAGCTGTTTGGATGAGCCAAAGCCTTGTACTTGCATTAGACCCGAAAATAAATCTACCACTTGTCGACCACGACTGAAAAAGGGCCCAATAAGATTCTAATTGGGTAAATTGTCAGCAAGCTGACATTTATTAATTATTAGGTTATTGTATTCTGCTTGATAATATCAATCTACACTTACTTGATCCCACTTTACATATAGAAGAACATCAATAAATTTTTTTGTCTATACTTCCATGAGAGAAACTCTTTATTCATTCATATACAAAGGATGGAGAATATATATATGAAGAAGGGTTTTGAATATATTGCATGAAGGAATAGCTAACAATTCGGTTTTTCAGATATATCTCTAGCCTTATTCAAGAGAAGAAGCTGGCTCTCTCTCTCTAAAATTCTTTAATGAAAAATAAGTGTTTTTTAAAAGCTTGCGACATCTTTTTAATAATAACAATGTGATGTGTTTAATAATTGAACATGCAAAACAACGCAAACACACAGAAAACCAATGAAAATTTCAAATATATCGCAGCGTTCATCGTTTGATTCAAGAGCATGCCATACCATAGATACGGAGTCACTCCTGCACTATCTGATTGACTCCCAAGCACCATTAGCGATCTTCTCGCGAACATTTCCGTCGTCAAGAACGTCGAACCAGGATAATCTGTAGTCACTGTAGCGATCGTCACCTCAGTTCCATTTGAACTCCCATCTCTCAAATACGTTTGATAGCTCCACGTGAGCGTTTCATCAGCATTCACCGTAGAATACGCTGCTCCGAACCCAGCATAGAACGAAAACATCGACCGCACCGTGATCTTCATTTGCGCTGTCGTGGTTGCTAATGTTTTCAACGTAACCCCTGCTGCATCTGAATTCGAAAACACAGCCATCACATGATCGTTTGTCGCTTCGGCTTTATCAACCAACCCGACGTAATATCCTTGAGCCGCAAGCACATCACTAGTGCTGTAGACAACCCCGGCAACTGTATCATCCGTGAAAAGGGTCTGAACCGTCCCAACGGTACTATTCGTCAGATTCACTTCAGCACTATATACAATGCCATTGCTCTTCCAAATACAATAAGCGGAGCCGGTGTAAGGCAATGCATCACATAGGCCGCTTGTATCAGTATCAGCAATAGCCATTTGAATCGGATTATTCACGCTGTGATTTACAAGGGTCATCGAATTCAGATTAAAGCTGAATCCCTCGAATGTCCCGTTCAAAATCTCTCCTTCATCATAAGCAACGAGGATCATTTCATCGTTGTTGAAAACATCAGAGATAGAATACGTTACAGAATAATCCTGGTTAGCTGTCAACGCGATCTTTCGGAAGACTGTAGCGTTGGTCAATAGATAGTAAATGTAGATTTGGCTGTATAAGAACTCGTCGATGTCCACTAATGCTAAGGCGAAATAACCGGTTGATGTAGATGTGTATTTGAAATTATTTGACGGTAGTTTGGTGGAGATTGGGATATCTGAACCATTGATTTGTAAGGATGTTGCGTTCATTGCTCTTAAGAAGAAGTTATAAGTCCCATCGGAGTTGCTGGTGGTTGCTCCGAGATAGTTTTGGCCTGAGGAAATGTCTCCGCGGATTAAAACGACGTTATTTTGAAGAAACGAAGCGTTAGTTGTTCCAGAGGCAGCGATGACTGGGGCTTGCAAGAATGAATTGGTCGACCAAACGAGGTCGCCGAAGGTGAGCTGGGAGAGAAGTGCTAGTAGAGCGAAAAAAAATGAAATAACAAAGGCATGCTGTAAATTAGTAGTTAATAAATTAGTTTCGAATTTCAGAATTCTCTTTTTTCTGAGAGAGCATCAACTATTTAGATTTTATCTTCTTCGTTCGTGAAGAAGTTACTTCCGATTCGATGAAAAATTGTTTTATAGACTTTCGTATAAGGTCTAAACATAAAGAATAAGACAAAGTTTTTGCTGTAAGATCTTCTTCAACTAAATTATATCATTAAGCAGCAATTCTGCTACATATATTCCTTTCGAGAGTTTGAATTGTTGATTAAAATTTAGAGGTTTTGAACAAAAATCGATGACCAAGTTATCAATTAGATTTCAAAGAGCCAACCTATAAATCATTATGAGCCGAGCAGGCATTCAAGGTTTTCACGACTTTAATTTGCAATGCAGTCGCTCTGCATGTTCTCTGCTGAAGCACTTTATGACCTTAATTATGATATTTCAAGAAAGATCGAAACAATACCTTCTCATAAAAGAAGGAAATTAATCTTTTTTTCACAAGACATGGTAAACTGAGGAATTCTTCAGGTGAAAAAAGCTTTACATGGAGTTGGTGTCGATCTCATAGCCAAAAGACATTCAGTATCTCACTCAGCTGTCATCTATTTTTTTTCTCATAAATTTTCTGGTCAGATGATAAGTTTTGTTTCCAGAGCTTTTTTATCCCCACCCAAAAAAAAAAGAGAGGGTCATATGTTGCAGAGACCTCAAACGATTGTTACAACCTGCCCCAAGGATTCAATGTGGTATCAAAGACTTCTCAAGTTGTGATAAAAGCTCAACTATGCTGATACATAATTTCCAACTCCAACGAATCTAATGCACCATTTTATTCAAGCCCTTTTCACTCCCTCAAGCTTCAGCAAATTAATCTCAAACATATGATTTCAAAGGAAATATTCTAGCTTGGAATGTGAACCAAAACTCTGAATAACATCCCGAAAATTATTCCATTTATTGCTCTTCATAGACAACCCATAATATGTATTCTCGAAAGAAATGTTTATCAATGTAAGCTTACATATACATATCCTATTTAAAAAAAAAAATGAAACAAGAAAAGACCTACTTTTTACAATATCGATCGATAGATTTACAGTTAAGTAGCAAGTCAGAAGCAAATTCATTCTCTAACGTATTATACCGAGCTACTCCGACGCGCGCTTCGAGATTTAGTCCAGAAAAATACTTCCATAGCCACTTTTAAAGATATTAAAACTCCTAAGAAGATAGCAACTGCAATAAGAGGTCTGAAGATTACACACATAAGTGTCGAAGCATTTCCCTGATTTTGTCATGCCAAGTCCATTTGCACATGAGGTGCATTCAACTGCTTCCGAAGTATAATTGTATCCGCATTCAGAGCATGGCCTTGGACAATCCAAGCATGCGGAATTAGTATATGAACTGCTGTAACTTCCACTTGGGCATATACTGTAGCACTCTCCATTATAATAATATTGATATCGTGTTTTGCAAGATGCTAACGTCTCATTACCTTGAGTGAAGGCAACCACCAAAATAGTTTGAAGCAGCAACAGGAGGGTGAGAGGATCCTTTAATCGCATTTGGTTGATTTTGACTGATTTCAATAAGCTTCCTTTTTAATAAAAAAACCTAATTAATTTTGATTTAGAGTGAAATAAAACAGGTTCTCATACGCATTTGCGAAGCATTCTGATCATACTTCAAAATTTCCAGCGTTTGAAAACTGTTTAAAAGAATTTTGCTTCACTTTGTTGCCAGTCAAAATGAATGCTGTTTTACTTAGACAGTCCTGATTCCAGGTGCAAATCGAAGTATCGCTGAGGATTATATCATAACTAAGGTAAGATACAAAAATACAAATAGTCTACCAGCGTAAACATCTTTTCAAGACAGTCAATAGCCCATCATCATTAAAGAAGATACATTGCCGATACAATTTAAAACTTCCGAAGTGTTGTCGACTACCCATATTCAATCTAAGATGCCGTTAGATATGCCAGATCGGAAAATCTATACTGCGCCATCTTCTGTTAACAAGTTTTGTAGCGCACTTCTAATGTTTAACGTGGCTATCAGTGCACTTTTTGTTAAATATTTGGCTTTCAAGCCTTCTAGCGATATTTACTTACTAAATCTTTTTCAAATATAAACAGCAAAAGTTTATTTTATCATTGCAGGGTTATCATCTTAACCTCTGTTCGATAAGTACTTCAGACAATAAGGAACAGGATAAGTTGCTTCTCGTTATGAATTTTAATATAAAAAGCAAAATGTTTTTCATGTGAGATACGACCAATATAGATATAATAAACAATGAGAAATCAGTCTCAAAACACACCATCTCGCTTCATTTTCCAATGGCGGTTCAATAATCTCATGAGTTATCATCCCTGCCCTCACTATCAGTCTTACAATGTGATTAATGTGTTTTTGGAGATGTTTTATGCAGGAGGCACACCTTGCTGTCCTGCTTGGAGCTTTTTCCGTCTGAGCACATCCGCCACTATTTTTAAAGTGATAAACGCTCCTAAATAGATAGCAAGCGCGATCGTAGGCTTCACCACAACATCGAATACATCATGACAGCCTCCCGTCGCTGTAGCTCCGAGACCATTTCTGCAGGAGGTGCAGTATAACGCTTTTGTTGTAGAATTTCTACTACAGTAGGCGCATTCGCTCGGGCAGTCCAAGCAGATGTAGCTGGACGTATTAGAGGCATATGAATAATTACTGTATGTTCCACGAGGACAATAATCGTAGCATTGGCCATTATAATAGTAATCATATGACTTGCACGAGCTTGATGCCGCTTGAATGGTGATGATAACCAGGATCAGCTGAAAGAAAAGTTTTTTGTTAGGTGACATCTGCGATCCTCTTTATATTTTATTTGTATTGTGAATTTCTCAATTCTGATTGCTGGGATTTTAATTTTGCAGGATGGAGAGAATTTCTGATGACACCATTAATCAATTTTGCTGGATCTGATGTGCTTTTACCATAGTTATAATGAATTTGAGTGAGGAAATAAGGACCTCGAGACAACATTTCGACACCAATCTAGTGTTTTAGGCATTTTTATGTTCAATCTTCTCTGAGCAATTTCAATAAGAGTAACAAACTTATTCTAACCCAATAGAAAGAGATCGGAGATATTAGCAATCCATTGAGTAACAATGCAGAATCATGATAGCCCATAAAATTGAAACGGTAATGTGAAGTTGAGAGATTCAGAAAGAAATAATATAATAGCACATTTTAACCTCTCAGCGATCTCAATGAAGCGTTAATTCAGTGTGAAGATAATCTACCCATTCATTTGTGACTGTGCCGAACCATAAAATAGAAAAAATGGAAACTTTCATATTAAGATTATGCTTCTTACAACAAGACATAGAAATATACTCATTCTTTCTCGAAATAATGACTGACTGTGTAAACTGTGTAAAGAATACCAAAAAAAGATATGTCGCATCACCATTCTCTCAGAAAGAGTCCTTTCCCTCCATTTTGGTTCCAAGAGAGCTATTACAATATCAATTTTTTCATACAGTCGCAGATTTGGTGCGTTATGCAAACTTTTTCATCTTTAAGGAGCAATCCGCTCTCTCCTAGCTTTAGCCCAGTTGAAAACCTCAACAACCGCTCGTAAAGTGAATAGACTGCCAAGGAAAATTCCAGCTACGATTAGAGGCTTCAGTATAAGATCAAATATGTCGAAGCAGTCTCCTTTGGCTGTCATCCCGAGTCCATTTGAACAAGACGTGCAGTATGGCGTTTCCGTTGTTGAATTAAGGACGCAACTGCCGCATTTTGAAGGGCAAGCTTGACACATGTACATGCCATAGGAAAGAGAGTAAGTTCCGGATGGACAATATGAGTAGCAATAGCCGTCATAATAATAATCAAACGCTGCTAGACAATCTTCGTATGTTTTAGCTTTCTTAGATTGAGCCGTAGCGAGAACCAACACCAACTGGAAGAGAACTAATGCCTTTAATGACATTTATGAGTAACTGCAGTAATATATTATTCGAGTTTGTTTAATTTCTTAAATCTGATCAATCGGCAATTCTGGAAGAGCTTAGCATGAGAGTTTTTCTCGTGGTCTCTGCTAATTCCTCATCAGAATGGATTTTGGTGTTCTAATTGTGATAAAAGCTTGCGTTTGCGTAGAGGCAGTCATCGAACTCCACTAAGATCGAAAGGGAACGAAATGCAAATTCTTGGAACAGCAATTGGTTTCTAACAAAAAACAAAAAAAGAAAATTAAACCATAACAAAAGCTGCTTATCTGTATGAAGAAAAAAATCAAATATATTTCAAATATTTCGCAATGGCTAAATAAGTTTGAGATTCTCTTCAGTAAGTATCCTATTCATTTCGAGTGACGAGACAAGAAAGAAAGCGTCTGATTTCAATATAGCAGTATAATAGGAATCAAATAAGCAAGTACACTAGTTAAAAGGAAGAAATTGTTGAGTGTGATGATTCACAGGACTTTTTCGTTGCATATTTTTAAGATGTCGATTTCTTCATTCTAATGGTTTAGCAATGATTTGAGTATTTTAGTGAGAAATTTTCCAGAGACCCTATTTATCAGTAATGCCAAAATTGATATTTATCTAATTCTCATTGAGGTGAGAAAATACGAGCTATAGCAATTCATTCACTATCACTCTATTTTTCATTGATAACTTGAAAAATTCCGAACAAGATTAACTTAATGCAATAAACCAATAGGAGGAGGGTCTTGAACCGTCATAGTGCTTGCTAGTGCTTGGAATAACTCAAATTAAAGAGTAGAATCTAATCGCTAAGAAGCTACTACAATGCCTTTTTAAACTTTTCAACTGCTTTCCATCAAGGTATTATTAGTCATATGCAAAAAAAGTAGCAAGTCGCTTTCCTTTGAACAAATCACAAAGTATGTAAAAAAAACGTCAAGCAAATTGGTAGAATGCACTCATTCCTTAAGGGCGATTCCCACTCTGTCATGATTCCAAGAGCCAGATAAGGAACTCATTTTTTTTTTTTCTTCCTCATAATATTAGAATTAGGAATTTCACAATGTTCCGGACCTCACAGAGATTCTCTCCTAGCTTTATTCCATAAGATTATCTCTACGACAACTCTCAAGGTCAAGAGTACGCTGAGAAGAATTATAATTGCGATAACAGGCTTAATCACCAAATCAAAGACTTCTAAGCAGCCTCCAGAGAGTGTTGTTTCGAATCCATTCGCGCAAGACTGACAATAAGGTACTTTCGTTGTGGCATTGACTGTGCATTCATTGCATTCTGAGGGACATGCCAAACAAGTATTAGCGTCGTCTGGAGAGTAGTAAGTTGCACTCGGACAATATGAGTAGCAATACCCCTCAAAATAATAGTTGGAATACTCCTTACATTCTGCATATGTCATCGCTTGTTTAGATTGAGCTGTAGAGAGAACTAAGGGCAATTGAAGGGCAATTAATACCTTTAACGACATCTGCGAACAGGAAAAATGTTTTATAAATTTTACAGTTTATTTCTTAAATACTAAACTGATCACTGGAAAATTTAGAAATTGGACTCCCAATTAGGCTCCTAATTAAACTCCTAATGAGCCACCTAATTCGACTCCTAATGTGCCTCCTCATGAGTTTCCGAATAAGACTCCTCAACAAGATTTTCCATCAACCTTCTTCAGCACGTCTGATGGCCTAATTGGAATGAATCAAGTCCGCTGTTTGAGCAGAGAGAGAGATTGACAGATCGACCCAAGAGAACATATTATGTAACGAGCAAGGATTGCTTGTAATTTCCTTGTTCGGCTTGACTAATAACAGAAAAGAGATAATATTAAAAACTAAAATCTAAACAGAGAAGGGTGTCCAAAGGAACAATAATAATTTTGGAATGGCAATGGGACAGAATGCGTCGAAGGAAATAAAATTATCCCGGCAGCTGCGTATTCTGTTTTCTAAATTTCAATTTTAGCTAACAGATGGGAAGAAAAAAGTTTGGTATCGTCTGCAAATAGATATAGAACCTCTATAAAATATGAAATAAGTTGATAACGTCATTTTAGAGGCAAGATTCCTAGTATCAAAAACAGCAAAAACAGCAAAAACAGCGCAATAGTCTTGTCTGAAAACCAACAGTGCCTACTTTATACTTTATATGAAAAAAACTTCTAAAAAACTCATTACAATGGGAATTGCCTTTCACAAACTCTTCTCTTTTGATTTCCCAGACAATGAAGTATAAAAGTTGTCTCCGCATGTGTCATCTTAGTGGCTCTTTGGATTTTTCCATTCTTAGTTGGCATGCTGGCGTGCTGCACGAGATTTCGACCATGAATATACCTCAACAGCCGCTCTTAAAGCGAAGAGCGCACCAAGGAAGATAGCTACTGCGATAAGCGGCCGAACAACAACAGTGCTTACTTCGAAGCAGCCTCCAGTAACCGTCCTTCCAAGTCCATTTGAACAAGACGTGCAGTAGGGCATGTCTGTTGTTGAATTAAGGGAACAGGAACCGCAATGAGACGGACACCCAAGGCAGGAGTAAGAACCATTTGGGTTATAGTAAGTTCCACCGGGACAATATGTATAGCAATACCCTTCATAATAATAATACTCGAAGTCCTCTTTGCACTCTGCGATTGATGATGCTTTCTTAGTTTGTTTTGCTAGGGAGACAGCCAAGAGTAGCTGAAAGAGAAGTAATAACTTCAACGACATCTTTGAAGACATTTGCTATTATTCGTATTTTAATTTCTTTATTGATCACTTGGCAATTTAACACATTGAATTTTTCCGCTGGTATTTAACTTATTATTCCAACAGAACCAAGTCTGATCCTGTTGAGAGCATTATGACAGTGGATTTGATTAATCAGAAAACGCCTTCTTGTTGCTTATCGAGGAAACTCACATCTAAAGTGATGAGTTGATCTACTCAAACGTCTCCATGACTTGAAAAAAGAGAATTATACCATATATCTTTATGCGTTTCTCTTTCAAAACATGATATTTTTTTCTCGTCAAGGTTTCTTAGGCAAAATACTGGCTTATTGAGCAGATTACCAAGAATTTCTTTCAAGCTCTTAACGTCCATCCCACAATTCTTTGCAAGAAGTGCCACACAAAAAAAGTTATCTTAGTTCCTAATTCTTGTAATTAAATATCGACTCAACAGATTTCCGATCTGACCGATAGAAAATCCCAGCACATGCAACTTATGTGTATTGCCGAATCAAATGACCATTCATGCACTTGTAAATCATGAGAGTAACCAATCTGGAACACATTCACTTCCTCTTTTACAGAATCATTGTCTTGAATTTAACTTGAAGTGAAATACTTGCTGTACCAAAAAATTTTGACACAACCCCAATAAAATAATAATAAGATCGATCAGAACCACAGCAAATGGAAGAAGTGAAGGAACCCCAAAGAGCTTCAACTGCAAACGAAACAAGTACAGAGACCTGGAAAATTGCTTATTCCACGGCCTACTCAAATATTGTGTCCATTTACGACTCGAAAAATCCTGAAAATTCTAGTTTTTTTCAAGGTCCTCAAATCGGGGAATCTAACATAGGGAAAAACGACTGAATCCTTTGAATATCCATTCTTAATAGGCAAATGGACTTACATTGAGCAAATCCCTTCGAGTGATATGCTTTTGTCTTTAATTGTCAAGCCAGAAGGTGCGATCAACTTCGAAATATTTGATATTTCAAAAAGGCAGGTCATTTACAGCATGGGTGCATTGTATGGTGGTACTAATCAATGATTTACCTCTCATTTTTCGTAATGAATGGAATGATCGTATAGACTATTGCACAGGAGGATTTACTTGCAATAGAGCAAGACCAATCATCGGAATGTTAGCCTGCAAAGACAAATACTCTTGCCAGATATTTGATTGTGTAGAAATGAGGATAATCAAAAAGATCCCGTGGACTCAAGCTCACGATAGTCAGTGTTCTAGCATGAAAGATATTAAATTTCTTTGAAACAAAAAAAAAGGTTATGTCCAAAATATGAGCTTCAATCCTAAGGGCGATAGATTGGCTACGATCTCATGGACTGGCAAAAGTGTGATATTCGATGTCAACACAGGAGCACAGCTGTTTCGTATAGACCATGGTTACGACCGATTCCTAAAGCCACGTAACTTAGCATGGATTCGGTTCAAGAAAGATAATCGCTTCAACTTTGCTGCAGGTTCATCAAGTAGGTGTCGGTGGAATGACTTAGAGCCGTTAATCGCTGTGAAACATAACGAGAATATCCTTGATCTTATTGACATTGAAATGCAGAGCAAAAGAACGGCCTTCACCTTACCAAAGACCGAAGATTCTTACAGTAAACAACAAATTCGAGAAAATAATGATAATTGTTCGATGAGACGCTATCACTTGGATCGAATGGAAGTCCAATGATGGGAATACACTTGCGCTTGGAACGAACAAGGGCAATGTTCTGATTTGGGACAGAAGAGACGAAAAAATAGTGCAAAAAATATCTGCCCATCAATGTTTGCTTCCTTCACTTTTCGTTACTAATAATTCAATCTTTTAAAATATTAGCTAACATTAGATCACTAAAATGGAGTTCTTGCGGTACACTGATGGCTACAGCATCTCTAGATTTCAAAGTGCCTCTGACTGTGACTGATGTCCGAAATGCTAAAACAGTTTCCATAAGAAGCAGCCCGAATCAAGGTAACAGACTCATTTATTAGCTTGTAATTTATTATGATGAATGTTAGATACCATTGACTCCGTATGCTTTATCAGTGAATAACGATGAGAAATTAACGAGCAAGAAGATCTTTGAACGCTTTCGATGATATATGTCAGTCTGAAAGCGAACACGAAAGGTCATCAATCTATTATTTCGTTGACAAATAAAAAAAACTACAAATTCATAATTACACGTGAATATCAAAAACTGTAGGTAGATCTTACTTGAACATGTTGAGATAATTCTATGCAATAAACCTCAAAAAAATGATTTAAAAGTTATATTTTTTCTCGAAGTATCAGAATACAGGCTGCTCGATCTCAAACTTCTCTACCCAATAATGAACAATAGTAATTCTATTGATGATTTCTTAACAGTACATATAATTGACACATAAAATGTGCATATTTGGTTTACATTAATTAAAAAACGGTTGAGTATCAGCTTATCCTCCATTTTAAAAAAATAAATAATGACACTAAATAACTCATGACGATGACGATCAAATCGTTCTGAGTTTTAAGTCGAAAGTCTTCTTTATAAAATAAGATTGAAAATCACATGAATACCCTTTCTGAACATTACTTTTTCCATTTTGGAACATTTTCGTGCAAATTTCTACACAAAGCATTATAATTCAATCAATTGACTTTGCTGCTACCTTTAAAAATTTTCGCGTGGCTCCTTACTTTCAGTACCATGTCTATTGCCTTGAAGAGCTCAACGCCTTCGTAGAGATGCAGATATGCAATGGCAACGTGCACACTTCTGAACACTCCATAAGTGCAATGAACATATACTCTCTAATCGAAGTATTTCATGAAACAATTCAATTATAAAAGGAATATTACCTTGTGCGTTTCGATCAATTCTTTCAAAAACCGAGCTCCTTTGGCAGCTTTTTTGATTAAATCGAATGGAGAATCCTCTATCGGGAAATTATAAGTTGGTATATTATTGTTATTTTCTGGAGCTGGAGCTTTTGAGCTGTGATTTCGTCTCTCTTGGTCTTTGGAGGTTTCTAGACTCATAATTGCACCGATACTTTCTCCGGAGAGTAACTGCTTCTCGCTGTTTTCGTTGATGCAAGAGCCTAAGAAAAGGTAATCATCGTCAGCACAAACTCGTGGAAATTGCAGATTAGTTACCAAGCACCAAGCGAGCGTTTATTTCTGAAAACACAAAATGTCTGTATTCAGGCCGTTCAACAATATTAATACCGTTTTCTTGGACTTTAATTCCTTTCTGAAGGTTTTTCACAATTTTTTCAGGGTCAAGTAGGTATTTGTAATCAATCCGCCGATTTTTGATAGGCGCTTTTTTCTTCTTGTTGATAAAGTACACAGATATATCGATATTCTCAATTTTCAATGGGACCCAATATGTGCTTGAAATCCAGTAGCTAGGCGCATTGTGACAACTCACAAACTCCAACTCCGTGCACTTTTCTCTGATATTTAGCTGCTGGCTGAGTATTCCCAAAGCTCTTCGCTCAAAGAGATCCGAGCCGAAAACGTTCTGCAGGCAAATCTTAAGTTTCTGATGTCCCCATCTGTCTTCTACCAGTCAAATTATTAATTGATTCTTACGAAGGAGCCGTTACCCAGGTAAAACTCCCGTTTATTCCTAAGGTCTGCTCTGAAACATCTATTCAAGCCTTCTTCCCAAATTGCAGGCCCTTGGTCGGGATAGAATGAAGGAGCAATAACGTATTTATAATTGAAATAAACTGATGACTTCATCGGACTTATTTCTACTTCTTTCCACCAAAAATCGCCCTATGTTTCGATAAATCACAATTAAAACAAAGCAGTTAATACTTCATGCCACTCGAGTTGGACTGCTGATTGAAGGTCCCATCTGTTCTCAATAGGTGACTTAATTACGACGTAGACAGAGGAACCATAATTGCATCTATAGTGGATGTTGAAGGTAATTCGCACTTTTTCTTTATTGTTTTCCATTTTCTATTAATTGGGTGACGATTACCAATGAATTATAGGTATTCAGTGATTCTTAGATTCTGAGTTCTAAGAAGCTATACGTCATGGATTCTCGATAAGTTCAGTATAAATTTAATTAAGATAGTTCTATTAGAATGTGGGTTGCTCTCTAGAAAAGACTATATATTCGAAACCAGTCTCATTCAATCGTTAGAAGAACCGCAATTGATTTTATTACCGCATTTACCGGTAAGTCTTGATGATCATTCAAATAATCTGAGAAATGCTTTGCCAGTTTCTTCCTTTTGGAGTATTTAATTAATTCGCAGTATACTCGTGACGTAAGATTAATGAGATCATTTTGATTGATATCATAACTCAACAAACTTAAAATTTTTTTGGTTGGTTTTAGGAATGAAGAATCTTAAATAGTCAGTTCTAAATAGAGAAAGAAAGAAGAAAATTTTTGACAGTTTTGAGAAGAAGGATCTTTCCGAGTTGAGGCGAACACCAGGAACAACGTTGAGCACTCTTCTTCATAAGAAAGTTTTGCAAAGAAGATAACTTCAATTCAGTTCTAGATGATTATGAACAATTTCCATTTCAAATTTTAGAGAATCAGAAGGTAGAAGTATTGTGACGACTGAAGCCTTGCTTGGTTATTAATTTGGTTAATAGGAAACATCAAATAATTCTTTTTTGAGGGAATCTCAGCGCAAAATATGAATACCATATGATTTCGTTCGATAATTCCTTATGAAAGTCATAGCAATGTTAGAATGAGGGGAAATCTCCTTGCTGAAGTTAGCCATTAGACACCGCATTTTAATTATAGAGACAACATCAGCCTTATAATCATGAAAAAAAGGCAGACTAGTTAATAAGAACAGGATTTTTCGATAGAAAGAGCCTACAGCTGATACTTAATCACTTCGATGCCTCATGTCTGATTAGAAGTAACCTGAAAGGACCCGATAATCCTATTTTCCCTAGATTAGATAGTTAACTCAACAGTATGAATTTATATTTTCAGAAAGTCAGTTATTACGAACTACTTTCGCTTCACAAAAAGATTGATTTCATCGTCAAAATCTTTCAACGCATTGCTAATCACCAAACTCAATGAAATTGGAGGCGTTGTACCTAATAGCACAGACTTCGCGAGTCGATTGTATCAAAATGAAATTAGAAATTCAGAACTGTTCTAAACTCGAGCGATTAAAAAAAATTAATAAGGGAAAATGCTCTCCAAAATTTTGCGGAAAAAAATATCCTACCTCCATGAATTGGTCAAATTCTCCTTCAGCGATGAGTTCCCTCTTCAGAAGCTAATATGACCAGATTCCATCACTTTTGCATAGGTAATGCCAAGAATCTATAGTATTATCATGACGGAAACAGATTATTTTATATTTCAATCAGAAAATAAGTCATATACACAAGACTGGGTGCCGAAAGACTCGATTAAAGCGAGCTAACTCACTAAAAGTCTTAGATAATGCCTGTTACCATCTCTCTTTCCAAAACCGCTCTTTTTTATCCTTATGAGAATATACAAATTCTAAAAAATTTTAAGGCAGCTTTATTCTTAGAAGAAATATAAATTGGTTTCATGGAAGGTTATTTTAATAAAAAAACAATGGATATTAAATAATTCGAGAAAATTTTAGAAAAAGCTACCCGAAAAAATACGCATTCAATGTCAAAATTTAATCTCGAAGCATCACCTATTCCTGACACTACGTTTACAAATGCTTCATTGAGGTAGTAGTTTTCTATCTCAGAGTGAGCTACCTATCCTCCGATTAAAATAGCTTGGAGAACCTGTTTATATAGCTCAATTAGTGACTTTGAGAAGGCCTTCTAAACCTGGTTACCGTTTTGGGTTCGCGAATTTCTCTTTTATCGATTTTATTAGCTTGTAATATTCAGTCAGAGAAATTCTTTAATTAGATCGAATGCCAGAGAAGATTTTCAAAAATAATCAAATCGTTTTGAGGATATTCTATTAACTGCAGGCTTTATTCACCGCAGTCAAGGTTTATAAATCAATTTACCAAACAAAAATTGAAAAATAGTTGGGATGGCGCAACCAGAACTAGTCAAATCCTCGGAAAAGACCCTCAAAAAATCTGCTTCCCAGTCCGAAAGCTCATTTCACTATAAACTTTATGCAATTCTTGAGGTAATTTACTCTCTCTCTCGAACTAGCATAATCTCTTCTATAGAACGAAGAATACAATGATATCATCTCATGGGACCTGAATGGTCTCAGAATAGAGATAAAAAAGCCCGAAGCTTTGGCAGAGAAGCTCTTACCGCTATATTTTACGCATAAAAAATTAGCATCTTTCGTTAGACAGGTACATTCTTTAACAAAGGTTATCTTACAGACTTTATAGTTAAACTTCTACGGATTCAAAAGCCAAAAGGAGATTGGTGGTGCTCGACTGTACTATCATCCGCTGTTCCAAAAAGGAAACAAGTAATTACATACATTCGAGAAATTCTCATGTCGTCATTTGTTAGGGATTTATTGGCCAAGATGGTCCGAAGCAAGCCGGCCAGCTCGAAATCGAAAACCGCCAAGTTAGAATCAGCTGTTACGGCTGCGGAAAGTTCGAGTCATGAGGTAATTTGTTGTTTTCCGGCAGTTTTACTAAGAAATATAGAAGAAGCATCACCTTGACGAGTTGCTGGAGGAACTAACACGTGCAAACCGACTTATTAGGCAGCTTCAGGATGAGAGAGAGCACCTGCTACGCGAAATAGACATGATGAGGTTAGTTAGAAACTATTGCTATTTATCATTGATAAATTAAATGATTATAGGAGGCCTGGCTTTAATAATTATTTCGACTATGAAGCAACCAATAACTCCTTTCCCTCGAGTCTCCATCCAGCTCTCTACTCTTTCGCGTACAACTCTAATGAAAGTACGCAGGTGGATGGATCAGGTAAACTATGGGAGCATCCTTCAGATGGAACGTTTTAATTTAAAACGTATGAGCAAACTGCTGATCAAGCAGAGGAGAATGCATTCCTTCTAATGGGAGAGGAAAGCTTCCTCTAAGGCGAGTAGCTTGATCGGGGCCATTAACAACGATTTAATAATCTCATACGTACAATTAATTTAAGTCAATTTAACTTCATATATTTCCTTCATTATCCAGCACGCTAATGAAATTTCATACCCTCAAATTTATTATTTATGGTGAATTTACTTTTTGAAATTCGAATTGTGCTTAATTCACTTAACAATCATAATTGCTCTGAATCCGATGATAACTTGTAGTCTCGAGCCAGGATTCTCAATGATAGGGAGCATTATCGGAAGCGAGTTTCAAGACCTTTACGAAAGTAGATTCCATGTGAATACTGCGAAAATACATGTTTTGTGTCGGTACTTGTTGCTGAATCTTCAAATCAAATCTGCTTTATTATACTTTCTTTGAAAAACGCTGTTTCTATAGCGAGGAATCGAGTATACGAAGATCCTTTCCATTTGTATCAAACTTTGAAAATTTCAATTATCCTGAAATAATTCGTCATAAAAATTGCTTATGTAATCTCAGAAAAATAGTATCAATCGTCCGCCAGCCGCTGCTTCTATTTAATTGATACTCAATTCAGCTCTAGAAGATCTTGACTGCTGAGGGCCATTCTAATAGATTTAACTTTAAAGATTCAATGAGTTTTCCAAGAGCAAGAAAAGTACACGATAAAATCTACTTTTGTATTTGAGATTCGTTTTATTGTTTTGTGCTGAGAGTGAAGTTCCTTTGTAAGTTTCACTTTTCCTCTTTTGAAGCCGTAAGCGGAACAGAAAGCAAATATATCGAGATCTCAGATTAGATGAAAGAATTTATCATTTTCTTTTTGAGGGTACCTGCAGCAGCGTCTTGTATGGGCCAGCTAATTTGAACTAATCAATGAGAGATGAAGATATCATTGAGGAAGGTGCTGTTGGAAGCATGAATATAATAAGCTCCCTAATTTCAGAAACCCAGCCTGAATCTAATTATCTGGAAGCTGACTATTTTGTAAGGCTCTGTAAACCTATTTTTTGGTATTTTTGGTCGTGAAGATTCCAAGCTGATGTTACAACAGTTTAAGCCTGCTAAAAGCGTGGGAAGTTATGATATTCATATCTGAAGCTTTCTATCAGTTTGAGTTTTTCTCTAATAACTCCTGTAAGCTTTGATCAGTGCTAGATTTATCTTTGAGCCATATTTGGGTTTCTGTAGGCTCATTCATCCTGAATAATCCAAAGCGCAAAATGGCAGCAGAAAGTGAAAAAGCTTCACTTTCAAATAAAAAAAAAAAATGGTGCACCCATTGCTACCAATCAACTCATTCAATTTCTCCTTTCAAAAGTTAATTTGACATCATTGTTGCTTTGTAAGACTTCGCAATCGAGTTTTCTGAAAAGATCAGCGATGTCACTTGTTGCTTTTTATTCAGCCCAAGACTTGATGAATACTTCCATTAACTCACCAAAAATAAATGATCTTACTACAATAATAAAAGGTCAAACACTAAGAACTTCCATTTTATTTTTACAGAGACCAAAAACCTACCTACTTGATGCTTTGCAAGTTATCTATTTACTAATGCTCATTTGTCGTAATTAATGTATAGAACTTAATTTCCTGCCCCAAGCGTCGATAAACAAAGAATCTTGGCTTATTTTTGCTCAAAATGGAAACTCTTAGAGAATAAATCTTCTAAGCAGCAGTACAAGGAACCATACACTTCGTATGAGGCTAGAGCACTTTCTAACGAGGTTGAGGACGCGAAAAATTTATTCTGCATGTACGGGTTAAAGAGATTAGAAGGAGACTTTAGCTCGAGCAGCCTCAATATTGTTTCGGAATTAGATTTTATTTAATAAATCGAAGTGTTCTCCGGAATGGTTCTTTGAGAACAATCTGCGTTAAAAATTGGTCTTGTTAAATTTATTTAGAGCTTTGTTATGAACTTTGATCTCAAAACAAATTAAAGATCCTCTTCCTATGAAATGACCCGTTTCTTGCAGACGTGGTCTCTCTCCTTCGTAAGCAACTCTAGCTGACCTGGAGGCTTACAGCTGAACAATATAATTATGTGCGAATTTGATCGACTTATATCAATATAGGTCCAAGGGAGAACTGAGCTAAGTTCTGTTAGCTGTGGAAGCGAAAAGATGAGAGACCGTTCACCAGATTTACATTCAATTTATTTTATATTTTGTTGGATTGAAGTCGTGCTCGAATATTGAGAAAAATAAGCCGCAACGGCAAGAAGTTGCAAAATAGGATCAAGTTTCAACGTTAGTTTGAAACACTTTAGTTAAACCGGGATTGGACAACAGAGGATTGAATCATCAGAACCGATGATTCGCGCTACAATACCTGTGGGATACATATTGTTTTATATTTTACACAATTAGGTAGGAAAAGATCATAAAACAGTTTCATTCTAAAGCTAGTATTTCCTCCAAAGGATATTAGAGCCTGATTATGAGAGATATTAAAGTATTGTCTTGGGAAAATAACTTTCGGATAGCAGCTCCTGTGGCGTCACTATCGCTCATACTACAACTAATTCAAAAAACGCCTTAACACTAAAGGACTTCTTTTGATCTTATTTTTTTTGGAGAGCCGTGCGATAGTGGGATATTTATTATTGTAACAACAGATACTAGGAATTCGGTAAGTACATGCCAATTATACTTATTTCAATTCATATTGGTACTTAAGACGCCGCTTTCAGTTTCCTAACAACAAAAGCTTCTCAATTTCATCGAATCTGCTGATTGTTTTAATATTTGCATAAAGAGCAAAATTCCAAATTAAATTTTTCCTTGACTACTGATTATTTTAGTGTTTTAATTTTTCGCGCATTGGGAAGACTTTGCAAGCATAAACCGAAACATTCAGAATATATTCACCATCAGAAATTAGCTTCTAGCTCCAACAAATGAGAATCTACCCATTTTCAATCAGCTCTCCTCCGCAGTTACTGTTTCCTTTATTGCTGTGTTTAGAAAAAACCCTGATTAATTTGTTGTATGTGAGCAGGGTACGATCGATTCTTCAGCTATTAATCGAAGCTTTTAAAGAAACGATCAAAAAAATTGCAAATTAGAAAATTCGTTGCAAGATTTAATCTGATGATTTTTTAAATGACTTCTCAAACTCTAATATAACAATAATAATTTTTGAGAAAATAATTAATCTAATTAAGAAGAATGGCGCAATCTATGCTTGAGAACTACATTGAAAAGACGACAAAAGGATCAGAGTCTCCGTCTGAAAATACATTTCATTATAAACTATTTTCGATACTTGAGGTAATAAGAGTCTCGTTTCAAAACAAACCTGAACTGTTTGGAAAGAACGAAGAATACCATGATATCATCTCCTGGGACCTAGAAGGGCTCAGAATTGAGATCAAGCACCGGAAAAAACTAGAAGAAAAGGTGTTGCCAGTGGTTTTCAGCCATAGCAAGTTGGCCTCATTCTTTAGACAAGTAATTTACTCCTTGTAAACATCTAGCTAATGAATCAAATACATTTAGTTGAATTATTACGGATTTAAATGCTGCAAAGATGCTGTGGGTAGTCGAACGTATTCTCATCCTTACTTCCAAAAAGGAAACAAGTAAGACTTTATTTCTCGGAGGTAGTATCAAAATTCAACTTCATTAGAGCTTTAATTAGCAAAATGGTCAGAAGCAAGCCTCATAGCTCCAAATCTCAAGCAAAAGAAGAGGAACCACAGGCTGGAAGTCTTCTAGTATGCTCTTTGGTACTATTTTTTAAATTTCCCTTTGAATTAATTGATAATCTTCAGAAATACAAAACTCACGATTTAATGGACGAGCTGACATTGGCGTATCATATACTTGAACAGCTCAGAGTCGAGAATCAGTACCTGCGATGCCAGGTCGAGAAAGCTCGGTAAAACACTAGCCAATATGCTAAATTTCTAATTCTAACTATCTATTCCAGTTGCAATGATTTTTCATACAGAGAATGGGAGATATCAAAAAGGCATTTTGGTGAGGCTGGTTCCTTCCGGGCGTTGCCAGTCAACCAACCATCTTCTCTTGAAAGTTCTGCTCAGTATCAACCAAATGAAAGAACCTTTTATTCTTTCTCCAACAACGCCCAAGCTGAGCAGCCCGAACTCTGCGTCCAAGGGTTTCCCAACCTAAGCTACAATTACGATTCACAGTACGCCGATCAAATCGAAGAAAGAACTTCTTTTCCCAATGACCTCAGAAATTATTTCTGAGAAAGTGATCGCGGAAAAGGGGATCGTGCTCAGTAACAATCCTTCAATATTATCGGTAACTTAATATCGTCTACTTTTATGTATTCCATGAGAACTAAAGTAAGAGTCAAGTTTACTTTAAGTGCATCATTTAACTTGTTTTGTTTGAATCAACTAATTGCTTAATTTTTCAGAATGTTAGAATTCATATTGTTTTTTATCTTGATTTTTAAATTATATTACATGCGATTTTAGCCCAAACATCAGAAAAAGAACTCAATTTCCCTATTATCAATTCATATGGCAACTAATAAGAAACAAAGGTGGTTTTGATGATTGCAATTTGAATATTAACTACAGGTTAAAGGAAGCTTTTTTGTGTGTGCCCTGGAAGATGATCTAACACGACCAATGATGGCTAATCTGATAACAATTTCAGAGAACCCCGAAAATGTGCTGTGATAATTTCTGAACTTTTCAAAATTGGCTTCGCAAATTAATTTCACGTTTTATCCTGGCAAAATTATAATTAGTCGAAGAGAATTAGTACAATTACCAGTATGCTTTTTCCACTACTAAAAGTCAAACTTGAAAACTTACATCTTTCAAAATCCTGATTTCTAATTTCAGATTAGCTACTTCTCAGATGCTGTTGGAACAATAGCTAAGCGATCTCTAATCTTCTTATGAATAGTGTGCCCATCTTTGAGGTATACTCTGTCAAAAAGCAATATGCATACTGGGTTATGCACTAATCTCCAGGTTTTAGAGCAATTTTAAAAATTCAATCATCGGTATTAATTGTTAGGTAAGTACTCCAAACAAACGAAAGTACTCTCTCCCTTCTTGATTGATATATAATTTCCTTGCACGTTGGCTGATCTATCCTACGAGAAGTATCATCATAAATTACACATTATTCTTGGTATTCGCTTATTTTTTAGACATTTGCATGACTAAACCGACTAGAACATCCTATTTAATGTAAAAAATCAGAAAAACCATCCAAATGACAATCCAACAGCTCTCCCAATAAAAAATATGCAAAAATCCTGAGACCAGAGATAGCCTCTGGTAATCAAAATTTATCCTATTGAAACTGCTCAAGATCAGATTGTAATCGTCGTCTTGCAGCCAGACCCTTATCTGAGTCTATTTTTTTCTTCTATCTCTTGAGCAACAGCTTGAGAGCACTTCATTTGATTACATAACAGTGACAGGAAATAATTTTACTTCAGCATTTGCATTTCAAAATTCAGGATAGTGATATCGATATTCAGAATGTTTCTATTAATGTCTATACGTCTAGTTAAACTTTCATCGGCTTGCTTTAGAGGAGATATGTCCTTTCAACAAATGATAAGATATTGATTCCAACGTTTTTTCATTTGTTACATATTCTTCGGGTATTGTCTTGACTCTTTTCTCAGGGTCTCTTGATACGCGTTTTTCTCCCATTGAAAATTGCTGATTCTCAGGCATCCCGCCTTTTTTCTGGTCTCTGGTGTTTCTTGCCAGAAATCTCGAATCGAACCGAGGTAACTGATCGCGTGTATATACTTCGTGTTCAAAAGCAAGCTCTGTTAAGGAATCTTGGTCAAAGATTTGAGCGAACTGGCAATCTTCCAACTAATAAAGAAAACATTATTCAGTAATCAGAATATTTGAGTAAATGAAGTTTCGTTTACCCTCCTGATCAATCCAAACAACGTCCCACACCAATTTTTCAAGAGAGTGAGCCCCTCTCTTTGGAATTTTTCGAGGTCTTTGATAACAATTCTTTTGCCATCGTCGCTCCAGGCGATTATACTTCGGTATTGGGGTTTCTGGGGTTGGGAAAGGGAGATTAAACTTAAAGTGTAAATTGTTATGAACCTCCAGCACAGCATATAACTCTTGCAGAAAACCATTGTTCATGATTTCTGCTGATATAAAACGACTTTTTTTCAGTTTTTCGCGGATCGAGAGGACATCTTTGGCTTTCATTTCGATAGGCTTTAAATCATTATAATTTGGAGTGATTTACATTTTAAGGGGTTCGAGACTTGAAGGCCTTGATCTCTTTTTTTCTATCAGATATTCTTTGCACCCAAAAAATCGGCAAGCACCCTGAATTAAGCAGCTAAAGAGTTTTTTTAAGGTATTCGGAACTCCTTTATGACAATTTATGGTTGAAATTAAATCATTTCATTTATTCTCGATTCTTTTTTACTTTCAGGCAAATTGAAATCTCAAAATCAGTAATTTCTTTAATTAAAGTAAGCATTTGAAATTTTCTTCCGAATAAAAGCGTCAGCGGAGGAAATTTCTTACAGATCGTATTTCTTCTAAAATAATTCCTCAAGTATCATCTATCATAACTCTCTGTTGAGGCTCGAAATATTTCTACATCACAGAAAGAAGAGGGTACAATATCTGACATGGTAGAAGGGGTCTTCTCTTTTTCTGCTCTCTAGTGAAGAGAAGCATTGCAGTAGAGGTTCATTTTAAATAAAATTCGCTAATTAATTAGATCATTGGAGAAGTTGGAATAGTGGAGAAACTTGTGATTGTACAGAACCGCTGATTGAGAAAACAACTTCGAAAATTATTATGAATAAATTATTTTCGAGGGAAAAACCATTGCAAAATTAAAGCTAAGAATGGTCCTTGGCAGGGGAAGTAATCTTATGTACTGGCAAGAGCATCAGCGTCGAAAATTTTCCAGCAAAATTTATGCTCTTTGTAATTCTGGTAAGATAATCCCGTTTTGGATTCTCAAACGATGAGAAGAAGAACTCGTTTTTTATTAAGGCATCACGTGTCTATTTGATACTGATCAGGTCCTGCTTTTTTTTTTTTGTGGAAGTTCTCTGAATAATTTTCATTTGGCTTGCTGTAACCTTTTCGGCAAGCTCGGGATGATTTACACAAATCATCACGCTAGGCTAACGTGAGTCGGTTAATGTTTTGGCAAACTATTGAGAGGAATATTTATTTTGTGTGCTAAAATACATTCGAGAGTATAGGATCAATTTTGTTTGCTGAAAACAATCCTCATGATACAGGATTAAGAAACTAGATTAACAGTCAATCCAAAGGGATTGTTTAACAATTTGAGTTGATCATGCTACGAGTACAGAAAGTCATATTACAAGTCTGAAATTTAAATGAAAATTGCCCGAGAGACTACAGGATAAATAAATTAATCATGTACCTTCATAACAATGATCTCCTAATATGTTTAATGATCAAAGAAGAGAGCAAGTCTTTGAAAATGAAGTGGGCAGGATTTTCAAGAAACAAGAACTCTCGAAATGTTTCGGACCGCAGTCCGTCCGTAGGTTTTAAAGGGAATTTGATGAACTAATAGAAGAGTGTACGCTCATCAATAGTATTCAAAATTCTTCAACTGGTTGCTAGTGGAATGATGACGAAAGGTACAATGTGGCTGTAGAGAATCTTAATACGCGGAAACCAGTGGGAAAAAAATGAGGCTCAAAACCTGAAAATTAAGTAAGAGAAAGAAATTCATCGATTTACTGCCATTTTGGAGAAAAATGGAATGCCAAACTGGTCACTGTTATTGACTCGATTTAGAATCGAAAACGGTTTACTGAAGCAGAAAGCACGTGCTTTGAGAGTCCTATGGTACGAAAAAAATTAACCGAGTGACTTGGCCTATGAGCAAGACCAAATAATTCAAATCTTTGATCTCAGAGACCTCTTAAAGCATCAAGCTAGTCTCGAAATTGCATTTCCAAAGCGAAAATTTAGAGAGAGAAAGAGAGATTCTTTATTTCAAAATTCACAGCTGAACAATATTACACAGAACTGAGTGCTATGAAGAGAATTAAGAATTGGAAACTCCTACCTTTTTTCTGTTCAATTTAGATTCTTAGTTTGCATTGTATGCTTGTGGACAGAGCAATATCTCAGGCGGATCCTTTATTTCCGAATTTATTTTAGAATGCAGCATTGAAGCATTAAAATACTAGCTAGTGGTATTACTGCTCAGTTCAATGAAGAATGATGAATGAAGAGAATGTATTAGGTGATAGTTGTGTCGAAAAGCGAAAAATGAAAGGAATTTCACATTCAATCTATAAGTATGTAGAGGTCTAATAAACAGTTTATAGAGAAAGAACCCAATCATCAATCTCATCACAGTAAATATTAATATGAGTAGGAATTCTAATGATAGGTGTTAAGTTATTCTTTTATCTGTTTTCTTCGAAGGTTGATAATTCCTTGGATTCGCAGACCAGTTCTCCTCATTAAGGACCATCAGGATTCGGATTGGGAGCACCAGGGCACAGTAGCATAATATGCAGGGTTCTATTAGTGGCATTGGATTCTTCTGTTAAATTTGATGCAATTGTTGTGTTTGTTGTGTTTTTCTTGGTTTCATTTAATGGAATATCTGCTTGTAATACCTCCTTGCGCAAGGACCTGCGTGCTGATGCTAAGAGCATGCTAGAAATCAGAAGGCATATCACAAAGATACGGATAGCTTTGGTCATTGTTTTTGAATTTTTGATTCTTTCGAATACGTTTAATTAGCTTTCATCCTTTCTCAGCATTTATCAAGAGTATTATTACTGTACCGCTTATGGAAAGAAGTTCTGACAGCACGTTTTACAATGTGTTACTACTGACTTCGATACTGATTTAAGCTGTCCATGAAATCTGAAATATTTTCATGCTAGGGTGAGTTAGCAATAAGACTGTGGTCGTCGAATGAAACAAATTCCCTCTAAAAACAAGAATATGAGAGCTCCGCTGAGATCAATGCTGCCATACAATTCGTTAATCTCAAAGCAGTTGACCGAGAATTGATCATAAATTGCGATTTGCCAATTTTCAAAACGATGATGATTTTTCGAATTGGAATTTTAGCCATTTAAATTCACTACCTTTCCTTCAATTAACCACTAAGTGAATATATTGTCATTTCATTGAAATTCATGCTTTATCCAAAGATATTCCTGGTTTAATCAAAACTCCTTACTGAACTAAATTGTTTATTAAGTTATTGAGAAAAGAAAGTCATGAGCGCTGTGTCAAGGCGGCTGATAAGTTCTTGGAACAACCGAGGAGAATTTCTATCAAAAAAGTTACGATTGAAAGAGAATGGGGTGATGAGGTTCCAATGAAAAAAATTCTGAGCCCAATTAAAAATTCCTTATCAAGTTCAGACACGAAAAGAAGGCTTCAAGTTGTTGTTAAAGAGAAATATGGTTTAAACCTCTCAGACGATATTTAAGTTGAACTTCTTCATCGAAGACATTATCAATTTGTTCATTATTCTTCGTGGCCTTTTGAACATATTCAATTTTTTTCAGAGTCATCATCATCTTGCCACTTCTGTTTCCAAGTGACTCACTAACCATCTGAAAAAGCTTGTTATTAATCGACAAGATATGGATATCCGACGCATTGGCTTTCTTAAGAAAGTTTCAATTGATTAAACAATAAAGAGGAAGATCATTGTTAAAAAAATTTACTGCTAAAGGACTCTCACTCTAATCGCAACGAAATTTCCAAATATCGGTTGATGCCATAAAAATGTGTCTTGGAGTCTCAGAGCTGCCATGGATCAAGGATAATTCATTGTTGCATTAAGTCAATATATGAAATTAACTTACTAACTCATTTTAATTTTATTAATCGTTGCCAGTAATATTGACTATTCTTGAGATCGTTATTAAGAAATGAGATTTTATATTGAGAGATTCTATCATTATCTTGAGTCCTTCCGTCACTTAAATGAGATTAATTTGCGTATGAACTTCGAATTGGCTTTGACCATAAGTTTCAGTAGCGTACTAAATTTGTATTTTTCATACTTTCTCCTCAAGATTTAAACTAAGACTCAGCATTCCTACTACTTTAATTAAATTTAAAATGGTTTTGGAAATTTTTTTACATAACATCCAGTAATAGAAACTCTCTGAAGCTTGAAAATCCAGCCCTGCGGAATCTAATACAAAATCTTAAATCCAAGCAGAGCCGTTTGATCTTCTCACTTGTAAAATCTTGCGCCAGTAGGTTATCATAAATAATTCCCAAAAAACACAAAATATCAGCGGTTAAAACTCAAAATGAATATGCTGAAAATAATGGTGAGTCTCGGGTGCTTACTCAGCCTCACTTCGGCTATTTGGTGCGATGATGGGTATTATTGGGATACTTTTAGGAGGTCTTGCGTTAAGACTTGCAATTCATACATAGACCTCTCTTGCCGTCCGTATGGAGGCCTCGGAGTCTGCTGGTATGATAATTTTGACATCTATCCATGCTATGTTGGTTTGAGCTCAGGGATAATGTGTGCAATTATAATCCCTACAGTGTTTGTTGTTTGTTTGTGTCTCTGTTGCTCTGTATTCCATTGCACTAAAAACAGAAGAAAAAGCGCAAGAAAGTATCGTGATCCAAAACTGAATTCCAAGGAAAATACTAATATAGCTCATGGAGACGTAGTGGTTGGTGTTATTGCTGTTTCCGAAAATCCTCAAGAGTCTCAGTTACATCACGAGGCACAGAATATTGAGATAGTACCTTCGGAAGTGCTTGACAAGCAAGAAGATCTCTTAGTACACGACAAGAAATACCCCACGTTTGACAATGTAGCATATGAGCCAAGACAGCAAAATAATGAACAAGTGGACGACGCGAAGATTGCGGAAGAGAAAGACGGTGGAGGAGTACAGCATGTTGCGAAGAATTCCAAGAAAGACGATCACGAAGGAATGAACTAATTTCGTATTCATGTGAGAAAATTTCAGACGATAATTTTGTTTATATTCGTCGTTTTTTCATCTGAAGAAATATTTTATTTATTTGTCTTTTGTTGTGAAGAGAATTCATCGGTGGGTGTTTTGGTTTTCAAATCTTAATCGAAAACTCATTTATTGTGGGAGGATTTCAGGATTCATTAGAATATATTTTCAATTATTAGCACTCAGTAAATTAATAAGATATGTTGTATGATTTCCTGCCTCCTTTGTAATTAAATGGAAATTATTAAGCAAGACATTATAATCGTAAAAGTTATTTATGAGCAGATACTATTAGATCTAGGTCTTCTTTGCGATAAGCACAGAAGTATTCTTCTGCCAAATCTCATGTGAGAAACGAAAATAGAATTTAAAGGCTAATGTTATTGATTTGTGCTAGCACGCAATGATATTAATGCTCATTCTCGATAATTTTACTTCAAATAAGCATGATGTGAAATGATAGAGAAATATTCAGTGGTATTATTATTCACAAATTAGACTATTATATAATATAGATATTACTTAGCATTCTACATTATGGGCGTGGGCTTTCATAAATAACTTCGCTCTTTTTCTTCTTGCTGCAGCTTCTCCCCTTAATTTCCATTTTTGGAAATTTTTTCCTCCTTTGTTTCCTGTCCCGGAGTTTTTAGGGATTCTTCTGAACTCTTCAGCATTTCTGCTTTCTCTGGCTCGGTTAAGACCTTATCCATTTTTTCTCCTGTTTTGAAGTTTACTATCTTCTTACGAGTCATGGTATTTCTATGGCCTTCTGCATCTTCAAAATGCTGGCTCACTTTCGTAGTAAGTTTTCCATCAGGATGCAGCTTAGATTTTTTTTCGACGGTGACAGTTTTGCCATCTCTCGTAATAGTTGAAGTTTGATAGCTTTCTCCCGAGAGCTTCGAGCCGGGTTTATCTCCGGACTCGCGGAATAGCTTTTCCATGTCCTCGGGAACCTTCAAGAGTTCATCTTCTTGGGAGATATCGACATTTGGTTTTCCTTTAGCGACCATCTCATCCAGCAATTGATATGCTCTGTCAAAAGTGGGTTCGTTTTCCCAATTGGATTTGAAGAAAGGGTCTTTGAATAATGATCTTTCAAACATCGGTTGCATCGCAGAGGTGCTCTCCGAACCTGGTGTCTTACCTTTGTCTTGAACTTGTTTTTCAGACGCCTCCTGAGATCTTCCCAACATTTGTCTTTCAGAATAGGGTCTTTCAAACCGCCAAGGCATCATCATTGGATTAGAAAGAGCGTAAAATGCCTCGTTCATTCTGTTGATGGCATCTTCCATCATGTCGTAAGGGTGGACATATCTTCTCTGAGATCTTTCGTAGCTCATCTTTTATTAATCGATTTTACTAAAATTCTTTTCAATTTTATTGAAGAGTTTGTTGTAAGGCCTTAAGTAGTCGAAAATCAGAACATTCCTTCAGATTCCAGTGGTTCCGTTTAAAAAATTAGATTCTAATATCATATTTATTGGTTCCATAAGAACCTTACAGTAATTTATGTTTGTTCCACAAGAACCATCAAAAAGACTCAGGCTCTCGGACAGAGGTTGTTACTGAAAATGAGCTCTCAAGAATGCTGAAATCGATTTAGTTAACTCGGGCTAGTATGAACGGAAAGACATAATTATCAATATTTAGAGTCTATTAGCTTCATGCGACGAAATTCGTCTCAGACAAAAGAACCAAAGGTTTGTGTAGTGATTATGATCACTTCTAAAATGGGTAGAGGAACTAATTTGGAACTATCATTGGAATTAAAATAACGTGTTGTCTCGAAAGAAGAAGTTCTTGTTATGAATCCTTTCCAGTAAATAAGAATTAATAAAGTATCTTAATTTAATTGAAATAATTTAATTCGATTTATTACCAGTAGTAGTAATAACTCTGAAACTTATATGTTGCGTGTTCTATTGAGCCAAAGGAGGCAACAACAACAGATGTTCCCAATTCCTGATATGACGCTTAACTATAAAAAAGTAATCGTGAAGTAATATAACCCTAACTTAGAAGAAGAAAAAGAGCAACCACGAAGGCGAGTTAATAGAAGAAATAAGCAAATAAACAACAAGGAAAAATTTCTTTTTTCAAATTAGTTTGAGATGGGAAATAAGAATCTATGCTCAATTTCAATAGACTCGCGAAAATACTCCATAGCAATGCAAGTTGGTTGGATACTAAATAAACCAAAAGTCTCTTGGGTTTCATATAATATTTGATGTCCAACTTTAATTGAGTAGGGTCTTACTAGAAATAATTGAAATACTCCAGTACAACATACACAAACGAAAAATTTCCTATTCAACAAAAAGTAGAATTGAGAAATAAGCCAATTTTCTGACCTATAGAGTCCATTAATTCATACTCACTCACCAATCTGTCTTTGTTGAATTTGGCGAGAAATAACCATGAAGTTCGTCATAGCACACCAGTACGAGCGAACTCCCAGCGCCTCGGAAAACATGAGCCAAGCCGCCTTGGAAGAAAGCTCTTGTACCTTCCTCTCTGAGAATTTTCTTGAAGCAATCAATCGTTCCTACACTCTCCCCTTCCCCTAATCTCTTCATCAAATTCCATCTAACAATGTTGAACGGATAGGAAGCAAGGTCAGCGACCACCGTAACAAACTGAGCAATAACAAGTTTGAACACAATGTTGTTATTAGGCATTGGGATTGTCTTCTTGAGGGTATCATAGCCACCAAAGTAGATGCTTCTATAGAACATTGTTCCCATCACTGAGACTCCAAAACCTTTGTAAAGCTCTCGGCGACCAAGCTTTGTGATACAATCGAACAAGCCTGAAAATTGCCTTTTTCCCTCTTCTCCAAGATTTGCTCTCGCAGTGTCTATAGGATAGAAAATCAAGGCAGTTGTAGCACCTGCAGCTCCACCAGATGCAAGATTTCCAAGGAAGAATTGCCAAAACTCGGTCTTTGGGTTAAATGGGTTGAGATACGTTTTGTATTTATCATTGAGGCCAAAGCTGAGAGCCTGAGCAGGGATATCTGTAATAATGTCTCCCAGATGCCCTTTCCATAAAGAATTGAAACTTTCTTCTTTGCCGATTTTCTTCGCTAGCTCAATTACTCTTTTGAAGCTTATTTTTCTTTTTAGACGACGTAATTTGATTCTTCTCATTGAAGCAAGCCCGGCTCTTGTAATGGCAGCAGAACTTCCTCCGATTAGGAGGTCAAAGGAAAAACTTTCATTGGCTCTTTTATTCATGATGCAATTTTCTCAAACGTTTTATTGATGCTTTTATTCGAACTTTCCAATCGGAACTAAAACTCGAACTACAAATTTAATTCTGTAAAACCCTGCTTCTTTTACATATGAGAAAAAAAGAAGCTTTGCTGGGCCTGAGACGGCCATAACTTATTTCGAGAGACTTATAGTTTGATGTACTTCAAACGATATTTTTTCTGATTATCAGGAAGTAGGGCCCTATCTATGAACGAAAAAAATGTAAATTACTTTTTGCAATAAGTCCTTAGCAAAGTATATAAAGGCAAGTTTGAAATAGTGTTTTTAGGAGAGAGAGATGATTGTTTAGAGAATTAACAATACAAAATTTATCTATCAACAAAAATAATAGATATCAGATCAAATTAACGCTTCAAAACTGAGGCGCAATCACAAATACTTCACCACTCTCCAGACAATGCGAGAATATAAAGACGTTATTTGTATGTCGTATATCCAACTCTTATTGTTTCAAAAAAATAAATTATTATATGTGAAAAAATAGGCATTGAGTTTATGCAGCACCCTCGCTCTCGATATTCAATTCTCTAATGAATGATTCAAGTCCTTCTATGTTGTTCTTCTTAATTAAACTCAACGTGACTTTCTTCAGTATCTCGCGGCTCGGTTGATTGTGAATTTGCTTTCTCTTTTTGGTAGTCAATTTCTATCTCGCCTTCTTTTACAGCGTATTTCTCATGGACAGACGAGGTGTCTTGTTGCGTGCGTGTAACAGCCGTTTCGCGAATCTGGATGATTGAATCAGGTTCTTGCGGTTTGTTTTTGACGTTCATCACGTCTTGAGGAAGCTCTTGAATCACGCGGACACTATATAATGCATATTGTTTCAGACCAGGATGCAGCTTAGCATTCAAGTTGCGTCGCAAATAGAAATTTTTTCTTTTCTTCCGATTTGCAAGGCAAATAGACAGCGAAAAAAGGAATGCAGACACTCCCACTATTGAACAAATTATAATAATAGCAATAGTGCCTGAAGAGTCTTTAGCTTTGCATAAAGAGGCTTCAGTTTCGTTATGATAGCAAATTCCAAGGCCTCCGTATGTCCGACATTCTTTATCGATATATCCAGCACATGACGCTATACAGTCTCTTTGGAGAGTGTCCCAATAAAATTTATCGTGGCATCGAGAACATGTCGAATCAGTACAAGAAGCGCACCCTCTGGAGCATGTGGCTGAGGCAACTCCATATAAGCAGCCGATAAGCACAAGCGTAATGAATTTGATCTGCATGATGAGATTTAATTTCTTGATTGAGATGAATTGTGACTGTGTTTTTATGAGTACAAATTAAAAAAAAAAAAGATTGAGAAAAAGATTCTATTTCGATAAGCTACTGACTCATTTCGATTTTTTCGAGAAACTTAGTTTTAATCAAAGAAAAGCAATGGCTAGAGAAGTATAGTTGTTGTGTGGATTCATTCGATGATCTCTTAAGCTTGCATCATGAGTTGAATCAACCACAAGAGGTTTGAGGTCTTCAATGTCGCCTTGATACAATGAAAACAATTAAAAAAGAAATTATCAGTTCAGTAATCAGGAATCAATTTCGAATCAGATGCTGGTAAATGAATTACTGGATTGAGTTCGAATATCTTCGTGCTGGTACGCAGGTGTTTTGTGAAATTCGTGTATTTTATTGTTGGAATTTTACTTCACATGGTGCTTGCGCGAAGCATATCAGTAATTTATATCTCAACAATGCTCACATTTAGTGGTTATTTCTCATTATAACTTTCTCTCTTTTATTAGAAAGAAATCTTTATTCCCTTAGACTGTGTTTACAAGAGAATACATATACACGCAATGGATTAATTGCATCTCTGCTATAAACATGAATAGACAAGTCAAAGACAATACTCTTCAATAAACAACACTTTCTTCATTAACAAGGTTCTAACATTTTTAAAAGCAGCCTGTGAATAACCAATAGTCCCTTCAAATTTTATTGTCTTCAAGCATTTTGGCCATATTCTTCAAAACATTCACCGGTGTTCCAGCTGTACCTGCCATTCTTTTCTCTTTGTCCTCAATCCCAATGTTTTTTGCAGGAGCTATAATAAATCTTGCAATCAAACTCCAATGCACCTGCTTATATTTAACATAAGCATCAATAATTCCATTGTAAGCGTCTCTAACCTTCCCTTGATGTTTTATCGCAAAGCTCCTTATCCCAAAGTATTGCCTAGCATCTACAGCCATTTCTTTATTGATTTTTCCCATTCCTTCCAGCAGATCTTTGCGCATGGAGTCAATCCCTTTATCTCCATAAATTAACCCCATAGCATTTTCGAAGGTTTGATAGAATGGAGATTGCCCGGCTGTCGCTCCTGAGAACCTGCATCCTTCGGACTCATATTCCGCCACTCCTTCAAATTTGAGTCCTTTTTCGAATTTCTGGTAGCCATTGAAGTATCTTCGTAGCTCATTGGAGAAAAATTCAGGCTCAAGTTTCTCGCCCATTCTTTTAATTTTCGTTATCATGCTTTCGAGATAGGAGGCAATCGGAAGCAATTTGTCCGTTACTGCCTCTGGATCATTACTTTCGACTGCTTCTTGCGCGAGGATTAATTGCTTGAGAATTTTGAAACCGATAATATCATTATTGACTGGAATGAGAATAAACCACCCTTCTCCAGGATTATCCGTGAAGTTAAGTCTCGTCTTCATGTTATCTAGCTCGACCGGGCCTTTCGGGTCAATCAGCGCTGCATTCCAGAAAGCACAGCTGGTGTAGCTATAAACTGGACGGATTTCAAGTTTTTTTGCAGATTCGTACAGCATCACCGAGATAGGAGCCGGAAGGGTGTCAACTGGATCATCTTCACAGAAGATGTATGAATTCGCGAGATAAGTCATTATTGAATACAGCTTCAGAGTTTGATGGTAACTTAGACCATCTACGGAGAGTTTTTTATTCTTCACGGAACGAGCGAGCTCGAGAATGGCTTTTCTGGTCTGCTTTGTCGCGTTGAGTTCAATGATTTTATTGGACGCAAATTGTTCAAATTGTTCAAATTCTGGAGGTAGAGGTTCATCGTTAAATAGATGGTTGAAAAACCCATACTCTTCGTTGAGTTTGTACTGAGAGCAGTATCTCTCGACCCTTTTGAATGAGGTTTTTCGAGGGACTCCTTTCAATTCACAAACAGCATAAGAGACGGCAACCAAGATCGAAACCACAATTGCATCGATAATTATTGGGCTATTTTCTTTTTCGTAAGAAACACTCTCAGCTGAGTTAAAACGGCAGGCTCCGAGTTTTTCCAGGGAATAAAGGTCTTCAGTGGCGTTGTAGACAGTGAAACCATGCTTTTGGTCATCGTTTTGATAACACTTGTAAAGGGAATTCAAACAAGAGGAAGAGCCTTGGGAGCATTCAGATGGAACGATTCGAAATAAGCTGGTAATAAGCAGCAGAGCTAAAAAATGTGCCTTCATCATTGTTGGAATGATTATTTAGGTATTGATGGTTTTGAATGGCTTTTTTGATAGTTATTAACTCCCAGAATATTATTCTATTTCTATAAACATTTCGTATTTAACCAATAATTTAGGATTTTTCCGAAAAAAATCACTTCATTTCCAGTAGAAGAAATCGAAAACAACTCCAGAAAATTCGAAAACAGAGTTATGAAACAAATTTAAATCTTCTCTTTAAGATTGTTCTCTAAGAGTAACTTCCAGTCCTTTCTTCCAATAACAAGTAAGTCAGTAAATTTCATAAATTGAATGACTAATTCGAAATTAATTATAAATCAATGGACAATTAGAACCCTGATGGCTTCTTCATACTGAGTGATCTTGTTAATTCAATTCTCTTCGATGCCAATTTAAAGTTCTGTATTCTACTTCAATCGATTGTTGCGACTAATTGCAATGTCCGTCAACAGGAGATAGCTTAGAATTTTATTACAGCGATGACGCAGAGGGTTTATGGAAATACTTTCAATCAAATACGATTCGGGCCTCCGAAATAACGTAGTCTATTTTTTTCAGCTCCAGAAAATAATTTTCAGTGTCCTGGACTTTCGTAATCGGAAGAACATTCCTTTTGGGCACAAAGAAAATTCAATCAGAAAAACGAAACTCAATAGCTGCCAGAATTCAGATAATCTCTCTGCTCGCGTACACTAAATATAGAACCTATATGTGTTGCCAAATTATTCTTACTAGCCTTTTTCCATGGAATTTTTGCTGCTATTTTTCTATTAGATAACTGATAAACAATCGTCAAACTTTATGAGAATTTTTGTCGAAAGATTGCTGTCTTTGGAATTTCATCTTAGATATCCTTTCTTAATGCTTGTTGAGGGCTCTAAAGGGTGTTGCGAGTCTGTAGAAGGAGGTCAACTTAAATTCCATGACTGATTTTAGGAATGGTATGAAGCTTAATTTGATTAAGCACAACAGATTTTAGTAATGACGATCGAACTAAGTCAGTTGCATCAGCTTTAGAAAGAGTATTCTCATTCAGAGAATATTGCGGGTAGACGAGACTCGCAGATCTCCTGTGGAAGGGACAGCTGTGCGTGCTTTTCTGATTTGAGTGCTTTTTAGAAATACATAGCGGTTGGCAGCTTTCGATATGTTTAAACAAAATGGAATTTTGACTTTTTTTGCTGAATGGGACTTCATTCTCAAATATCGGGGCTAATCTACCAGTCGAAATACGTAGAATTGAAATTTGAAATGATTTAAACCTTTAGCTCTCACAGTACTGCGTTTTTTTAATGAATTTTTCTTGGATCGAAGTCCATAAATATCAAGAGTCAGTCCAATCACACTCCAATTTGACTGTCCTTGTCCTATTCGGGTTTAAAAGTGGTTCCTAAAACCGGAAGTGGAATAGTGAGGATATAAATCAGGCTTGATGGAGCCAATAACCACTAAAATACTAAAAATTTGAAGTAGAAACACATCTCTAATACATCTTGTTACCCCCAATGGACTTTCAGAAGTAATGTAACTCAAGACTTCCAGCTAAGAGACTCAAAACTCTTTCCTGTTAGCTCAATTTCATTCTTTTTTGTTAAAAAAAAAAGAGAGTGAACATTGGTCGAAAATGCCATTAATATAAAAGGAAAGGGAACATGAATAGTTGATCGTTGCCTTGAAAGCAGTGCGACTATTCCCGAGGTCTCTATTGATTTGACTTGAGCTTAAATGATTGATTGATGCTAACTCAAATTGATGAAGTCCCGAACCACCTCTCATCTCAGTGGAGGAGGCTTTCAGTAGGCTCTCCCCCAGCTTGTCCGTGAAGCTTGAGGGGCACCAATCATCATAGCTTGGCTAAGATTATCGAATCATAAAAGACTCAAGTTAAAACAAGAGACCCCTGAGAACGAATTTTGCCGCTGATGCTCCACATGCCCCTTGATCCTTCCTGCTCTTCTGATGACGCTGATATGGGCGAGGAAAAAAAGCTTTCTGGAAATACTTGGTGTTTTTGATTTTGATTTTGATTTATTAATTTTGCAGTAAGCTCCTGTTATTTAGGCTTGAGAATATATGAATTCTTTCAAATAAATCAGCAGTGCAATAACGTATCAAAAAAATTATTGAAAAATTAAAAGTCTCAACCAATCAATGAAATCGTTTTAATTGAGATATCACCCATTTTAGAATTCCAATTTCGAACAATTTCATTTTAAGGTGCAAAGAAAAAGAAGTTTTATTCTCTTCTTATTCTAACTCTTTTTTTTTTTCAAAATTGAATGCATATTTCCATAGTTGAGAGACTTGACCTTCAAAGTTATAGAGCAAAGTGCTCTTAGATACTCGGATCTGAGCAAAATTCAAGCACCTATCTCGTTTAATTCTAAAAGAACCTTCTTATTAAAAAATTGGAGTTAAACCCTATTAATCTGTGTTTTCAGTATAAGCAGAGAAACCCCGAATTAAAATTGAATTGGGATAATTTTTTAAAATACCTTGCACCCAACTTTTTTCGGTTCAAGAAAGTAGTTGATAATCTAAATAGATAGATAGCAACATCTATGGAATGAAAACGATGCTCTCTGATGGATCTTGTTCCATATGCACGTACAGACAATGGACAATGGTGATAACAGATAGCTTTTGTTTCCAATTGTTGGATTTAGATTGCTTTAGCGAAGATTTCTTTAAAATGATGAATTAGCCAGCTACTGCAATATTATCAAGCTACTAATTATGCTTTTTGATATATTTTTCTTCGTAATTGTCTCATAATAGCTTATGAAAAGAGAGCCAGGTGGTGAAATTAGTGGAAATTGTCATAGTTTCAGCTGAGAGCAGCTAAAAAACAATGAAAGAGGAAAAAAAAAAACAATGTTTGAAAAGTCCAGCATTTCTTTTTACCGGAATCTTTCGGATCAACTTTCAGTGTGTTAGAGATTACAACCTGAGAATATTGAGAAAATTGAGACTTAGCTGAGCGGAATATAATTTGTAAAATTATTGTGAACCTCAGCAATTCCATATTCCCACTTCTAAAGGGCTCTAAAAAAAAGAGAGAGAAGAATAAAAAGGCAGCAAACCTTTTTGATTTTGTTTCAAAGAGCACAACTCCTTCCTAATAGAATTGATTTCCCAACATTTTATTGTCAAATTCTAGAATACTAATAAAGAACAAAGAACACAAATAGCCAACTTACCAAATTGCTACTTAAACTTTCACAAGCGTCATCAGAGCATTTTAGTTGATAATAATTTTCTCACTTTCTTGCAAGTTCAAAGCAGAAATTTTCTTGAAAGCTATCGAAGTAATACTATCAATTGTTCATGGGCCTACCCTAAGCAAATAATTGTGTGTGCTTGATATGCCAAATGGATTTAATCATTTACAATCAACAATCTGAGTTATTTTTCAGAAGGCGAGAGTACATCATACATGACTCTTAAGCTAAGATCTGTTCACTTATTGTCATTCAGGCACTTGAAAATGAACAGCGGTTTATGTCTTATGAGTTCTGATTCCTATTATTACTTTCTATCACGTCCAATGTAAAGGAAAATTCTACACGTAGTCTGCATTGATCATTATTTCTGTGCTTTTTGGAAATAAAAGAAGGTCTGCTAGAGTAAATCCTACTCAAAGCTTAACTGACAATTAAGAACTCTGGATAAGGAAGAAATAAATAAATTTATGCCTTTAAGTTTTTTTTTCTTAATTTTAACGGAGCTGAACGGCCGCTAAAGACGTGCATCTAATTTCTTTATCCAATGAGTCTTATTACTATGTTTCTTTCTGCTATTTCCTTTTATGGGGTTTAGTTCTCTTCGAGGTTGTACCTATTGGATTTGGTCAGTAATAATTTGAGCATTGCAAATTTTTTTGATATGAAACTAAATGTAATTGTCAAGAAACGGGTAAATTCGTTCGATGAGGAAAGAATTCCGCAATTCAGGGCATGTGATCGTCATCCCTTAGCAGTTTCTTTAAGGCAGAGGAAATTACATCGCAAACAGCTTCGAAATTAGAGCATTTTTCATTCTTCTGTCCGTATGTTAGACTGACAAATTTTGATTGAATATGAACAAAATTATATTAGAACTTGAAATTAACTTATTTAACTACTTCATTGTTACTGACTTCAGAAAGTAAAACTAGTTTTAAAAGTGATCAGTAATTCGAGTTAGAGCCTAATTTATTCAAGCAGAACATTTTTTTCTCTCATCAGACTGCACTGTCGAATTAAAGGAACTAATTTATGGAAAATTTATCATTGATCGAGCAAAATACATATCTGCATAAGTGGGATTGTCTTTGACAGATAGGCATTTCGTTGCTCGCATAAGTTAGTTCATGGAGAGAGGATCTTTGAAATTGCTACTATACATTACTAAATGAGACTCTAGCGGGACTTAAATGCGATTCGTTCTCTATTAAAGATAACCACACTCCTTCAAAATTCTTCACTGAAACCTGGTAAGTCATGATACTTATTCTTTGGTAATTTCTCCAATAGCCACCCTGAAAAATCTATTGATGGGAGAATTGCATATAAGCATCTTGACATCTCGATCGTCGTACTTGATCCTTTTGGTCATAAAGACAATCGTTTTATGATAATTAAATAGAGATGTTCAGTTTGTATGCAATCCTATGGTCATCGTTATTACTATTGCACTCCAAGAGATTAGATGGTGATAAGCATTGGCTGATTGTGTTCCTTAAAGGTTGAGAAGATATTATTGATAACTTCAAAAGTGAAAAGAAATTAGAAGCGAGTAACGCTTGATCCGCTGATATAGCTCAAGATATATCACTAAAATCGCCCTCATTCTATCTGTACATGTATTTCGAGTAAAATTGCATGATGGATTATAAGTTGAAAAACATTAAGTTATTGCAATGGATGCAATTAAACAACGAAGTGCCAATGCAAGCAGCAAATACTCTCCAAACCAGCAATAATCATTGGATCTTTGAAATAAAAAGCAAAATTGAGATTTGAGATGCTAAAGCAAAGTAATTTTCAATGGGAACTTGCCAAGCCTCGTTGTTGTATCACTTTAAGAAGGGTCGATCCATTTGTCCATGAATATCATAAATATAGACTACACTAATGCATCATTGGTCAAAAGTGATAACTTTGAGGCGAGATATTATTAGTTTAGCCCGAAAAATTTACTGATTAATTCTAATGGAATGAATTGCCCTGTGTCTGGCCTGTTGAATCCTTCTTACTGGAAATTTAGGTCAAATGAACATTTCTAATTACTCGCAACATTCATTATTGCCATATTCCAGGTGCAAGAACACCAATTTAGGAACTTTTCAACTGCTTTGGAGATTAATCTCTTTAATTTATGAAGGAAGTGTCTTTGTTTTTTAAAGATTGCCATATCTTTTTTTTTGACTGAAAAATTGCATGTTACTGGTTACCATTTTCAAATTATATCATTAGTTATAGACTATCCTTTTAAACTGAAATCTCTCAGACCTATTTTTGAAGGCTAGTCTAAATCAGTATGGAGCGTCAGGGTATAAAAACCCCCTCCAATGCTTTGTTTACAATTAACAGTTCAAAACAAAATCAAATATTTGAAAAGATTCAGCTTTTGACGATTAAAAGAGATGATCAAGAAGAGCTTGCTGCTTCTCCTGGTTGTGAGTTTCGCTCTAATTTCAGGAAGCCGAGGATATATCGCGACCAGTTCTCCCAGAAGATATATCGCAACCAGTTCTCCCAGGAGATATATCCCGACCAGTTCCCCCAGGAGATATTAAGCAACCAGGTCTCCCAGGTAACTATGCAACTCTTATTATTAAGAATATTATTACACTAATGTTTTAGTGATGTAATTATCATTGATTATAATCATTTATGCTCTCTTAATAGCAGAAAGGAATTTATATGCGAAAAAATGAAAAAGATTTTAACTAAGGCTCTCTTAATTTGATAATTGATTAGTTATTATTTATAAATATATCCACATTATAAACGCCATTTCTGTATAACATTAAAGCAAGCTTGAGAACAAAAAAGCCAATTAACCAAATAAAATCCATAATACTTCAAATAATTGAAAAGATTTTGTTTTGAACTGACTGGCTACAGGTTTATTTTAGATGAAACATTCGAATTTAATATCATATTGGAAAAAGACTGTGATTGTGATCTTGGATTTATGTGTATTATTATGGGTTCGAAAATAATCTTCTTTAGAAAAATGAAGCTTAAAAAATTTACATCAGAATATTTGACAACTTTACAGAATATTTCTTGTATTGTCGTGACGTTAGAGCGGGCTCATTCTGTTTTCTCTGTTCCAAGCTTCGAAAATTTAGGCTTATAACTTTGACCTGCCACAAGAAAAAGCCTCTTCATATGCGTGTTGAACTCGAATCTCTTTCTCTTTTCTATGGAGTACGAAAGTAGATTATTGGAAATATTTAGAATAATGGCATGGCATGCCTGTTGTATCATCAGGTCCAATAACTCCGGTTTTTACATAATCTGATCCTACATTCTTCTGTGTTCCGCTGCTTCCTGCTAAACCATCTATTTTTGACTCCATTGGTATCTGAACTCCAATGCCAAGAGAGAGCTGCTAAAAGAAGCATTGGAATGATGAGCAAATTTCTCATTCCTAATTTCAACCAACTAATTCTATGGCTTATTGAGCGCTTTCTAATATGCTGTCGCATATGTTGCATATGAGGACTGGAATGTAAATAATTGAATGCTATAAGTACTCCACAAATCAGCAATACTGGATGGATCTTCAAAAGAATAAACAAAATTTAGAATAAAGGTTTTAAATCAAAGTGATATTCGATGGGAGCTTGTCGTGCTAATTGTTGTATCATATTGATAAAGGTTCATTTGTCCATGAATATCATGTGGACTCAATGAATGCACCACTGATCGAAATTGATACCTCAAGGCAAGATATTACTGGTGTTAGCACTAGAATTGTACTGATAATCTTAATTGAATGAGCTGCTATATGTCTAGTCTGTTGTACCCTTCTATTACTGAAATTGTAGTCCAAATTACCATGTCAAATTACTCGCGACACTTCTTATTACAAGATTCCAGCTGCAAGAACAGCAATTCAGGATTTTCCGTTGTGTTGGTCATTAATCTCGTTAAGTTATGAAGGAGACCTTTGAAGTCTTTGCTTCTTAAAGATTTTCATTTCTGTTTTTGGTCTCAAGAATTGCATGTTACTGGTTACCGTTTATGAATTATATGATTAGCAAGAGACTCCTGAAATCCTTCACTTTTGAAGGCTAATCTAAATCAGTATTGCTGGTTATCAAGTGTATTAGTATAAAAGCCCTCTCAATGCTTTGCTAACACAAATTAAAGGTATTCACCAAAAACAAATACATTTTAACAGATTAACTTTGACTATTGATGATGACCAAGAAAATCTGGCTGCTTCTCCTGATTGTCAGTTTCGCTCTAATTTCAGGAAGTCGAGGACCTTACTCGGCCTATTCTCCCCGGAGATCGAGATATCAGGCTACTGCTGCCCCAACTCAAAGACCATATTATTAAGAGTATTATTACACTTAATACTCTGGGAATGCAATTATCATTGCTGATAATTATTTATGACCTAACGGAATTTATATTGTGAAAAACTTAAAAAGAAAACAACTAAGAATCTCAATTTTGCTAATTGATTAGCTATGATCCATAAATATCTCCATGCTATAAATGCCATTGATTTCTCCAATCAAAACAAGCTTAAAACAAAAATAAAAATCATTGACACTCCCAATAAATGCAAATGTAAAAGATATGGTATTGAGCTAACTAACTATCAGTTGATGGTTCTATGGCACATTCAAATTTAGTACGCAAGCACACAATTAATTGACAAAAGTGCTACTGCAAATAATCAGCACTGAGGAATTTTCGTTTTGCTATCCTCATTAACAATAATACCTCAAAGTTTTTCTTAACTCCCAAAATGAAAGAGTATTTTGAAAAAGATTATAATTGCGATTTTTTGGTTAATGAATATTATTAAGGTTTAGTAATATTCTCTTAAAAAAAAAATGAAGCACAGAAAATAGGCGTCAGAATTCTTAGTAATTCTATAAATCCTCACAAAATATTATTGTTGCATTAACATGACTTTATTTTCGGTTACGAGAGCTTACAACTTTGATCTGCCACGAGAAAAAGCTCTTTCATATGCGCGCTGGAACTCGGATCCTTTTCTCTTTTCTATGGATTACGAAAGTAGATCGTTGGGAAGATTTAGAATAATGGTATGCCTGAAAAGTCGTCAGGTCCAAGAACTCCAGTTTTCCCTTCATCAAAGTCCGATGGCACGTCATCTGGTCCGCTACTCTTCTGTGTTCCACTGCTTCCTGCAAAAATATCTTTTTCTGACTCCAATGGGATATGATGAATTCTAATTCCAAGCGAGAGAGTTGCTAAAAGGAGTATTAGAATGATGAGTAATATCCTCTTTATCATTTCTATCAGGCAGTTCTTTGGTTTGTTCAAATGTGTTTTCTGATATGCTATTGTATGTGCAAGTGGTATTTGAATTATAGATTGCAATGATCGGCAGGTCAGCATTACTGATTGAATATTCGAAAGAATAAATTTATCAACAATGAAAAATTAAGTCAAGGAATTTTCAATAAATTATTACTATCCAATTGATATGATAATCTCCATTTGTTCAGAAATGCCATATATGTGAAATAAATGCACAGTATTCGAAATATTGATCTTAATGGATCCAAAGGTCGGTTTCAACCCTGAATATTTACTGACTAATCTCAATTAAATGAATTGCCATGTATCTAGCCGTTTGAGTCTTCTATTACTGGAAAGTAAATCAACAACTTGAATTACTGATGGCATTGATTATTACAATATCTCAGCTACAAGCAGTATCTTCCCAGCACTTTTCGAGATTAATCTCGCTAAGCTGTAACTGGCTTTGTTGTTTTATTTCTTGAGATTTTTCATTTTCTTGTTTTTGAGATTGAGAAATAGGCTGCTGGTTGCCCTTCTTAATTATATCATTATCAATAGGCTGTCCTTTTGCAACCTCATATTTCTCACATATATTATATTAATGGGTGCTTCTTTTTTGGAAGTCTTAGATTCGAACCAGTACTGCCGTTTGTTGAAGAAATAAAAGCTTCTTAAAGATTTAATTACTCCAATTATCAATTCTAAACCAAAAAAAAAAACTATTTGAGCAGCTCGAGCTTTTTCTCTTTGAAGATGAACAAGAAAACATTGCTCTTTCTACTGGTTGTAAGTTTAGCTCTAGTTTCAATATCGATTGGATTCAAGTGGCCGAGAGGATGGGGAGGAGGAGGTCGAAGTCACGGAGGAAGAGGCCATGGTCACTACCCAGACCATCATCACCCTAGGCGTCCATTTCCCACCTTTGTTCCCACAAGAACAAGGCCTACATTTACGACTGTCCCAACCATTTTGCCTACTCCACCTCGACGCTGGTGAAAATATTCTTAAGCTTAGTATATTGTAATTAAATTATCATTGCTCAAAATTATCTTCATGTTCCTCTTATAACCAGAAAGAATTTCGAACTCCCAAACGAACCTGGGAATTATATGTGAAAAACTAAGCAAGCATTTAACTAAGAAGCCTTTATTTGATAACTGATTGAGTGTTATTTTCTATACGTATATATCCACACCATAACAGCTATAATTTATACCATGAAAGAAAATTTAATTAGTACTCCAAATAATTTCTATTCTAAACCATTTAGTCTCTTCAATAGTCATTCACTGCGTTGCTGAGTTAAAGAGTACTCATTGATCACAATCCGCAACCTCAAGCCATCAGGAAGATGATTGTTGTCTTGATGATAATATTTCTGAGAACTTTGATTTACTGGCGAGAGAATAAATTTATCAAGCACAGAATTTTTGTTCACAGCCACAGAGAAAAACAACTATACGCAATGAGTCAAATATGCGCGCTTCCAGCGATCAATCAAGAGCCAAAGTACCTAGTGCCATTCGTCGTGGTCATGATGGTTGGGAATACGGTGTTTTTCATTATTTTAGTGAGCATGTTTCACAGGCGTACGCATTTTTTCTGGTGGAATCTCATATAATCTAGGTTTCGGCTCAATGGATTACTATGACAATGGGCATTATCATGTTCCAGTATATTCTAACCGTGAAATCGTTGTTTAATTGCCATTCAAAGAGAAAAACGTTAAAACAAACCCTTAGTCCTGAGAAATTCGACAGATTTATACCAAAAATGACATATGGTCACGTTTTTGACAAATATCATGCAGCGTAAATCTTCCAGCTTCTCTGACTTAAAGGAATATAGTGCATGTGCAATATGTCTCGAAGAATTTGTAACGGAATCGCTTGTTAGAGTGGTGCCAATTTGCGAACACGTTTTTCATGCAAAATGTATTGAGAAGTGGTTCGAGCATGAAGAAGTAATTAAACAAAAGTTCATTTT
>ENA-UOTZ01000158-UOTZ01000158.1-compost-metagenome-genome-assembly--contig:-NODE-158-length-54907-cov-13.583312_pt1 | contig 54907 bp, 45 predicted proteins | sample MGYA00238144_ERZ746983 | MGnify/ENA primary metagenome ERZ746983 (study PRJEB28759, sample SAMN06268863) | compost metagenome | isolation source: single cell | place: USA: California, Emeryville, Joint...
ATAAAAATACTTTCATCATCAGCAAATTTCTCCTCCTAGTAAAAGCTCAATGAAAAAGTTCTTTATCCTGTCAGCTTACCTTCTTTGATCCATCTCCTCTCCTGAGCACAGGCACCTGATTGGTGAATATTACCAAATACTCATTCAGAAGGTCTTCATTGATTCCTGTGAGTTCTTTGAGTTTTCTGAAGGTATACTCCGAACTCTCGTTAAATCTGAGAAGAATAGTCATCTGATAGGTTTTCACATCAAGAACGTATCTCTTCTCGGCAAAACGAGCCTGAACCTCTCCTCTACCTTCAGAGAGAATCCATGTCAACTCTCTTGACACGAAAAGCTGTCTGTAAAATTGTTCAAATTCTTTCGTGAAAAGCTCCATTTCTCCTGGCAAAATCGCTTTCGGATTCGGTATTAAACCAGGCCAATCAGTATCACTGCAAGTAAGTGGTTTGATGGGGTTGTCTGGTTTTTTCTGTGAGAATTGCTTTTTCTGGTCCTCGCTCGTGGCGACGTCAGCAAGCATTTCTAAGATAGACCTAACGGGGCCTGAGCCCATAGCCTCTGCTATTTTTGAAGCAAGGTTTCTCTCCGCATCCAATGAAATGGAGCTCTCATGGACTAGTCTTTTCGATAGGAGGTTCCTATGCCTGCTGAGGTACTCGTCCTTTGAGATCAAATATGTGATGATCTTAGTGAAGGAGCACAGCATAGCTTCAATCTCAGCTTCGCATAACCCTTTGATTCCTAAGAATTTATAAAGTTGGGGTGAATCGCATTAGGAAATCTCTCAATACCTCTAATGAACTGGAAATCGATGTAGTAACTGAATAGCAGTGGGGCCATGTCAAAATTGCTGATAAAAGCCTTGAAACCGGCGTCACGAAATAGTTGAAACTGAGGATTGCTATGAAAGCAATCCGATTCGATTTTTTCCATTTCGTTTTTCAAACCAATGACCTTTCCAGCGAAAACTACACAAAACAATTTCAGTCCTCTTTTGACAATAAGAAAAGCTTTTACCTGTAGGGTCTTTGCTCGATTTTGCTGCTTTAATAATCTCTTCACCAGTTGACTCGATAAACTTCGAATAAGCTCTTCCCAAGACGTTTAAATCATTAGGAACTCCTAACTCCAGAAAATCGTAAAGTTGCCCCAACTCCCCGTATTTTTTATTTGAAAGCACCGAAAAAAGGCCCGAGTCTGGGTTGTTTACGAGTTTTTCGCTGTGAGCGGTTACTGTCTCCAGGAACATTGCCTTCCTTACCAAGTCCTTGATTTTCGGGTAATAGAACTCGCATTGATTTTCCTCAAATTTCAATGCATTGAGAGCTTCCTGGATATATTCAGGCACAGATCCCTTAAGCCACTGTTCTGATTGTGCTTTATAATGCAGTCTGAGCCTTGAGATGAGGTTTCTCTGGAAAAATTCAACGAAAAATTGATTTCCCTCCTCCAAAACAGTGAGTTTGGGCTCGCCGTCTTTAGATCCTACATCAAAGGCTGTCCCGCCGAGTATTTCGTAGATTTCTATTGCTTTTTTAACGGTGCTGCGAGGCACAATGGCTTCTTTATCTCCTCTTTCTTTCGCGAGGCAGCCGTAGATAGCATTGAATATATCAGTGTTCATAAACTCCATTATCATTATCCGAAACCGAGCAAATGACATCTCAGCGAGCGATGTCTTGAGCAGCGCCTGGAAGACTCCGGTATCCAGCCAAGTAAAAATCTTCTTCAGAAATAAAACAAAGGCTGTGAAATTATTCCATTGCTTCCAAAATTCATCGAGTAATGCTTCTCCTGATTGCGATTGTAGAGCTGGAAAAACGTATTTTCTAATAAATGAAAAATCTGTTCATCAGTGACTGAGGCAAAAGAATAGAAAGGCCATACGTGAAATAATCATCGCGACTTGTTTCGTACCATTGAATGAAGTGCTCTATGTCTTGTGGAGAATTGCTCATAAAATCTGACAGCGCTCTAATGGGTAATGTTTGTAGATGCTTTAGAATGAGAGTTACGCAGAAATAATCGTGAAGTTTTCGCTTTCTAAAAATGCGATTCCTTGGGAGTTTGCGATGTCTGCTTTGACTTTATCTTGCAGTAATTGGATATCTCCGTGGATTTTGTCTCGTGCTGTTGTAGTGTCCATTTATCTGAACTGAAATTCTGGCCTAATTTAAAGTTTTTATTGGATATTCTCTCCTTGATGAATCTATCATTAAATAAGTATGAAATTGGTTGAAGACTACCTCATAATAACTAACAAAATTAGAAAAGGTTGGCTGCTGCGGAGGTAGAGTAAAGAAACGCTATGATGAAGGAGAGCTCATTCATATTTTTCGATGGGATTCAAGCTTAATATATCTTCCCGATGTGACTTTCTCAAAATGCGACCCTTCTGAACAATAGATTCAAAATATGTTGTTCCTCATAAAAATTTAGATCGGAAATGTTTGCACGGAATATTCTATCATCCTCAGTGGTCTGCGGATATTTATATTAGCATTCCATAGGAGTCACAGCGAATCTCATTTTTCTGTTTGCTCTTGAGGAATTGTCGGGTTACCTTATTTGATTTGATTTTTCAACTTTGTCTCTCCAAAATGAAAAGTTCTCTCTTAGATTTTTCTGACAAGTTGTTACAAATAAAATAAGCTACTTTCTGGATAACAGCCAATTTTATATCTCAAATCGAAAAGTCTCGTTTGAGATCGGGGCCTACACTCTAACCGTTTCTGTATTCATACATGTGAGCATCATCCATTTAAAGATAAACATTGAGAAATCAAACTCGATTGATTATTTGTGTTGATGCATACATACAATCATACCTATATGAATGACGTCATGAGCGGAGCTTCTTGTATGATTACTATGTTTTATCCAACAGGGATTCGTATCTCCTCTCGTTCATAAAACCAAAAATTGAAGCGCTTTATCAACAAATGTTTTTATTTTAAAAATCCTTCTCACTTCAAAACATCGAAACGGCTATCGCTGCTCTTGTTGAAACGCGATCTGGATCACACCAAATAGTCCATGAAGCTACCTCCTCAATACCTCCCTTCTCTCGACAGCTCCAACTCTCATTTTCTGAATGCAATGTCTTCATGACGGTATCACTGACTCATTTTAAACTCAATGCAAACATTTTCGCGAAAGATTAGACTGAAAATTAATAAGACTTATCGAAATATTAACACGCAATATGAGGACCAGAACAATTATACTTCTCCTTACATTCGCTCTTTCTGCATGTTTGAGCGGCGCTTTCGAGTCAGGCGATGAGGTGAAGATCACCGTCAATAAAATTTCGCCTTACGCAAACCCAACCCAATCGTACAGGTAAATATCATTCATTTTTCAAATTCACAAAATCCCACCTCCTCAAATCTTTTGCGCTAATCATCCTAATTTCACTCTAGATACTACGACTTACCCTTCTGCCGTCCTGAGAACCCTGAATCAGCCAGCCAAACTATCGGTGAAAAGCTCAGCGGCAATAGAAAGATGTCTTCGCTTTACAAAACCCAATTTTTGCGTATACTCCTTTCAAAAGTCAATGCTAATTCTCCTTTTATAGAGAGCGTCAACAGACAACCCATCTGCACAACTAAATTGAGCTTGCAAGACATGAAAGAATTCAAGAGAGTCGTCGAGGAATCATATCTCTTCGAAATGTTTGTCGGTAACTCAGATTTCCCCTTCAATGAGTCTAATTGTCTCAGAGGACATCGCTGTGGGAGATTACATCGGCTTCTATCAAAATGATAAGCCTTTCTTATCCACTCACATTCATTTCAAGATCTGGTACGACTCGATCTCAGGAGTAAAGATAGATTCAGTTGCTAGAAGGATTAATCGTTGGAATAGGATATAGTCACTGCTGAGATCCAGACCAGCGATGTTGATGCTCTTGATCTAAGCGAACCAAGGGACAATGTGGACGTTACGTTTTACTACTCAGTGAAATACATGGCGTCTCACAGCGGCGATAAGATCCACGTGAATAAGTAAATAAGAGGCTTATCTCCTTTACTAACGAGACTTTCAGAGGAAACGATGTTTATTTTGCTGAGGAACTGCATTGGACTTCCTTACTTAACGCCTTTGTTTTGGTATTTCGCAATTAATGATTTATGAAGCGCTTACACACCGCAAATAGTCTGCGTCATTAGGATTGGCAGTGTGGCTGCTCATAACTCGTATCGTGAAAACGGATTTCAGAAGAAGTGATATCGAAAGTGACAGAAGTAACACCACGCTTGAGTAGACAGAGGCTGAGTTGCATTGTTTTCTCTAGGTGGCGATGAAGGCAAATGGAAGTTGATCCGTATCGAGGCTTTTAAGTGCCCAGATCAAAGGAATCTCCTCTGTGCGGCTGTCGGAAGCGGCGTGCAGTTGGTTCTCGTGGTCCTGCTGATTTTCCTTCTGGGAGCGATGGGTATGTATTATAGCCACAGAGGCTCGCTCCATACTGCTGGTGTGCTGCTTTACTCCTTCACTGCATGTAAGGCCTCAGAATGACGCTTAGCTAAACATAATCGAATAGTGATCTCCGGGTTGATTTCTGCGCGCATTTACAAATATTTGGGCGGAAAGCATTGGGCTTTCAATATCCTCTTGACCGCTTGCCTCTTCCCAGTTAGAAACAAGGTTTTCTTAGGTAACATAATCCGTTAACCTAGGTTGTATTGTTTGCGGTGGTCTTTCTCCTCAATAACATGGCATGGGCCTTCAGACTCACATCTGCGCTTCCATTCACCAGCATCTTGTTCGTTATCTTCATGTGGGCTCTTGTGACGCTTCCTCTCACAATTTTCGGAGGACTCACAGGAAGAATGAACACATCCGACACGCTCGTCGACGTTGACGAAAAACTCCCAAAAATTTCTAAAACAATCCCTCCTCTTCCTTGGTATAACCAACCACTGATCACCGTTCTCATTGGCGGCTTGTTGCCTTTCTGGTAAATTTTACCATATTGGGATATAAATTCATTCAATGCAACCATAGCGTTGTTTATCTGGAGCTCTACTACGTTTTTACCAGCATTTGGGGACATGTTATCTATGCCATGTGGGGAATGCTCTTCATTATCTTCGTTATGATGCTCAATGTCACTGGTAACAAGAAAAATCGTTAAAGCACTCTGAACTAACATTTTTTCCAATCTTAGCTTGTATTTCAATTATCCTCACCTACTTCCAATTGAACGCTCTTGACTACCGATGGTGGTGGCGATCTTTCTTCTATGGAGGGTAAACAATGCCTATTATTATTAACATTTGTCTAACTACTGGGGTAGCTCTGGAGCATTCTATATATTTGCTTATGGAATCTTCTTCTACTATGAAAAATCTGACATGTTCGGCTTCATTCAGGTATTCTTCTGCTAGTGGTTGAATGTGCTAACAAAATTCTTTATTAGACGGTCTTTTTCCTCGGATATACAACAGTATTCTGTGTCGCCATATTCCTGGTAAGCTATTGCTATCATCTTCGCAGATTTTCTTAACAATATCTAGATGCTGGGCGGAGTCTCGTTCCTTTCAAGTCTCGCGTTCGTTAAATACATTTATGAAAAGACGAAGAGTTACTAAGGGAAAGCCTAGTTAGGGAAGTAGTTTCATAGGATTCCTGTCCGAAAACATACAATACGTTTAGTTTTTAGTAATATATTCTCATGGTTCATTTCATGCATGTCGTTGGTCCTCAACGAGAATATTTAGACCTTCTCTCGAATCCGAAAAACTAGTAAAATATTGCTCAGAACTTTATTTGCAACTGACCATTAATTCAATCTAATCATCGAAAAAGAATATATAGCCAATTGCAGCCTTTGCTCTCAGATCAAATAAAGAGAAAAGAGTGCTTAAAATCCCTTCTCTGTTGTATGACTGAATCCTTAGCAAATAACAGAGGTGTTTTGAGAGCTTAGAACATTATTGACTCGAACTGAATTATTTCAAGCAGCGTCGTGAATTAAACTTTTCAAAATCATATATAAAACTGACCGATTTTCTAAAGTGGCCATCGAATCAGAATGAACAATCAAAAGCTTGTAAGCGCTTGGAACCGGCTTGATCGCGCTCTGCACAACACCCAAGGCAGCGATGACGAGGAAAAGCGGCCCACCACCGCGCCATTCATTACCACCACAAAGGAAAAAACATCGTCAATGCCTTTTATTCGCAACAAACTCCAATCAACGAGACCACAAACCGCGCAAGGAGCTGGTCAGCAGCTTAAGAACAAACTTGTGATAAACACCTCATTATCTACGCTACCTGCGTCTAAACTTGTCTCCCCCAAAGACTTCCAGCCCGCTGGCGATTATTTTATCACTCAACTCAGCAGACCGCTATCAAGCCAATCCGCAATGGCTAAAAACTTCAATTTTGGTAGCAATTTCCGGTCTCCCACTTCAGCCACTGGGTCAACGAGAGTCCTTACCTCGCCGTCGAGTCTAATCATGCATAAAACTCGGCCTATTTCAGCGTCTACAGCCAAAGCGATGGCGGTTTACACACCGAAAGTCAACATATTTGACACAGAGAGCCGCATTCATCATATTCCGATAACAGAGCTTGCGAAAATCTATGAAGCGAGGTGCATTGACAACAAAAACGAGCAAACCACTAACCAATTAAAGCACTTCATTGATAAATTCGATAAATCTTCTCGGCGTAGAATCCTAGCCTTCAACGACCAATGCTTTGGACCTCGCGCAGGACAAGTGATTGCTGAGATAATGATGAACAATGACCATTTCACAAAGATTCATATCGCCAAGAACTTTATCTCGGACGGAGGAGCAACCGCCTTTGCCCAGCTGCTGCAGGTCAATAAGAATATCGTTCATTTGGACATATCGAGCAACAATCTCACGTATGTTGGCGCTACGGAAATTTTTAGTGCTCTTGCTGAAAACGAGTCTCTGATATCACTAGATATCAGCAGCCATGAGGGCCTCAACAGAAACCGCTTGGATGCGAGAGGAGCGGCCGCGCTCTCTTGGGTTCTAAAGCAAAATAAAACGCTTCAGTTTTTGAACCTAGCGGCAACTTCGCTTGACGCTGAAGCTGTTGATTACGTTTGCCAAGGACTCCAAAACAACCCTAGTGTGGTTTATCTAAATCTTTCTTCTAACGACGTCGGCCCGAAGATAGCTAATGCGTTACAGTCGTGCTTGCCGATTTGCGAGGTTCTCGAACTCGATATCTCAGATACAAAGCTCGGAGACCAAGGCATAACGAACCTTGCAAGTCTTTTCTGGACTACCTCGGCAAAAGGCACGGAACTCAGGCATTTGAACATTGCGAATAACCAAATCACAACTGTCGGCATCGCCAGGCTTTTCGAGTCTCTGAGCAAGAATAGCACTGTTGATACCTTAATTCTCGATAAAAACCCTCTCCATGGCAAAGGAATCTCAAGTCTTGTAAATTTCCTTTGGGAAAATACAACATTGAAGCATTTGTCTATGAACGAGTGCGAGCTTTCATTGCTCGCTTGTGATGCGCTAAGCAATGGATTAGATAGAAACCGAGGGGTGAATGTGCTTTTGCTCGCGAAAAACAACTTCAAGGACGCCGGATCCAAAGCGTTGGCGCACTCATTCCGAGCTCCAACCTCCTTGATAAAGCGAATCGACCTCTCTGACTGCAAGATTCGAGACGAAGGCGCGAAAGAATTGGCTGAGACGATGAAACGCAATTCTTTGCTCGAAAGTGTCAGTTTGAAGGACAACATGATCTATGACGATGGACTCATACCGATTATTAATGCCACGAGAATCAACAAAAACATCAAAAAGGTCGAGTTTGACAGAAACCCATGTAGCTACAAATATCTCCAAGAGCTTGAAAAGACCGCCGCTTCTAACCGGATGACTTTGAAACGCTCGAGGACATCTAAATACGAGAAAGACATTCAGAATTTAAGAGAATTTGAACTTCAAAAGTACGTTGTGGAACAAGAGAAACAAGCGCTTAATGAGAAAGGCCTGGAGGTGAAGCAAGAGCTTGAGGAGGTAAAGGAAACGTTCCATGATGAGATGGAAAACGAGCAGAGGAAATATGAGGAGTTGGAGAGTCGCCTTGAGATGTTGCTTCAGCAGATCAAGCAATTGGATAATCAGAAGAATGAAATTGATAGGGCAATCCTGATATCATCCTCAAATCATCAAGAAGCGATGTTTGACATGGGAAATTTGTTGTCGACTACTATGAGAGATTGCAATAACATCGAAAACGATATTAAGTCCATCAAGGACGGAATGAAAGGGTTCAGGATCAATTTGGCAACGAAGAAGGACAGGCTGCAGGAGGAAGTGAACTTTGAGGTGCGAGCGGCGAAGTTGTTGGAGAATTCGCTCTCGCATATCACGAAAGAGATCACTACGATGCAAAAAGCGGTGGAAGAGAAGAGACTTCAGCAGGAAGAAGAGGAAAAAATGAGGAAGGAGAATGAGGATAAGACTCGGGACAGAAGCCAAACGAATAAAAAGAAATACGGACAGAGAGGATCGATGCAGAATGAACAGGCGCCGGGGCTGCTACGTAAGAACAGTGAGAAAACGCCGGCGCTAATGAGAAAAAATAGCGAAAAGCCACCTCAGCCAGTAAGTAATTTTGGCAAAAAGAGCAACCCTAAGATTGGAAAAAGTTAATGATGTTTGCTTTTTTATTTGAACATACATATTTTTTTCCTTATCGTAATCAACCCAAGTCAATTCCTTTCCCTTTTGCTGTTTAAGCAGATCTTAATGATTTATGAGATACTTCTTTCATAGCGATTATGAATAAATTAAAAGCAAGAGCTGTTCCTAATCCACTCGCTAGATCTTTTTTTGAAAGAAAATGCATATTGAGTTTTGGAATTTCTCGGCCGCCCGTAGAAATTTTGTTTTCTTCGATGGATCTCACATCTTCTATTGCAAGTTGGGATAAACTTTGAACATATTTCATTGAGTCATGATCTTTACAATTAGAGATCGATCTTCTCTCATGCAATACTAATTCAATCTTTCAATCAGTCATCGGCTTTCAAAGTTAATCACTTGTTTCGAGATTTGTTTCACTGAGATTGATCACAAAGTCGTTCGCAGGGATTATGCTGAATCTTAGGAACACCGCTCTTCATAAGGTTTCATCGTTAATGAGTCATGTATATTTGACTGGGTGTTTCGTGTGGTTTTCTCAACAAAAACTTTTGTTCAAGCAAATCTATGTTAGTTCTTATTACTTAAATGAATAGTTTTGATCCTGACTAGTTCACACAGAAATATTCATTCGCGCTTAAATAGAGTATAATCGACCAAAAAAAAAAAATGGATCCTAAAACAGTTTCAATTGCACAACATAGTCTATATGTATTTCGTGTAATACTGCATTCAATTATGGCTTGAATTTTCCCTTATCAATCACATTATTTTTCTGCCTGTTGTCTTTCCTATCTGGGACTAACAACTCAGTAGTCGCAAAAATCGTTTTATTACAGTCATCAGTATACAAGAATTAGGACATCATATCCAGCAGTTGGAAAATTGGTATGAAGTGCCAAAGGCAAATCCTTTTTCACAAACTTCGATAAGTCAATGATCAGTTGATTTAGGGACTCATAGAAAACCCACACTTACTATATGAGTTTCATCAGGTATTCAGGCTAGCTAAGACTGGAAATTCAAACAACTCACAAACAGTACTTTTAATTTGAAGAAAGTTATCAGAACTAATGAAATGTAGAGAGAAAATATTTTAATTATTACCCACCTTTTTGGAAGTGCGTAATGCAAACGATGAAGAAATTCCTCCAAAGTTGAAAGCTGAATACCCTGCTCAACTTTAATGTACATCTATCAAGTCAGAAATTGCTAGGTTTGAAAAAAGGATGTATGAAGTCTATAAACTACGAGAATATTTTTTCGAATTAATTTTTTGAAGCAGTAAACCAAACCCTTTTTCGCCAGTAGCAGACGCACAATGCCATAAACGAATATTCAGCAAGTCAGTCTCGCAAGGTTTCACTTAGACACAAAGATCTCACGAGTCGCCGAGTTTCTCCGAATGGCAGTCCAAAACAATTTAAAAACTTTCCTAAATTCTGAGGTCTATCTACGCGCGAAAAAAGTCTTTTCTCTATGGATTTAATACCGAGCTTGATTTCCTCACTATAGCCCTCTTTGAGCAATTTATAATTACTTTCGGCATCTTGGTGACCGCTGACACCCTCTTTGTTTAGGACAAAAATCGACTTGAAATTATAAATTATTCGAATATCGAAGGTGCTATTTGGTTTCAGATTGTTTTAGGCTCGAAATTCGACAGTGATTCGTGGCTCTGTTAGTTTGATAAAATTGGAAGAGCCATATTTTGTTAGAAATTTCACCTTAAAATACTAAATTTAATTAACTCCTTTCAGTAGCGCAAGCAGATATATTCGCTCTATTCCGTGAATCATGTTCGAGTTTTTCAGACTGAACTTCTGCCTGGGGGACAAAAAGCCTCAGGAAAAGACTCCTGATAGCTTAAATTATGTACGCATTTATCCAAATTCGACCTCAACATTAATTTTAGCTGCTGGAAACCTGTCCTCATTGTCACCAAAGATTTAAAGCGAAACATATGCAATACCACCTTGAAGAAGAGTAAATTCTCTCCTATTTCTCTTCTAAACACCTTTCAGATGCTCTCAGAGTCCAATAACTCTAAAAATTTCAAAACCGATGCAATTCAAGTAAAACTTCCTCAAATTCCGACCCTTTATCATTTGAACAGCTCTGTGGTTAAAGGAAGGAGCCGCAGCGACTACCCTCACCCTGTGTTTCCGGTCATTGACGATAGTTTTTTAGTAATTATAGAGCGAACTCTTTAATAATAATGATCTTACCTCCAGGACGAATATGAAGATTATCGAGGACAAACCTTTGAAGAGCTCATGCAGCGAGTCAAGATCCTCAGAAAGGAAGAGAGGTACTAGATTATTGGCGATTTTAATAATGAGATTTTCTATCAAAGGGCGAAGTTTGAGAAAAAATTCGTTGAGAGGTACTACGGCAGAGACTCAGACGACAGCTATGCCATTGACAAACGCTGGTTGAGAGATTACACAGAATATTTAACCAACGCACCTGAAAGTATCATTGGACCGATAGATAATTCAAAGCATTCTACATACCTGCGGAAGAAGGAGAGACAAGACTACTACGTGCTAATAAACGACGTGAGTTGGCGATTTGTTATTGATTTATACGGAGGAGGTCCCTGGGTGCTGATAAGAGAGGGTGAGGTCATTATTGACCCAGAGAGGAATTCCGACAATATAACCACGGATTCTTTATCAACAAACGCTAGCACGGTCAAGTCTACTAAATTGGGTTCGGAGCCAGGATCAGCGACCTCGCAGTCGATGAAATACAATCAAAAGCCGATTGGGTTAACAAATGAGCGATATTATTGCTATTTGAATGCTGTGTTGCAGTGCCTTGGGAATTTCCCTGTGTTTTGTGATTTGCTCGATGAAACGAATAAAGCACGTCTTTCAAATGAAGGGAAATGGACGAGCGCGTTTCTCGAGTATGTATCTGCTCAGAATAAATCAACTTGCATTTATGACGCTCGAGCGATTAAAAATTTAGCGAAGAAGACCTTCAGAGGCGATGAACAGCACGACTCGCATGAATTTATGCGTCAAATGCTCTCAGGGATCCAGGATGAGATTAATAAGAAACCCACGGGCAGCAAAGTCCAAAAAGAAATGAATTTTATTGATGCTCAAGCTGCTTGGGAATTTTATAAACAGCATCATTACTCCTGCGTTGATGATATCTTCGCCGGCCAAATCGAGAGCCAAGTCTTCTGTAAGACTTGCAAGGAGGTTTCCACTACTTACGACCCTGTGCTGGACCTATCGCTTTCGCTGGTTCCTAATACTGATACCCTGAAGGGCTGCCTTGATAATTTCTTCGCAGAGGAAGAGCTGCCTGACACTTACCTGTGTGAGAAATGCAATCGGACCACGAGAGCTGTGAAAAAGGCGCGCATGAGTAAGCTGCCCAAAGTCTTGGTTTTGCATTTGAAGAGATTTAAAATCTACCCGAAGAAGACGAAGATTTCGGATCACATTGTTTTTCCTGCTGAAAGTTTCACTTTCAGTAAGTAAGTCATTGATATTGTGAGAAAACCTGATATTTTGTTGTCTGGCTCAGGACTTCTGATTCACAGCCTGAAGGAACATATGCTTTGAGAGGGATCGTCGTCCACAAGGGCTCAGCGAACTCGGGTCACTATGTTTCCTATGTCAAAAGACTGGATGACGTAAACTTAATTGTTAAGGGAATATTTCATTTATGATGCTTTTCTTGATTAGTGGTACCTTTGCGATGACGAAACCGTGAAAAAAATCAGCCTAAAGGAACTCTCAGAAACACAAGCGTATATACTGTTCTACCAGCTGATCGAATAGACAGTCTATCGCTGATACGCAGGCCATTAAGTTAAAGCTGATTAGGACATTATTTCCTTATTACTTCTTTTTTTCAATATGAATTATGACCTTCCGTTTTTTGAATATATATAATTTTTTTTTCAATATTGTTTGCAGAAGGGTTTGGATGTCGCAGTCTTGGCTGAATTTCCCTTGAAATGAGATACGATATTTCATGATTAATTGGTCGTATCGTCATATCATTCAAGGAAAATGCCAAGGTGGGTGCAGTAGTTTCAAGAGTGTCTATATTTCGTTAATTACACATCATTATTGGCTGTTTCGAAACAATTATTGCTTTATTGAGAGCAACATTCCAAACTCGATATATAATGACGATATATCGACCTAACTACTTACAAATTTAGCCCATTATTGGGAAAGTGCTGCTTAAGAGGTCTTGGCTTCGGTGAATTTCAAATCATCGAGAGAAATACCCTTGTATTTCTCATTGACAGTGCGTACTTTGTATTCGTCTAAAACTTTTTGGCATTTTGTGATATAGTCATCTGTGCGATATTCGCTCTTCGCGTTTCCTTCAAGGTAACTGAATACGATATTCTTGGAACATTCTTGAGAGACTTTCTCGATGTCTGCATAGCTGACGCTTTTAATGTCAGCAAGAACGTTGTCCAGTTCGCTCGCCATTTTGAAGAGATTTAGGATTTTGGAATTTATTTTGACTGATAGCCAGAGAATAATCTCATACTGAAATCAAGGGAAAAACGATAGGAGGAGTAAGAACCCCAAAGACAAAAAAAGATGAGTTATTCCTTTGGAGTCAGCCATCATCGACCAATCTCAGGCTCTCTTTCCACCAAATCCAAAAGTATCATCTCAGAACGGAGGCTCATTTAATGCGAATCATATGATGACTTTTCAACTTTTAATTCATCGGCTACAAAGTCTTTTCAGTAGCTAGTCTCACTATAGGTTGCTTACTTAAGGTGCTAGATAGGAGCAATGAATTTATTTGGCAAGAACAACAAAATTTACTATTGAGTAAATAATGCATTGCTTATTTCCTTCAAGGATCTGACTAACCCCTCTGTTTATACTGAAAATAAACGACTCGTGACGAAGAAGCAATATTTACGAAGGTTTTCACGTGCCTTTAACTCTATTTACATAACACTTTGCTGACAAGTCAATCATCAACAAAAAGCGGAAATTCTGGTAGGCAAAACTGATGATAATGTCTATTCTCTTGATCGGCAATCAAATCATTAATTTTCCGCTACTCCATTCACTCCTCAAATTTAAATTCTTGAACCCATTTCGAAACTTCGGAATACTAAGGCAATCAAAATCAGTTGCGCTTTTACTAGTTTGTACATGAGAATAGACAAATTAATAATTCTTCGGTCAAATTCTAATTTAAAAAAAGAATTTCTTCTATCCAGCTCTTGGTCGGAATGGCTTCAACCCAAAGTAACAATTCTCTGCCTAACTACAATTCTGCAGTGGCCAGCAAACGCAAAGAAAAAGATGTCATGAAACTCCTTATGTCAGACTACAAAGTAATCCGCAGCAATGAAAATCCAAACGATTTCACTGTAGAGTTCCCTGGACCAAAAGACAGCTTTTACGAAGGTGGAAAATGGTTCGTCCATGTGCTTCTACCTGACGCCTACCCATTCAAATCGCCCTCCATTGGATTTACCAACAAGCTCTATCATCCCAATGTCGATGAATCGTAAACTTCATCTTTCTGTGCTTGTACTTACTGTTTTCACATTATTTAGTTCAGGAAGTGTTTGCTTGGATGTTATTAACCAGACATGGAGTCCTATGTTCGATATGGTGAACATCTTCGACGTGTTTCTACCACAGCTTCTAATGTATCCAAACCCCGCTGATCCTCTCAACCCCGAGGCAGCAGCTGTGATGCTAAAGGATCCTCAGATGTATGAGAAGAAAGTAAGAGAATACGTTTGCAAATACGCGAAATCGGAAGGCTATGGCGAGAAAATGATGTTGGAAACCCCAGAGCGCTCGGAGAGGTCTAAAAGCACTGATATGGAAGAAGAAGATCCCAGTACAGAAAGCTTTGAGGAAGAGGACCCGGTTTCGTTGGGGGACGTCAGCGAGCTGTCGGAGACATCTGATATTGAGCTGATTGAGTAAAGATAGTGTGGTGATAAATTATAAAAAGAGGAGAATGGGGTCTCAATTCCGACTTATTGTGACAATTTACTAATTACTATAATTGTGTCTTATAAATAAAACTATGTGACTGAAGAAGGAAGCGACAATGGTCAAAATTATTGAAGATTGTGAATGTGAATAGTATGCTCACTAATTTTACTACTACTATTATTTGTCTATGAATTTATTTCTCTGAAATGATATTCAACCTTAACGTAATCGGTATATACTCTCTAAATAGTTTGCTTAATTTGAGTTGGTTAGTTTTATATTAATTGCTCCTTTTTCAGTGTGCTGCTGCTTATTATTTGTATATGAGCCTATTGAATATGGATATACTTTGCCAATGATAATAATTACATGAATTGGAGTCACTCTCAATTAGCTTCGAATGAGAAGACGACATGATAGGTCCTGTGGTTCAGGTTTCGAAGCCTTTACTGGTAAAATTATAACTCCTGAAATACAGAATTTTATTTATTATGATGATGTTATCCGTTTATTCCTGTCTAAAGTCTTTGAATTCATACAAGAAAACAAATGAAAATAATCCCTCTTAAGCAAGCATAGTAGCTCTCGATAACATTTGAGATATGTTTCATGCGGCAGTAGAACCACCCGAAAGAACCTCTATTGATAGAAAGCATCAGCAAGATCAAACATCAGCACTATGACCTTATGTCTCACCTACTCTTACTCAAATATTTCTCTCTTTTTTTTTTTGGTTACTATCCTCCCTGTGACCTATGTCAGCACAAGCATATGATAACGCATATATCATGAACAACTTTTGTTCTGATTTAATTCATTCACCCTTGGTTTAAACAAAAGGTTCTCTAATAACAAAATATTGAGATTTCAAACCATTAGCTACTATATTTTTGTCTTATTTTTCACAGCATTACATTAGTAACCCACGATAAGTTGTAGAAATTTATTGAATTCAGGACTCTGATGGAACCAAAATAGAACACCCAACCAATTTTCTTTACATTTACAAGGAGCACATGAACTTCCTGCTGTGGAAATGCATATATTCTTCATATTTAAGCAGATTGTTTTCAGAAATCATAAATATTAAATAAAATCTCAAATTAAAGTCTTTCAATGTCTGACACTACTCGGACTCTTTGTTGCGGTAACTTAATTCCTTTTATTTCTAAAAAATAACTCTCCAAAGCCTGCTTCTGCATTGTCTTATTGACCTTCATCGTTCTCGTGATTACTTCCTTCAGTTCTCTCGAGTTCAATGAATGGGGTTTGGATTACAGCGGTATCACAAAAACGGTAATTTCTTGAAAAATTAATAAAAAACGAAACATTATCGTTTACGCTGGTTTAATCTTAGATATCGAAATCTTCAGCGACCGGAGGCATACACTTCTTGGGTATCGGGCACCACTTCATCAAGTTCCCGAAAACCGTTCAAACCATCGAATTTAGCAACGAAAAAACTGCCACTGAGTCCAGTCTTAGCAGCAGAACTTCAGATGGTCTCGAGGTCGTCCTTGAAATCTCCTTCCAATACTCGTAATTCTTCTTGTTTATCTCTTACTTAAGGGCTTGTTGACTCTAGATTGAAGGCAGAGAATCTCACCCAGCTCTATATGACCTACGGAGAGGATTATAAAGGCGTTTTTGTTCTTGTTGCTATGGATATCCTTACAGACTTGGTAGTTTTGACTCTCTCTACCTCAAATAAGCGGCATTAGGCGACTAAATACACCGCGTATAACTTCTTCGTGGATCGCCAGCAGATTGGTGCTGCTATGCAAGAGGCACTGAACAAAGCTTATGAAAATATTTGTTTTGCAACTGTCGATTTCTTCCAGCTGAGATCAGGTATCATTAGCATTGAAATTGAGTGTTAATCAATGGAAAAGTCGACTTGCCTGATAAGTTTGAAGATGCTATCCAGCTGACAGAAGTCAAGAAGCAAGATATTCAGAAGGCATTGGCTGAGAAAAATAAAACTGAGGTCGAATTCGAGACGAAGAAGCTTGAAGCGCTCTACCAGATGAACGTGACAGCGGTATTTTTTACATTTTGGATTCAAAAGTGCTTATTAGTGATATTAGAACTTGGCTAGCGGAGAAGCACAAGCCAGATTGGCCCAGAATAATGCTACTGTTAGCAGTTTCACGCTTGTTCAAGACACGAAAGCGAGTGCTTATAACGAGTTGATGACTGACCTCAACTTGAACAGCACACAACTACTAAACTTCATAAAGGTAATGTGTCTAAGCATTACGTTAGAGATTAATCCTATTATTACGATATGATAGGCCAAGGTGGTCAGAGACTACAACTCCTCTGCGCTTGCAGTAAATATGGCAGGATTTAGTAACTAATTCAAGAAAAATTATCAATTTTTATGAGAATGCGTGTGTGATCCCTTTCTATCTTCAGTATATACTAAAGTTTAGATAGCGGAAGTTTTATTTTTTCGTAACTTTCATTATCTAAGTAAGGGATACTGTTGAGCTTTATTTTATTCAATAAGAGCGTCGAGCTTCCTGATACTCGCTCCCTTGTTGAAGTCGCCAAGCTTCGATGAGCAGTACGATAAGCTTTTGGTAGTTCTAGCGTTTGTATGCGCAATATTATAAAGGTTTAGTCCAAAGTACTCATTGGAATTATTGAAAGGAATGACATTTACTTCCTAAGTCAATAAGACAATGGAAATATCAAAAATTTTACGAAGCAAAATGAGAATTATCAAACTACTTATCTAGCTTAGAATCGTTGAGGCACCTCTTTGAGCTAAAGCGCTCTTCGCCAAATTATTATTTGCCTTTAGTAGCCTTTCTCTCGGTTTCGACTTGATACCGAGCGACGATTGCAGAGCTTTCACCGTCGCTTTCGGCAGCATCGTCGGTCCCTGCGAAATCATTTGCGGCTGCTGTTTATTACGTCCCCAGTCTTTGGCTTGCAGGATGTCAATGTTAAAATTATCAACGCTCGTGGCCTTATATGAGTCGCCACCCACCATGTTATTCAATCCTTTGAATGTTGTATTTCCAAAGTTAGTCTGTGAAGCGGTGAAATAATTATCATAGTTGTGATGATTCGCCCTTAAATTCGGAGAAACCGGCGAAAAGGCCTGATGATTCGCATTATTGTCTTGTTGAAGCAGCGATTCGAGGAGCGCTGAAGAGTGAACGGTAATCGAGCTTGCTTGCTGGGTCCCGTGCCAATTCTTCGAGGCTTTATCGACTGATTTTGAGACGTTTGTGTTCTCTGCCTTAGGAAACGCTCCCGTCGTTGCAGTATCCCTTGCTGCCTTCTGGTGACTACCATAGTCATGCTTTTCTACAGTTTTCACTTCCTGAGAGGTCGCTGTTTGCATCAGTGTGTTCCTCGTATAGTTTTGAGTCCGCATCATGTTCATATAGTCATCTCTGCGCATTTTCCCCTCGCTATTGAAATTCAGTAGCAACGATCTCGTCCCGTTAGCTGCGATACTAGTCGCAGTCGGAGACATCGTGTTTCCAAGGAGCTGCGAGTCGAATTTATCGCCTTCTTTCTGCCGGCCGCCTTCAATCATTTTCACTCCTTTCTGAGGCTGGAACTCCTCGAATATCTGAGGAGTCGACGTAATGTACTTCGCCATTTGTTTCTCGTTGTATTGCTGAAGCTTTTGCTGGCTTGCACTAGCACCAACAGATTTATTCGGCGCAGAGTTAGTATTAGCAATCTTCGTCGTAAATTTATTAGATTTTGAAAGCTGGTCCTCTGGAGTCTCGACGTTGACGGCATAGCTATCAGCACCTGAATTAAACAAAATCTGCATTAGTCAGATCTTACTTGACTGTATATGTAGCAGGAGGAAGTTTCTCAGGCATGAGGTTTTGTGTGACGATAACTTTGCCGTTATAATCGTAAGTGAATTTCTTCGACTTGATGTCTTTAGAGACGCTTTGGACTTTCCGTTTCTCTTGCTGAGCTTCCTGAAAGTAGGCAGTATGATGAATATTCGCATTAATGCAGTTAATTACTAGTTCTCGCTGTTTTCTGAGCTGCTCTTCTTCAAGTTTTCGTCTATATTCCAGCTCTTTTGCCTGTCTCAATTGATCTGGAATAGAGTAAAATTTCGGTTAGTTTATGCCTATGCTCGAAGCTGTTTACCTTCAATAGCCTCGTCATCATCTCGCTCAATCAGCCTGATCGGTGCAGGTATCTGATTCGAGTCTATTTCCTTTTAAATTCCTGTAAACCAAACTCGTAATCCTTGAAAAAAATATACTTTCAGATGCTTGCGTGCCTGTTCGCGTGCTTGCACCATAGAGCGTTTCTTTTCTGCCTCATACCTCGCGATTTGCCTTTGCTCCTCTTCTTTCTTCAATTTCTCTTCAAAGCTGTCTCTTCTTAGATAACTTATTCTCGTCTTTCCATTCCTTGATGTATCATCCTAGAATCACGGATAAGTCTCTCTGTTTAAACAAAATCGAAGAAGCGAATAATGACTGAATACAATTTCGAAGCATTAGCAAAACAGTCAATTTGTTACAATATCGGATTCCCTGAACATTTCATCTCTACTAAGCATTTGAGATCCTTTCGATTTTGCGACGCTGTTGCGATCATAGTCTCCATAATCCTCATCGTACATTGCTTAAAACTGTTTGACAAGAGTTTTTTTAATTGTTAAGCGATTATCTTAACTAACTTAATAAATTTTTTAATTTCAGTTTCGGTTTACTGTCTATTGAATTTCCATGCGCTACACTATATAGCCTTATTCCTTGTGATAATAACAAGAAAACTGATCTTAATTGTGCTAATATTAAGTCAATTTACTTTAGAAACATAGGGATATTAGTCGCAGTGACCAAGTCACTGTTGAAGCTGTCCCAGTGATTATTAATGGAGCAGCTAAGCGTAGCCTTCTGCTTTAAAAAACTTGCGATTGTATCCAAAAACTTTGAGAAACCAATCTGGTTTTGATTATTTTTGCTCTCATCAAATCGCTTAGAAGAAATTTTCTATAGACTCAACTCATCGGTATCCCGAATACAAGAAATAAGGAATACACGCAGCAGATGAATGAACTAACTCTTATTTTGTCGCCCATAATCGCCTCCGAGAGAAAAACAATGCTAAAAAGTTAATAATAATCTAAATTTTTGTCGCTTAGCAAGGACAGCCTCCTTTGCCTGCTCCCGGCTTTGCTGATGGGTCCAAGGTGTTGCCTTTTGGTCTCGTCACTTGTGATGAATCGACTGCCGTTTTCTCATACACATCGCAAATTTTCATAAACAATTCGTTCACTCCACGGTTCTCTTTCGCGCTCGTCAAGCCGAATAAACCATCAATACTCTTTGCATAATTCCTCGCAGTGTTACTATCCACCTCTTCTTTGTCTTCAAGGTCGCATTTGTTTCCTACAACGCATGTAATCAGATCTTTTGGGCCTTTATCACAGAGCTCTCGATGCCACTCTTTCAGAGTCGCATAGGAATCTTTGCTGGTGATGTCGTATACCAAAATAGCGACTTTTGCGTCACGATAGTACATTTGGGCCAGAGGGGCGTACTTCTCCTGGCCGGCGGTATCCCAGATCTGGAATTTGTAAGTGTTCCCTTTATATTCAAAATTTTTATCCTGGTAAGCGGCTCCGAGGGTGGTTTGCTCGTTCTCCTCGAATTCGTTCACGACGAACCGCTTGAGCAGACTGCTCTTTCCGACCCCAGAGCTTCCGAGCAAGCAAACTTTAATTTGGACACTTTTTCTCATTCAGAGGCTAATGAATGTCGATATGGTAATTAGCTTTTATTGAGAATGCACACGACTAAAGAGAAATTAACTATTAGCTCGCTTAATTAAAAAAAGTGAGGCAGAAACTGAAATTTTGATCTTGAGTATTGAGTCGTCAGGATTGTAATTAGCAAATCAATTCAATTGAAACTGGGCTTCATCTTGATGTCGGTAATGCGTGGAGTGCTCGAAAATTAACCCCAAAAAAAAAAAATGAAATTGTTAAAATTTTGCTGTTAATTTTGAAGATTCTGAGTAGAAGTCTCGTTTACTGAGATGAGTTGAGTTTTAGGAGGAGGCTTCGTTCGATTGAGGTGTGGTGGGTGTTGGTGGACGTTGTTAGAAGTATAGCCTTGTTCAAGCCGAATCGATCGAATATTAAGTGTATTTTTGATAGATGATGACTTCAAGACAGTAGATACTATTGATGAGTCACCACTACCATGTATTTTACTTTACTATAGTTTTATTTACATACTATATCACTATGATGGAGTTTGATCTAGTTTGCGTCTCAGATGGGATTACAAACACTCAACAGAAGTATCAATACATCTTAGAAGTAAGATAAAGCATTTTGTAAATAGACTATGATGATATAAGCATACTATCGGATTAGAAGATTCAAAACAAGGCTTTTCTTAAAGCGAGGATAGTCCTCTTTGGAAGCTATATCCCATTTAGAAAAACAGTCATGCGCCTAAGTTGACAGAGAACTGTCAATGAACATCTAAGTAATGTAAAGTCTACCACGAAAACATTTTTTTTTCTCATATTACCAATCAATTAGCCAACATCATTTGTATTACCATTACTAATAACTCTGCTAAAACTTCTACAACTCTCAGATCAGATCTTACACATTACAAAAGATTACCAACTTCCAGTTATGTACCATGGGGCTTTAGTTGATGAAAATTATGACTGAACGACCTAAATACAAATAAACGATAAAATTCAATTCTAAGTAAAAAAATTGATTATAACAAAATCAAATTCCTCATTTTATCTTAATTATGCCTCCCTCTATTTTGAAATCCAGCTCAAAAGGAAAAAAGTATGGAGCTATGCCATCATTTACTTGTTATCTTAAATGCAGGCAGTTCATCTGAAAAAAAAAATCTTAAAATTTCAAATCGCTATAAGAGTTTAACCATGTTCTCAAACGTTACCCTCACGTCAATGGCAGATATTTCCTAAATCAAAAATGCATATAAATCTACCAAGCTCTATCTGAACTATGGAAAGGCTTCAATTATGAAGGAAAACTTTGTAATACCTTATGAACAATGACATATCACAATAATAAGAATAAATAATTCATATCTCTCAACAATACTACTACTTCATTACACAAATTAATATTTCTTTTAACACTCTAGTACAGTAGTGGGAATTTTTTTCTTATTTTGTGCTATATTTACTGATCAAATTATCATAAAGCTTATGTTGTCTATCGTTTTGGGCCTAATAAGAATCATTCAGCGAACGTAACAATAATAATTTTACCTCAAATTTCTTGGTTTGAGTCGCACCACGAGGAACCGACAGACTCGAGTTCTTGGTCGACAGCTGCTGTTGTGGGGCTTCATGCTGTTGGTTGAGCAAAATGCTTCGTTTTACTCCTGCAGACACCGAGCTGAATCTAAACGGATCCGAAACCCCAGCGCCAGTCGTCAACGCTGTCGGCTTGCTGCTTTTATACTCGAAGCTTTTGTTGGCTTTTTCAACCTCTCTCGTCGGTTTGTAGCTCTCTATGTCAGCCTCCTTCAACGGCAATCTACCGCTAGGCATCTTCAAAATCCCTTTGGATTGCAGTTTTCGGATTGAACTCAGCGGCTGCACAGGCTTCTTTTCGATGAGATTGACATCAATATTTTCTCTATTCTCAATGTCTTCGTCTTCTACACTCGCCTTTGTCATCTCAAACTGTTTCATCTATAACAACTTCAGAATGACTATGAAAAAATTAGAAAGTACTTGTGCCTCGACGTGACCTTCTGTATGAAGTCTCAGTTCTTGGTACTTTGAATAGTAGCTATTGAGCTCGACTTCATTCCAGCAGCCCTTCTTCTCATACGAGTCTACTGCGATCGCGAGAGTGGTTAATAGCTGCTTTTTCTCCTTAAAAATTTTCTCGTCTTCTCTAAGTTTCATGAGATCATCGTTGTAATGCTTAATGTTCTCATTCAAGCTGCTTTTGAAGGCTTCTAGCTTTGGCTTTCTGCTCTGGAATTTTATTGGGTTTTCTTTAAATGCCGCGTTCTCGACCTTGTAGCGTTCCTGCTCCTCACGCAGATTGTCTTGCATTCTCTTGATCCTCAGCTTTCGCTCCTTCATTCCTGAGTTGAGAAACTCTAGCGCTTCGGTCTCTCGCTTAATCCTCTCTCGCCATAGTTGTCTAAGGATAGATAGCTTTAGAAAATGGATTTGTTTAGAAATATCTACATTTTTAGAGGAGGGTTGCTAAAACTAGGTCTCTTTAGGCTCTTATCAGAGTCGCTGAGGGTTTTGCTCATCACATGCTGCTGAAGCGACCTCATGTGAGGGTTACTATCGCTACGAGGAGGCATCTGGTTCATTCTTATCTGCTCGTAGCTGAGATCCCGTTTCACTAGGCCCTTTTTGGGTACGTTAGAATTCTCTCGAAGGCCGTATTCATCGTGCTGCTCGTCTTCACTGTAAATGTCTTCTTCGTCATTTGACGGGCTGTGCTCAAAGCCATCTGAGCGATTCAACCTGCTTTGCGAGGTGTTTCCAGCATAATCAATCGTCTTGTTCAACAGGAAGGTCCTGTTGTGTATATTCGATCGGTTCAACCCTCTAGCCTTTGGAACGTGGGCCCGAGTATTTTGATTCTATAGAAAAATCGCCATTAAAACCTATCCCAAGAGAAATAAGGGCTTTACCTTGATCGTTTGTTTGATGCTCTCGATCTCTTTGAGGATAAACGAAATGCTCTGGTTCGGGTTCGTGAAGCTATCGTTCGCGCTGATAGTGGAAGCACGTTCTTTCACAACCAAAATCTCTTTATCTCTCACTTCGAGTGCTTTTTGAAGTTGATCAATGGTCATCAGCAGCTCTCTCTTCTTAAGCTCAGAGGACGTAGGAGTACTTATCTGGTTCTTTAACCCATTTAGTTGGATTTCCTTCTCAACTACTTTTTCGCTAAGCTCTTGAATCTGCTCGAACAAAGTGACCTCTTTCTCCTCCTTCTCCAGCAAAGTTCTCTGCAATTGCAAAAACTGCTCGTTTGACTCTCTAATCAGTTTTTCCAGGTTCCTTTTCTCTTCGATTTGGTATTTAATCTCGCTCAATGACTTTTCTACCTGGAGTTCTTTGGCTGCGCCTTGCTCTTCGATTGCCTGGTTGAATTGAATTAAGCTCGACAGTCCAAAAATAACGCTTACCTCTATTTGAGCATTGAGGTTCAGTTGCTCTTTGCAGCGGATTTCTTCGAGTTTTCTTTTCAATGACTGCTCGTAAACTAGCTGTTCGACCTCTAACGAGTTAATTTTGCGTTTTATTTCGTTGCTTCTTTCGCTTTCTGTCCTTGCAGACATTTGTTCGTTGACCTTTGATTGCGCTGCCTCGTAGTATTTGTTAAGTTCTGCCTCCATTTCCTTCGTCATCCTTTGTTTCTCAATTTCAAAGTTTTCGCTGAATTGATCATGTAAATCTTTGCGACGCCATGAGATCTCCTCTTCCAACTGTCTCTTCTCTGCAGCTGCCAGCTAATGTTCAAATAATTATACTGCTGCCACAGGAGCTACTATTACCATTTGCTGCTGATCCAATTTTTCGTTGAGTTCCCTCTTGTAGGAACAAAGCTCTTGCTCGCGCTGCACAGAATGGATACGCTCGAAATCTTTGACCTTTTTCTCCGTGTTTGCTCTGATATCTACCATATCCGCTTCATGCTCCTTCAGAAAACGAGTCAGTCTCTCAGTCTGAGCATCTTTCTTTGATATTAAATCCTTCAGCTTATCTTGTAAGGTTTCGATTTCTTTTTGCAATTGCTAATTACAGTCAATTATCTCCAAAGGAAAAAACACAATAATACCTCTTTTTCTCTTAGATGCTCATCAGTAGCACTCTCCTCTTCCTCTTGCTTTCTCTGATCAATTTCATCCTTTACCGTCCTTTCTAACTCCTGTTCTTTTTCTTCAAACTCTGATTTTATTGTTTCCTTCGCTTCTTCAAACGCGTTTTTCAACGTCGCCATCCTCTCAGTCTCAAGCGGCTCTGACTCATACCCCGAGTCCTGTCCTTCTTGATCATTATTCTCGATTTCTTGTTTGATTCTCTCAAGCTCCTCCTGGAAATTCTGATCCATTCTCATTTTTTCGCTTTCGAAGATCTCATTCTTTTCCTTCCTAAACTGCTCCAATTTAGCCTCAAGCTCTTGGTTAAACACCTCCCATTGCTCTTCGTACTCTCTATCAATCATCTCGAGCTCCTTCTGCAGTTTGAACTGGCTCTCAGTCTGCCTATACGAGTCTACTGAATGCTGTCTCTGCGAAATTTGCGGTTTATGCGTTCGCTTCGAGTACATTTCTCGCTTTGACTTCGGATCGAATTCCATGTTAAACTCCGATAGATTCAAACTTTCCTCATCATTCTCCGAGATCAGGCCTTCCCCTCCAAGCTTCGATCTATTCTCGTCTCTGGAAGGGATATTTTCGAGCTCATCATGCTCAAAATCGCTTCGCGCGGCATTCAATTCGTTCAACTCGTCCTCTTGGTCCAACTCTTTGAATTCGTCAAACTCGCATTTGCTTAGACTGCCCAGCTCGTCTCCGTCTTGCAAAATCTTTTGACTATCCTCAGAATTCAGGAAATTTTGTCTTCCGCTTTCCTTCTTTTCGGTTATCGGAGACGGAGTTCTCCCATGACCTGCGATGACTACGCTTCCGTTGATCACGGTGCTATCGTTTCCGCGGTTGTATTGATTTATCATGAGACTATGATCACCGTAATTTGTAAGATTTGCGCTGTAATTTAGGCTCACGGCGCTCGAGTTTTCAGCGGTATGAGTCGCAGTGGGTGGTTTATTGGTCCCTGTGCTATTGCCAAGCATTTTCTGTTGCATTTGAAATTGTTTCTGATGCTTTTGCTCGTCTCTTTTTCCGTTGGTTCGGTTTTTCAAAGCCTTCATTTGAAGGTACTGGTTGCGATAGAAATCATCACAGGGGTGCTCCCAAGTCTTTTGCCCGGTGATTTCATTCATGTAGAAAATCTCGTCGTCTTTTGAGCGATGGGCTTTCCAGTCAGGAGGAAGAGGAGCCTTCAATCCTTCTCGTGCGAGGTAAAGCAAATCGTTGTCTTCAGGCAATTTCATTCCCAAGTAAATTGCATAGTCTCTGATTTCTACAGAAAACAATTTTAAGCTATTGCGCTCGGAAAAGGAGTATTGAAATACCTGATTCATCTGGTTCGTAATTGTTTGAAAGGTCCTCGTCAAGCAGAATACTCTCGTCAAGAGTGGGTTTCATAGTATTCATCAAAATGGATTTGAAGATTTGACAAAAAAATCAAATTAATTATTTTAGATGTGAATGTCCGTTGGGAAATTTGAATATTCAATTTACATGTGTTTGAAAAGGATTCAAAATTTGCTTTATTATTTTCAAAAATTTAATGCTTTTTTTGATTTTTAAAGCGGCGGAAACCAATAAATACACAGTTAATGTCACAGAGAAACTCCATAGTTCGTCCCTAATCAATTATTTTGATGAAAACTCATATTTCAATGCATTTACTTGAATAGGTAGCATTTGTGATTATTAAGTTCTCTCTTGAGAAAATGAACCCTAACTACTCAGCTTGCAATAAGCCCATGCTTTTAGAGGCAACAGAAGCAGCACAGATATACCTCGTACTACTGCTGTTTGGGGTTTAGTCAGGCCAGCAACTTAAAGTTATTTATGAATTTATTATTCTTTTTCCCACGTAAGGAATGGGTTCGTTTCCCCACGATGACTGAGCCAGAGGATTTAAACTGCTCTTACTTATGTCGGATTCTAATGGATATCGAATTCGAATTATGATGTGAGATTTTTTTTTTTAGAAATAGAATCTCATGCATGGCGGATAAAAAGCATAAATTTCAGAGCACCAAAAGCAATTCGATCTCTTCTGTGTGCTTTGTGAACATGAATGTGCATTGCGGACGTATAGATATATGCATGTATGTGATTTCTTATCGTTTCACAAAGCAGCACGTCGTTCTCTTCTCAAAGAGCGAATTTGTTTATTCCCATGCTCCTCCTTCTTGGGCTTCAGTGGTGTCCCATTTCTTGTCGTCCTTCTTGGCCTGAAAAATCGTATTGTTAGCACATTTATACAAAAACACAATAAAATTACTCCTCTTTCTTCTTCGTCACCCTTTTCTTCAGCTTCTGGGAGAGCAGCGGCTTCATCGACCTTCTTGAAGAAAAACAGATCAACCATAACATCCCAATCCTCAGTCTTTCCGAGTTCTCCTCTGAGGATCTTAACTTCTCTGGCGAGGAGCCAGAAGATCATGGAGATGGATTCAGTGCTTCTGTTGTTGCATGGAATAGCAATATCGACGAAGTTCAAAGGACTGTCAGTGTCGCAAAGAGCGATGGTTGGGATGTTGACATAAGAAGCTTCGACGAGGGCTTGCTTGTCGGATCTTGGGTCAGCAACGATCAAAAGTCTTGGCTCTTGGAATCTTGAGAGAGGAGTTAGTTCAATGACAGAGAGATGAAGACGTTTACTTCTTGGTCATTTGATTGGTAAGGGTACCAGGAGTCCATCTGGAGGTGGAGGTGGAGAGAGCCTTAGTGTAGTAGGAATACTTAATGACGGCTCTTTGACCATAAGGTCTGGCACAGACGACCTAAATTGCCAAATTGAGAATTTTGTGATAACTGCTAAAAAAGGCATACGATGACATCTTCAGCTCTTTCGACGGTGACGATGGCTCTGGCAGCGAGCTTGATCTTTTGCCAGGTGTGCTCGAGGTTGATGATGTGGACACCAGCGGCGTTTTTGTGGTCGACGTATCTTTTCATGTCGAAATTGAGGTTGATGGTTCCGATGTGTACCTATGGCACCCAACTCATCAGGATGATGTCCCAAAGGAGAGTTATTTACATTAGCAGCGAGAAGTCTGAGGAAATCTTCTTCCTTTCTGGAGATGCCTTTGCTCATGTCTATATTTTGCTTTTTATAAATCAGATCTTTGATTTTATTAGAAAATAGCCTCTAAAAAGCTTAAGAACTACATACAATCTCTGAAAAAGCAATTTTATTGAGATTTTGTAAATCCATATTCTACTCTGAGGAGATGAGCGCATAAAATTAATACCGTCAATACGCTTCCACTCGAAGCGCCTCTAAACAATACCATGATGGTTATCTGAGTGTATAATGCAACCTGGTAAATGTTCATGAGAAATCTTGAACATTGTTGGAGGTAGAAAGAGAAATTATTGAATTAAAGCAACAAATCTCAAGCTAAGCACTCGATATATACATAATTAGTCACTTTAGAAGCTGCTAGAGATATAAATTAGTAATCTTCATTGGTATAGAAGAGCAATGATTTCTAATCTTTGAAATGAGAGAGATCTAACTACAATACTATCTTCTAGTTGTTTTCGCGCTCCTCAAATAATTCTCAGGCTTCAAGTGGGCCTTAAATAGTTCCAAATAAAACAACCGAAAAAGATCAAGCCACTCCAGTCAAAATAAAAATATATTCCAAAAATTACGTACTTTATTTTCGTTTTGACCAAATTCGTCGCTAATATCAATATATAAAATTACTAAACTAAATGGAGAGCTTGGCCAGAGAGGAAAAATACGTATTCGCGCTTTGTGGTTTACCTGCACGAGGAAAAGTAAACTAATTGATCTCAAACTGGCAGTCTTAAATATTTTCAAGACCTACATTTCTCGAAAGTTGTGCCGATATCTGAATTGGCTTGGACACAATTCGAAAGTCTTCAATATTGGTGAGCCAGCACTTCTTTCTTTCATTTTAACCGATTCCTACCGAAGGCCACTACCGAAGGAACCAAGTCGGAACTACTAACTGCACTGCAGACTTCTTCGACCCTGATAATGTGAGGCAAATAGAATATATTCGTCTTAACATTTAACGCTAGGCTGAAGCCGTCAAAGCGAGAGAAGAGTGCGCTCAAAAGGCAATGGATGACGTTGTTCTCTTTTTGAAGAAACCTGAAAACCAAGTAACATACTCACGCTTAAGACTAAAATAAAGGCATCGATCGATAGGCTGCTATTTTCGATGGGACGAACACTACTATCAAACGAAGAGAAAAAGTGAGAAAGTTCATGGAGGAAAATATCCCAAACTGCAAGGTAAACACCGCGCTCTGATTTCTATTTATCGGATCGACAGGTTATCTGGGTTGAGAGCATCTGCAATGATGACACTGTGGTCGAAACTAACATTAAGCTGACCAAGCTATCTTCTCCTGACTATAAAGGGGTGGAGGCAGAAAAGGTATCGTGATGATCGAAATACACTTTGAATTGAGACATGACATAGGCAACTGACGATTTTAGATGCCGTATTGATAAATACAAAAAAGCTTATCAAACCATTACGGTGGAAGGCGATGGGGAAGTACGTTCTTATTACTCCACATTCAATAATTCAATAACTCTTATAGGACTGCGCTTTCATCAAACTAGTGGACACTGGCAAAGGAGTCGTAATGAATAATATTTCGGGATACCTTGTCTCAAAAGTGGTGTCTTTCCTCATGAACTTGCACATTATTCCCCGCCCCATCTACCTTACTCGCCATGGAGAAAGCCTGTTTAACGTAGAAGATAGAGTCGGTGGAGACAGCGATTTGTCAGCGAAGGGAAAGAAGTACGCTGGGCATTTAAAAGGCTTCTTCCAAGAACAGAAAGAAAAAGAGAAATTTAAAGAGTGCCGGATCTTTACCAGCACGCTTAAACGAGCGATGACCACCGCAAACGAGATTGACATTGGCGAAAAGCCATATTATCTGAAATTCTTGGATGAAATCAACACTGGGCTTTGCGATGGCATGACCTATGAGGATATGAAGGAAATCTACCCGTTCGAGTACCAAGAGCGGTCGAATGATAAATTACGGTACCGGTACCCTCGAGGAGAGAGTTATATGGACGTGATTCAGCGAATCGAGCCGATTATCTTCGAAATCGAGAGGACGCGGGTCCCAGTAATCATCGTAGCGCATAATGCCGTGCTGCGATGTATTTACGCTTATCTTACGAGGCACGAAGTAGATAATATTCCTTATCTCGAAGTGCCGCTTCACAATGTAATTAAGCTCACCCCAGAGACTTATCAATGTCGGGAAGTCAGGTATCGCTCTTTGCTCTATTGTCTTTACTAATCATAATGAAAGGTTCGTCTTCGACGTCGAGACTGGAAAATATAAAGAGGAGGCTATTAGTGATCCGCGCTTCATCGATCACGACTTCAGGAATGTCTAGCGAAATTCATTCTATAGGAACGTTATATGACCATCCCATGAAATAAACATAGGCCGCATTAGTTTTCTTACTAACTAGTTAGTATCAACTAAAGAGCCAGTTTTTATATTTCATCGGATCTACACCTTAGCTTATAGCTTTCATCAGAACTTGTTATATATCTATTGGATTTCTTACATTATAGCTCTTCCTTAGTATTCCTATCCAAAGTGGCCTTTAATTGCCTCATACAACCCTAATTTTGCCAAAAACGAACGATATTCCGAATCTTAAGCGCGCTAGTTCAACAGAGTGCTCTTATAGCTGAAGGATTAATATGTATTGCTTTATTTTTATGCATTCAGAGTTTTTTTTTTCTTAGCTAGTTAAGCAGATTACGACACATATGAAACTTTGCATGCATCATCTAACTATTTCGAGACTTCCCATCTGAAGGGGACAATGATCTTCTTCCATCCTGGGTGGTTCTTTGGCAGCTTTCTCGCAACGAGCTCAGCGTACCAGGTGATGTTTCTGATTTCCTGCTCCTTCAGCTTCAGATAAGTGTAAAACACAGCATAGTGGTTTTGTCCTTCGAAAGCAAGAGAGTACTTCTTTACTTCCTCCTCGTACATCAGATCGTCCAAACTCTTAGCGTTAGGGTTATACTCCTCTTTCTTAATTGGATCAGGAGCTTCCTTCAACAGCTCGCCGTAGGTGCTGATACCAACGACCGCAGCTTTCAAATTATCCAAGGTAGTGACATTCACGAGTTCCCTCTCACAGTCAGGATACAGGTAGCCAAGGGAAGGACATAATCTCTTTCTGGTGGTGGTTCTGCTGACCATGGAAGTGAGGTCCTTGTTTCCGATGGAGTTGTAGATGACCTGGATGGTTTTGAAGTCAGCCTCGAAGTTGAGGAGGTCACCCATGACTTCCTTGGTCATCGAATTGCATTCTTTTTGGATAAAATAGTAGAAGCTTTCCAACCACATTTTCTTTAATGAAGTTCTGATTTGCTCGGGTTTCAGCTCCTTAAAAATATTGTGGATTTCCTGGAGGGTCTTGCTCTCGCTGCCCTCACCGATATTTTCCTCGAGGAATTTAGAGAAGTATGGTCCGACTGGAGTATCGATCAGGACGGTTGAATAAAGACCGGTGAAGTCATCAGCATCGACGATTTTCATATTTTTTATTTCAGGGAAGTAGCCGAGAGGGTCAGCGTTGGCGATCAAGTCCTCAGCATTGACTCCGTTTTTGAGTCCTTCGATGATATTGACGACGTTGTCGATCATGAAGCGGCAAAGCATCAGACGAAGGAACTCTGAGAGTGGGTAAACGGCCTGAGCTTGTAAATAAGCGAACTCATCAGCCAACTTTCTCTTTAGGCGAGCACGAAGCTGAGTGACTGGAAGGTTGGATCCTTCAGTGACAAGATAAGGTGCATAGTCGGTCTCTTCAAGAACCTAAGGCGGATATGATAAGATGAGCTTGCTATAGAAGAGAAGAGGGGATGTATGGAAGGATAGAGGTGTGTGTGTTAAAAAAAAGAGAAGGACTTACGATTTTTAGTTCTTGGAGGTTGTTGCAGGTTTTGATGGCGTTGTAATTCTCATCGGTGAGGAAGCCCGAACGGAATCCTCTGACCATGGCTTCTGGGAAGCCATCGTCGATTGCGAAGGTACTCATCTCCATCTTTTTCGAATGAAATGTTTTAAAAGAACTCCTAACTAAATTATAAAGACAAGAATTAATCTAAACGCTCAAAGAGAGTCTATAATAGAGGAAAAGCTGCCTTTTAAAATTTGATAGCCTTTCCTGAACTGATTAACCCCTAATCCTGTTTTTTTTACTCTATCTAATTACCCACATTCTAAAAACGAGCAAGATGGCCCCTCCGCAGAGGCATGTAGCGTTTTTACAACTAATGCCGTCGTTGTGATGCCTTTACTCTTTCTTAATAAATGGAAATGATCCATGTGTAGTTTGATATGATTTCCAACTTGCTATCAAGGTATTACGATTAATGCGTTGTGATTGGCTGGAATTGATTCATTATGAGTATTTTTCTGGAACTGTTAGATCAGGCTAAGAATTTGAAAATTCTCCTCTTTCGATTTTTCGGTCTACAGTTTGCGGTTTACGTCAATATTATTTATCGTTTAAAAAAATATGGAAACACCTCCACCAAATACCCAAGCTCGAAACATGCTGAATCTTCCAACGTCGAACATCAGGACAGAGACGTCGGGAATGCGGAGTGAAATGGAATCAGAAGAAATGAATTCTAGACAGCGGGAGCTTTATCAGAAATTGAGGCAAAGTATCAAATTGAATGGCTTATCCGCTTAAGTATTTTTTTTTTATTGTGAAGAACATGCAATGATGAGTATAATTGATGAGAAAGAAACCTTGCAGAAATACTTGAGTGAACTGAGAAAAAATGTCAGATATGTTGAAGAAACTGATTGGATGTTCGATAATGAGCAGCAAGTCCCTTATGAGAACGTTGCTGGGCTGTAAATAATTTATGGAAGATGAAAATCTCTCTTTTTTTTTTTCAATTGATGTTAAATGGAACTTGCGAAACTGATTTTGTTTCGAATTAGCAATATATCTAATTATCTATAAGTGTGATGTGTACAAGCTCCTGCACGAAGAGTTAGCTATGTCATGTTAGTAAAGAATGCCTTATAAAGAGTAACCTGAGCATTTGTAAAATGGTTCGAAATTAGTTGAACTACAAGTATCCTCATTTCTTCGTAAAAAAGAAATGTCATATTCCAAAGAAAAAGACTTGATAGCTCCCTCTCTATCTCTCTCTCAAAAAACCAAAAAACTAATTGAAATATTTAAGTTAATTGATTCTGTAGATATCCTGCTAATATATCACAAATATAGCACCTCTCTGGTGCCTCTTTATTTTCTTTCTTGCCATTTTGTCCAGCTTTTCCTTTGAAGATTTTTTGGTTCGATTCAACAATCTCAAGCGATTCAAATTTGCACTTGATGCAAACGAAATGCCCGCACTTCAGTTTGATTTTCGACTCATCGAATAGGTCATCAAGACAGATCTGGCAAACTCTTGGATTTTCAATGCAGTTCGAACAGATAATAGAGCCATCACCAGTTGCTTTATTTTCTAAGCAAATGCTGCATATGCAGCCGCAGGGCTTCTCTGCGCTAGTTTCTTTCTCACAATTGTTACAAACAAAAATCCCACAACCCTTACAGCCTTTCACCTCGTTTATTAAATCTGTTTTGAATGTCCCTGAGCATTTCCGGCAGTAGCAATAGCATTTTTTCATGAGACCGACATGTTTTAAGCAATTGACCTGCTTACAGCTATTGCACTTACAATATTCCGGTTTTGATTCTCTTGGGAAGGTTAACTCTACTTTTCCATCGCAGCCGAAACAAGAAACAGTCTCTGTGACGATGGAAGCGTCTTCTTTTGTCGATAAGATGATAAATTGATTGAGAGCCGCACGATTGATTTTCTGTTTGCACCCTTGGAAGGGACAGTTGTTTTGGCGATCCAACTCTTTAGATTTGATGCATTCGCTGCAATAGAGGTCGCCGCAGTTCGAGTTCTTGAAAACTAAGGTAGGTTTCATAGCCTTACGACACAAAGAGCAATTTAACATGTTTTTTTCTTCAAGCGCTGAGATCCCTGTTGAACTGGTATAATTGTCCTTTTGATTTTTCTTCTGCTGATCAATGATGAATAATTCTAGGGCTCGTGCCTCTATTCCAGTGTGGCATCCTTTGAATAAGCATTTCGTTGCCTTGTCCCACTCGCAATCTTGCACACAGTAGAGACAGTAACGATGATTGCATTTATTTTTGAAAATAATATCCGAAGTCACAGCGCCTTGACATAGACTGCATTTGACTAATTCGATCGCTGGCGATCGATCTCCTCCACTCCTCGAATCAGAAACCCTGGTCTCGTAATTTAAGGGATTAAGAACTCCATTAATCTGCTGCGCGAGGACGGAATCAGAGGTCTTTTGCAAGAATCCTCGATAGAAATTCTCAATATTCCTCTTATCCAAGACACAAGCGCAGTCCTTACTGCCCGTGCATTTCAAAGGCAGAAAGGAGTAGATACACAACAGACACTCAGCGCAATACTCATGGCCGCAAGCAGACGTATTGAATACGCAATCCTGAGGCTTTTGAGTTTTACAATTCACACAGAGGAGCTGTTTCTTCGACTTCTGCATCTCATTCTCGCTCATTTTCTCTAGACTCTTCCCATACTTCGACCCGCTCCTCAGCGACGACTTCTCTCCACTGTCACTTTCCTCTGAATCCAAATGATACACAATTTCTTCAGCTTCATTCTCTCCTATAGACGCAGGAACTTGTCTCAACCCCTTCAAAATTTGCCCTGGTGACGCTATCTCGCCCTTTGGAATCGTCTGAGACTTCTCTTCTTCACCATCGACTAGCGTTGTCAGGCTCACCGCCTCAACGCGAACGCGAGCTAATTGTGCTACTTTCGCTTGCGGATAACAAACCAACGTAAATGGCTCTCCGCTGCTACGTATCTCCAATAGTTTCACCCTCAAACTCGCCTCAGAATCGTCACTCTTGAACGCGTTACCTCGCTTCATGAGCTTGCGCTGACTTATATCGATTTGTGTATATTGAAGCATGATAGGGAAAACCGAAGTGAAGAGACTCAGTACTTGATAATGCAAAGTCGGTGATAACAAAGGGAATTTCTTCACCAGCTCATCCAACAAAAAATTCAATTCAACAGAGCGTTTAGGCCTTTCGATTATTTCCTGAATGAGAAGCACGCGAGATGACTGAGCCAGTGCGTTCACATAGTTAGGATTCTCAATTATTCGTTTGTAGATCTGAGGAAAAACGCTTTTGACGATCCCTTTCTCGCTCTTGAGGAAGATTTCTTTCTCTTTTTTCGCTATTTCAACCAACTCGCGATAGGTCATATCGACGATTCGGAGGTTGTTTTCATTGAATTGCTTTTGAACACTCACCAAAGCCTTCCGGATGCGTGAATAAAACACTTCATTTGAGTATTCAATGATGCTGTCGAATAAAATGGACCCGAGAATCACGTACAATAGAACCTTCTCACCTGAGTATCTTCGAAAAATATACCTATCAAGCTCTTCTTTCAATAAAACATCGACTAGCTCCTGATTATTTGAATATGCCTTGATGAAGTCTGTATAAGTCTCAAAGTATGGTTCGATGCTACAATAATATTGAGTCCCGGAAGCCAAAGCCATTTGAGTTTTATTTGATGTTGAGTTTTCTGCAAATAGATCGCGATAATTGAAATAAATAAACAGATTTTAATATCTAATTTGAATCACTCTTTCGATTAATTTTTAATCGAATGAATGTAGATTCTAAATATCATCAGATCTCTTATGAATTTAGTTCGACTACAACACACAAAATTAGAGCTTCTGCAATTCCACATTCATTGGCAAATTAAAATAATGAGTTGCTATTTTCCTTTGTATCATCATGGTGAAGGCTATTGAACCGCGTTTATATAATGCTGATGATGATATAAGATTATGTAAGTAATGAAACTTTGGTTATAATGAATAAATAACTTGAAAAATCAAATAAAACATGTACCGCACAGCTCGGTGCAAACATATTCATTATGAAAGACTTTAAACCACGTTAAAGCTTTACCACACACTTGCAATTAAAAATTTTCATTGATTAAAAAAACGCAACCATCACACACTATCGGCAGTATTGCTGCCGGTACTTTAAATACTCCTTTGCCTGGGGATGATGCGTTTGATACGCAAGAAACTCTTCGAAATGACCCTAAATTTCGAAAATTATTATTTCACCCATCATTCCTATTCAATATACCTCAAGTACAGCCTTTTGGTTCCATTTCGCCGCCTTCGGAAGCTCGTAGATCATCTGCAACAGGAAGTACGTCGAAGCATATTGCACACTCGGAAGAATATCGGCTAACTTAAACTCGAAACAATACAAAGCGAAGTCTCCAAACAGCCCATTGATCGGATTCGTGGCGTTCAGGAGGTAAGAACTGCTCTGAGACAATTCGGTAAATATCTGCTCGACTGTGAAAGCTCCTAAATGTTTCCCGAGGATTAAATACATAAACGCAGCAACCAGGGTTCTGGTGGCGTATTGCAGCGTCTGGTTGTTCAGCACAGCGCAATCAACCAGCTGCATGAGTTCTCTGTAAAGGACGTAAGATTTCTGATCCGCTTGCTTGAATTGAATAGGCGAACCGTACTTCACCATCAAAGGGTGGTTCCTTGCCTGAGGCACATGCTGGACGTAAATATCCCATTGAGTCATATACCATTGTAACCACGTATTTAGCGTCGGTGGATTCAGCAGCCACTTTAACTCCTGAGAAAGAGGTTAGATGGGAAGGGAGAAAGCGGCTGACCTTTAGCATTTTCATCTCCATATCTCTGATTTGATCAAGCGAGTAACAGTCGCTGGCGATTTTTTTGAAATCCTCCATCTTTGGTGGATAAACTTCCTGAGGAGAGTGGCAAACTAGTGAGATAGGTAACAAAGCAGGGAAAAGTACCTCAGTCTTTGAAGCTATATGCAGCGCGGTGATTCCAAGGAGCTGGAAATCCTCTCTTCGGATGTTCTCTACTTTGGACAGGAATCTGTCGATATAATTAATCGCGTAGTGTAACGTTTCTCGTTTCAAAGTGAACTCATCAGCGACCTCAATCATCCAGTCTATCAATATCGCTCTCATCGTGCCATTAACCTCCTTCTGTTTCTTATCCAAACCGTAAGGATCCGGAGCGTAGTCTTGCTCTCTCAAGACCAGATAAGCCATCGATTCTTGGTCTATGCCTACGTTGATGCTGTCTGGATTGAAATTTGCAAGATCCTCTTCGATAGAGGGCGTATTCGTTTTCTTTTCCTCGACAATGCCATGAATATCGAAATTTGAAACCTCCATTTCATTATTTTTCCTAGGGTCTTGGTTCATTTCGCCCTCGTCTATCATCGACCAAGGCGAGGTAGTGTTCTGATCGTGTTTTCTCCTGGAAGACGTCATAGATTTTCCCAGCGTTTCCTCGCATTCGAGTTGAAGACGCCGTGGAGGACTATCGCTTCCAGAGATGCACGTCGACACAGTTTTATTGTCCGAAAAATTTTTTGTGCCTGACTTGCTAATCATCATGCTTCCTTGGCTATTCAACAGCCCATCTTGCCTCAACGAGCCGTTGCGTTCATAAATCTTTTTATTGGTGCTTGGATGAGCGTTTTGATTATTTATATCAGTTATTTTCCTACCGCTCTCATTATAAAATTGATTTTTTGGAGTTCCTTGCGAATGCGTCGGAAAACTCCCTTGTGAGTACAACGATCCTTGCTGACTGTACGAATTCTCGCTTTGCGTGCTCAGCGGATGGAACGGCGAGAACTCTTCAGTCAACCGATCGACTTGCGACATCGTACACTGCGTGCTCAGTGTATTTTGTGAATACTGTCTCGAATTGAAATTCTGCTGACTTTGCATACCCTCATACGGTTCCTCAATCATCATGTCTCCAAGCGCACGAGGTTTCGCGTCAAAGCGAGTATTTTCATCATACATGTAGGTATCTTGCTTGGCCATGAGCTTGTCCGGCCTTTGAAAAGTTGAATTGTTGTATTGCTGGTGATTAGAGCGTTCTTGGAATTGATCGTACCGAGCACCTGGGTTCCTGAGGCTCTGACCAGCGTCCAAATATCTGAATAAAAAATTTCAAAGCGTTTTTTTCGCAGAGACCAGAAATGGTGTTTACCTATTTTCGCTAGCCATGTTCTCGTTATAAAACCCTGTGTTATTTATCTGCGTCCCGAAATATGGAACTGAAGGATCTAATTTGCTTCGAGTCGTTGTTTTTTTAAGCACCTTTTTGGATTTTTTCCCGTCACCGAGCTGTCTTTCAGTCAATGGGAGCTGTTGGCCTGGGAATCAAGAAAATAGGTTTTAACATGCGATAAAGGCATCCAAGCTTTTTACTTTGTGAAGACTCAGGATCGGTGGGGCCGAAGGAATTCCTATTACCCTTGGAATTGAAATAGCCGGTTGGATTGTTTTCCGCCATTTTTTTCAAATTTGCGAGGTATTTAAAAAAATTTAATAAGAGCAGGTACAATTTAACTTGAGTCTAAGTTAGAAGAACTGTTCCGGAAATTCTTCTCTGGGAGAGCATGACCATAGTATTTTTCATAAAAGAAAAGCAAGGGACTCGTTAAATTCTCATAAAATATGCAACCAAGGTCGCTGTCCCTCTCCCAAGCATGATTCCTGCAATTGCGGTTTGCCGGTTTGGTCAGAAAAAATATAGTAGATAAAAATATTTCGTATAAAATATTACTCGGCTTAACTATTTATGCTTGAGAGAATGGTAATTCTGGCCCTTGAGAGGGAGATTCAAGTGGTCAGCGTTGAAAACAGTGCGTATGAAATTCGCTTTGGGGCTCTGGAAGAGAAGTGGCTTCATTTATTTGAAAAAATTAGTAAGATTGGACCGAACGAATATAAAAATTATTTATCAGTCAAGTTTAAATTTAAATAAGTTTTTTAATTAGTTTATAAATTGTTGTTTTTGAATTCAATTTTCTGATAATAAAAGGAGAAGATTTATTGCTGAGTATGACGAAACGACTGAGCAGGGCGCTTTCATGCAAAATGACTCTTGGAAAATGTTATGGATAGACAGAAATTTTGAAATGATAGATAGAAGATGTTTTATATATCAGGTAGTGAAATAAGGTATAAACTCTAGAATCGATTTTTTACTGTAGAAGCAAAATCTTTTGATTGCAATCGATGGAGTTGCCATCGTTGTATTGGATTTTAAAGCAGAAGCCTGAGCCTAACTCTGCAAAACGATGCTGGAGTGTAGTGATGAGATAGGGACAGCGAAAAATAGGATCTTGAAGAATTTCTGTTGGCATCCTCTGATAGCCAGATATTCCGACTGAATGCAGAAATAGGACATGGAGAACGTTGAAAAAATTGATATACTACGATTGAGGTTTACTAATTAATAGCAAACAGCAACGGGGCTCGTGTGGTTTTCAGTTTATAATATTTATTTAATCCCGGAAATCTAAATAGGAGTCTTCGATGCCCTACAAGCAAATAAGCAAATTTCCTCATTATGAGCTCTAAAAAACATGTGCAATTGTCTTCTAGTTAGTAAAATTTTATTGATAAATGAGTGTTCGTCTTACCCTTATTCAACGTTTCCTTTGTTAATTTTCCCTCTATTTCCCTTGTTCTCCCCCTTGGCGGTGAGTGTTACATTAAACCAAATTTGATGATAAAATCATTCATTGGTATTTTCCAACTATTTCATTAATTCGTACCTTCTTCAATCTAAAAAGCTCCGTAAGTAAAATTTGGGCTGAATTAACACTCTAAGCCCAACAATAAACAAAATTCTCCAACAAGAAGTTATTTTCCACAAATTAATGACTCCAAAAGGCTGCATCCTGTCAAGAAAGAGTAAATCACTAAGAGACACTCAAAAACGGCCAATTGCTGCTATATTCTTTTGAGAAGCAAATTATTTTTCAATATCGTGTATACGCAAAGTTTCTAATCTTTTTCAAGATGCAGAGTGAATGTTTAGAACAAAATGACACAGAACAGCCAATAAAACGATTTAATTGAAATTAGCTTTTCATTTGTGGAGCCTTGCCTTTCATCGCTGTGAGTTGGTCTATGAGTAATAATGATAATTATCATACATAAATAAATCGGCAAATACCTCTAGCTTTCTTATCCTTGGCTCTCATAGCAGTAGTATTCTTCCCTTTGGCTTGGGCTTTGACTCTCTTGAACATTGGAGCATTTTTAAACATGTCAGGAACAATAATAAATCGAATTTGGGCGCCTCGAACATAAACCTAAGAGAAGAGGTTCATTAGAGAGAGTTGATAGGTAGAATGGGTATTCACTTGTTCAAGCACTGATGGTTTGCCGTCTTTCGAGGTGATTGTCACGTTATCCAAGCGGCAGTTCATAGAATCCTATAGAGAGTGTCAAAATATGGCACGAAATAAAGGTGATACTTCAGCCTCAATCAAATAGCCTCTGAGCAGATCGCCTGTCTTAAGCTCAATCGTGACCACATGGTTCTCAGCCTCGTGAAGCAGCTTAATTGGAACACCGATACTCATTCTGCAGCGAAAACTCTATATCTTATTTTAATTTTTTTGGGATTAGCTAAACACTACGGAAACCCACATTCGAATAGTCGCATTTGGTTACCTGAAAATTAAATTGCAATTGTGCTAATTGCAAGGAAGCCTTTCAACATTTCAATTTTCGATGTGTTGCGCGGTAAAATACTTTCTTTGGTTAGCTATAGGTATCGTCTAATTCATATAATTCGTCACGTTATAAAACCTTTGATCTTGAAGCAGTACATTTATTCAAGCTTCAGCCCCCCAAGTGCTGTAAAAAATTTCGATTCATGTGCCTCTCTTAAAATTTTTGACTTGCAAATCATTTTCCAGATTTTAATGATTTGATGTTTTGGTGATATTTCATAGATCACCAAATTGTTGAAGAAACCCAAGTAATTTGATGTTTAACAGCTCATTCACATATGTTGAACAGTCTAGAATTTATCTTTATGAGAGATCTAGTCCATTAAATTTTACCAATCCTGAGCTTTCTGTCAAGTATGATTCTTTTTGCTATTACTATGTAATCACTGGAGAGCAAAATCGGTGTGTTAAGGTTGTCTCTTCAATCCAAAATTAGGTTAGCAAAGTGGCTACAAGTGTTTTCATATGAATTAAATTATCATGATTAATTATCATTGGGTAGTAGCAATCAAGTCTGCACCAACAACAACCACGATACTTCCCATACTACGATGACATTGCAGAAGATTTGAGAGAACAACTTTGTTGAAAGTATCTCTCAATTGAAATTGAAGTTTACGTTTTCGACCATTAAATTTGTAGATTTCAGGTAAGTTTCTCCTTCTTCAAATTATTATCATTATGATAGGAATATATAGAAATGCGAATCTCTCATTTTCATAGCCACGATGAGGCCAAACAGTAAATTGGCGTGTTTAAAATACTCGCATTAAAATTTAACACTCATTAATAAACTGAACAAGAGAGAAATAAAACCGATCCAAACTTCCTATCATGGAGAAACTCAGCGCCATCTTAAAAGGAGCAGTAATCTTGATCATTACTTCAGCAAATCAATTGCTTAGGTCTACGAAGACGATGCCGATAGGCGCTTAGAAAAGGCCACAAAAGCTGTCAAGGCCATTTCTACGATCCTCCCATTTGAGAAAAGAAACCAATCACTTTTCGATAACGAAGACATGCTTAAATACCTATTTTTGATCGCCCCATTCCTAAAATCGCCAGTAATTCATCTCCGACTCATGACTTACTAAACCACAAGCCAGATTGACTTAGTTCTGAAAATAATAATCGAGAAATTCTGTCGACTTCCAAAGTTTTTCGCTCTGGCTATAAAGAACCTCGAAAGTATAGGCACTCTCAAAGAAAAGCAAAAGCTAACTGAAGCCGAGGAGGATCGGCTAAAGGACATTCAAAAGGAGCTGTTGAAGAGATTTGTCTTGAATTTTTTCGAAGATGATACACTTCATTCCGAGCAGAAAGAGCCTTATTCCAATGCAGTGCTAGAGACCATTCCTGAAGCAAAACTCGCTGCCCTTCATTTCTTTGATAAACTGCAAGAAGCAGTATTTCTGGTAGATTATTTATTGATCTTCTCTCACAATGATTTAATTAAATTGTTCATAAAAATAGAATGAGGCATTAATTACGACGAATCAAGCAGATATTTGCCAGGCGTTGAAAAAGTTCATCACATGCTCGAAAACTGAATCCGTGATTACAAAAGCAGCCAATCTTCTTGAGAAATTCGAGTTTGTTAAATCAACTTCCGTCGTATCTGACGAAAATTCAAGTGAATTTATTACTTGATCGTTGCTTAGCTAATACTTTGCAGCTACTCCTTCAGAGAGAAAAAGCAGAACTCGGCTAAGACTAAACACGATCATCAGACGAGGGATTACAGAGTTTAGCAAAAAGCTTGGGAATCAGTCAGGAGAGCAGAGTCCGTCGAAGCAAGATGTGAGTCTTGAAACTTCTCCAACGATTCAAAAGTCTGAAGAGCATTCAATGCAAATCAAGCAAAAACAGCATATTATCTCCCTCTATGAATCGTGGCTCTGCACAGGTAACATCGTAGCCGTGAATTTTATTAATTTTGCTACAAGAGGAAACTCCTCTCGTAAAGGATAACGACACAATGGCCAAGTCTTTGACTGATCCTTTTAATCTCGATGTTCTTTTCACGTTTATTTTTAACCCGGAATATTTTCCACTAAGCCAGAACGTAAACTTCAGAAAAATTAGTTTCCTCCATCACTTTTACTTTCTGAGGACAGTGGAACAAGAAATTCACTAAAGATGCTTCGAATATTGAAGAAGGCCGTACGCTATCTATTAAGGGCATTGATGCTGACCTCAGGCGTAATTAATCTAAATTGCTATTGAACAGGTTTTACTATTTGTTCATTCTGATTTCAGTTTTCCAGATAAGAAGCTACAAGGTCATGGAAGCTCTGACTGATATCCGTAACACGAACATTCTCTTCTCTGAGAATAAAGTCGCTCTTGAGCATTTCTGTATTTCAATCGAATACAGTCCTCTTGTCTAATCCTCTGCTTTGTAGTTAATTTGTTAACGCTTTCTAACGAGAAGGATGACTCTAAGTGCAATATGAACCACGTTCTCAAAATCATCCTCTTCGGTCTTATCTACCAACAAGATTTGTTTACCAGTTACATCATTTACCACAATCTCCCTTTCCGTTTTCTTAAACGACTGGAAGTGCCATTGGCCACGACGTTCTATCTGTCTATTTTTGGAATGAACAGCGAAATCAAGCTTAACCAGGAAAATCTGAATCGTCTTTGCAAGTATTGTAGAATCACCAACTTTTTCGCCGATATCGCGTTCGCTATCCTCAAAGGCGAGTCGTCGTTGGACCATAATAAAATGGATCATCAATTCAAGCCCATGCAAGTGCTCACTCTTATTGACTTGGAAACTCCCATAAAACATCCCAGAACTGAAAAACAGAATGAAGTCTCAAAAGGATTGCTTGTTGAAGAGAGAACCGGATGGAGTATCGACATCGACAGGATAAAAGGTTTTATTGCGAAAAGTCCAACGAAAAGGAGATCAAAGATATCAAAAGAGAAAATTGTTACAGAAACTCGTCAAAGAAATCCGCAAGAAGGACCGCGATTGGGCATATCTCAGGATAAGGCTGCAAAGTTTCCTTCACTGAGGGAGAAAATGCAAGTTAATACACCTAACACGCTTGGAACGTCTCGTGATCGGTCAGACCAGAGCATTGAAAGCAAGGGAAAGAAAGAAATGTTAGAATTATCTGATTATTATGGACAGACGACCACCACTGCCCAGAAAAAAATAAAATTGAATCTTCAGTTGATTTCGGCGCATGGAAAAACAGAAAAAGGCAATTCTAAAGACGACTACATGTTCTCTGCTAGCAAGACAGGCAGAAACATTAGCTCGCTTAATTCGGTCGATTCAAAATCAAAAGGAAGCATATTTTTGACAAGAGCTCCTCATTTAAACGGCTGTAAGAGCCAATTAGCTAGCCCCTACCTCATTGATGAGTCTATGGGCCAAGAGCTCGCACGCGACCTCTCTGAGCTGTATCCCAGTTCAACAAAGCTACTAATCGAGTCAGATATTGATCGAGAAGCCAAACGACCTGAATTCTCTTCGAAGCACCTCCTAGCACACGATGACTACTCGCATAGACTCGGCGAGTTGCTCGACCTTATCTTAAGCCAAGCGACTCAATATCAACAAAGCAACCTGAGAGATTCGCTTCAACTTCAGCAAGCTAATTATGAGAGTTTGTGGCAAGCGATCTTCGAGAGCGATCAGAGCAGGTTTTTCGAGGTCATCTTAAAGGTAATCAAAATTCCTATAAATGTTCACGCCTAACCTTAATATCTAGAGCTACCTTTACAAAATTAAGATTTTTAACCTCAAAGAGGAATGCAGTGGCTTTCAATGTGGTCAGATCGTCAATTTGATCCTCAATAACATGTACTTTTGATTCATCTCAAGCTTTAAATACGATTAATTACTTACTTCCCACTAGAACGAATGACGACTGCTTACAAAAATACGCAAGAAATATTTTGAAATACTGCGAAAAGTACTTCGTATTCCTCTGCAAGACTATCATTCAATCCTATGCCTGGGTAGAGAAGAAGGATGTGAAAATATCCCTCCAAGGTTTTTCAGTAATATCAATGAGACGAATTCATTCTTACACAATTGTAAGGTCATAAATAAGCTTGGGTCCGCCCGCGCAATGCTCATGACAACATTACTGCATATTTTGAAGCTTAGCAAAAAGAAGCTCTCGCAGTTCCTCTCTGAAATACCGCAGAGTTGCTGGGACGTGCTAATCAAGTGGTTTTTCGAGTTCAAAACGAATAATATCTACGGGAACGCTTTTTACAAGCTCATGAACCACGCTTTTAAATTTAGCGATGATATCAATGTGTCCGGTCTGCTCTCTAAGATGACCCTGCTTCCCAAAATGCTTGATACAGTGGCTGAGTTCTGCCAGAATGGAGTCATGAAACCTGATCTACAATCCCAGAATTTTGTGTTTAACGCGAAACGCATTTGTTTCTCGCTCTCGACTGCATTATCTGTAATCACCCTTATCTGCAGTATGAACTCATCTCTTAATAATAGGAAAGAAAAGATCTCGTTAGCACTAAAAAACTGGTACAAAAAAGTCAGAGCTGGGAGGAACTCCAACAGCGCTTTGGACTCAAGCCAGACACTGTGATTGACCTTCAGAGGCAGAATTCAGCCACTCCTCATCACAGCCAGTCCCCTCGAAACTCTGAAATTCGATTCAAACGATCGGATAACAACCAGTCAAAACTCCGAGATAACCTATCTCGAAAGGTCTTGCTCAGAGACAAATTGGATACCAGCGCTGAGAATCCGGGGTTGCGAAGAACTCGATTGACCGGATCGACCCCGAAACTACCTTCGCTAACATCCTCAGTGAATTCTGTCTCAACAACTCAGGAAGGACATTCGTCATATTTCGCTGGTAATGCAAAGATGAAAGAAAGCTCATTTTCCAAAGCGCCTGTGGCCAAAGCCGGGACCCCCACAGCCCGAAAACTCCGAATAATCTTACCAAAATCATAACTGTGTATTTAGTCCCATATTCAATAAAATTAGCTATAATGATGACAATTTTCCTAGTTTCATGCTTGTATAGGAAACTATATTATTAAAACGAAACTCACATTCTTTATAGTTTGAAAGCTGCCTTCAATATTTAAGTCTAATTGACTTTTTCCATTTTAACCGCTGCTTGCTTGCTCCCTCGCCACAACATTTAAATCGGATAAATTATTAAATCAGTAAGCTTGCTTTTATTACTCGAAATAAAATTCTTCTACTGTTTGCGATTTTGATAGAAATAAAATCACTAACCCTCAATCAGTTAAAGCTTAAAACAGGCAGCTTTTTCTTTTATAAGCGAACACAACGTTCTTACGTACTTCAGATAAATACTGCGAATAATAATGAAACCACGCCTGACAAATAACACCTCATTGAATACATCCGCGGTTAGTCGTGCAAGCAGCAACAACCATTCATTCACTAGCTACAAACCTAAAAGCCCTGGCGGCATCCAAACCTCACTTCGCAAAGGTCTTCCAAAAAACTTTCAATTTGCCTCAGGAAAGGGCGTCGGTAGCCCAGACGATGAGGAATCAATTTGGAAAGGAATTTTTAACAACAGGGACATTTTCGATTATATAAACGTTCACAGTTCTCTCAAAGGAGCTCTTTGGGAAGATATTGAGGAATTAAGGAAACTACCAGGAGGAAACATATGGCATTTGCCACCCACGACGTCGCTGGAGAATGGCAAGACAATTGACGTTGCAACGTTAAGATGTAAGATATTAGCCGGGCATTTCAAAGGCGCTGAAAACGTGCCGGAGAAAGTCTTAAAAGAGCTCTTTCCCAATGAGAATGACCGGAAAAATTTTCTAATGTGCCATCATTCACGCATGAATACATCGCAAAATGAGAAAATCAGTGCAGGAGGACCTAATGCAGCGGGATTGTATGGGAAACAACAGGAAGGAGAAGCAATGAGTCCAGTTGGAGTGAGGCGGAGTATTTTCGTAAGGAATGCTAAAGGCGAACTTGAGGAGATTTTTCTGAATAATCCTTTTCCAACGCGAAGCTTTGATACAAAGCAACTGCTACTAAAAGGCGAGTTTGCAGACGGCTCTGTAGGAGACTGGACATTTGAACAAGATTCTGGTGACTACTCTGTAAAAGGAAGCCAGTATGATCGACAAGGAGATATTAGTCAACATACAATTGGAAGTGAAGGAGAGGACAGCAAAATGGATCCGAGAATGAATGGAAAGACAAGAAAAGGAGCATTTGAAAGATTAGGTAGGATTTTAGGAAATGAAAAAGGTAGGATATTAGTCTGATGATGGCTTTACAGGTATATTCGTAGGACCTATTGAAGGTGAGAAAGTGGAGGCTTATGGATTGAAAGAGTTGAAGCAATTAGCAGAAAAAAAGGGCGCTGGAATGAAAAGCTCAAAAGATCAGCTCGGGATGATTCTCAAGCAGTCGCCATTCGGCTCTCCTCAAAGAGGGCTTCAAGATGATGGCTGGAAAACACAGGCTTTTGCGTCAAATGTGGATCATATGAATGAAGGTATGTTTTGTGGAGAAGGTAATCATTGTGACAATACACATTACTTAGGAGGGAAACATGATATTGGGCAGTTCGCAAACAATTACGTTCAAGGAGGAAAGTTTTTGAACAGTAGCACGGAAGGAAGTGTTGGAGGCGATCTCGAATACGAAGAAGATGAACAAGGCTTTGGAGCTTTTGGAAAGAGAGGAAGTAATCCAAAGAGTAGATTTGCCAGCTATGGTAGCAATGCGCTTGAGAATCGGAATTCTGTCAATGAGAATGGAATCTCTCAAAATCCTCTAATGATGCATAGCACGGATGTCAACAGGACCGCCCAACAAAAATTGAAAAAAGGCACCCTCAAAAAAACTGCTAGCGAGCTTCATCAAAGCAATCTTTCGATTGGAGCGAAAGATATAGAGGAAGAAAACTCCAGAGAACAAGAGAAAGGAGGTGCGACTGGGTCTAATGAGAAAAAAATCAGCACAACGACTACTCCGAATAAAACCGGTAGCAGAAGAGTTACTAATAAACAAACAACCATAGCCAATACATCTAACAAGATAAAAGGAACAGCGACCCAAACTAGCACATCTGCTGTCTCAAACAGAGCGAGCAATACTAGCAGTTTGCAATATAATAATGGAGAAATGAAAACTTTTACTATCGAGAATACTAGAACTCCTCAGTCTGGAGAAGTGGATGGCGTTGAATATGAATACGTTGAGTGTTCTGTCGATGAAGCAGGAATAAATCTTGAAACTGAGGATCCCAATAGCCCACACAAAAAAATCTCAACTCAAAATACGAAAGCGCTGACCCAAGGCAGTAAGAACCTAAAAGGCAAGAGCAACGCGACTCAGAACAAGGAGAAAAATCTAAAAGCAAAAAGTAATGCGCAAACACTAAAAAAACCAATCTCTCAATATGGAAACGATGATTCGATTCGGATTTCAGAAAGCGAAGAGGTTATGGAATTCAAACAATCTGGATCGATTACAACGACTACATCTCCCAAATCCCTAAACAGTCTGTATAAAGCTAACCCTGACCAAATAATGGAAAAACGAACAAGTCTTGCTGATACCTTGCAGACTCCCGAAAGAGCTGCTCCTAAAGGCAAGACCATGCAGAGTCCGAAAGTTGGAGAATCTGATATCAAAAACAAGGTCATTACTTCTAATGGAGCTCACAGATCATCAAACGAGAAGACCCAGTCCAAATTAGCACCAAGAGAACTAAACAAAGCTGGTGAGACCGCCGAAATGAAAAATCAATTAGGAAAAACTAACCTCAATCAAACTCAAATATCCACCAACGTGAAATCAAAAGATGGGTTGCTTTCTGTTTCTGTCGTTTATCCAGCAACCGCTCAGACAGACTCAACACAAGGGAAAGTTCAAGCTAGCAAGGCTTCAAAGCGACAGTCAGTTGGAAAATCGCTGTTTCGCCCTTCAACACAATCTCCAATGATATCAAGGTATCTCATATGAGTATTTTATCACTAATCCAAATTATTTAGAGGAAACTCGTTAATACAGGAAGACAATGTCGAGCAGAATGATATAGTCGGAGGAGAAAAATCTCCAAATCCAAAGGCTCAGGTGTTCACCACCCCTCAAAAGGAGGTAGCTGGGAATTCAAAAGAGAGAAGTGCATCTGGAAAGTCAAAACTTGAATCAGAAAACAAGTTGAAAGCCAGTTCGAAACAAAATTTAAAGTCCAATGTAAAAGAGGGGTCTATGGGTAGAATCGTGGGATCGGAAACTAAGCAAGAGTAATATTTTTTACGATATCCACAGTTCTTGATCACTCTTTGCTCTTAGTACAACAATCCTCAGTGGTATCAGCAGTCCGAAGAACCTAAGAAACAGTAGTGGGTAATCATTTGTGTTGACCTGAACTCTAAAATTAATAAAACTATTAGCAATAAATTAAATATTTCAGTTTCTCTGAAAAATGGAGCGATCACTGAGACTCTTTCCCCCAAAGCGAACTCTCGAAATTTAAACTTATCAATGAGCCAGCAGACACAAAGGTAATTTAAATTGATTATTGAGAAAAAAATTGATAATTTTTGAAGTGCTTCTCAAAATCAACCTATCCGACCATTTTCGAGCATTGGCAGCAAAGGCATTCAGTCTCCACAGAAATTGGAGTAATTATAGAATAAGATTGTTTCGCTCAACTCTTTTACGCAGGCATGAAAACGCTAATCGCAGCAACCTTAAAGCTGAGAGGCAGCAAGCTTCAAAGAGAATTCAGGATGAGAGCCAAAGCAAAGAGAGAGTTGAAAACCACAGCAAAATTTACACTTTTGATGGGAGCGATGTCCAAAAAAAATATAGCGTGCTAAGCAGATCTCCTCAATCAAGAGGGAACAACCAAGGAGAAGCCAACAGCAAAAGTCAGACAGACGGAAAAGTTTACACGAACGCGGTGAAGAATTATCACATTGATAAAGGGTATGGACAAGGCAAAGAAAGTGAAGGAGACTTGAGGAAATCAAAGCAATTCAAAGACTTGAGAGATAAAAACGAGGTATCAGATCGAAAAAACCTCAACCAAAGCGGTGCTACTGAGGGCGGTTCAGTTATCAAAACCAAAGAAAGAGAGTATATTTCAGTTTTTCATAGGATATTCTGACTTAGTGTCATTAGAAGCAGCAGAATAAAGGGCAGAGAGTCTGAAGATCAACGATATAAAAGCCCTCTTAACTTGAACAGGTATTGCTTGACCTCATCATTGAGATGAAACTGAAAAATGAACTTTAGGAGTTTAGATTTCGAAGCCAGGAGCATGTGTTGGGAAACAAACCGTAAGGCAAAGATTTCTGAGCAGCTGGTAAGTTGAGGCTTTCTTTGATTGACTTAATATTCGAATAGAAACTTCAAGAAGAGGAAAGCATCAAAGAATGCACATTTTCCCCGAAAATCAATGCCAACACACAAAAAATACTCCTCAGCCCTAAGTCCGCCCTTAAACAAAAACTTGAGAAAGCCAAAAAAGAGCAGGTATGACTCATATGTCTTCGAGCTCTCTCACATTTTCTCATAGGAAGAGGCAGAATTGCGAAAATCCTTAATGATTCGCAAAGCAAACTCAGCGAGTGATTTCACAATATTCTCACAAGGCAAATCTGAGGACCATTTTTCAATGCTCTCCATCGGACCAGTCAACAACAGACCAGACCCCAGGACCTTGAGCTTGATTAAATTCGAAAATGAGCTCGAACAGCACTTCCCTTGGCTGCACATTACGAAATGTGCTTCAGATGTCTCCTCTGAGCTCTACTACAAAGATGTGATTAAAGCTCTCTCTGAATGCACTGTTGAAGAAAGAAATTTGATCTGGAGAGAGGTGGAGACGAGCTTTTTGCTAATGAACTCACCAGAAGAGGTTTGAGATCGTTGATTGTTCGCTTTTTGTAACAAATGTAATGAATAGGTCGAAAAAGCTACCATTGAAAGGCATAAGGTAGAAAGAAACAGGAGCCTGTCTCCTTCAGCAGAACCCAGCGATTACCGTTATATTAAAGAGACGCACTATCATTATGAGAAGAAGGAACTCGATCGTCTCGCGATCCTCAAATCTTTCTTGATGATCACACAAGTAACCCACTGACTCTAATACCATTGCCTAAAGTTAATTTGAAGAAAATTGCGCAGAAAAAGCAAGCAGTTTCTCAAGCTGAGAGCTTTGTGAAGAGCTTTGACGAATTTCAGTCCCCGAGTAAATGTAAATCTCCCGTCAGGAAAACCCTCAAAGATGAGAGGTACCACACACTTGGCTCGACCCATTCAGGCCGATCAGCGTCTACTTTCTCGACGATGGTCACGCCAGTGAAGGAATTTCTAAAGTAGTGATAGGAGCAAAATATCACTTTTTCATAGGCAGTTAAATAGATTTTTCCCTTTTTGTTTTTTCCTCGAAAATCGCTCTGTATTATTCATAGGCGATTGTTATATACTTGCCTGGAGTTAGTTCACCTTCATTTATTATTAATCTTCAGGCGGTTTCTCTATAATGCAGTTTTTCATATCTTATATTTCTTGTAATCTATACGCACCTCTAGCCTACAAAGCTCATTTTTACTATCTAAACCGAATCAAATTCTCCGAAATAACGAGGTAATAGGCTCTTAGAGATCTGAACTCCTAGTTCCGATTACCAATCACCCTATTCTTCCTCGTGTCAAGCTTTTAGCGATAAGGCTAACCTTAAAATCCGGTAAAAATGTCTCATTGTTGCTCATTGTTTGTAAGGGACTGTCATTAGATTGTAACCTGCAATTTCGTTAAATTTGTAGAACTTATTCGATTACAAAGGGTAGGATAGATATGAATTTCACGAATGACACAAAAAAGTAAGCCGCATTAAATTCTGAGGAGTATAAACCGACCGACTGACTCGTCTTCTTAACTTTGATTCAACTTCTTGAATTCGAACTATTTATATTTTTGAGCCAACGCTTTATCACTAAGTAAATTTACCAATTGCGTCAAAACGTAGCTAATAATCGCTTTCGGATCGCTTTTCGATTTAATCTTGTCGCTAATACCCAAAATATCTCCGCATTCCGACACAAAGTAGGCCAAATCATCGTTGCTACATTTATTCGTCACTTGCGCCAGTCTCACTCTAATTTAATTGAATCAGTCACGCGTTCTCTTCAAAGAAAAAAGGATTACTTTTCCGAAGCGAATTCCTCATCTAAATCAAACAACTCGAGATTCGGTGGTGGTAATTCCTGCAGGATCGGAGGGAAAACTGCAGGTAAAAGTCCCAACATTGGCGTTTCAAATTGGGGAGGAATGAGCGTTAGTCCTTCGTGTTTGACATTCAATTGCTTGTAGAGTTTGCAGGCGTCTGGCACCAAATTCGTGTCGTATTTGAAGAGACTAGAGTCAAAGAGCGATGTAAAATCTCTTGGCAAATCTTCACTTTCCTTTGGATGGTTGACTATGTATGAAGGCCTATACTCAGATTTTATTTACCTGAAGACAGCTTTTCAATTGCTCTGACATTGAAGATATATCCGGAATAAATGAGGACTCTTGAGTTTCTTGCTCTTCGGTTTTTGGTGGCTCGAGTTCGATCTCATTGCTGAAAAAGAACTTGAGGAAAAAATCCTATTTAATTTCATCAGCACCAACAAAATTCTGAAGGAGGTATTACAAGGAGCTTAGTATTCTCTTCCTTTTCGAGATATTCATCAGAGAAAACGTCAAATGATCCCATGACAGCCAATTTACCCCGACCTTTCGGTCCTTCGTAGAGTGCTGCAACTGGCCGTGAACTTGGATAGCAAAGAGACCCTGATCCGAGAATTGGGACTGAAGGCGCCTGCACGTTGAGCGTGGCTCCATTAACATACACAAAATCGAGTCCACGGCCATCCTCTTCGTCACCATCTTCCTCTTTGCCGTTCAATACACTGGATAAGAACTGCGTGGTCGGCTTTTTGGCTTTCTCTTCCTTCGGGCGTCCGTTAGCAACGCGAACGACCTCTTGGCTGAGAACTCCGTTTTGTATGAGGGCTTCCTTAGGGTGGAAGTATTTGTAGAATGATGTTCGTACAACACAATCGTTATTGACGTTGATTCCGTATTGTTCGAGGAGGTAATTGACGTTTGTGTTATTTCTGAAGGCGATACGGTCGGTTATTATACGATGCAAAGGGGAAATTTACTTGGACTCGCCTCCTTCGGACATTAGAACAAAGACGTTTCCTCCACTTTCGATGTAGCCTTTAAGAGCGTCAAGTTCGCTTTTTGAAAACATTTCTCGTGGAGCAGGTATTATCATCAGTCCTACAGCCTTGAGGCGGTCAAGCGTGATTTCATCTTTGTTGAGACTCGGCTGAGATGGAGCAGATTAAATTTTTTGAAACTCGCAAAGCGGATTGATACCTTGAAACTTCCTTTGATTTTCCTTACGAGTTTCTTGAGGGTGGAGTTTGGGTTGCCAGCTTCTTTTTTAGATGCGTTGAAGAGGATCTGTTTGAAGATTAATTTTTAAAAATGAAAGGAAGATCACTGTTGGAGCCTCGGACATTTGAAATTTTGAAAGAAATATATTTTGTATATTAAAATTGAAACTACAATTTCGAACAAAATTTCTAAGTTCAGAACCAGTTTCTTTCTTTTGCTGGAGGTGATATTTTACTGGGTGAAGTGCCAATATAGCTTTTCTTTGGTGCAGAGGCAGAATCTCAATGTCTAGATAGACTTGGAGCATTTTTCAAGCTTGCTCTGGATATTTTGGAAACAAGAGCTGGATCCTTTTGTCATGCATAGAGCTGAATAATTAGCGTAGAAAAAGAAACAAATATAATATTACGAGTCAATTATCTCATTATACGCAAATTTTGTAATAAATGAATATTTCTGAGATATGAGTCGGCTGATTTGTCTCAATCCGGATGGATACTCTCTCTCTCATAAAAAAAATATTGATCCTGAAAAATATTCTCTGAAAGTTGCATCTTGGTAGACTTTCCAATCAATTAGCGGGATTTAACTTCAGAAGTGAGACTCATGTTCTGAAAATTCAACGAGATTTTGCCTTACTACAATTACAAGCAAAAGAAACCACCTGCTAGTAAGTCTCTCAATCGCCTTAACTAGCTGCGCTCTCTGCGATTCTCTCACATATTCAGAAAAGATTTTCTGGTAAATTGACCTATCGCATCAATTTAATCGTAGCAAAACTTATTTTCCAACAAACACCTAGCTTCTGTGATAGTACACCTTTAATTTCTGTAACCAAAACTTGTTTTCCTCCTTTGCCGCAGCTATTCCGAGCAGCCGATTCGACCCCATATTTTTCAGTAACTAGACCTTCACTAATATAACAGCATTGTCGGCGATAATTAGCCTTAAACTTTTAATTTGGCTAGTGAGTGAAATGCTTACCAACATATAAAACTTCTTAAGTTATGAATGAAACAATTGGAGAACTCAAGCGGAAGAAATCTTCACTCCTTTCCAATTCAGCCGCGGGTGACAAGCCCGACCCCGAACTCACACGCCAAAAAACTTCGAAAAACTTAGACACAACCCAACCCTATACACCAACCAAGAAAGGCTCAATTACCGATGATTCTCTTCAAGTACCAGAAAAAAGTCCGATGAGAACTCATTCGGATAATCTACACACATCTCCTCAAGGGCACATGACAGAGATTAAGCTGCTAGAGTCCGAAGACAGCGGGTTTCATCCATTAGGCACTATTTCCAATGACATGGACATGTCAAGGATCAATATGACCAGCGAAATACAGAATACAGAGTTTGGGGGCAGGAATAGAGTGCGGGTGTTTTCAGGTGACATGACCGACAAGAGTCCCCTTAAACGAGCGTTAACCAGCGTTGCGCGAGAGAGATTGCAGACTGCGGATAACTGTCTTGATGATTCTGAGCTCAAGCAACTGGAGAGGAGTCTTTCGATCATAGAAGATGAGTCGAGGCTCTCAAGGATGATCTCTCGCGCTGATTCGAGAGTATTTCCAGTTGATGATTTTGAGAAATTTGTCAAAGAAACCGAACATACCAGTCCTACCATGCCGAGACGCAATAATCTGATGCTAGCCGGCAACATGGGGTTTCCAAAACGAAGTATTACTACAATAAACGATCGAGTTGGGAATTTGGTTCGACAGGAAAGTCTAACAAACTCCATTGAAAAGTTAGATTTACTTGCAATGAGTTGTTGTTGTAATTACTGAAATACGTAGGAATAGGAGCCCGCGGAAAAGTTGGAAGAGTCTGAGCATATTCATGAGGTCTTTGACGATGATGAAGAGCACAAAAGTGAAAAGTCTCAACAACATTGTAGGCTATTAAGATATTCCCTCCTGCTGACCTCACATCTGATGTTTTCATTAGGAAGCAATACACTCAGAAATTGCTGAATTTAAAATCCGGGGAAACATTACCCATGTCAAAGGAGGACAAATCGAAGTAGAGGTACAGTCAAGTGAGTGCGTGCTTGTTTAACTGCTAGTTTAGAGAGATGAGTTTGTGAAGGAGGCGTTGGAGGCAGCAAAAAAACTTCAAGTTTTTTGTGATTGTGCTATCGTAGGATCAGACAAACATATAAATCTTATGCAGGAATTCATTGAAAAAGACCCCAAAAAGTAAAGAAATTGAGAAGATATTGCTCATATAGTCTGTAAATAGGCACTTACTTGAGAAAGATGACCC